>WNEY01001063.1_pt1 | contig 18746 bp, 16 predicted proteins | sample 5400531 | NCBI WGS metagenome assembly WNEY01 (sample SAMN13153338, study PRJNA577476) | soil metagenome | isolation source: 200 cm saprolite under Douglas fir tree site 1 | place: USA:California | collected 2015-04-18
CCGGCCTGTTCGACCTGATCGACGGGATCTTCACGGGCCATTCGCAGAACGCGCAGAAAGGACAATCCCGCTACTGGCAAGAGATCCCGCAGCGGCTCGGTGTCAAGCCCACGAACTGTGTCCTCGTGGACGACCGGCTTGATTATCTCGAGGCCGCGGCCTCGGTCGGAATCGTGGCGCTCCTGCTGGACCGGAAAGCCGCGCACCGACCGGAATCGATGCCACCGTACGTGGAAGCGACCCTCCGTAACCTCGCGGGACTCCCGCACTGGGTCGAACTCTGGACCGCGACGAGACGGGATTGAATCGGGACCGGCAGATGGGCGGCTCGAGGCGCCAGCGAGTGTACCTCTACTTAGAGGTATATTCGGCGTCAATCCCCACGAAGCGCCTCACGGCCTCAGGCGCTCCAGCTTCACGTAGCGCACGCCATCCCCGACTTCGCCGAAGAGGATCTGCTTCTTCACCCCGTGAGCGAGTCGAACCGCGCGGCTGATTTCCGGCCACGCGCCGCGGTGGCCTTTCGGGACCACGTGGACGAGATACTTCGCATGGTGCGTCTCCGGGTCGCCCTCGTAGGCGCGGAAGTGGGAGCCGTACTTGAAGCCGGTCTTCGAGATGACGCCGCGGGCCGTGAGATCCTCGTACGCTTGCAGGCGGAGTTCGAAGTCCGGTTGGATCGCCTTCGCCTCCTTGATGAGCCGCGGAAGTCGGATCGGACGGTCCGTGTCCGCGTTCCGTACTTCGACGAGCCCGGCCTTCAACAGGTACGCCGTCTCGAGGAGGCTGAGTTGCAACCGACGCCCGACGATCTTCCCGAAGAAACCGGCGTCGTGGAGCGCCTTCGCTTGGACCTCATCGATCACGACCGCGCGGTCCCCGAGAAAGTGGACGACGACCTCAGTCTTCCGGAGGGGGGCCGGTGTATGTCCGCGGGGGTGTGCCTCCCGGACGCTGTAGTACGTCAGATCGCTCTCTTCATCCACGAGCCCGAGGAGGAGCGTCTTCCGGACCGCCGCCGCTTCCTCCGCCCGCCCGAGGAGTTCCGCCAGGTCAAACACCGCGCGTTCGCTCAACGCTCGCACCCAATATTTGCTCGGCGTCTTCTTCGGCGCGCCGCCCCGCGGATACACTTGGAAGTCGAGGGGTCCGCCGCGGGCCTCGACGACGTAGCCGCGGGCCCTCAGGTCGCGGTACACGAGGTAGCGAATCTCGAACGCGGTCATCGAAGCACTCGCGGCCCGGAACAGCTCCCGGGCGGACACCGCCCTCCCGCGGCGTCGCACCTCGAGCCGGCCTCCCTCGACGAGGTACACCGCCTCCAGGAGATTCAACTCGAGGCCGCCTCCGGATCGAGGGGTGCCGAAGAACCCGCGGTTGTAGACCCCGCTCCCTTCCGCGGGGTCGTCGACGATCACGCGGTCGTCGAGCAGTTCCCCCGCCATCGGGGACGGCGAAGGCCGGGACCGCGATAAAGGGTTCGCCACCTGTCGATCAGAAGCCATCCCGGGAGAACGCGTCCGTGGAATTTATATAGAAGTCCACACAATGAATGGCCGATGAAACGCGACCGGGTCCTGGAGGAGACGAGGCGCGGCCTCGCGAAGACCGGGTTCTTCCTGTCTCGCCCGCACGGCGAACGAGGGTTGTGCTTCGACTTCGTCGCGCGGCGCGACGACACCCTCCTGATCGTCAAGGTCCTGCAGAACGTGGACGCGCTGAACAAGGAGACGGCGCACGAGCTCCTCGAGGTCGCGCGAATCCTCGTGGCATCGCCGCTCGTCGTCGGCGAGCGGAGCGGAACCGGATCCCTCGAGGACGGCGTGATCTACACGCGGTTCGGCGTCTCGATCCTCTCCCGCCGCACCCTCGGCGAGTTCTTGGAAGAGGGCGTCCCGCCGTTCCTGTACTCCGCACCGGGCGGGTTGTACGTGCGATTGGATGCCGACGCCCTCCGACGGCTGCGCGAGGAACGACAGGTGTCCCTCGGGACCCTCGCGGATATCGCGGGCGTCACGCGGCGCACGATCCAGATGTACCTCGAAGGGATGTCCGCCACGATGGAGGTCGCGATGCGACTCGAGGAGTTCCTGAACGAGTCCCTCGTGATGCCCGTCGATCCGTTCGCACTCCTGGCCGACCCGGCCGCGAGAGAGGAGCGACTGCCGCAGATCGAAGGCTTCGAGCGAGAGATGTTCGAGCGCCTCGAACGACTCGGCTATCGAGTCCTCCGCACGGTCCGGAGCCCCTTCGACGCGCTCTCCAAGCACGAGGAGACGACGTTCCTGACGGGAGTCGGGGAGGCGGACCGGGCCCTCGAGCGGAAGGCGGAGGTCGTGTCGAACCTGAGCCGCGTCGTCGAGAAGGACTCGGTCATGTTCGTGGAGCGCGCCCGCGTCCGCATGAGCATCCGCGGCGTTCCCGTCATCGCGCGCGAGGAATTGCGCCGCGCGAAAGATCGCGACGACGTCGAGGAGATGATCTCCGAGAGGAAGGGTTGATGGACGAGGTCCGCCTCGGCCTCGCGTCCGTCAGCATCCTCTCCGTCGTCCGCGGGCTGCCCTCGGAGAGGTCGACCGTTGCGACTGCCATCCGCACGACGAAACCGGATGTCGTGGCCTTGAGCATCGGGCCCGAGGAGCTCCAGACGCTCCGCGTCTACCATGGGGGCCCGCTGGAGCCCGAGAACTTCGAGGAGGAGATCTATGTGGCCGGTCTCTCGGCGTGGGAACCGCCGATGAAACCACCGCCGTGCTTCACGGAGGCCGTCCGGGTCGCCGAGAAGCAAGGGACCCGTCTCGAAGCGATCGACATGGACGAGGTCACGTACACGGAGAATTACGTGGACAGCGTCTCCACCCTAGAGGTCATCTTCCAAGGACGCCTGGAGCGAAGGCTCGCGAAGAAGCGATTCGACGCGAGGACCCCGCAAGAATTCGTCCTCGCATGGGACGCCGAGGTGAACGGTCCGCCGGGCTTCGCGCGCCTCCAAGCGAAGCGAGAGGCGTTTATGGCGGCGCGTCTGCGGCAGATCGCCGCCAAGGGAACGTCCGTGCTCGCGTTGATTGAAGTGGAACGGACAAAGGGCGTAGTCGCGGCGCTGCACGGCTAGCGTCCGATATACTGCGACTTGCTCGCGTCTCCCAGATCGATCGAGTAGACGTTGGCTCCCACGCTGTCGACATTGATTGGGTTCGTCCATGACGCCCCGTTGTTCTGGTTTGACCAATACCAAATGTCGGAGGTCGTGCCCACGACGACGTCGTCGGGCCCATCGCCGTTGACGTCACCCACGCCCAAAGTCGTGATCGCGTTTGGCGGGCTGTACGCGGGCAATGCGGTATCGATGACGGTCCCCGAGTTCCCGTAGCCGGTCAGGATCCGCACCGTCGTACCGAACGCGATGACGATCTCGAGCCCGGTCTGAGTGCTCGAGATGTTGCCGAACTTGACGCCGACAATTGCGGACGGCGCGACGTAGTAAGCGGCCGCCGGAGTCGTCAGGCCGCCCAGACTGCCCATGTACTTCCAGACTTTCCCGCCGGCCGTTCCGACGACGAGATCGGCGTAATGGTCGCCGTCTTGGTCGTCCGCGTCGATCGTATTGATGGCGGTGGTCGGTCCGGCCAGGTTCACGCCGGTCGTGCCGGATGGCGTCGCCGCCCGGATGTACAGTTGGTCGACGAACATGGTGTCGAGGTTCGTGTTCCCGACCGTGTGATCCATGTCCTGGGTCCGGATCCAGACCTGCTTCCCCGCCACCGACGCGGGCAGGATGAATGAGTACGTCTGATCGGACGTGGCGTTCACCCAGACCATCGTCGTGTAGGTGCCGGTCGTCGGATCGTTACCCACGACGTTCGTCGCGTACGCGAACACGAAGTTGTCGCCTTCCGCGTTCGCCGAGTGTCGAGCGATCATGTTGACGGTGAACGTGGTGCCTGGTCGACCCGGGAGTTGTGTAATCCGCCAGTAATGTTCGAGCTCGCTCGCGAGGCCCCCGGTAGAGGACCACGTCAGGGCGACATTGTCGAATCCCCCCGTCGAGGTCGTGCCGCACGGCGCATTCTGGGCACGGAACGCAATTTTCAGGTAGTATGTTCCAGGCGAGGTGACCTTCGAGCTCACGTCGATCGGGGCGACGGACGCCCAGTTCGTCGTGCCCGTCTGGGCCGTCGAGGACCATACCTGTTGCCCGAGGGCCGGGGCCCCGGAGGTCGGGTCGACGAACGCGTACAGGACGACGTTTCCGCCGGCTCCGGTGGCGCCAAACGCGACGACCTTCCAGTCCAAGCTCAGCTGGGCCGTGAACGGCGGGGAGCCGCCCGCCGCAAAGGATTGGTAGAAGTACCCGGAGACGACCTGGTTCGCCACGCAGTTGGTCGAAGTGGACGCGTACCCACCGGGGTTCCCACCGGCCGAGGCCCAGGTGCCCGTGGCACTGCCCGGCGGGTTCGGCGTGGTCGGGTCCTGCCAGTCCGCGTACGTCCAGCCGCTGACGTCGCTGCTGAATGCGGTGTTCGTCGTTGCACCGGACTGGACCGGCTCCGTGAAGGTATACTCACGAACCTGCTCGTAGCTCGCATCCGCGACGAACGTGTTCAAGAAGCTCCCGGACGTGATGTTGCCCTTCACCGTCGTCTCGCCCTCGGCGAACCAGTCGTCCGTGATTCCCGCGTTCTGGAATTTCCCCAGCTTGTCGAGGTTCGGGTACCAGGTCAGGCGGGTGTTCGCCCCGCCGACGGCAATGTCATTCGCTCCGTCCCCGTTGAAATCGCCGACGGCGATGGTCGAAATCGAATCCGTCCGGGATTGGTCGACGATGACCTTCGTTGCGCTGCCGCTCTGGGTCTGCCAGCTGCCGTCGTTCTTGTAGTACCACACGTTTCCGTTCGATGCGCCGCAAACCACCTCGGGAGCGCCGTCTCCGGTCAGGTCGCCAACGGCGAGCGCGTTACAGTAGACGCCCGCAAGGTTCTCCATGACGAATCGAGTGAAGATTACGTTGCCGGTGGAATCGAGGTCCCGGCGTTGCAGCAGGATCTGGCCGTTGCTGTTGTCGACAAAGATGCTGCTGACCGTATCCAGGTCCCCGTCTCGGTCGAAATCGATGTTGACTATCGAGAGGGTGTGGTACAAGGTCTTACAGCTCCCTGTGAGACCGCAGAATTCGATTCGGCTCTTCCGCCAGCGATCGATCCCATTCAAGTTCTCGTCGTAGTACGAGTAATCTTTGGTGCCCCAGGCGTTGTTCGTTGCCGAATCGGTGCCCGCGACGACATCGAGCTTGTAGAGCGGCGCCACGATGACGAGCTGGGTTGCGATGTTCGAATAGGTCTCATCCGCGTCCTTGATGCTCGCGAGGGTGAGGGCATAGTTCTGCGTGCCGTCGACCCACGAGTCCTGGTTCGCCCGCGTGAAATTGATCGAGAACCGGTATACTCGCAGGGCCGAGTTAATCGAAATCGCGGTGCCCGAGCACGCGCCGCTGACGGGGCAGATCGGGACATTCGTGTCGTGTCCGTTCACCGGGGCCCGCATGAGCTGCGTCCCGCCCGCATAATCCTTGATGATGATGTTCCCGAAGACCGGGCTGGTCGCGGTCACCGCCGCGTCGGTGGTGAACATCCGGACCTGGACGTACGCGACGTCGGTGGACTTGAACGTCGTCGTCGCCTGCGTAAATCCCGAGTCCTTGAAGGTCTGGACTTGCGGGAAGTCCCGGACGTACCCGTCCGTGTCGGTAATGACAATCGAGTCCGTCGTGTTGAAACGGACCGCGCTCGACGAGAAGAGCAGGATGTCCAACGTGTACTTCGCGAAGTAGTATTGCGGCGGGTGCGCCGGCACCTTGTAGAAGTTCGTCCCCACCTGCGGATCCGATGGCGCGTTGAGCTTGAACCGATATGAATAAATGTAGTACCCGTTGATGAATTCAATGAACGTAAAGCCCTGACTCGTCGAGGGCGTGCTTACCTGCGTCACGGCCTTGTTGTTGCCGTAGACGACGGGTTGCGACAGGGACCCGCCGAACGGGTCGTACAGCGTGAAGCGGTCCGTGTCGAACGTGTTCTCGAGGTCCAAGCTCCCGACGACGACCACGACCTCCTCGTTCCCTTTGAAGGTCCGCGTCTCCTGGGCGGTGTACTTGAACTGGTCCCATTGCGACGCGTTGAAGATGTTGTAGCCCTGGCGGCCGTTCCATCGCAGGTTCGCGGGGCGTCCCGTCCCGTTGCCGCCGCCTCCGCCCCCGCCTCCCGTGGGGCCGGGGATCACGTTGAGGATGAGCCGGGACTGGGTCGCGTGGCCCTTCTTGTCGGTCGCGTTGAAGAGGATGATCGACGTGTCCCAGTTGAGCTTCGGGTAAGGAGACTTCATGCACGTGAGTCCGCCGAGCGAGAAGATCCCGTCACCCGCGGCGCGGTCTGGGTAGACGCCGGTGTCCGTCATCTTCTGCGGCTGGGCGCACGGATCTCCCGTCCCATACCAGGCGGTGATCGTCGCATACACGGAATTCACGTTCAGGTCGCCATCCGGGTCGGACACCTGCGCGAAGACGAAGAAGCCGAGGCCCGACTGGACCGGATCGATCGCGGTCGACGAATAGAGCCCGTCCGCCCACTTGTCGACAAACACCGGCGGACGCGATCCGGCCGGAGGAGTCAACGGGGCCGACCACAGGACGATGCTCTTCAACGTGTCCACGATCGTGATCGTGATCGCGTCGGTGGACCGGAGGGTGAAGTTCTTGTATCCCCACCGCTCGCCGACGTTCCAGATAGTGTCCGTGCCGTCGATGATCCCGCTCGGGGTCGCGAGGAGCTTGTTGTACAGATGCAGGCGCTGGACATCCGTCTTCCCGGGATTCGTGCCACGTTGCGACGTGACATAGATGATCGTCGGCGCAGTCTGCAGCGCCTCGCCGCCTTGGTGGGTGAGCGTGACGTTGACGCCGATCTCGACGCCGCCTCCGTTGTACATCGGATCCATTTCGGACTGGAGATCGAGCCTGCCCTGCGCGACGGGCGTGGGGATGTTGGAGACCCAGATGATGATCGTCGAGAACAAGACGACCGTCATGGCGAGGATCAGGATCGTGCCGATGACTTCGGAGATCCCGGATTCATCTTCGCGCAAGACGACTTTCATCGAGTGGCCTCCCGGTGGGACGAGAGAATTATGTTTGCAGCCGAGCCGACGATATATAAAGTGTTTGAGGTAGTTACCACGACCGCGAAGCCTGATTCTCACCTATGGAGAGAATCTTGCAGATGTCGTCAGAGAAGCGGGCGTTCTCACGGGTCTACGCCCAGTTCGAGATAGAATCCGCGGCACTCTGAGCATTCGGTTCGTAGCCAACAAGAATCGAATCGCCGTAGTAGGCGGTGCCGTACCAACCGGTGGCCTGCCTGAGCTTGTAGCCCGCCAGCGGCGGGTTATCGTACGCGGGATTCCTCCCCTCGGCAAAGATTCCATCCCTCGCCTGTTTAAGCGCATCAAAGAACAGCGAGGTCGGGCCTCCAAGGGCCACGATCTTCACCTGCAGTGGGAGAATCGTCTTGAAGAAATCCGTCAGAGCAACCGCTCCGACTTTGCCCGTCAACCAGTCGGAGTTGAAGACTACGACAGAGGACCTGTCTACCCGTGTCGCCGCCGCAGAAAGGTTAGCGAATTCAGTGACCTCCACTGTCGGCCCGCTGAAGCGCGACTCCAGTATTGCCAAGGTCTCGCCCGCGAACCCGGACGCGGACCCGACAAACACGACCACCCCGTTTTCCGTCCCTGTCGGGTTCTGAGGGACGGATCCCCGTTCACGAAGGAGGCCGCCGAAGACGAGCAACGACAGGGCAACGACTACTCCAACGACCGCCAATGTCGCCGGGGCGGCGCGTATCTTCGTGCTCTCCCTCCCTTGGCTCGGAACGTGAAGCCCATCCTTAACACCGACAGGTTCGAGTGTATTCGTCTCCCACCGTGCATCCGTGACTTTCGACCTCGAGTGCGGCTGGACACTCGTCCCGGACCTACTGCGGCATCGGGTGCAACCTTGCAGGCCCGAGGCTTAGCGCTCTGTTTCCGGCTCGTCAATCTAGTACATTTCCGCCCGTTCGGCCCAAGTAGCTGCTACGGCGCGAAAGCCTGAGAATCACAGGCTGCAGACTTAAGTAAACGGGACCGCATCGGAACGCTCGTGGAGCTCACCGCGGCGGAACGAGTCCTGCTCCACCTCCACGGTTTCTGGAACGTTCGAGAGCCGGGCCGCGAGACCACCCAAGTGGGGATCGCGGAAGGCGCCCGGCTCCTGCGCAGCCACGTCCCGCGAACGCTGAAAGGCCTCCAGGGCGAGGGATTCGTCGAGGCGCGGGACGCGCGGCTGCTCGGGCGGAACCGCAAGGTCCGCGTCTACGTCTTGACCGAGTCCGGTGTTCGGCGGGCGCGGCAAATCCTTGGCGAGATCGACGCGACGCGCGTGGAAATCGAAGGTCGGGCGACGACATTGGGAGAGGCGCGGCGGGATCTGGGCCTCCAGGCGCTACCCGCCTTGGCCGCCCTCGACGCGCACGGACGGATGCAACCGCGGGTGACGGATCTCGAACGGCCGACGCTCCTCCAGCGCGAGGAGGACCTCGCCTTCCTGAAACGCTGGCTGGCCGGCGCGGCCCCCATCGCGGTCGTGTACGGATCGCGCGGCATGGGGAAGACCGCGCTCGGCTGGGCGTTTGCCGAGGGCGTCCCGCGGGCGGTGTGGATGGAAATCAAGCCGGGCGACGATCTCGAGTCGTTCGCGGACTCCCTCGCCCACTCCACCGGCCAACGGGCATCGGACCCGGACCGGGCGGAGTCGGTCGCAGCCGCGCTGGCGCAGGTCTTCGCCGGCGACCGAAAGCTCCTCGTCGTGGACGGCTACGCGGACGTCGACGAACCGGTCGTCGATGCGCTCGCCGGTTTCCTTCGGGGTCCTCGAGGTCGCGGCAAGCTCCTCGTCCTCGCGCAAGAATCAACGCCGGCCTATTGCCGGTTCTACTCGAGGGCGGACGTCGACGCCGGACTCGTGGCGGAACGGCACCTGCGCGGCCTCGACCTGGAAGGATGCCGGGTGATGCTGGGCCGCCCCGCGATCGACGCAGAGGCCTTGCGGCGGGTCTACCTCCTCACGAAGGGATGCCCGCTCTACCTGAGGGCGATCCAGGAAGGGGACGAGGAGACGCTGCGAGCCCACAGCCGATTCACGAAGGCGGAAATCCGCCTGCTCATCTACTCGGGCGGCGTGGCGCGCTGAATCCGCGGCACTTCGGAGAGCGACTCCATGAGCCGCTCCGCGTAACTCTTCGTGCCGGGCGCCTTCCGAAGCGCGTAGAGGACCTGCAGGACGTCCCGCTCCGGATCCCGGACCAGGATCGGCAGGACGGAGCACGACACGCGGACGCCGTCGCGGGCCCGAAGGCTCAGCACTTTCGCCGCCGGAACGGCTCCGCCTCGCTCCTTCTTCCAGGCGACGTCGGCTTCCGCTTCGGAAATCTCGAAGACCTCGTAAACGCGCCGACCCCGGACCTCGGAGTTCTGCCAGCCGAGGAGCGCCTCCGCTCCGGAGTCGAGTTGGACCATCCGACGGTCCCGGTCGACAATCAGGAGGCCGTCCATCACGGCGGTCACAAGCGCCTCGAACCGCCGGCGCTCCAGATCGAGCTTCCCCACCAGTTCCGACGTGTTCAAGGCGATCGCCAGCTCCGTGGCGATCCCTTGGACGACGTTGATCTCCGTCGAGGTGAACAGGTGAGGCGACCGGGTGTCGTCGAGCCAGAGGCCGCCAAGGAATCGACCGCGGCAGGCGAGCGGCACGATGAGGGCGGTGCTGACCCCGAGCCGCTTCTGGATGAACGCCGGGAGCATCGCCTCCGGAGACGGCTCTTTGAGCAAGGCTGGAAGCCGCAACGACACGATCCGGTGGGCGAGCCGAGGAATCTCGGCGACTTGGATCCGAAGCCCTTCGAACGGGGTCGGGGTGCCGCCGGGGCCGAACGCGGCGAGCGTCCGGAACTCACGGGCCTGCTTGTCGTAGCCGAGGACGGCACAACGGTCGACCCCGACCAGCCCCGGGGTGATCCGCACGATGGCCGCCAGGAGTTCCTCGGGGTCCGTCAGGTCGCCGGCCATCTCGGCGACGCCAAGGAGCGCCGCGAGGATCTGCTCTTCGTCGACCTCGTCTCGAATCGGCAACGGGCGCCCATGCGGGCGAACGCGATAAGAAAGTTTGCCGCTCGTTATCAGGTTGGAGGCGGCCTCGAAGCTCCTTTAACGAGCGACCCCCGTTTCGTCCGCCGTGGAACCCGCCCGCGCGTTCCTTGCGGTCCTCGGCTTGGCGTTCGCCGTCGCGGGCGTCGTGGTCGCGTGGACCGTGGACAAGTTCACCGGGCTCGCGGTCTTGGTGATCGGCGCGTTCCTCCTGTTCCTTCCATTCATGCGATCCCTCGGAGACGAATGAACTTTTAATAGGGACGCCGCGGTGCGGCCGGCGTGTACCGGGTCTTCCGCGTGCCGGCGGCCCAAGCGTCTCGGGCCGACGTCGTCTGGAAGGACGACCTCGTGAGCCGCCAGAGCATCACCTCGCGGGACGCGAAGAGCCTCGGGTTGCGGGGGGACGACCGGTATGTTCTCGTCGAAGGCAGCGACGCGGGGGTCGCGCGCGCGACGGAGCTACTCAAGGACCTCGCGCACGCCCTCGCGGGCAAGGAGGCGGAACGCGTCTACCGCCAATTCCGCGCACAAGACGAAGAGGCCGCGTCCGGGATGGGCTTGATTTTCGGTCCGTGAACGCCTACGCGACCACGCGCTGCTCCGCGTGCGGCATGCTCGCGGTCCGCGGGAACGGGTCCAGTTCCCGTTCGAGCCACGCGATCATCCGCGGGTTCGTCCCGCGCGCGTCCGTGAAGACGACGAGGAGCGCGTTCCGGGTTGCGGTCTCCTCGTGGAGATCGTCCACAAACCGCAGCACCCGCTCGACTCCCGAGTGGACGACGAGTGAATCGAGGCAATCGACCACCAAAGCCCCGGGCCCGTGCTCATCGAAGAACGTCGTCGCCGCGGCGCGGAGGTCTTGGAGCCGCCTCGGGTCCGCGGTGCCCATCCCGCCCGCGACGGTCGTCACGCGCAGCAGATCTCCACCGTCCGGGGGAGCCGAGAGGGACCGGGACGTGATCCAGAGGAACGGGGTGCGGGCTTCCGCAAGGACCCGCACGAAAGATACCGCAGTGTCCTCTGGGTCCAAGGCGAGATAGCCAAGGCCCCGCTTCAGCGACGGGCCCATGAGACTCCCCCCTAATGCGCGTGCAGAAGGGCTGACTCGGATGGGCCCGATTCACCTTAAAGGCCGCGGTCTGATTTCGCGGCGCGGAGCAATCCGCCCGCTGGACTAGAGCGAGCGAATTCTGTCCGCGATAAACGCGCGGACTTCAGCATCGTCCGGGATCGTGAGAGAACGCTTGAAGCGCTCCGTCTTGTCCGGAAGATAGTAGCCTCGGGAGACGGAAATGAACTCCTTCGTTCCGTCGGAGGTGGTCGCTCGTTTCCGCGCGACTTCGAGGAAATTGTTGCGCCCGAAATTGACCTTCTCCGCCCGGATCGTCTCGAACCGCACGTCGGCGTTCCGCCGGCCTCTCTCCTCGTACTCCATGGCGTCATTCCTCCCGTTCGTCGGAAGCCTCCGCCGCGCGGGATGGAGGGCCGCGCAACCGACCGAATCGATATAAATCTTCGCGGGCGGATTGCGAGCACAGTTGGCCTTTTGTGGCCTCGCACCGCAGCATTAAATAGCGCGGGGCCCTCGTGTGCGAACGGATGCAGTGCGTCCGTTGCGGCGCGACTTTCGAGGGTCGTTTCTGTCCTCGATGCGGCGCACCCGCGATGGACGCCGCGACCGGCGCGCCTGCCCCGCAGGCCGCGCCAATGGGATGGCCGTGCCCGCGCTGCGGCACCCTGTTCCGAGGAAACTTCTGTCCACGCTGCGGCCTCCCGACGGCGGCGTGGGCCTACCGGCCGCCCGCGGCTCCGTCCGGAGGACGAACCGTCCTCTCGATCTTGTGGACGATCGCGCTGGTCGGCTTCATCATCTTCGTGATCACCGATTTCGCGGCCCTCGTGGCCGCTCCCGCGTACGTCGTCCCGGGCATCCAGACGATCGGCTCCGGGCAGACGGTGAACAGCGGCTTCGACTTCGACGCCGGCAACTGGACTTTTGACCCATTGGGGACCGGATCGGTCGGGACGTATCGAAGCGCCGGCGGCAATCTGGGTGGCTTCCTGGAGATGTCCTTACCCAGCTCGGGTGCCCGCGGATATTGGTGGCAGGCGTTCCGCGTCGACGGCTCGGTCCCCTTCACGGGAGCCGTCCACCTCGATATCGAAATCAGCGGGGGCCTGACCTCCGGCCGACTCGTCGTCGCGGTGGACAGCGCGAACTCGCCTCCGGATCCGAGAATCGCGATCGGACTCGTCCCTTTCACGGGACTGACGTCGTGGAAGGCGATGCCACGACTCCTCGCGGATGACCGACTTACGGATCCAGGCCTCTACTATCTCAAGATCGCTTTCTTTGCCGACTCAGCGACGGGCCCCGTCAGCGTGGGTTTCGACAACGTCCGCCTGGCGTGGACAACGGACGCGGCCGTCGTCGTGTACCTCCCTTCCCCCGCTCCGCTCGTCCTGTTCTTCACCCAGGACAAGACCCTCTTCATCTCGTATTTCGCCTTCCTCTCCGCGGTGATCTTCCTCGCCGCGGGCTACCACCTCATCCGCGAGCGCCGGGAGACATGGAACGCCTTCCGGGCGCCGCTCGAGGCGATCGGGACTCGCCTCAAGAGCCGAAGCGCCTGGATCGCGCTGGGCCAGGTCTGGATGGCCGTCACGTTCTTCCAAGTCGTCTTCTACTATCTCGTGATCGCCGCGGGCATCAATCCGTCATCCCCGGTCAACCCGACGCCGCAGAGCGCCTGGTTCTGGCTCTACGAACTCTTGAACGCGGGTGTCTACGAGGAGTTCGCATTCCGCATCTTGTTGATCGGCCTCCCGATGGCCATCGGATCCGTCGTGCTTCGGATCATCGAGGTGAACCGCGGTGGGACCGGGAGCGGACCGGGGGCTGCGGGGCGGCACATCGGGGGAGCGTGGCGGTACTTGATCGGCGGGGCCGTCCGCCGCGACTCGCCCAAGGAAACGCTCGTGGCCGCGTGGGCCTTCCTGATCGCAAGCTCGGTGATCTTCGGACTCGCGCATGCACCGGGCTGGGGATGGTGGAAGGTCATCCCGGCGATGGTCGCCGGCCTCGGGTTCGGCTATTTGTTCGTGCGTCACGGAATCGCGGCCGCCATCCTGGCGCATTTCGTGAACGATTACGCGGCCGCCCTGAGCTACGAAGGCTTCGGGGGCGAGGCGTTCCTCCTCTTCCTGAACCTGGTGTTCCTCGGGCTCGCGATCGCCGGAGCGGGATTCTTCGCCTGGTACGCGATCGTTGCCTGGAGAAACTTCCGAGGGCTGATCGACCGATTCCGGCCGCCGACCCGCGGCGTGGCCATCCCGGGGCCGCAGGCCCCGTACTTTTCGACGATGCCGCCGCCCGTCGCAACTCCGCCGGACCCCGGACAGTCGCCGCCTTCCGCGCAAATGTGGCCCGTGACGCCGTCCGTCGGGCCGCCCGCCGTCGCGGTACGCAATCCGAGTCGCATCCCCCGGGAGTATACGCCTTCGTACGTCCCGCCTCCATACGGGTATCCCCCGGTTCGATTCCAATGTCCGTACTGCGCGTGGGTCGAAGCCAAGTACGACGCGGGCCGTTTCACGTGCACGCGATGCGGCCGGACCGCCTAGGTCTTCGAGGCGAGGGTACTCTCCGCGACGTAGTCGATCGCCGCCTCCAGGTCGGCGGACTCGATCTCGACCGTGATGTCGCCGAGGGGCGACGAGGCCGCGAAGTTCACGACGCCGACGAATGCCGCCTGCTTGCTCAGGCTCACCGTGGTGCGATTCCCTCGACGACCGGCGAGCAGTTGACGCCTGGCGGTGTCCCGAATCCGTTGGGTGCGGATCAACTCACGAAGCCGGTCGAGGTTCTCCGTCGTCCCGACGATTCGGCCCTCCGTCGATTCGATGCGCGCGTCCGGAAACAGATTTCGCAGCGCGGTCTTCACCTTCTCGGGATTTTCCGTCGGATGAACCAGCGTCTCGACGCGAACGCGATGCACCTCACCCGATTCGCCCCTTCGCCTTTAATTTTCTCGAGATGTCTCGGCGACGCGACGAAGGTTTTTTGACGGGCTCATCGCAATGGCCCCCGGATGCGCGAGGAACTTTTGGCGTTCGTGAGCAATCGCGGAACGTTGCTCGAGCCGGACGCGATCGAGTTCCTCCTGACGCAACGCGATCCCGTCGAGCGCATCGAGGCGTTCCTCGAATCCTGCCCGGAGACGCCGTTCGTCGTCACCCTCCATGACGTGATGCGCGCGGGTGAGATCGCCCGGAACGCCGCGACCCAGATCACGACCTGGGCGGCGCCCCCGACGAGCCTGGCGCACGAGTTCATCCCCGCGTCGTTCCGGCGCCTCGGGGAGAAGGCCGCAGACCAGGACCCGGACGTGCGGATCCTCCGGGACATCACGGGCCATTCGACGTGCGAGGGGACGCTCGCGGACTTCACGCGGTACTTCCGGCATCGCTTCCAGGTCCTGCGGAACATGCTGCGGTCCCGCCACGACCTCGCGGGGGCCCAGGAGATCGCGAAAGCCCGCCGGTCGACGCGCGAGGTGCGGATCATCGGCATCGTCGCGGACGTGCGGACGACGAAGAATGGCCACCGCATCCTGGAAATCGAGGACGAGGCGGACCGGATCGCGGTCCTCCTCCCGTCGGAGTCGGCCGTCGCCTCGGAGATCGCCGTCCTGGACGAAGTCGTCGGCATCGTCGGGACCGTCAACGACCGAGGGCTCGTGATCGCCCAATCGATCATCCGACCGGACCTGCCGACCGTCAAGACATTCCGCGGAACCCGGCACCACGTCCGCGCGGCGTTCATGTCCGACATCCACGTCGGGAGCCGCACGTTCCTCGAGGACAAGTGGTCGAAAGTGTCCGCATGGCTCGGGAGCGCCGACGAGATCGCCGGGTCGATCCGCTACCTCATCGTGAGCGGAGACGTCGTGGACGGGATCGGCGTCTATCCTCGCCAGGACGAGGAACTCGTGATCGATGACATCTACGGTCAATACGAGGCCCTCGCTCGGATGGTCGCGAACCTCCCGGACCGAGTCTCCGTCATCATGCTCCCGGGAAACCACGACGCCGTGCGGCCGGCCGAGCCGCAGCCCGCGTTCCCGACCTCGATCCAGAACCTCTTCGATTCGAACGTGATCTTCGCGGGGAACCCGTCCCTCCTGAGCGTCGAGGGGGTCCGCATCCTCGCATACCATGGCCGGAGCATGGACGACCTCGTGTCGGCGATCCCCGGCATGAGCTACGCCCGTCCGCTCGAGGCGATGAAGGCGATGCTCCGCATGCGACACCTCGCCCCGATCTACGGCGGCAAGACGCCGATCGCGCCCGAGGCGGAAGACCACTTGATCATCGAGGAGATCCCGGACATCTTCGCGACCGGCCACGTCCATGCCGCGGGCGTGGACCAATACCGCGGGGTCGTCCTCGTGAATTCGTCGACGTGGCAAGCCCAGACCCCGTACCAGAAGATGCGGAACATCGAGCCGATGCCCGCGCGCCTCCCGATCGTCGACCTCGCGTCGGGCCAAGCGATCGTCCGCGAGTTCTAAGCGCCGGAAAGGTTCATCGACGCAGCCGACGTTCGGCGCTCCGTGCGGATCGCGGCGGTCGGGGACGTCCACGGTCACGAGAACCTGCCGGCGGTGACCGCCGACCTGGATCGTCTCGGACCGGTCGACCTGTTCCTGCTCGCGGGCGACACGACGGACCGGAACGACATCGATGCGTTCGACATCGTCGTGCGGACGATCCGGGCGCGCGTGTCGGCCCCGGTGTGGGCGGTTTTCGGGAACAACGAGTACGCCGGCGACCACCCCGCGTACGTCGCCCGATTCGCCGACGCGCTTGGCATACGGTTCCTCCAGGACGAGGCCGCGGTCTTCGAGTCGCCGGCGGGACGCGTTCGAATCATCGGGAGCGTCGGGAGTCTGGACCGACCGACGTGGTGGCAGCGGAAGAACCTGCCGCGAGCCGCAGAAGAGTACGAGCGTCGGGTCAAAGTCCTCGACGGGCTCCTCGCGGGAGACGGCACCCAGATCCTGCTAACGCACTATCCTCCGACGTACGTGACGATGGGCGGGGAGAAAGAGGAATGGCGGCCGGAGTTGGGATCGAAGGCGCTCGAATCGGTCCTCCTGAGGCGACGACCGACGCTCGTGATTCACGGGCACATCCACAAAGGGATCCCGGCGGGCGAGCTCCGTCCGAGATTCGACCGGCTCGACGATTTCGAGGGAGACGCCGCGCCGATCCCGGTGCACAACGTCGCCTATCCCGTGCGCCACACCGTCTCGACGTTCGATATCTAGCGGGCCGCCCGCGTGGGGTTTATACGGACTCCCATCCTTGGCTGACAGGCCCATGCCCCGCGACCGGTCGCGACACGACGAAGACGACGAGGAAGACGAGAACTTCTGGAAGGGCCTCGGGCGGGATCTCCTCCTCGCGGCGATCATCGTGGTCGTGTTCCTCGCCGCGATTTACGCGTATGCGCGCGTCTGGCCGCCTCTCGTCGTCGTCGAGAGCGCGTCGATGCAGCACTCGAGTCAAGAGTCGTTCGTCGGCGTCATCGACACGGGGGACATGGTGTTCCAGCAGGCCGCGCCGACCCGTGCCGATGTCGTCACGTATCTCGAGGGTCGTGCGAGCGGATATTCGACGTACGGCGATTACGGGGATGTCATCATCTTTCGCCGCCCGTCCTCGGCGACCCCGGTGATCCACCGGGCCATCATGTACGTGACCGTCAACACGAACAACACCGCCGATATCCCGAACCTCGCTCTCCTGCCGAACTCGGAGTGGGAGGCGACGAACATCGCGGGAGCCACGACGTATCCCTACGCCCTCCGGACCGTGACGATCCACCGCATGGGGTTCACCCACAACTTTGGGATCGCCTTCAACCTCGCATCGCTCGCGCAATCGTTCGCGCCGCGGTCCGGGTACGTCACGATGGGGGACCACAATGCACAGGAATCATGCGCGAGCAGCCCGGATCCGTGCCCCTCCACCCCGTACGACTTCGCCTGGCTGCCGAAGCAAGCGGACGTCATCGGCCGAGCCCGCGGCGAAATCCCGTGGTTCGGCCTCCTGAAGCTCACCCTCCAGCCGACGGACTCGTGCTGCCCGGGGGGCTGGGGGAGCACCGGACCGCAAGGTGCCCCGAAGAACAGTTGGGACAGCCTCCTCGTGAGCCTGATTTTCCTCCTCGCGCTGCCCTTCATCCTGGAGTACGCGATGCGCGGGTGGACGAAGTACGTCTCCCCCCGGCTCCCGGAGATTCGGTGGCCCTGGAAGAGGCGGAGCAAACCCACGGCGCCGAACGGGGATCCCCTGGACGAAGAAGCGGACTCGTTGGACCGGGAACCGGACGAATGACGGCGCGGCCGCCTAAAGCAGGGTCGTCTGGACTTTGAGGCGGTAGCCGCGAGCCTCCGCGAGGATCTCGTCCTTCTCGAGGACCTTCTTCACATCGAGCAACGGCACGGAGGCCTGGATCTCCTTCGTCCGGCCGCCGCGGCCGAACGATCGGACGCGCGCGTGGACGAGGCCGAGCATGTCCAACTCCGAGATGAGGTCCGTGACCCGGCGCTGCGTCAGCGGCGTGACCCCGGTCTTCCGCGAGAGGTCGCGGTACGTCGTGTAGACCTCGCCGGTCGTGAGCTTCGTGTTCCCGATCTCCTCGTTCAGGAGGATCCCCAGGAGGATGAGCTTCGACTGGGTCGGAAGGCTCTTCACCGCCTCGATGACCGTGTCGAGCTCGATCTTGTTCTTCGCCCGCTGCACGTGCTCTTCCGTGATGTGCTCTTCCCCTTGGCGTTCCGCGAGCTCCGCGCTCACCCGGAGCAGATCAAGGGCGCGGCGCGCGTCCCCATGTTCTTGGGCCGCGAGCGCGGCAATCAACTGCAGCACCCCGTCCGCGGCGGTGCCGTTCTCGAACGCGAGACGCGACCGCTCCGCGAGGATGTCGTACAGTTCGTCCGCGTTGTACGGCGGGAAGACCATCTTCTCGTCCGCCAGGCGCGAGCGGACGCGAGGGTCGAGGTATTCCGTGAAGGTCAGCTCGTTCGAGATGCCAATGAGGGAGACGCGGGCCTTGGACAGGTCGTCGTTGATCTTCAGGAGCTGGTACAGGATGTCGTCGCCGTTCTTCTGCACGAGCTTGTCGATCTCGTCGAGGGCCACGATCACGACGCGCTTCTCCTCGTCGAGTTTCTCCAGGAGCAGGCTGTACACGCGGTCCGTCGACAGGCCGGTGAACGGGATCCGCTGATGGAAGTTCTCGATGAATTTGTTGCCGATCGACTGGAGCACGCCGTACGGAGTGTCGACGATCTCACAGTTCAGGTAGAGGTACTGGACCATCCGCGCGCCGTCCGCCTTGCGGAACTCGTTCTCGATGTACTTGACGACGGCCGTCTTCCCGGTCCCCGTCTTCCCGAAGATGAGCACGTTGCTCGGCCGCTCGCCCTTGAGCGCGGTCA
>WNEY01001067.1_pt1 | contig 18721 bp, 20 predicted proteins | sample 5400531 | NCBI WGS metagenome assembly WNEY01 (sample SAMN13153338, study PRJNA577476) | soil metagenome | isolation source: 200 cm saprolite under Douglas fir tree site 1 | place: USA:California | collected 2015-04-18
AAGTTCATCCGGACGCCGCCGTGGTAGAAGTCTCCGCCAACCTTCGTGGCCAAGTGCACGTCGTCCCGACGGCCGACGAGCGCCTCGCCGATGACTTCCTCGCTGTGGCCCCAGCCGTAGACGTCGGCGGTGTCGATGAAATTCACTCCGAGGTCGACGGCACGCCGCAACGCTGCGATTGACGTCCCGTCTTCTGTGGGCCCGTACGAATTCCCGTGGGCGTTGCCGCCGATCGCCCACGCGCCGAACCCAATTTCAGAGACCTTCAGGCCCGTGCGACCGAGGAGCCGTGTCTTCATCCCTCGTGCAAATGGAATGGCTTGTAAGAACCTTTTCCAGGGCGGGGCCGGACCGGTCTTCCGAGTGGACTCGTGCCTGGTTCACCGCCTGACTCCTCGTTTCGGCCTTGTTGGTACTCCCGGACCCGTTTACTTTGTAAATCAAAATGTATATTATATCGCGCCGCTTTCATTGGCGGCGTGACGAATCCGGATCCGGTCGATGCGGGTGGCCTCGAGGCGGGCTTCTCGTCCGCGAAGAAGCAGATCCTCCTGACTCTCAAACGACAAGGGAGCGTATCCCTCGGGGACCTCGCGACGGGACTCGAGATTTCGAAGATGGCGACACTGAAACATTTGAACGTTCTCGAAGGAAAAGGACTCGTCGAGCGCTCCTCCCGGGCCGGAGGGCGCGGCCGGCCCCGGGCGTTCTTCGCCCTGACCCGAAACGCCTCAAGCTTGTTCCCCGAGGCGTACACGCACATGACGCTGTGCGCCCTCCGATTCATCGACGAGAAGCTGGGGCGAGACGCGGTCGTGCGGCTCTTGGAGCAGAGGGCCCAAGAAGTGCTCGACGCGAATCGCGGCCGGATGCCCGACGGCGCTCTGAAAGAGAAGGTCGGGGAACTCGTGAAGATCCGCGACGAGGGCGGGTACATGGCGGAGCTCGGCCACACCGGCAAGAATGTCGTCGAGATGATGGAACACAACTGCCCGATCATGGCCGTGGCGGAAACGTATCCGGAAGCCTGCGGCGTGGAGCGTGAGCTGTTCCAGAAGCTCCTTCGCGCGGATGTCGAGACATCGCACCGCGTCGTCGCGGGCGACCCCGTGTGCCGGTTTCTGATTCGACCTCGCCGTGCGGCGAGTGACTAATCCGTTTTGGGCGAACGGGCCCTAACCAAGAAACTCGCGCCGGGAGATGATGATCAAGACTAGACCGGCGAGGCCCGCGAGCGACCCGAGCAGAAAGATTCCCACGTTCAGAAGGGAGGCAGCGCCGCAGAAGACCGCGAGCTTCCAGTTCTTCCGTTGGAGGGCCATGATTCCGCCCAGGAATGCGAAGGCCTGCGCATAGAAGATGAGAGACACCAGGAGCGCGTTCGCGGCAAGATCCGAAGCCGTCATGTTCTGAAGTTCTCCGATCTGAGCCGCCGTCAGCGGCTGCGTGAACGCGAGGTACGCGCTCCCCGCCCCAATGAGACCCGACAGGATCAGGAGGACGCCGCCGAGCAGCGCCCGCGGGCTCGGACGCGCGGCTTGGGGCCACGCCTGGGGGAACGGCTCTTGGGGTCGCGGGCGCTGACCGAACTCCTCGGGTCGGGGTACCCAGGCCGCGGGCGTTTGATCCCGGGGCGGAGGCGTTTCTTGAGCTTCCGCGGGTCTCACGAATTCGAGCGGCGGCGGCGTTTCACGTCGCTTCGGCTCGTCGTGGGGAGAATCGCTCGACATGGGTGGACGGCTCCACCAAGAGGACGAACCTACTTAACGATGACGCGTCGCCCGAGTCGTCTTAATCTCGAGACGCGTTCCTCGGGGCGGGAGTTCCATGGATGTTCGTGAGACGTCGGACCTGCTTGACGCGCGCCGACGGTCCGGGAAACCGTATCTTGAGTTTCTCCGAGCGCCGTCGATGAGTTGTGGGCTATACGAACTCCCGAAGGGCGGTCCGGACCGGCAGCGGCCCCATTCCGAGGATGAAGTCTACTACGTCATCCGGGGCCACGCGCAAATCCGCGTCGGGTCGGAGGAGCGCGCTGTCCGTCCCGGGACGATCGTGTTCGTGCCGGCCCTCATGGATCATCGGTTCCACGACATCGAAGAGGACTTGGCCCTCCTCGTTTTCTTCGCTCCCTCCGAGGGGACCGGTGCCGGGGCAACCGGCGTCCGTCGTTAAGTAACGAGAACGCCGTCCCGTGCGTCGGTGTCGAGATGGTTCCGACGTATGGGTTGACACATATCGCGCTGGCGGTTCGCGACCCGGACAAGAGCTTTCGATTCTACGAGCAAGTCTTCGGCGTGCAAGCCGTATACCGCGAACCCGGGATGATCCAGGTCCAGACGCCGGGCTGCCACGACGTGATCGTCTTCGAACGGAAGCGGTCCGGCGTCGGCGAGATGAAAGGCGTGTCGCACTTCGGTTTTCGCCTTAGGGATGCGAAAGACATCGGCGCCGCCGTTGAGTCGGTCCGTCGCGCCGGCGGGAAGATCATCGACACCGGTCAGTTCGTTCCGGGAGAACCGTACGTCTTCGCGACGGACCCCGACGGGTACACGATCGAGATTTGGTATGAGCCGGACACCTGAGGAGGGCCACGGAGCGAGCACCCTCAATCGGACGGTTCGTGACGGACGCCGCCGGCTCACCCTATCTTGCGGTGGAGCTGGTCGTGGCTAATTTGTTACCAATCAATTGATGCCGAATTCCTTCGATTGCCTGACGAGGTCGGGTGAACGAAGCCGTTCGAATCGGTCCGATGGATATGCGTGGCTGCCGTGACGTGCCTGGTCCTAGCGTCGCTCATCGCGCCGCAGCCCGCGAGAGCGGAGGAGCCCCTTCACGCCTCGCTCGACTATTCGATCTTAGCGCAGCCCTACCAGAACACGGTGCCGCTCAACGTAACGGGCTGGCTGGACACGGGCATCGCGGTGGACCGAGACCCCTCCAGCCCCTATCACGGTACGATATACACAATTCGGGGTTACACTTCACAATCGGCTGACTTCAAGATCCGGCGCTCGCTTGATGGGGGCCTCACCTTCGGCGATCCCATCCCGATCGACCTGTGCTCCAGCTTCGGTAACACCTCCTGCGTTGTTGAACGGCCCGGCATTGGGGTCGGTAAGGACGGCGTCGCCTACATCGTCGACCCGAATCGTGCCACAGGTGAAGTCGCGGTCTTGCGGTCGGTCGACCGAGGCCTCTCCTGGCTGCCGATGGCTTCGTTCCGTGATTTCGGGGGACTCGCATCGATCGCGACGGACGCCGCTTCCGGGACCGTCTACGTCGGGGACGTCAATGCCTCGGGTACTGTGCTCGTAGCCAGGTCCGCCGACGGAGGGAGCACGTGGGGTCCATTCGTGGCCGTTTCCTCCGGTGCAACGCAGACCACCCCGAGCATCGCGGCATTCCAGGACCACGTCACGGTCGTTTTCTTGAGGGCCGCGACCGGGTTGTGCGGCATCGGATCCTGCGCGCATGTGAGCGTAGGCGCATCCCCGGATGGCGGGGTCACGTGGCCATCTGTGACCGCGGTCTCTCCACCCGACGTTTCGAGCGCCTCGGCGCCGTCCGTGGCGGTCTCGCCGAATGGGACCTTCGCGGTCTCCTGGAATTCCCTGGTGGGCGGGGCCGTCGAGGCCACGTTCGTGTCCATCTCTCGGGACCAGGGAAACACGTTTTCCGCGCCGATTGAGGTAAGCAGATATCGAGGCATGTACGAACTTGAGCTGGGCGGCACACTCGTGTTCGACAGTCGATCTCGGCTGTACGTGGCTTGGCAATCCTTTGGCAATGCCTCCGAGCCGTTCACGGAGAGTTCCATCTACGTCGGGAGCTCTGCGGACCTCGGCCAGAATTTCACGAACGCCTCGTTCAGGGTCAGCCTTCAAGGGAGTGGTGCAAACGGATCATCATACGAACACCTGGCCGCCGGTCCGGATGAGCACGTATACCTCACGTGGTACGACGTGTTCGGCGGAGGTGGAGCTCTCTTCCGGAGCGTCTCGGGAGAAGCCTCCGGCGACGTAGCTACTCAGGCGTCAAACGCGCGCGTCGACGTTGAGCTCCTAGACCCGATCTCTGCGACCCTCGAAGCCCGCGCGACGTGGACGGGATCACGCCTAGTCTTCGTGGAGCTCCCGGCGAAGGTCTATGATGTATGGATTCGCGTCGGCAATGCATCCACGCTCGCCGGGTCGATGCCCGTGCGGACGTGGAAGAGCACCGCCTTCACCGTCCGCCTTGGGGGAGGGCCAAGCCCACCGTTTCCCTGGATCAGCGCGATCGAGGTGGGCGGGCTTGTCCTCGTCGGAGCAGCGGCAACCCTTGCGGCGCTCCAACATACCCGCATCGCTCGCGAGGAGGTGCTTCAAAGGAAGGTCCGCCTCCTGATTTTTGAGGCTGTCCGCGACCATCCCGGATCCTCCTTCACTGAAATCCGGAATGCCATTGGCCTTCAGAACGGCGTCGCGGCGTACCATCTGAGGGTCCTGGAGAAACAAGGACTCGTCCATTCGGAAAAAGGTCGCCGGCACCGCTGGTACTACCCGAACGGCGACGTGTCGCTGTGGCGCGACCTGCCCCTAAGTCCGCTCCAGAAATCGGTCCTCGAGAAGGTGGCGCAGGATCCCGGCATCGGCATTCGGGAACTCGCTCGGAGCTTGGATCGTCACCACGCCGCGGTCGCATACAACGTCAAGGGGATGGCCCGTGAGGGGCTTCTCCGCACCCAGCGGACCGGTCGAAAAGTCCAGTGCTTTCCACTGGACGAGAGCAGCATAGGATGATCAGCCTCGCTGGCCAAGATTGGTCTACCCGGCGGTCGACATCTCTTGGGTACGAAAGCAGTCGACTGACGAGGACCAGGTGCCCGCTATACGCCCCCTTCCGTTCGGCTTAAGCCGCTGTGACCCTCGTCCCCACCAAGCCCGCCCGAGAGGGCGAGCTCAATCCAGATCCCGTTCGGATCCTCGATGTACGCGTAGCGGCTCCCGGGCTCCTGCATCCTCAGGACCACCGGATGGCCCGCCTTCTCCGCCTCCGCGAGCGCGGCATCGAGGTCCTTGACCACGAACGCGAGGTGGTCCAGCCCCTCTCCGACCTCGTAAGTTGTGTCGAACAGGCTGCCCCTCTCGTAGTGGTTCAGCTCGAGGGTATTGCCGCCCTCTCCTTCGCAAACGAGTTCAACGACGGTCCCCTTCGCCGCGTCAACCGTGTTTCGGCCGCGCACCTTCATCCCGAGGAGGGTCGTGTAGAACTTCACGGACGCCTCGAGGTCCTTCACGCGAATCCCCGTGTAGAAGAACTTGGCTTTCATAGTCTCGGCGCGCAGGAGGTCCGCCGTTCGATAAAGCCCTTGGGTGTTGAGATTCCCCCACGTCTATGGAGAAACGAGGGGACCACCGGTCGCTCGTGACGGGGTCGAACAAATGCCTTGGGAGACGTTCACACTCGCCGCGCTCGCGTCGGATCTCCTCATGGGGACAATGAGCGCCTTCGTCAGAATCATCCTTGAACCTGACGTCGCCACGCTTAACTGACGAAAGGGGGGGTCGCGTTCGGTCCATGATCTGCCCCCGGTGCGGCCGCGCGCATCGAGATGGCGCGAAGTTCTGCACGGCCTGCGGGCAGCCCCTGACCGCTTCCGAGGCTTCTCCCGCCATGGCGATGAGACCCCCCCGCTTCCTCGCGGGGATCGACAACATGTTGGCGAGCGGCGCTTGGAACGAGGAATTCAAAGACTGGTTGGCTGTCCTCCGGCCGCGCCTCGTCGACGCCTGGGGCCTCGACTTCGTGTTCGATAACGGCCTGTGCGCGCTCCTGAACGAGCAGCAGCACAAGGGGCTCTTCATCGAATTCACCCTCTTCTTCGACGCGGGGGGCAACGTCCTCAAGCCTGCTCCCCAGGAATTCATCCGCTGGCGCCCCACCGTGCTTGGCTGGCGGCGCGTGCCCGTCCCTTCGCGTGACGCCGAGCTTCGTGCCCTCGTGGATGCGATGGGCTCCAAGAATTACCTCAACCTCACCCCGCGGGCCGTGGCCCACCAGCGGAAGCGGCCGGAATCCGGTGACGGTTTCCCGGCATGGGCGGTCAATCTCGCGACGCGGTGGAAGCCTCACACTCTCGATCCGGCTGTCCTCCTGGCTCATCTCGACGACATCGCCCGGATCCTCGCCTCGGCGCTGTCGGCCGTGATGACGACCGCGAGAGTTGCTCGATAGGACTGGAAGATTTCCTCGGACAGGGGCAGGGTCGTAACATATGCCGGACGGGCCCCTGCGTGTTCTCCATGGATGCGAACAGAAAGGGCCAGGTGGCCGCCGTACGCCCCCTTCTGTTCTGACGGCATTGGACTGAGCGTCCTACCTGGCGCATTGCGCCTGCTTGGACTTGCTCCGATGGGGTGTCGCCGTCTCACCAGATCCCGCGTCAACGTCACCGCCGAGCGGATCATCCTCGACGCGGGCTGTGTCGTTTCTGCGCCCTTGCCGGCCCTCTCGGACCCCCCGCTTGCACGGGGCCACCGTTCCTGGGGAGGGGGGACGTTCCTCAGCAATCCCGGAGGATCACCGTCGGCCGTCCGCGGTCTCCTGGCCGGGCGACCCATCCCCAGGCCCGTATTTGGATTTGCTGGCGGTGCCGACCGTTTGACGTGTTGCTGAGGATGCATCGGTCCCGCGCACTCGCGATCTCCGCGATTCCACCGAGCCGGGCCTAACGATTTAAGGCGACGAACCATCGCGGGCCGCGTGGCCGGAGACCGGCGGGTGCTGCTCGCGAACTCCGTGTACCACCTGACGAACGACGGCGCAGTCACAGTCCTCGCGGGGCAGATTGTCGTCCTGCAATCCGTAGCGGCCTTCGGGGGGTTCGGCGCCGCCCAGGTCGGCCTCCTCGGCGGGACGGCGCTCGTCGTAACGGCGGTCTTCCAGTTCCTGTTTGGGATCATGTCGGATCGAAGGGACCCCTCCCGGTTCTTGCCGATCGGCATTGCGATCCTAGGCTTGGGCTCGCTCCTCGTCGCACTCGCTTCCAGCTTCTGGACGCTCCTCGCGTTCGTCGCCCTGTCGCGAATCGGGGCGAGCTTCTACCACCCGGTCGGGATCGCGTGGATCGGCCGGGAGTTCGAGGGCGCGGCCCTCGACCACTCGATGGGCTTCCAGAGCGCGTTCGGAGACAGCGGCGTGATCCTCGGGATGGCGAGCGGGGCCGTGCTCGCGGTCGGCTTTGGATGGCAGTCCCCCTTTGTGCTGTGGGGCGGCGTGAATCTCCTGGCCGTGGCAATCGGCCTGGCACTCGCCCGCGGCCGTTCCTCGCCGCCGCCTCCGGGCCAAGCTCTCGCCCGGAACTACCTCGAAGTCCTGCGGGACGTGCGCCTGTGGCTCCTCCCGCTCGCGGTCGGCGGAGCCGTGTTCAACATCTTCAGCTTCTTCGGACCGCTCCTCCTCTACGGGAAGTTCGGGGTGCCGAAAGATCTCGCGGGCGTCGCGGTCGCGCTGTGGATCTTAGCGGGCAGCGTTGCCGCGTTCTTCTTTGGCCGCGTGAGCCGGCGCTTCGGGCGGTATCGGGCGCTCGTTACCTCGTACGCGGCCATGACCCTCGCGGGTCTCGTGGGCGCCCTCGTGGATAACCTGTGGGTCGTGCTCGTCGTCTTCTGGAGCCTCGGGTCCGCCCTGTTCCTGACCTACCCGGCGTTGTTCTCGTTCGTCGCTGAATCGAGCCACCGCCAGCTGCAGGGCGCCGCTTTCGGAGTGATCTTCGCCTTCCAGCTCCTCGGAGGGGCATTCGGTCTGTTCGTCGCGGGTCTCATGGCAGAGGCGTTCGGAGGCTCGGTCGCCATCGAAACCTCCGTCCCGTTCTCCCTCGCCGCCGCACTCGCCTTCTTCGGGTTCGTGTTGCTCGTCATGATGCGCGGGCAGGCGGGGCTCAATCGCCGAGGGGTGCGATCCGCCGTCCCACCGCTGTGAACTTTATCGCGGGCGGACGATCCGCTGGACCGTCTCAAGGTTCTCTCGATGCGTGTCGAAGTACGTCCGGACCGAAGCGAGCTCCTGGTTCAAACCCGACACGACGCCGGCCTTCAGGTCCTTCGGATGGAGTTCGCCGCTCGCGTATGCCTTGGACAGCTCAGCGGATGACGCGTACACCACGTCCCCACCGAACTTCGGGTCGCGAGGGACCATGAACCGTCCGCGGCGCGGCAGGAGGATGAGGCGCGCTATCTCCAGGACGGGATTCCCTTCCGTCTCCTTCGCGGGGCAGAACGCTTTTCCAATCTTACGGTCGATATCCTCGGACGCGTCGTTCAAGAGGATGCTCGCATCCGGCTTTGACTTCGACATCTTCCCGGCCACGAGGTCCATGCGTCCGCCTCCGTCGAGGCCGGGCAGGAGCGGTGTGTGCATCGCGATGACCTGTTTCCACCCGAGCTTCGGCGCGAGGTCGCGGTACAACATGTGCGCGTGCCGCTGGTCGATGCCGCCCAGGGCCAAGTCCAGATTCATCCAGTGGATGTCGGCGACCTGCATCGCAGGGTAGATCAGTTTCGAGGCATCGAGGTCGGCGTCCTCTTCCTTACGCCCCATGATCGTGAGCGCCCGCTTGATCCGCCGGACCGTCGCGGCCTTCGAAACCCGGATCACATCTTGCCAGTACTCCGGGTGGCGCACGAACTCATTCGCATACAGGTATTCGACGGAGTCGGGGACCCCGACCGCGCGGAACGCGTCTTTGAAGTATTCCCCGCACGCGCGAAGGTTCTCGAGATTGCCGCCGAGCTTGTCGTTAATGTACGCGTGCCAGTCCGCCAGGAAGATGATCGTGTGGAACCCAGCGTGGACTAGGTCCGTGACCTTCGACCCGATCACGAAGGCCGTGCCGACGTGCATGAGGCCGGAAGGCTCGAGGCCGACGTACGCCTTCGGCGCGGCGCGATCCAGGAGGACGCGTAATTCCTCGCGCGTGACGACTTCCTCGGTCCCCCGCACCAACGTCTCCAGTCGGTCCTCCGGCGGCATCGCGCCTCGGAACTTGCAGTTTCGGGATAAAGCTTTCAATCGACTCGTGAGGCGGTCGGGCCAGCGAAGCGGCGGCCTGCGGGAAGCCTCCCATGGCCTTAAGAAAGGGACCGGCCATCCACGGCCGGGGAAGTGGTATGGGGGGAATCGGAAGCATCCCACTCGTCGCCGGACCGGTGCTCGGGCTCCAGGGAGCCGACGTGATTGGACTCGTCGTCGTCTTCTTCTTTCTCGTGATCGTTGTCCTGATCTTCGTTTTTGCAACGATCAAGGTTGTGAAGGAGTACGAGCGAATCGTGAACTTCCGCCTCGGGAAGGCCCAGGCGGAGAAAGGCCCAGGGATCGTCATCATCATCCCCGGGATTGACAAGCCGGTCCGAGTGGATCTGCGGGAACGGTTCCTCATGATTCCCCACCAGACGTGCATCACAAAAGACAATGCCCCCGTGGACGTCGACTTCATCGTCTATATGAAGGTCGCGAGCGCCGCGGACTCTGTCATCCGCGTGAACAACTTCGAAGGAGCGGCCATGGGCATCGCGACGACGACGCTCCGTGCGGTGATCGGCGATATCATCCTCGACGAAGTGCTGTCGAAGAGGGAGGAAATTAACGCGGTCCTGCGGACGAAGCTCGACGAGGTCACGACCCGATGGGGCGTCAAGGTCACGAACGTCGAGATCCGGGAGATCCTCCCTCCCAAGAACGTCACGGACGCGATGATCCTCCAGATGTCGGCGGAGCGGAGCCGGCGTGCCGTCGTCATCGAAGCTGACGGGAGGAAGACCGCGACCGTGACGGTCGCGGAAGGCGACAAGCAGTCTGCGATCCTCCGAGCCGAGGGGGCGAGGCAGGCCGCGATCCTGGCCGCGGAAGGCTACGCCCAGGCGCTGACCACCGTGTTCGGGGCGGCGAGGGGGATCGACGAGAAGACCCTCATGATCCAGTATCTGGACACCCTCAAGACCCTCGGCACGAGCCCGGCAACGAAATTCATCCTCCCCATGGAGTTCACGGAGCTCATCAGGCCGTTCCGCAACGTGATCTCGACCGCGGAAGGCGGAAGTGCGAGGGATGGGGACAAGTAGGGACCCCGCGGCGGCCGACGCGACAACGAGACGGCCGAGCCTGCTCGACCGTTTCTTCCTCTTCGGCGGGATTCGCGCCGTCCTCGTCATTATTGCCATCGTTGGGCTGGGAACCTACCTCATTGTCCACGGATCCTTCGCGGGCCGCCTCGACTACATCGCATCGGGGACGGTCATCATCATCATCGGATTGGTCGTGGGGATTGCGGCCCTGCGGACGGAATACACGATGATCACGAAGAAATACTTCGAAGCCGGGACGGTGGTCGGCAAGACAGGCCGCGCCCAGGCTCATATCCGCGAGCGGGCGAAGGGGGCCGTTCTCATCGAGCATGAGACGTGGAGCGCGGTGGCCGAAGAGGATATCCAGAAAGAGGACTCCGTCGTTGTGACCGCCGTCGACCCGGACAAGGTCACCTTGCGGGTGCGCAAATACCGGCCCTAGCAGCTACTGTTGGGTCGCTCACGCGCTCTTGGTCGACTCCGGCGACTCCCGCGGTTCCACTCCGGACGCGGGGGCCCTGCGGACATGGACTTTGCCTTCCGCGTACGAAGTGACTTGAACCCATGCGCCTTTTTCGATCGATTCATCCGAGACGGCCGTCCAATCCTCCGAGCCCACGTTCGCAACGCCGTCCCGGCCCGGGCTGATGTCCGTCGCGGCACGGCCGGTCTTGTTCACGATGAGGCCGGGGTCGATCAGTTTCGGCTGCCGCATCAGAACGCGGCGGATCCGGGAGAGGTAGAAGAAGGCCACCGCGATGAGCCCCGCGACAACGCCCAGGATCGCGTACTGGGCCGCGCCGAACGGCGAGGGGGACCACTGGACTCCGTAGGCGAGCAGGTACGTTCCCGCGAGGCCCAAAAGGATCCCCGTGAGGGCGAAGAACCCGTGGCCCGCTTTCACCTCGATGAAAATGAGGGCCGCCGCGATGATGAGGACGAGGATCGCGACGGGGCTCGCCCCGATGATCCCCGCCCCGAGGAACCCCAATGCGATCATGATGACGGCGACGATTGTCACGAAGAGGGTCCGGTGGAAGAGGTCGAGGACGAGCGCGATCGTCCCGACGAGGATGAAGATTCCGTCCACGGTCGGGTCACTCAGGAAACTGAGGAACTGGTCGTAGAACGGTTCGTTGTACGTGGTGAGCGGGACCCCGCTCAAGCCGACTTTCGTCAGGAAGACATCGAGCGTGTCGGCCATGCCGGTGACGAGCCCGATTCTCGCCGCTTCCATGCCGGTGTACGCCGTGTTGTTCTCGGCCATGTTGACGGCCGCGGCGATGTTGTATGCGTGCGCCTGGGCGAGGGAGCGCATGAGTCCGGTCGCAAAGTTCTGCACATGCTGGATTTGGCTGGGGTCGCCCCCGATGATGTACGGGGTCGAAGGCCCGATGACGGAGCCGTTCCCCATGTAAACCGCGTTTGACGCCAGGGCGATGTAACTGCCCGCGGACGCCGCGAACGCGGCCGGCGGCACGTACGTGTACACGGCCAAGCCGTGGTTCTGGACCTCCTGCGTGTAGTTGATGATCTGGACCATGTTGACGAGCAGGCCACCTGGCGTATTCATGACGATGACGAGGTCGTCATTGCCCGCAATCGCCATCTGAGCGGCGCGCTGAAAATAGTCCGCGGAGCCGGCATCGACGGGGATGTTGAAGTTCACGAGGATCGCGCCCGGAGGAGCGACGAGGACGCGAGGCGCTGCGGAGGCTGTTGAGACGGACAAGACGATGCCGACGATGATGGCAAGTAGCAGGGCTCCCGCGGCCCTCCTCGGTCCTTGGCGCACGACCATACAAGGTCCGCTTGTCTAGAAAACGGTTTGGATGGAGTCCCGCACGAGGGCCTTGGTCCTAACAGGGACTTACCGCTTCCAGACCTTTTCCTTGACCTTTTGGGCCGCTTCGCCAGTCTTCTCGGCCGCTTTCTCGACCGCGGGTTTCACCGCTGCGACCGTCTTGTCTGCCGCTTCCTTTGCGACCTTCACGGTCGCTTCGGCGGCAGGCCGGACGGCTTTCGCGACGTCCTTTGTCGCCTGGACGGTCGCATCCGCAATCGGCTTGAGCGCCCTCGCGACGTCCTGGACCGCGGGCCGAACCGTCTTGACGGCCTTATCGACGACGGGCTCCAGCTCCTTTGCGGCTCGATTCAGCGCCGCGGCACCGGTTTCGACGGCCCGGTCGACCGCTTTCTCAGCGGTTCGCAGGAGTCGATCGATTTCGCTCCGCGGGGCACCGCATGCGGGACAGACGGCCGCTCCCGCCGGGAATTCGGCGCCACAGTTTGGGCAGTTCATTCCATCACCGATGTCCCTAGAAGGCCATCGCTTATTTGTGTTTCGGTGGCTCGCCGGCGGGTTTGGGGCGTAACCGCCAATTCCGCGGTGGCGTGGACGATTCCGGGTGCGTACGATTTCACGATTCGGGTGCGAATCGAGACGACGTTCATCCACCGGGTGCGGGCCGCAGCGGCCAGTCGGCGCGTCAGGGCATCGGGGTACTGCTCCTTCGGACAGAGTTCGTGGTACACGATCGTGCCTCGCCCCCGCAAGGCGTCGAAGGCGACGTCGAGGTAATCCCGGGCGTCGAAGTGGCCCATGAGGACCCAGTCGGCGACGGCCCGCGGCGCGACATCGCGGCAGTCTCCGAGCCGCGGGATCACGTTCGTCACCCGGTTCAATCGAATGTTCGTCGTCAAATAGCGAAATGCAACCGGGTTCACCTCGCAGGCGTAGACGACGCGGGCGCGGGACCGCAGCGCGATCGGCAAGGCGAAGTACCCGATGCCCGCGAAGAGGTCGACGACGACGTCGCCCGGTCGGACTCGAGTCGGGAGTGCGACTCGTTCCGCGAGGTTCCCGGAGGAGAACATGATCCGGCCGACGTCCAGTGCATACCGCACACCGCCTTCCACGTGGACGGTCTCGGTGCCGTCTCCCCAGAGGACGCGGACATCGGGCGTCCGCATGGGACCGTGGATTCCGGATCGATCTTCCACTACGGTTCGGACCCGGAGGACTTCGCCGAAAGCCGCTGCGATTACTTTGGCGTGCCGGCGGGCCTCGGGGGAAACCCGAAGCACGAGGATGTCGCCGATCCGCTCCCAACGATGCGGTGCGACTTCCGGCGGCACGCCACCGGCGCGAAGTCGCTCTTCGAGCTCGTGCCTCGGGTTGGGCGGCGTGGTGCGCGAGGTCAGAGTGGGGTGATCTTCGTATCGTGCGCCGAACCTCGCAAGGTCGAAGGAAACCTGGTCAGTTACGGGGATGAGGACCTCGTCACCTCGCTTTGTAATCCGAACCGAACGGTCAACGCAAGCCTTCGCGCGGAGCGCCCGCTGCAGACTCTCGGCGTTTCTCTTCGGTACCGCGACCACTCGCATGCGCTCGACGATGGTGTGTTGCCGCCTTCATTCTTTACCTCGATATGTATATGAAGGGCGTGCCGCTTCGGCGCGCATCATGCGGGCCGCGGCCGTGGCCCTCGGGGTCCTTCTTGTCGTGGCCCTGCTCGTCCCCACCGCGAAGGCGGAGGACTTCGGCGCGGTCGCCAAAGTCAGCGGGCTGATTCGCGTCAAGGAGACGCCGCAGCTCGCGCCGGGAGACAGCGGCCGGTTCATCTTCTACTTCAATTCGACGTACACCGTGCCGATCCAGAATGTCACGCTGAAGGCGAGCATTTACCGGTACGCGACGATTGACGCAAGCGTACCGGTCAATGACACCTCGTGGACCTATCCCTTTCCCAGGATCCAGGAAAGCGGCAGCCTCGAATGGATTTGGACGAATCCTACTGTAACCCCCGGGTCCTCGAGGCTTCTCAATTTCACGATCTTGACGGCGGCGGACAGCAGCCAGATGCCCCATGGGACGATTTTCTCCCAGTCGACGTACTTCGTTCGGTTCTGGCTCGAGTTCGACGGGGATGTCGGTGGCAATACGACTCGACTCCGAATGGTGTCGCTCGGCTTCTTCACCGGCGCGCAGTGGCAGGCCGCCCAAGTCCCGCCGCCGAATCCGTGTAATCTCCCTTACTGCCGAGGGAACGTCAACCTCACGATGCTCGCAGGCTTCCTGGGTGTGAACCGCGTCGACGGGATCCTGCCCGATTCCGCGTTCGGCGTGAAGGAGCCAATCCCGCGGTGGCCGTTCTACCTACTCATCGTCCTCGCGGTGTTCTTCCTCTTCCTTGCGTTCCTCTTTTGGGTCGAGGAGAACCCCGGCACGTATCCGAAGGTCGAGGCGTGGTGGGCGCGGACCCGCGGTCGCTTAGCCAGGACGATCGCTCCTCTCCGGAGGAAGCCGCCGAAGTCGTGAGGACGGATGCCCCGAGCGTTCTTGGCGTGACGCCATCGTGCCCATGGACGTTAACACCGTCCGGCCTTCCAACGGGTAAAGGTTTTTAGACGGTGGGCCTTTGCTCGCATCGTGGCGGAAGTCGCCTTTCCCCGGGCCGTCGCCTTTTGGTTCTACTTCCTCGCCTTTCTCGCGGGGGTCGTGTTCTACCTCAGTTGGGGCCTGACGTACGGCTCGTGGAACCTGCTCCGCCCGGAGTGGGTCGGGGCGTACGCCGTAACCGTCGTCCTCGTAGGGTTCGGCCTCGTTGGAATGTTGCTCTATCGAAAGCCCAGCTGAGCGGGGAATCAGTAGGCCTTCGCCGCGTACACGACTTGATTCGTCTTCTCGCCGCACACGATGCAGATGCCCTTGAACGGCTCCGGATAGAATGGAGTTCCAAGGACACTCATCCCGGTCCGCTCCGCGATTGCCTTCCCGCACGATTCCTTGCCGCACCAGCCCATCCGGTTGAATCCATCCCGCGCGTCGTCGAGGGAGGTGATCGTGAAGGTGTTGTCTTTGAGGAGCTTCTCCGCCCGATCCCACATCGCGATTTGCATCAGTTCGAGGATCGACCGGAGTCGATCCGGGAGGAGTTCGCGCGGCATCTCCCTCTTTTCGGCCGTGTCCCGTCGCACCACGGTCACGGCGCCTTTCGCGAGGTCCCGAGGCCCGAGTTCCACGCGCAACGGGACACCGCGGGCCTCCCAATAGTAGTACTTCTCCCCCGGGCGGACGTCCCGGTCATCGAGTTTCACTCGCATCCGCTCGCGGAGCTCCAGGAAGACGCGCTGTGCTTCCGTCAGCAGCTCCTCCTGTCGGCCTTTCTCGAGGATCGGCACGACGACGGCCTGGATCGGCGCCGCGGCCGGCGGGAGGACGAGCCCCTTCTCGTCTCCGTGAATCGAGATGAGGGCACCGAGGAGCCGTTCGCTCATCCCGTCCGTCGTCTGATGCACGTACCGGTGCTCGCCCGTCTCCGTCTCGTAAGTGACGTCGTAGACCTTCGCGAAGTTGTCGCGGTACTGGTGGAACGTCGCGACCTGCGCGGCCCGTCCGGACGGGAGGAGCGTGTCCGAACCGAGGCTGTAATGGGCTCCCGGGAACTTGTCCCAGTCGGGCCGTTTCGAGATGTGGTACGGCAACGCGAGGAGCCGCATGATTCGTTCGTTGATTTGCAGGTCCTCGCGGATCTGCTGCTCGGCATCCTCGGCCGTCGCGTGCGCGGTGTGCGATTCGAAGAAGTGGATCTCTCGGACCCGCATGAAGCTCCGCGTCATCTTCGTCTCGTACCGGAAGACGGGGGAGATCTGGAACACCTTGAGCGGAAGATCGGCATGGCTCCGGATCCAGAGCTTGAACATCGGGTACATCGCGGTCTCCGACGTCGGCCGCAGGACGAGCTTCACGTCGAGTTCGTTGAACCCCCCGCGGGTGACCCAGAACACGTCGCCTTCGAACCCCTTGACGTGCTCGGCCTCCTTCTGGAACTCGGACTCGGGGATGAGGACGGGGAAGTTCACTTCGCCGTGGCCGGTCGAGTCGAACTCCTCGCGCATCGCCTGGTCGATCAGCCTCATGATCGCCCATCCGTAAGGCCGCCAAACGTTCATCCCCTTGACCGGATAGCGCTTGTCGCTGAGTTCCGCGCGCTCGATGACCTCGTTGTACCATTCGCTGAACTCTTCGTCCTTCCGCATGCGAATGCGACCATCAAAGGGTGATTGCGATAAGGCTCTTACGGTGGCGGTGTTGCGTCCGGAAACTTGTACCCGCAGAAGAAACAGGTCGCGTCGATCGCATTGACTGGGGTGTGACAACGCGGACAAACTTTCTTCCCCGGCGCGGGTGGCACCACTCCCGCGGCCGGGCCGATGGTGGCTGACGACACCGGCGCGGCGGGAGGCATCGGGGGCGGTCCGGTGGGAGGCGGCGCCTCCTTTTTCCTTGCACGGAGGAACGCGAAGACAAGGAACGCAACAATCACGACGACGATGAGGACCGCAACGATCAGCGCGAGTGGAGTTTGCCTCGTCAGGGCGAAGGTCGAAGTTGCACTTGCGTGGGCACCGAACGGGTCCTCGGCTTCGACTTTCAGAATCGCGGTCCCGGTGAAATCTGGCGTCGTCCATCGGACCGACGTCGCCCCAAGTTGATCGACCAACACGGGAATCGTCTGGCTCCCGATTGTCACGTTCGCCCAGACGTGGACGTAGCCGGCCTGGAAGACGTCGTCCGACATCATCCAAGCGAGGTCAACGACCGAAGCGGTCGGGAGCGTTTGGGCCGGTGTCGGCGAGCTGATTCCGAGCGTGAGATTCGACGTCGAAGCCACACCCGGCTCCGTCGCGAGCGAGAAATCCGAGGGCCGATTTGTATCCGTGCAGCTCGCGTCGCGTTCGAGTATCCGACCCGGTCCGGGCGCCGCGGCGTCGCCCAGGATCGTGTTCCCGGGTTCCCAATTCAGAGTCCCCCGGGATGTCGCGTTGAATTCAACGCGGTCCACGACGATGTCCCGACCGCCCGCGGATGCGGCCGCGCCCCCGGGATTGCGATAGACGAGCTTGAGCGCGTCTCCTGTAGCGGTGAGCCACGTTGACGACGGAAGATCTTCCCGCGCAATCCCCGTGGCGCCGACAACGCCAGTCAGGGAAAATCTCGCCCCCCGATAGGCGCCGGGGGCATCGAGTTCCAGGTAGTAGTCCGCAAGAGAAACGGAGCTTGATGATGGGTTGCAGACGAAGACGAACTGGTTGCCACCTCGCGCAGGCTGTGTGACGATCCCTTGTATCTTCAGAGGCTGTGGGGTCGACGCGGCCGAACCGAGGCTGAGATTAGCGACGACCACGGCTCCGGGCGACCAGGAGATGACCTCTCGGAAGACATTCGCGGTCGTAGTGAAATCCCCCGCCGCAAGGATCACTAGATCGCCAAGGTCCGCTCCTTCCTGGACGGTCGGGGTGTCGGAGACGTTCGCGTTAGTCTTCGAATTTCCCGCGATGAGGAGGCTGTACGTCCCCGCGCTGTTCTGGACGCTCGACCCGTTCGAGTAGTCGACACCGTCGACGAACGCGCGAATTGGGGTCCCGATCGGCAACGGAGACCCCAATCGATCGAAGGCCTGTCCCTGGATGCGCATCGGGATCGGCGGTGGAGCGGCGGCCGGGAGCGCCGCGAGGACCACGCCAACGAGGAGGCCCACGAGGACGAGGCACACGAGCGTCCCCCCGCGCCGGGCCGTTCCGATACCTCCGAGACGACGATCGCGCGACGAGGTTCGCTTTACTTAACGTTTCCGCGTGCCGAGGCGACCGCTTCGCCGCCGAAGAAAGGTTTTAAGGAATCTTGACTTCGTCGGCCTGTCGGAGCCCTCGATCGTGGAGATCGTTGAATGCGTCCCGAATTTCTCCGAGGGCCGACGCAAGGAGGTCGTTGACGAGCTCGTGGCCGCGATTGGATCCGTCCCCGGCGTGCGCGTCCTCGACCAGGAGATGGACGCGAGCCACAATCGGTGCGTCATCACATTCGTGGGCGACCGGAACTCGGTCGCGCAGGCCGCCTTTGAAGGCGCGAGACGCGCCGTCGATCTGATTGACATGAACCGGCATCACGGCGAACACCCGCGCGTCGGTGCCCTGGACGTCCTCCCGTTCGTCCCGATTGCGGGCGTCACGATGGATGATTGCGTGGCCCTCGCGCGCTCGGTCGGGAAACGGATCGCCGACGAGCTTGACGTCCCCGTGTATCTCTATGAAGCCGCCGCCACGAGGCCGGACCGACGAGCGTTGCCCGACGTCCGTCGCGGCGAGTACGAGGGACTGAAGGCCGAGATCGCCACGAACCCGGACCGGAGGCCCGACTTCGGTCCCGCGAAACTGCATCCGACCGCGGGCGCATGCATCGTCGGTGCGCGCCCCGTTCTGATTGCGTGGAACGTGAACCTGAAAACGAAAGATGTGGCGATCGCCCGGCGCATCGCGAAGGCGATCCGGGAGAGCGACGGCGGCCTTCCCGCGGTACGGGCGAAAGGATTCGAGCTCGCGGATCGAGGGCTCGTCCAGGTGTCGATGAACATGGTGGACTACCGCAAGACATCCCTGGTCCAGGCGTTCGAAGCGGTCCGGACCCTCGCGGCGAAAGAAGGGGTCGAGATCGTCGAGAGCGAGATCATCGGGCTCGTCCCGCTCGACGCGCTCTCCGAGGGAGCGACCCAATACTTCAAGCTCGCTCGGTTCCATCGCGAGCAAATCCTGGAGACGCGGCTGTGGGA
>WNEY01001068.1_pt1 | contig 18714 bp, 14 predicted proteins | sample 5400531 | NCBI WGS metagenome assembly WNEY01 (sample SAMN13153338, study PRJNA577476) | soil metagenome | isolation source: 200 cm saprolite under Douglas fir tree site 1 | place: USA:California | collected 2015-04-18
GCCCCGTGTCGTAATTCCGCCGCAGATCGTAAGCGTTCGCCTCGGTGCGGATGGGTTCATGCCCCTGGCAAAAAATCCGACGTCCTCGAGAAGTTCCCCGTCGATAACAGTGTACTTAAATTCAAGATCGTCACTTCCTGGAACATGAACGACCACGGCCTTGCGTTCGCCCGGATCACTCGACTCAATAGGCAGAGGAAAGATGCGCGTAAACCATCGGGTCGCTATATGCCAGGCCGTGCCGCCGATAAGCACCAGATGGTTTGAAATATTCTCTGCGGTCAGATCCTGCGCGGCTGTGATGACAACACGCGATCGTGGGTTGTAGGCCTTGACCGCACCATAGATCTCGATGAGGGAATCCAGGTCGGCTAGACCTGAGAATCGGAGATAGTCCAGGCTGGCCGGATCGGCGCTCGGCGGACGTCGCTCAGGCGGCAAACGGAAACAGGCCAGCGTAATCGGCGACCCGTCGGGAAAGTGCCACATGGACTGGGCTGGGGCGGCTGCGCTCGTTTCGTCGCGTCGAGCGGCCCGGTCCCGCAAGGCGAGCAGTTCTTGCCGAAGCTCGTCGAACTTCGCCCGTTCCTCGGCGGTCAGTTCATCGATGGACAGCATCCGCACTTTGCCCTCGAACGAGCGAGAGGTGCTGAACAACCGCGCGTAAGCTTCCAGTCGCTGGGCGGGCGGGGTCCGGCCTGCCGCCGCGTTCTCCCACATAGAGATGCTGGCCGAACTGAGAGTGCCTGAGTCGTCGCTGAGCGCCTCGCCCAACTCGTTCTGAGTGAGCCGAACTGGCGCGTGTTCTCGCAGCTCACGCAGCCGTTTGGCGAGCCTCCGGGCATCGGGAGCCGATTGGGTGCTCAAGTTAGCCAAAGGTGCCTCCACAGTCCGCACTGTCAGAAGTATGGCCCTTCTTGTCCATCTCCTGTAACACAGTTGCGAAAATTTTACTAGCAGTTGCAGCGACTTAAGACATGCCACAAGCCTGTTACTAAAGTTCCGTAATTTTTACTTGATTTTACGTCGACCTGTTGGGCATCATCGAGGTAAGGCAAAGGGTCCGCCGGGCTCGTCCGACCGGAGTACGGCGGTTCCGTACTAACGGCGGTGCAGCGTGACATGAACTTTGGTGAGCTGCTGAGATCTCGACGAACGCAGGCGCGACTGACCCAAGAGGAGCTTGCTGGGGCAGCGGGCCTCAGCGCCCGCTCCATCAGCGACCTCGAGCGCGGAGTCAACCTGACGGCGCGCAAGGAGACTGCCCGGCTGCTAGCCGATGCCCTGGAACTGACCGGTGCCGACAGGATCGAGTTTGAGCTGGCGGCTCGCGGCGATCTCATCGCGGACACGCCCACGGGACTGCCTCAGGACCTGAGGCACTTTTCCGGCCGTGAGTCCGATCTGGCCAAGCTCATGGACGCGGTGCGGGCTAATGGCCGGGTCGTGGGGATCTACGCGATCGATGGCATGGCCGGGGTCGGCAAGAGCGCCTTTGCCGTGCATGCCGCCCACGTACTCGCGCCTCAATTCCCGGATGGGCAGATCTTCCTGTCGCTTCGGGCCCACGCAGCCGGGCAGCGGCCGGTCGACCCAGCTGACGCGCTAGCTAGCCTTCTGCTCGACATCGGCATATCCGCTCAGCACATCCCACCAGGGATGACCGAGCGCAGCACGCTCTGGCGGCAGGAGCTTTCCGGACGGAAGATCCTGCTCCTTCTCGACGATGCGGCCGGGCACGAGCAAGTGCGGTCGCTGCTGCCTGGCGGGTCGAAGAGCTTGGTGCTGATCACCAGCCGACGGCACCTGAACGCCCTAGATGACGTGCCTTCCATCTGCCTGAGCACGTTTCTTCCCGCTGACGCAGTGGCGATGCTCATTCGCGTGGCTGACCGACCTGATCTTGATATCGACGATCCGGCGGCGGCGGAGATCGCCAGACTCTGCGGCTACCTTCCGCTGGCGATCGGCATGATGGCGCGCCAGTTGCACCATCACCCGTCATGGACACTCGCGTTCCTAGCCGACGATCTGGCCGCGACTTGCGAGCGGCTCGAGCTGATGCACGCGGAGAACCTGTCTGTCGCCGCTGCCTTTGATCTGTCCTACCAGGATCTGACCAGCCGTCAGCAGCGGATGTTCCGCCGTCTTGGCCTGAACCCGGGTACGGACATCGCCGCGAACGCCGCGGCTGCACTCGATGACACAAGCCCGGCTGCGGCTCGCCGCACCTTGGATGACTTGTTCGACCAGCACCTGGTTATCGAACCAGCCAGCGGTCGTTACCGCATGCACGACTTGATCAGGGAGCGGGCCGGCGTGCTCGCGTCGGCCGACGATCCGCGGGATCGTGAGCTGGCAACCGGACGGCTCCTCGACTATTACCTGAATGCGGCTGCGACAGCTGACGGGCATTTCAGCCGGCCGATCGCGCGGGTGGGCGGCTCGTGGCCTGGCGGGCCGCAGCCCGGGCGTGTTCGCGCCATCGACCGTCTCTTCGACCACGACCGTCGTCTCGCTCCAGCCGCTCTGAAACTCACCGACCACGGCACGGCGCTGGCGTGGCTGAATACCGAGAGCCTGAACATCCTCGCCTGCGCGGATTTCGCAGCGGCGGATGGAGATGGTCGGCGCCTGATCCGCATGGCCGCCGTGCTGAGCGCATATCTCGCTTACGCAGGACTCTGGGATCAGGCGATGATGGTGCATGCCGCCGCTTGTGATGCGGCCGCGCGTTCCAGAGACAAGCTTGGCCATGCCATCTCCCTAGCCAATCTCGGCTGGGTTAGGTACCTGACCGGGGATAGCGCCGGCGCGGATCAAGCACTCGAAGAGGCACGCGGGCTGTATCACGCGATGGGCGACGCGCTGGATGAAGCCGACGTGCTGGTCAACCTGGGAACGGTTCGATGGCTCGCCGGGGGCTTCCACTCAGCGATCGAAGCTCTGGAAAAGGCACGGCGGCTCTACCAAGGACGTGGAGACCAGGTCGGACAAGCAGATGCATTGCGGATACTCGGCAAGGTACATCGCGAGACTTCCCAATACGACGCGGCGATTGTAACCCTAGATAGGGCTTTGTCGATTTATCGCAAGTTTTCTGATAGTCCGTGTCGTGAAGCTGACGCCCTGACGGACCTCGGTGGCGCTAAGAGGCTGACGGCGAGATTCGACGAGGCCAGATCGCTACTTAAGGCGGCTCTTCGGCTATATCGAAAAATTGGGGATAAACGAGGTGAAGCGACCGCGCGGGTTCAGCTTGCTGCTGTTCTGGAGCAGACCGGCGAATATGAAGAAGCGCTTCGCCAGTCCGAGAGGGCGCTGCTGACAATCGAGATGATCGGTGGTCCCTACCTTGAGGCGGACACGCTGCTCAGGACGGGAGTAATCCTGAGGAGGCTAGGTGACTACGCCAGGGCCATCGCGCTGACAGCGAAGGGGCTAGACATCTTCCGCGGCATTGGCAGCCCCATTGGGCAGGCTGACGCACTCACCGATCTAGGAGCGGTGTTCGGCGTGAGCGGCGAGTACGAGGAAGCACGCGAGCATCTGCAAGAGGCCTACGTGCTGTATGCGAGCGTGAACAACCGACACGGTGAAGCTGAGTCACTCAATCAGCTCGGCCGCGTACACCTGAAGCTCGGGAACATTGACGGCGCCCATGACTGCCACTCACGGGCGCTGGCAGCTTCCTGCGAGGCCGGCATTCCCCTGGAGGAAGCGCGAAGCCTCGAAGGGCTGGCGATGTGTCAGCAACGCGCAGGAGAAAGCGCGGCCGCGCTCGCCGGGTTCAGGCAAGCACTGAGTATTTACCGAAGAATCGGCGCGGCCGACACTACGACGGTGACCGCTGAGCTAGCAAAGCTGGCCGGCAGCCCACTCGGCAAGCATCGCTAACCTGCGCGACCAGCCCTGGTCCGGCCGAGCACGGACTCCGGCGCTCCTTGTCGCAGCACCTCGAACGTCCCCGCTAGGTCGACGATCCCCGCGTCCGAGCCCAGGCCGCTGGCGACCAGCGATGCCGCTGCCATCGCCAGCCAGGAGGCGTCCTCGATCGGCCAGCCGTGCAGGAGGCCGGTGATGAAGCCGGCGCAAACCGCGTCGCCGCACCCGGTCGTGTCCACCAGATCAACCGGAAAGGCGGGAACATCCAGCTGCCCATCCGCGGTCACCAAAGTCGCCCCCTCGGCGGCCCGGCTCACCAGCACCACCTCGGCCCCCCGAGCCAGGGCCATGCGTGACCCCTCGACGTGGTCGGTGGTTCCGGTCATGTTGGCGAGCTGATCCTCGTTTGGCATGAAGTAGTTCACGTAAGGCAGCAGCAGAGCCAGCCGCTCCCAGGCCACAGAGTCAGCCGTGGAAAGGAGATCCATGGTCACGACGACATCATGGCGACGGGCGAATTCCATTACCTGGCGCAGCGGCTCGCCGCCGAACGGGCCGAGCACGTCGGGGCCGCCGACATGCAGAACATCGGCGGCCCCGATCACGTCAAAGTCGATGTCGGCCAGCTCCAGCAGCGATGTCGCACCAGGCATGTGCAAGGCCGGCCGCTCGCCGTTGGGCCGGATCGGCAGGATGGTCGACGACGTCCGCTGCCCAGGCTTGCGCACGACCCGCGACGCGTCCACGCCGTAGCCGGCTAGCAGCGACAGCAGCAGGTCGGCCATGACGGCGTCGCCGACGGCGCCCAAAGTGGTGACCTGGGCGCCGAGCTTGGCCAGGTCCACGCTGGTGCCCGCGGCGGTCCCGGCGGCGGTGATCCGGATCTCGTCCAGCAGCAGCCGGCCCTGGCCGGGCGGGATGTGCGTGACCGGTCGACCGAGCACGTCCAGAATGTGCACGCCAAGGCATACCACCCGGCCGACTGTCGCCCGGCCGCCGGCCCCGAGGTCGGCGCCGGCCTCAGGACCGGCCTCGGTCGTCACGGCCGGCCCCGATCGTGATACCGGTGCTGCCGGGCCGCCTCCGACACGGCCGCCAGCTCCTGCGCCGACAGGATGCGCGGCGTGCCCGCCAGCTTGGCTCGCCAGTACACCTCGGCCATCCACTCAACCAGTTGCACCCGGTCGTACGCCTCTTCGATCGAATCCCCGTACGCGACCGCACCGTGGTTCTGCAGCAAGGCGGCGAACCTGTCCTCCAGCGCCGCCGTGACATTCTCGGCCAGGCCGTCCGACCCGAACGTCGTGTAGCCGGCGACCCGCACCGTCGGCCCGCCCAGCCGCAGCACCGAGTAGTGCACGGCCGGGATCTCGTCGCAGATCGTCCCGACCGTCACGCCGAACGGCGAGTGCGTGTGAATCACCGCGCCGGCATCGGTGAGGTCGTAGACGCGCCGGTGCATGGGCCATTCCGAAGAACGCCGGCCCGTGCCTTCGAGTATGGTCCCGTCCGCCGACAGTACGTTGACGTGCTCGGGCGTGATCTGGTCATAGTTCAGCCCCGAGGGCGACATGACTACCTTGTGGCCGATCCTGATGCTGAGGTTCCCCGCGCTTCCGTAGACCAGGCGGTCGGCGACCAGCCGCTGGCCGTACCGAACCACTTCGGCCCGAGCCGCTTCGATGCTCAGATCAGCTGACACAAATCTTTCTCCCTAATGCTTAGTACTTATTTTAGAGCTAGTGCATTAGGCGGCGAGCCGATTCCGCCCGGCACATTGAGCGGGGCGCTGGTCAGGCAGAATTCGTAAACTCCATCCTCCGCGCAGTCGGCGGCAAGGTCGGCGGTGTGCCACAATTCGCCGAGCGCCATTCCGAAAGAGCCGATCAGCATCCGGTGCAAAAACCCGAACGGGGCTTCATCCCAAGCCGGCGGCCACACCTCGACCGCGTAATTGTCCGACGCGATCGCCGCGACCTGGCTATCCCACAGATACCTGGCCATCTCCTCGGTGTGCTCGATGCCGGGCGCCCGCAGGTCGGCGGCGATCTGCTTGCGCTGCCGCCACGGCCGGCCGCGGTACCAGTTCAGGAAGCCGGTGTGCAGCATCAGGACGCAGCCGGGAGAGTACTCGATCCCGGCGTGCCGGCGCGCTGCCTCGAGATCATCAGGGCTGAACGCGGTCGAATCCTCGGGTGAATAGGTGCGCTCGAGATCGAGCATTACTCCCCGGGCGACGATTCCGCGGCGGGCCCAGTGATCGATGGTATTACGTCGGCGAGTGATAATGTCGTCTGCAGACACATTATTATAAAAATTGCCCGGAGTATATGCCACGTGCGCTAGCGAGTCCCATTGGCTGGAAATCTGCGGAAAGAAGTTGTCGAGGACGTCGTCGAAATCCAGGAAATCAGGTACCGGCTGGTGAAGGACCCGGTGCCGGTACATGGTGCGGTCCTCGTCAATCGGCGGGTTGACGGCGTCGAGTTCCGCGTTCAGGGGGAAGACGGCTCCTTTGCGCACCAGGCCGACCGCCGCGAGGACGCTCGCTTCGGTCTGCAGGTTGAACATGCCGACGGAGTCAGTATCCCCGAAGATGCCCCAGCCACTGCGGCCGCCAACGCTGGCTGGAGGCAGATCGTCGTATCGCGGCAGTTTCGCATCCATGTCGGGCATCGCCTTCCTTCGTAGACGGCCAGTGAGCGTCCGGCAAGGGGGCCGGCCAGTCGGCTGGTGAGCGACCGGCATGATGAGCGGCCGGCTAGCGAGGATCTGAGTCTGCTCGCTAGCCGACCGCCAGTTTCATCGGGTGGGGTGGGAAGTTGGGGGTGGGGGGTGACTAGTTGCCGAGGTCGGGTGCTGGCGTGGGACTGCCCGGCGCGTCGGCCACTGGACTGGGTCCGGAAGTCATGCCCAGCTTGCCCAGGGAGAGCGCCTGGCCGGCGTCGCCTCGGCGAATCCGCCTGCGCAGCCCGAAGTACCAGATGGCCGCCACAACCTCGCCGCCGATAGCTACCTTGGCGGCCGCGTGGAAGATGGCCGGCAACGTGAAGTCCGCGATCAGGAAGACCTCCCAGATCACCGACAGGCCGAGCAGTATCGGTGCCCACTTGCCCAGGTCGAACGCCTTGGACTTCGGGATCGTGTCCCGGCGCATCCAGTAGGCGACCACGACCAGCAGGTAGACGATGCTCGCGAAGACCGGGGTCGCGCCGATCAGGTAGACGTAGGCGTTGCTCTGGGCGGCGGCGTACACCATCACGATGATGTACAGCACGGTGGTCAGCGCCAGGGCCGGCACCGGAGTCTTGGTGTTGCTGCCGACGCGGCCGAAGAACCTCGACGCCGGGAACATGTTGTCCCGCGACAGCGAGTAGATCAGCCGGCCGATTGCCGCGACCTGGACGACCATCAGCGCGAACACCGAGTACGCGACCGTGACCAGGAACACCCGGGCGAACGCCGAGCCGAACCAGAACTTGGCGATATCGGCGATCGGAGTCGGGCTGGAGGCGATCTGCTGGAGATTCGGAATGCCGAGCGCGATGAGGATCAGCGTGACCATGCCGATCACAGCGGAGATCGCGACCGCACCGATGATGGCCTTCGGCACGGTCTTCTGGACGCCCACGGCCTCTTCGCCGAGGTCGGCGCTGGCCTCGAAGCCGCCGATCGTGAACGCGCCCATCAGCAATGCCAGGCAGGCCGCGTACCAGGGCGCCTGACCGTGCAGGGGCCCATGGCTGAAGATGAAGCTGACGCCGTGCGGCTTGGGCGACTTCACCAGGAACGCGATCAGGATGAGGATGCCGAGCACCGCCGTGCCGAGTACCTCGGTAACCACGGAGATGTTGTTGATCCTGGCCGTGAGCTTGACGCCGATCACGTTGATCAGGCCTGCCAGCAGCAAGATGATGACCGACAAGATGATCATCAGCGTCTTGTTGTCGACGTTCAGGCCGAAGATCGTGCCTACCGTGGGAGACAGCAGGAACAGCGTCTCGCCTCCGCTGGCCAAGGTGAAGGCGCAAATCAGGTTGAAGGCGACGAACCAGCCGTAACCTGGCCCGATGAGCCGGCCGCCCCACTGGTAGGAGTAGCCCGCGAGCGGGAGACGTGAGGCTAGCTCGGCCAGCACGAAGGACAGGATCAGCGCGCCTGCCGAGGCCACCGGCCACAGCCAGATCGAAGCGGGCCCGAACTCTGACGTAGCGAACGCGAAGTTCGTGAAGAGCCCGGTGGTCACCGAGATCACTGAGAACGAGATCGCGAACATCGAGAACAGCCTCAGAGTTCGCTTCAGTTCCTGCTTGTAGCCGAGCGATGAGAGCAGTTGCTCATCCGCCGCCGCGATTTCGGCCTGCTCGTTATCTGCCATTTGGTCCTAACCCTTCGTGAGGGGTATCCCGCCCTATTGCTCCGCCTTCACGTCGTCGGCCTGCTCGGCCATCACGTCCCCCCGGGTTCTCGGTGTCCCGGCGTTTCGCCCCCTGCCCGCGACCGGCAGATTCCCGGCCGTAGGCGCTAATGCCCGGCCTCTATACCCGTGCCGGGTATAGAGGAATTGGACGAATTATATATCTTTGCTCATATTTGCGAAGATCGTAGAGCGGTGGCGATCGGCGTGTCAAGGCTGAGACCGGGCACCTTTGCCGGGTAGGCGCCCGAGCCGGTCGGGGTGCCCGACAACCCGGCCGAGTTGTCCGGCCCGTCCGCAGCGTGACCCGGGCGTGCCGGCTTGTGCGGTCGATTGTCGACACACCTTGCGAGCACTTATATCACGCGCCTGAGTTAAATAAAAGAGTCAAATGCGGGCGTCACGGGAGGTCACCGGACGTTTGCAGGCGTTGCTGACACGGCAGGTGGGCAGTTGGCCGGGCGTTGCGGCACCGGCTGGCCAGTCCCGCAGCACCGTTGCCTCCCCGGTGTCGTAGTAGCAGCCTCAGGGAGGCAACGGTGCTGTTGGAGGGAGGTGGGGTTAGGCGGTGATTCGGGCTAGGACTGCGTTTAGGGTTTGCTGCTGGCGTTGCGGGCTGGCCGTCGCCGCATTCAGAACCGCTTCCTGGGATAGCCCCTCGACCAGGATGACAAGTTCGTGGGTGATATCGGTGGGATCGGCGGCGGCGTCGATCTGGCCGAGCTTTTGGGCCTCGCAGACGCGGTAGTACAGGGTTTCCCAGAACCGCTCGAACTCTTCGTGCTGCAGGTCGCGCAGCGCGCTGTTGCCTAGCGCCAGCGCGATGAAGTTCAGCTCGATCTGGGCCTCGAGCAGACGCTGCTCGTCGAGTGGCAGTGCTTCGGCCATGATCACGCGGATGGCGTCTAGGCCGAGCAGTCCCTGGGTGCGTTCGGCGATGCGGGTGAAGTACTGCTGGTGCGACAGTCGCAGCGCTCCGACGAGCAGGTCTTCCTTGTCGGTGAAGTAGTGCGCGAGCACCCCCGTCGACACGCCCGCCTCGCGCGCGATCTCCCTCGTGGTCGCCCCGATGACCCCGATGCGGGCGATCACCCGCCAGGTGGCAGACAGCAGCTCCTGCCGCCGCAGGTCATGGTCAACGATCTTGGGCAAGAGGTGCTCCTGGTCCTCAGGCGGCGCCGCGGGCGGGGTATTCCCAGGCTGGCGCGGCCATGTTAGCCTCATCGAGGTTCTAAATTGGGCATCCGCTATAAAAAACCAGCTCTCGCCAGCAGCAAGTATATGTCCGGCCGACCGGTAGCCCGCCCGGCCGAGGCCGAGGTGGTCGGCCAACGGGGGACTGGGTGGCGGATGCGCCGGCGGCCGTTCGACGACTGAGGTGGCACATGACGACAGCGGGCGCCGCCGGCGCACCCGGCGGCTGGCGATCTGCGGGTGGTCCAGGCGGCGGCTGGGGTGGCGAATGACGGCAACGGGTGCGCAACTTCAGGCGGCAGGTTCGCGGGCGGTGGTGGCTGGGGCGCGCCCGAGACATCCGGCTGCTGGCAGCGCTGAGCGGGAGGTGCTACTTGAGCGGCTCGCTGACCGGGCCAGGTTCGTGCGGATGGAGACCGTCCGGCTGGCCGAGATCCCGGGCGCCGGTCATTACACCGGCACCTTTTCGGCCGCCGAGATCTTCGCCGCGCTCTACTACGCCCAGCTGCGTTACCGGCCGTACCAGCCAGATTGGCTGGACAGGGACCGGCTCGTGCTCAGCAAGGGCCACGCCGCCATCGGCCTTTACCCGGTGCTCGCCGATGTCGGGTTCTTCGAGCCGAGCCTGCTTGATGACTACGCCAGGCTGGGGAGCGCGTTCGGCGACCATCCGGATATGCGCAAGATCAAGGGGGTCGATTTCAGCTCGGGGTCGTTGGGCCACGGACTGAGCGTCAGCACCGGGATGGCACTGGCCGGGCGGGTGACCGGGCGCGACTACCGGGTGTATTGCGTGACCGGCGACGGCGAACTCGAAGAAGGCCAGGTGTGGGAGGCGGCCATGGCGGCCGGGCAGTTCCGGCTCGGCTCGCTGGTCGCGATCGTTGACCGCAACCAGCTCTCCATCGACGGCGCGACTGAAGACCTGATGGGAATCGAGCCGCTGGTCGACAAGTTCACCAGCTTCCGCTGGAAGGTCCAGCGGATCGACGGCCACGATCTGAACGCCCTGCTCGACGCCTTCGACGCGCTTGACCCGCCGGGGGAGGGACCGCCCCAGGTGATCATCGCCGACACGATCAAGGGACGCGGCGTCCAGCGGATGGAAGGCGACATCCGCTGGCACGTGGGCCGTCTCGTCGGCGCTGACTACGACGACGTCATGGCCGAACTGAGCCGAGGCCTGCAGCCGCTCGCGACCGGAGGCGGCCATGACTGAGGAGACGGCAGTGGCTGGCGGGACCGCAGTGGCTGGCGAGGCCGGAGCGGTCGGGGGGCAACCGGTCGGGGAGACTCTGAGCGGCTTGTTCAGCGGAAAGGCCGGCCCGGCGGCACTCAAGGATCGCGACCAGGCCAAGGACCCGAGCACAACCAAAGGCATCCCGTCCAGTTCCACTCCCGCCTTCGTGGCCGGTGAAGAACTCGCCGACCTGGCCGACACCGACCCGCGCATTGTCGTCCTGACCGCCGACCTGGCTAACGCCAACCGGACCATCGACTTCGCGCAGCGGCACCCGGACCGGTTCTTCAACCTGGGCATCGCCGAGCAGAACATGATCTCCATCGCGGCGGGCCTGGCCTCGGCCGGCCTGATCCCGTTCGCGGCGACGTTCGCCGCCTACGTCGCCCTGCTCGGATGCGAACAGATCCGCACCGACTGCGCCTACACCGGCATGCCGGTCCGCATCCTGGGTCACCACTCGGGCATGAGCCTGGGCTTTTACGGCACCAGCCACCACTCGTTGGAGGATCTGGCGATCATGCGCTCGATCGCCGACCTCACCGTGGTCTGCGCCGCCGACGCGAACCAGCTCAGGGCCATCCTGCGGGCATCACTGACCCACCAGGGCGCCATGTACATCCGGCTGGGCCGGGGCCGGGATCCGGAAGTCTACGGAGAAAAACCCCCGGAAAATTTTCTCCTCGGAAAAGCAGTAAGAATCCGAGAGGGAGCCGATCTGACCATTATCGCCACCGGATCGCAGGTGCACGCGAGCCTGGCCGCCGCCGACGCGCTGGCCGCCCGCAAGATCAGCACCCGCGTCGTCGATATGCACACGATCAAGCCGTTCGACGCCGATGAAGCCCTGGCGGCCGCCCGCGAGACCGGCGCCGTGCTGACCGTCGAGGAGCACAACATCACCGGGGGGCTGGGTTCGGCCGTCGCTGAGGTGCTGGCCGACGCGGGAGTCGCCGCGCGGTTCCGGCGGCACGGCGTGCCGGACGAGCACGTGCTGCTCGGCCCGCCTGCCGCGCTGTACGCGCATTACCGGCTGGACGCGGCCGGGATCGAAGCCGTCGCCCGCGAGCTGCTCGCCCCCGCGGAAGCAAACAGCTGAGGAACACCGAGGAGGAGACCGCCATGACCGAGGTAATCAGCCAGCCCCGCGTCCGGACCGCCGACGCCGCCCTGCGCGCGCGGGCCAGGGCCGTCATCCCCGGCGGCATGTACGGCCACCTCAGCGCCAACGCGCTGGCGCCCGAGTACCCGCAGTTCTACGAGCGGGCTTTGGGCGCACACGTCTGGGACGTGGACGGCAACGAGTACGTGGACTTCATGTGCAGCTTCGGCCCGGTCCTGCTCGGGCACAATCACCCGAAGGTCGAGGCCGCAGCCGCCGCGCAGCGCGCCAAGGGCGACACCATGACCGGCCCCGGCGCGGCCATGGTCGAGGCGGCCGAGGTACTGACTGGCCGGGTCGAACACGCGGACTGGGCAATGTTCGCCAAGAACGGCACCGACGCCACGACGATCGCACTGATGGTGGCGCGGGCCGCGACCGGGCGGTCCAAGGTGCTCGCCGCCAAGGGCGCCTACCACGGCGGCTCGCCCTGGTTCACCACCCGCGACGCCGGCGTCACCGCCGAGGACCGGGCCAACCTGCGCTACTACACGTTCAACGACCTGACCAGCGTGGAAAAGGCACTGGCCGACGTCGGGCCAGAGGATGTGGCGGGCATCATCGTCTCGCCCTACCGGCACGACGCGGGCCACGACCAGGAGCTGGTCGACGCCGAGTTCGCCCGGGGGCTGCGCGCGCTCTGCGACCGGATCGGCGCGGCTTTGATCATGGATGAGGTGAGAGGCGGGTTCCGGTTGCACGACGGCGGCAGCTGGGAGCCGATCGGCGTGCGGCCGGATCTGAGCGCGTGGAGCAAGGCGATCGCCAACGGCTACCCGCTGGCCGCGACCCTCGGCGCAGGCCAGTACGCGGACGCGGCCTCGCAGATCTTCGTCACCGGCTCGTTCTGGTACCAGGCCGTCCCGCACGCCGCCTGCGTGGCCACGCTCACCGCCGTCCGCGAGGAAGGCGCCGTCGCGACGATGGTCAAGATGGGCACGCTGCTCCGCGAGGGGCTGGCCCGCGAGGCCGCCGAAACGGGCGTTGGCATCAACCAGAGCGGCCCGGTCCAGATGCCGAACCTCTCTTTCATTGAGGATGAAAAATTTGCGAAGGCTCAGGCGTTCTGCGCGGCCGCCATCGAGCACGGGGTGATCTTCCATCCCCGGCACAACTGGTTCGTGTCGGCAGCGCACACCGAGTCCGACGTGGAACGCGCCGTTTCCGCCGGCCGGGCCGGCTTCCGCGCCGTGGCCAAGCAGTTCGGCACTGACTAGTGGGGGGGTGAAGACGGCCGGGCGGAGTCCAGTTGCCTATCTGCAGTCCGGGCACGGGCCGGCCGCTTACGCCAACTCCGGGTTCAGGCGAGTGCTGGCCAACGCGATTCGATGGGTCGCGTCGGACGATGCCAATCGCTGGGCCGCCGAGCACTCGACCGCGCTCGGCTGAAGGTCCCCGCCCGGCAACTCGCGTGTGAATGGGCATTACTGCGAGTGCCCTGGATTTCGGACGCCTGCCTGGAGAAGGGCTGCAGTTCATTCCATCGACACGCTCGTCGTGCGGGTGCGCATTGTGGCTGGTACACCAAGGTCGAGACCATCTCCCTAGGCGAAGCCTGGGCTGTCTCCGGCCCAAGCCAGGGCCGCTGCCCCTGACCGTATGGTGCGGCTTAGCAGTTGCTCGCGTATCCCTCAGCCCGCCGGGTCGCCGGCGCTGGCCTCGGCGGAATGGATTGCCGACTGCCGACTGAATGTGCGCATTCATCATCATGATCGAAGATGAATGTGCTCATTCATCCCTGGGCGCCTGATGAATCCGCGTATTCATCTTTCAGGAGGCCGTATGAATGCGCGCATTCATACGAAAGGTGCCGCCGATCATGGAGGCGATCCGGGGCCGATGTTGCTGGTGTGGCTGACGTGACGAATCGGCGGCGCTGGGCGGCTGAACCAGCCGTGAGCGCAGCATCGCTGGCCCGCAGATGTTGTTGCGTCCTGGAAAGCGGCTGCATCGCCGCCCCGGACATGTCGCAATAGTTGCTGAAACGCGTGGTCAGAGTGTTTGTCAGACCTCCTATTTAAAGTGGCGGATGATCAAACCCGCAAAGGAGGCGACTATGCCGGATCTGAACGTCTGCGACCACGACCGGATGGTGGTTCGTCGGCGCGCCGCTTGTGGTGATGCGCGAGGCGCTCATCCTCGCTACGGTACCTCCCGGCGCAGGGCGGCCAAACGATCTGCCGCCCCAGGTGTGGCAGGTGGAGGAGGCGTAGCCCAGCCGACTCGGCGGTTGGCTGACGGGGCCAGGTCATAACAAGCGTGTTATAGTGGGGTAGCCAATGTGGTTTGTCGTGTACCTGCCGGAGGCTCAGCTGGAGCGATCGGTCTTACCTAGGGCAGAGCGAGCCGCCTTGATCAATGCCGATGCGAAACTCAGCGCTTTCGGCCCGTTGCTGGGCTATCCGCACACCAGCGCCGTGCGCGGAACCGAGCGATTGCGAGAGCTTCGGCCAAGAGCCGGGCGGAGCGCCTGGAGAGCGATGTACCGGCAGGTCGGGGAGGTTTTCGTAGTCGCGGCCATCGGGCCAGAAGCGCAGTCCGACCTGAGGGGCATTGATCGGGCGGTACGGCGCGCATTAGAGCGGCTGGCGAAGGTCGAGGAGGACTGATGCCGAGACTGTCGGACTTGACTTCGGCGGAGCAGATTGCTGCCGAGGAACTGGCTGACCCTGAGATCCGCCGGGAGCATGAGCGGACGGCGCTGGCCCATGCGGTCGCCATGCGGGTGATCGGCTATCGGGTCGAGCGAGGTTTGTCGCAGACTGCGCTTGGCCACGTGCTCGGCATGCACCAGTCGGCCATCGCCCGACTGGAGGCTGGCGATCATGAACCATCGCTGGCCACGCTGTCTCGCCTCGCGAGGAGCCTTGGCATCGAATTCCATATTGACATCACGCCGGACGCCTTCAGGCTGCGCGATATCGCCTGAGGCCCCGACTTAGCGTCGCTGTCCGGCGTTTCACCTCGCTGCGGGGGAGTCGCGCGGGCGTCGGGCTTCGGAGCCGCTCGCGGGGTGGGGTTTGGGTGGTTTAGAGTCCGTTGTCATGGAGCGCGCTGGGCGTGCTGACGGGGACGCGGCCTATGCCGTGCTTCACCTGGCTATGCGGGCCGGGGACTTGCTGTTGTCGGCGGGATGTCGGCTCGGGATGTGGTCACCACGATGCTGGGCATCGCTCGTGCCTACGGCCTGGCCGACGTGCAGGTTGACGTGACCTACACGTCGATCTCGGCCTCTTATCATCCTGCGCCCGAGGTCCCGCCGGTTACCTATACGCGGGTGGTGCGGCCTGGTGACGTGGACTACAGCCGGATTCGCAGTCTGGTCACGCTGTGCGGCGCCATTGAGAAGGGCCTGCCGCTGGCCGATGCGCAGGCGGTGTTCGAACGGATCTGGCTGGCCGGTCACCGGTACCCGGCGTGGGTGTCGACCGCCGGGAACGCTGGGGTCGGGGCCAGTGTCGTGCTGCTCTTCACGACCTCGTGGCAGGTTATTGTCGTCACGCGCGGTGATCGTAGGCGCGGCCCAGGACGCGATCGACCAGTTCTACGTCACGGCGTCGGCGCGGGTGTTCGAAGTCGTCATGCGCACGACTGGCATCGTCCTGGGCATCGTGGCCGCAATCCGGCTGGCCGCCTTGCTGAAGCTGCCGCTGCCGGTCTCGGCGCATCCGGTCAGCCACGGCCCGCTGGCCGGGCAGTTCGCCGGGGCCACCTTGGCGGCGGCGTTCTTCGCGCTCTATGCGTACTCAGATCTGGTCACGATCGCGTTCGCGGCGGCAGCGGGCTGTACCGGCTGGGGAATATACGCGCTATTCCTCCATGTTGCTGCTGGCGAAGCGGCTGCGAGTGCGGCGGGCGCTATGGCAGCCGCGCTGGCGGCGACCATCGTGACGCGGCGCACTCATGTACCGGCGTTCGGCCTGATCAGCGCCGCCATTCTGCCGCTAGTTCCCGGCCTGTCGCTCTACGACGGGCTCTTGCAGGTGATCGGGACTCCGACCCGATCGGCCGCGCCCGCACTAGGCGGAGCGACACTCCTCGCAGCCGTGGGAACGGCGCTGAGCATCGCAGCCGGTACTAGCCTTGGCACCCTCCTGGGTCGCCCACTGGTCGACCGGGTACGTCGAGTGGGCCGGCTCCGCCGGCTGGGTCGGCGCCGCGTCCCACTAGCCGAATAAAGCTAGTTGCGATAATGTAAGGCTAAGTAAGTTACCGCCTCAGCGGTCAGGGGCCATTCGCGGCTTCCAGTAATCTCCGTCGATCCGGGTCTGATCCGGGACGGCGTCGAGCGTGTAATTCCCCTCCGTCGTTCTAGCCGCTTTCTTCGCGCGGGCCAGCCGCCCGTGATAACGGGCTCAGCGCCGCCACGCGTTTTATTTCGCGTACCTAAATTCAAGTTCCCTGTGAAAGGAATCTCACTTTATGACAACAACCACTATCGCCAGTGCCGGGCCGCGTACGAATGAGGCCGCCAGGCCGGGAGCCGAACTGGTATCGGTGTCCGGAATCGTGGACGCGCGCGGCAACCAGGCGTTTGTCCGCACCGCGGGCTACCGCCGCAGCAAGCACGACGTGTACCTGCCGCAGTCCCTCCTTCGCAGGCACGACCTGCGAACCGGCGACCATGTCGACGGGCTAGCCAAGCCCCGCTCAGCTAGAGGCGATCAGTCGGCGAAGCCCGGCCAGGACAAGGGCGCCGGCGGCGGCATCCTTGACCGGATACTGCTGATCAATGGAGCAGAACCGCGAATGGCGGCGGCCCGGCCTGACTTCGAGGAACTGACCCCGGTCTACCCGGACGAGCGGCTGCGGCTGGAGTCCGAGCCGGCGTCGGCGACCGCGCGGATCGTCGACCTGCTGAGCCCGATCGGCAAGGGCCAGCGCGGCCTGATCGTCGCGGCCCCGAAGGCGGGCAAGACGATGATGCTGACCGCCATCGCCCAGGCGATCGCCGGCGGCCACCCCGAAGTGCAGCTGATCGTCGTGCTCGTGGGCGAGCGGCCGGAAGAGGTCACTGACCTCAGGCGCTCGATCCGCGGCGAAGTTATCTACTCGACCTTCGACCAGTCGGCCGAAGACCACATCATGGTCGCCGAACTCGCGATCGAGCGAGCCAAGCGCCTGGTCGAGCTGGGCGGCGACGTGGTCGTGCTGCTCGACTCCATTACCCGGCTTGGCCGGGCCTACAACCTGGCCGCCCCGGCATCCAGCCGCACGCTCGCGGGCGGAGTGGCGACGACCGCGCTGCAGCCGCCGCGCCAGTTCCTCGGTGCCGCTCGCAATATCGAGGAGGGAGGCTCCCTGACCATCTTGTCCACCGTGCTGGTCGAGACCGGCTCGCGGATGGACGACCTGTTGTTCGAGGAGTTCAAGGGCACCGGAAACATGGAAGTACGGCTTCGGCGGGACCTAGCCGAGCGACGGCTCTTCCCCGCGATCGACGTCGCCCCGACCGGAACGCGCCGGGACGACCTGCTCATGCCCCCCGATGAGCGCGCTGCCGTCGAGAGCCTGCGCCGGGCCCTGCTCGGCCTGGACGCCCAGCAGGCGATCGAGTTGCTTCTGCACAAGGTCGGCGACACCTCGTCTAATCGCGAGTTCCTGCACGAGGTGCTGACCAGCACCCGGCGAGGATCGGCGGTTACGGCGAGGTGACAGACAGGCCGCTGTACTGGACGGTCGGCCAGTTTTCTGCGGTCGTATTGGTGTAGCCGGCCTCGAGTCCGCCTAGCCCTCCGCTCGCCGTCGAGCAGACGGTGTCCGAGCTCACCTGGGTGCCGTCGATGGCAGCGGTGATGGTGAGCTGGCTGGCCGAGGACAGCACGGGGCTGCCGCAGAGGACGCCGCCCTTGGAGAACGACAGCGTCAGTTTGTTCCAGGTGGTAGCGCTGTGGCCGGTCGGCCAGGCTGTGAACGTCCCGGAGTCCAGCACGCTTTGGCCGTAGGCAGCGGTGCTGTTGCTCACTAGCTTCCAGCCGCCGGTCTTCGACATGTCGAAGACGAATCCGTTGAAGAGGCCAGGGTTGTTGGAGTCGGCCCGCTGGGTGTAATAGCCGATGAGCCCGCCAGCGGACGAGGCGCCCTGCGGCAGGAGCAGGTTCACGTTCTCCGTGTAGTCGGACCAGGAGCCGTCACCGATGATCGCGTTCGGGTAGCGGATGCCCGAACTGGCCGGGTGCCAGAACACCGGAGGCTGGGCGGTGCCGCCGACAGTGGCCTGGACTGTGGTCTGGCCGGTGCAGTGCGTAAAACCTCCGGGCGGTGCGGACGCGCACGGCACGATCTCGAAGGAACCATCCTGGGCATCCAGGTACTGAGGCTCATCGTCGAGCGAACCGGCGGCTCCCGAGGTAGCCAGATTGTCGGTGTACGACAGCCCGAGCGGCGCTGGAGTTGGCGGGGTGGGTGGTGGCGGCGAAGCCGACGCCGAGCCGGGTGCCTGGCTGGTGGCGCTCGATGCGTTAGTCGCACTTGTCGTGAACGTGTATACGAAACCAGGCTGCAGCGTGTAGCCGTCAGTCTTGAGAGTCGCAGCGGTCGTGTCGCCGCGGTGCCAGAGCCAGAACTGCGGTTCATCGAACTGCGAGCTGAAGTTGAAATTGCTCGACCAGACGTGCACCGGCTCGCTGGCCACGCCGCCGGGAACCCCGGCACCGCCGGAGACATCGAGCTTCACGGTTTGATTCGCGGAAGCGGTCGTGGTCTCGACGACCGTGGTGTACCCGTCGCCTTGCCAGGAGCCGGTGCTGGCGTTCCAGGTTTGATGGAGCAGGGTGACGTAGGCGCCGCAGTCGTGGACGCTACCGTCGGTCTCGG
>WNEY01001069.1_pt1 | contig 18705 bp, 13 predicted proteins | sample 5400531 | NCBI WGS metagenome assembly WNEY01 (sample SAMN13153338, study PRJNA577476) | soil metagenome | isolation source: 200 cm saprolite under Douglas fir tree site 1 | place: USA:California | collected 2015-04-18
ATCGTGCTCCTCGAGGGTCTCGCCCAGGGCCAGGATGACCTTCAGGTGGTGACGGAACGCCGCCTGCAGCTTGCGGTTGAGCTGTTCGTCGGTCTCGTTGAAAAGCTGGCGCCGCTCGGAGTGTCCGATCAGCAGGTAGTGGCACCAGCCCGTCAGCATCTTGGGCGAAATCTCGCCGGTGAAGGGTCCCTGGTCTTCCCAGGAGGCATTCTGTGCGCCCACCTCGATCGCGCAACCGCGGAGCGCGTTCGCGATCTCCCATAGCATCACCGCCGGCGGCAGGATCACGACGTCGACGAGCGTCGCAAACGGATCGAGATCGTGCCGGAGGTGCAGCGCGTACTCCAGCCCCTCGGGAACGGTGAAGTGCATCTTCCAGTTGCCGGCGATCAGCGGCTTACGCATAGTTCTTGTCACGCAGCACGGCGATCCCCGGGAGGATCTTGCCTTCGAGGAATTCCAGGGTCGCGCCACCACCGGTGGACACGAAGGACATCCGGTCGGCAAGGTGCTGCTTCTGCAAGGCGGCCACCAGGTCGCCGCCGCCGATGATCGTTTCCGCGTCACTGCCGGCCAGCCCTTCGGCCAGCGCATCGGTTCCCCGGTCGAACGGCGGAACCTCGTAGACGCCGAGCGGTCCGTTCCAGACGACGGCATCCGCCCCGTCGCAGGTCTGCAGGAAACGCTCGACCGTCATCGGTCCCACGTCGAGAACCTTCATGTTGGCGGGAACGGCGTCGATGGCGACAGTTTCCACCTTCACGCCGGGCCTGGCTTCGGCCGCGATCACGGCATCGAGCGGCAGCACCAGCGTGCCACTGCCCTGCCCGGCCGAGGTAAGGAGCGCGCGGGCGACGTCGAGCTGGTCTTCCTCAACCAGCGAGCGGCCCATCTCCAGCCCTTTGGCCTTGAAGAAGGTGCAGGCCATGGCGCCGCCGATGCAGAGGCGATCCACCCGCTGCAGCAGGCTGCGCACCACCCCGATCTTGGTCGAGATTTTGGAGCCACCGATGATGGCCACCAGCGGATGGGGCGGGTCGACCATGATCCGTCCCAGCGTCTGGATCTCGCGCTCCATCAGCAGACCCGCGACCGCCGGCAGGTATTCGGCGATCCCAGCGGTGGACGCGTGGGCGCGGTGCGCGGTGCCGAAGGCGTCGTTGACGTAAAGGTCGCCGAGGGCGGCGAGCTGTTTGGCGAAGGCTGGGTCGTTCTTCGTCTCCCCCGGGTGGAAGCGGACGTTCTCCAGCATCACCATGTCGCCGTCCTGCATCGCCCGCACGGCGGCCTCGACCGCCGGACCGATGGAGTCATCGAGATGACGGACCGGGCGCTCCATCAAGTCACTCAAGCGCTCCGCCAGCGGCCGGGTTCGGTACGCCTCGTCGACCTGGCCGTCGGGACGGCCCAGGTGCGTCATCAGGATGACCCGGGCGCTGCGCTCGACCAGGTCCTTGATGGTCGGGATGGCGGCGCGGATCCGGCTGTCGTCGACGATCCGGCCCGCCTCCATCGGAACGTTGAAGTCGACCCGCACGAGCACGCGCTTGCCGGCGACGTCGATGTCACGGATGGTGGCTTTGTGCAGCGCGCCGCCGATCGTTGCGTCCGTGGTCAGTTCAGCCGGTCGCCCATGTACACGGTGAGGTCGACGACACGGCAGGAATATCCCCACTCGTTGTCGTACCAGGCAAAGACCTTGCCGTGACGGTCTCCGACCACCATCGTGAGCGGGGCGTCCACGATCGATGAGTTGGAGTTGCCCTTGAAGTCGCTCGACACCAGCTCCTCCTCGGTGACCGCGAGGATTCCCTTGAGATCGCTGGCGGCCGCCTCGCGCAAGGCCTCGTTGATGATGTCGGCGGACACCGGGTCGCGGGTCATCACCGCGAGATCGACGAGCGAGACATTTGGCGTGGGAACGCGCAGCGAGATACCGTGAAACTTACCCTTCAGCTCCGGCATGACCAGCGCCATCGCCTTGGCGGCGCCCGTGGTGGTCGGGATCACGGAGAGGGCCGCCGCCCGCGCCCGGCGCAGGTCGCTGTGAGGCGCGTCGAGCAACCGCTGGTCGCTGGTGTATGAGTGCACGGTCGTCATCAGTCCCGCCTCGATGCCGAAGCTGTCGTGCAGCACCTTGGCGACCGGAGCCAGGCAGTTGGTCGTGCAGGAGGCGTTGCTGACGACGTGGTGCCGCCGCGGATCGTACTTTTCTCCGTTGACGCCGAGCACGATCGTGATGTCCTCGTTCTTGGCCGGCGCCGAGATGATGACTTTCTTCGCTCCACCCTTGTCCATGTGCACCTTCGCCTTGGTGGCGTCGGTGAAGAGGCCCGTTGATTCGATGACGATGTCGATCCCCAGGTCGCGCCACGGCAGGTTGCCGGGGTCCCGCTCGGCAAAAACCTTGACCCGCGAACCGTCGACCGTTAGCTGATCGCCGTCGGCGGCGACGTCACCGGCATAGTTGCCGAGGATGGAGTCGTACTTGAGGAGGTGGGCAAGGGTCCCAGGATCCGTGATGTCATTGACAGCGACGATCTCCAGGTCGCGACGGCCGTGGGCGGCACGGTAAACGTTGCGCCCGATGCGGCCAAACCCATTGATGCCAACCTTTACCGGCATGACGTCCTCCTCCTTGTCAATCTATTAGACCATTTCGATTCGCCTGCATCACCAGTCGCCGCAGCCGATTCGCGACCGCGGACTTGCTGACCTGCGCCAGCTCGGCGAGCTCTTTCAATCCGGCCCGAGGATGCGCGAGGCGGAGCTCGGCGATCTCGCGGAGCGCGGGCGCGAGCGCCTGGAGTCGGGCGTCGCGCGCTTTCAGACGGCGAACGGCTTCGCGCTGCTGCAGCGCCGCGCGCAATCGCTTGTCGAGGTTCGCGGTCTCGCCGTTGGCCCGCCGGTTCGCCTGACTGCGCATGTCGCGCAGGATCCGGTCGTTCTCGAAGCGCATCACGGCGCGGTTGGCTCCCATCAACCCGAGCAGGCGGGAAATCGGCTCGGCGCCTTTCAGGTAAAAGACGCTCCGGCCTCGGCGCGTGGTTCGCTTGAACGGGATGCCGGCGCGCGCCGCGGCGGCGGCCACAAGCGTTGCCCCGTTTTCGGGCAGCGCCAGCTCGAGGTGATACGCATCGGCCGGGTTGCCCATCAGGCCGCGAGCCAGAAAGGCCCCGCGCAGGATGGCCCGAGCGCAGCAGGTCTCATCGGAACCCCGCCCGGCCGGCAGGGTCAGGCGCAACCGGTAGCTGGGCCGTTTCTCGGTCGCGCCCTTGCGCACGGTCTCCACCCGACCGCCGGCAACTTTGGCCAGGTGGACGACCTTGCGCGCCACTGCGTTGCGGGGGATCCGCAGTGTGACCGGCGTGCTGTCGCTCGTTCCGACCAGCGCCTCGGCCATAGCGGCGAGCTCGGCCTCCTGGCAGCAGGGGCGCGCCGGCTGGACGTTGGCGAGCTCCGCCTTGACCTCATCGGTGAAGGACGTCCGGACCGCCATGACCTCAGATTACCTTCGGGAAATCGCGCAACCCTGACCTCGTAAACTGAGGCGGTGCTGATCAAGATCGGGATCGACCCGGTACTGGTGACAATCGGGGGGCTGAAGGTCCATTGGTACGGGATCATGATCGCGATCGGCCTCTACGTCGGCATCCAGGTCGCCCTCCGCGACGCCACGCGCCGGGGCATCAACCGGGACCAGCTGATGAACGTCGCCCTGCTGGCCGCCGTCCTGGGCATCATCGGCGGGCGCCTCTACTACGTCGTGCAGAACAACCCGGGCTTCTTCTGGCACCACCCGGCGGAGATCATTGCGGTCTGGCAGGGTGGCATGGCCTTCTTCGGGGCGATGGCAGGCGGAGCGGTGGCGGTGGCGATCTCCTCCTGGCGGTGGCACATCCCCTTCTGGAGCCTGCTCGATATCGGAGCGCTGGGGATGACGATCGGCCAGGCTATCGGCCGCATCGGCAACATCATCAACGGCGACATCGTGGGCTACAAGACGAACGGCTGGGGGTTCGAATACACGAACCCGTACACGTTCGGGCCGCTCAACGTCCCGGTCCAGCCGGCGAGCCTCTACGAGCTCCTGATCAGCCTGGCGCTCTTCGTGCTGCTCTGGAATCTGCGCACTCGGGTCCACCCCGAGGGCATGCTGGCCATGATCTACGTCGTCCTCTACTCGGTCAGCCAGTTCTTCATCTTCTTTCTGCGCGACAACATCGTCATCCTCGGCGGCCTCAAGCAGGCGCAAGTGACGTCGCTGGTGGTCATCGCGCTCACGCTCCCGGTGATTGCCTACCTGCTCCGCAGCGAACGCCTGGCGGGCCATCCCGACGTGCAACCGGCGGAAGCCCGACCGGCCGCGGAGGAAGTCCCGGGCTAAGCCGCGCGCTTGCGGCGCTCGCCGCGCTTCAGCAGCAGTTCCAGGAAGCGCTCGGGCTGGAATTCCGCCTTCTCGACGATGGACTCGACTTTGCCCTCGAGCCGCTGCCGGTCCTCGGGCGTCAGGGTCTTGGCCGTATGAACGAGGATCGGCACCCGGCTCATGTCCTTGTCGCGGCGCAGGGCGGCGATCACCTCGTAGCCATCAACCCCTGGCATCACGAGGTCGAGAATCACCAGGTCAGGCTTATTGCGAAGCGCCTGCTCGATCCCCGCCCGGGCGTTATCCACCGAGCTGACCCGGACGTTGTAGGGCTTGAGGATGGCTTTGAGCAGGCTGACCGCCTGGGCATCGTCGTCGATCACCAGCAGGTTGGCGGGCATCTTCTTGGCCAGCTTGCCATCCGCCATCAAATCGAAGCGCACCATCAGTTGAACGAGCTGCTGGCGATCGATCGGCTTGACCAGGACCTCGCAATCCGCGGTCGTTACGGCCGGCGCGTCGGGCGCGACCAGCAGCACGAGCGGGATCTCACGGGTTCGCGGATCCTTGCGCAGCTCGCGGATGAGGGCGGGCGCGCCACTGGGCGGCAGCTGCCCGTCGATCAGGATGGCGAGTGGCTGGAGGTGTGACGCCTTCTCGAGCGCGCGCGGACCGTTGTCGACATAGATGACCTCGTAGCCGGCGCGCTTGAGGAACGGTTCGATCCGCTGTCGTGACCCGGCGTCGTGGTCCGCCACCAGGATGTCCGGCCGTCGGTCGCGGTCAACCACCGGAGCGGCGTCCGCGGGCGCGTGGGAGCCGGTCAAAGCGCGAACCGCCGACGTCAGCTTCAGGGCGCTTTCGTGCAAATACTTGAGGTACTCGCGCCGCTCTTCGATGGTGAGCGGATGCGCGCGCTCGTCGAGCAAGACGCTCGAGAAGCCCACCAGCGCGTTGAGCCGCGAGTTGATGAGATGGCTCTGCTCGGCGCTGGGCGCACCCGACGCCGACACTGCCGCCTGCGGCAGGGCGACCACGCGCCGCTCCCGCTCCTGGCCCTCCTGCAGCAGCTTGCGCACCTGCTCCATTTCTTCGTTCTGGGCATGGATCTCGGCCGCCAGCGCCGTCCGGCGCGTCACCCAATCAGTCGCCAGCTTGTTCGACTGCTCGGTCAGCTCGGCGTGCCGCTCGACGAGCGCCTGGTACTCGGCTCGCTGCCCGACCAGGTCCCGGTCGACCGCCGCCAGGCGCTCCTTCACGCGCGCCTGCTCGGCCAGCAGCTGCTCGCGGTCGAGGCCCCACTGGATCTGGTCGGCCTGGAGGGCGTCCCGATCTTTCGCTACGATACCGAGCTGCTCGCGCAGCCTGGCCAAATCCGTGGTAACGGCAGCGAGCTCGGCCTGGCGCCGGGTGGCTTCCTGCTCGGCGGCCGCCAGCCGGTCCCGGGTGCCGCCCAACTCTCGCTCGGCGGCCCCGACCGCTTGCCGCGCCTGGTCACGATCGGCGGTGACCTGGTCGCGCTCCTGCTCGACCCGATGGACCGTCTTGCGAACGTCCGCCAGGGTCGCGTTCAGGGACTCGACCTGGGCCCGCAGCTTCTCCGCCTCGGCGTTGATGGCCTGGCGTTCGCCCGCCCACCGGCGGGCCGCCTCTTCGTGGCTGGCCAGCTCGGCCGACAGGGTCGTTGCGAGCGATTCGACGCGCGCCAGGAACTGCCGCCCGTTGACGACGGTTTCGCCGAGCGCGCTCGACAGGTTCGGCGAGTCCGGCACGCCCCTATAACGGTGGGGTGCCGCTTGGCTGGCACCTCGGCCGTTTTTGGCCCAGGCGCGACGGGTTTGCTAGCTCGAGATGACTTCCGTCCGGCTCAGGTGGCCCTGGCCGGAGCGCTGGCCGGGCGGCTCGGGCGGGGTCCGCTGGGGCAGCTCGGGCGGCGCGTCGTGGGCCAGGATCTCGTTGCAGAGGGCAACGCACAGGTTGCAGATATAGACGTCGCTGGGGCCGGCCACCAACCGGACCTCACCCTGCGCCTTGCCACAAAACGAGCAACGGCGGACCGGCCGATCCACGGCCCGAATTATCGCAGAGCCTCCGCGGCCGCGGCCATCAGAGCATCTCCTTGATGGCGACCGCCACCGGCCGGGTGATCCCCTTGACCGCCATCAGCTCCTCGACGGTCGCGTTGCGGATGTTGTCGATGCTCCCGAACTGGCGCAGCAGCGCCCGGCGCCGGACCGGTCCCAGACCGGTGATGCCGTCCAGCACCGAGACAAAGGCATCCTTCTTCCGGACCACCCGGTGAAACGTGATGGCGAACCGGTGCGCCTCGTCGCGGACCCGCTGAACCAGGAAGAGCGCCTCCGAGTCGATCGGCAAACGGATGGGCTCGCTCTGACCGGGCCGGAACAGCTCCTCCTGCTCCTTGGCGAGGCCGAAGGTCGAGACCGAGCCAAGCCCCATGGCTTCCATCACCTCGCGGGCGGCCGACAGCTGGCCCTTGCCGCCGTCGATCAAGACCAGGTCCGGCAGGTGGCTGAAGCTGGGCTCCTCCGGGATTCCCTCTTCCGACCGGGCGTGCCGGCTGAAGCGGCGGCGGAGCACTTCCTGCAGCATGGCGAAGTCGTTCGCGCCCTGGACGGTCTTGATCCGGAAGTGGCGGTAGTGGGCCGGTTTGGGGCGGCCGTCCTCGAAGACGACCATCGAGCCGACCGGGTACTTGCCCTGGATGTTGGAAATGTCGTAGCACTCGATCCGAACCGGGAGGGTCGGGAGCGCCAGGCGGGCCTGCAGATCGTTGAGCAGCGAGGCCGTCCGGTCGGCATCGTAGTCCAGCTTGATGCGCAGCTGGCGCATCGTCTCCTCGGCATTGGCGGCGGCCTGCTGCAGCAGCTCCCGCTGCTTGCCGCGCTGCGGAACCCGGACGGTGACGTTGCTCCCACGGCGCTCGGTCAGCCACTGTTCGATCAACTCGCGGTCGGGGAGCGCGGCCGGGACGAAGACCTCTTTCGGAATGTGGGTGGCGTTGACGTAGTACTGGCTGACAAAGGCATTCAGGATGTCGGCATCCGACTGCTCTTTGTCGAGGCCGACGAGATCGAAGTTCTCGGAGCCCGATAGTCGCCCCTCGCGCACGCTGAACACCCGGACCGAGCCCTGGCCGTCCGCGCGCGCCAGGCCGAAGAGGTCCTGGTCGTAGCGACCCATCGCCAGCACCTTCTGCCGCTCGGCCATGCGCTCCATGGCGTCGAGGCGGTCCCGATAGCGAGCGGCAGCCTCGTACTCCAGCTTGTCGGCCGCCGCCTGCATCTGCTCCTTGAGCCGCTTCGCGACGTGGTCCGACCGCCCATCGAGGAAGCTCGCCACCTGGTTCAGTTGCTCGTGGTAGTCCTCGCGGTTGATGAAGCCCGCGCAGGGCGCCGAGCAAAGGTTGAGGTGGTAGTAAAAGCAGGGGCGTCCGAGCGCGAACTCCGAGTCTTTGCAGCTGCGATAGGGGATGACACGCCGAACGGTTTTGAGCGTCGTCCGCAGGGCGATCGCGTGCGTGTACGGTCCCCAGTACCGGGCGCCGTCGTTCGCCGGCCGGCGGACCAGGGTGACACGCGGGAAGTCCTCGTTCAAGGGCAATTTGATGTACAGGTAGTTCTTGTCATCCCGGAGCCGGATGTTGAACCGGGGACGATGGCGCTTGATCATGGTCTGCTCGAGCACCAGGGCTTCCTTCTCTGTCGCCGTGGTGATCACTTCGAACTCGTAGACGCGCGCGACCATGGCAGCGATGTGCTCGGGCAGGACGCTGGACGCCTGGAAATAGTTCGGCACCCGGTTGCGCAGGCTGAGCGCCTTGCCGGCGTAAATCACCCGGCCCTGGGCGTCACGCATCAGGTAGACGCCCGGCGTCTCCGGCAGCGCCTTCAATCGTTCTCGAAGATATTCCGGCCGCTCCGTGATGGGAGCCGCCTTCTGGGTCGCGGTCGCCACGTCCTTAGGCTATCGCGAGCTCCGGGTCGAGGACACGCTTGAGGTACTGGCCGGTGTAGGACCGCCGGTTGCGGACGATCTCCTCCGGGGTCCCCGCGGCAACGACTTCGCCGCCTTTGTCCCCGCCTTCCGGCCCGAGGTCGATGATGTGATCGGCGGTCTTCAGCACGTCGAGGTTGTGCTCGATGACGACGACCGTGTTGCCGGCGTCGACGAGTCGATGCAGGACGTTGAGCAGGCGCTCGATGTCGGCGAAGTGCAGGCCGGTGGTCGGCTCGTCGAGGATATAGAAGGTCTTGCCGGTGTCACGCCGGCTGAGCTCTTCCGTGAGCTTGACGCGTTGCGCCTCGCCTCCGGACAGCTGCGTGGCCGGTTGCCCCAGCCGGATATAGCCGAGACCAACCTCGCACAGGGTCTGCAGCTTGCGCTTGATCTTCGGGATACGGTCGAAGAACTCGGTTGCCTCTTCGACGCTCATGTCGAGCACGTCGGCGATCGTCTTGCCGCGGTAGGTGACCTCGAGCGCCTCCTTGTTGTAGCGCTTGCCCTTGCAGACTTCGCAGGGCACGTAGACGTCCGGCAGGAAATGCATCTCGATCTTGATGATGCCGTCGCCTTCGCAGTTCTCGCAGCGGCCGCCCTTGACGTTGAAGCTGAACCGGCCCGGCTTGTAGCCCCGCACCCGCGCCTCGGGCATCTGGGAGAACAGCTCGCGAATGTACGTGAACACGCCGGTGTAGGTGGCCGGGTTCGAGCGCGGCGTCCGGCCGATCGGCGACTGGTCGACGTTGATCACCTTGTCGATGAAGCCGAGGCCGGAGACCTCGCGGGCGGTGCCCGGACGATCCTTCGCACGGTAGAAGTGCTGCGCCAGGCGCCGGTACAGAATGTCGCTCACCAGCGTGCTCTTGCCCGAGCCGCTCACGCCGGAAACGCAAATCAATTTGCCCAACGGGAAGTACACGTCGATGTTCTTCAAGTTGTTTTCGGTCGCGCCTCGGACCACGATCATCTGCCCGTTGCCCTTGCGGCGCCGCGCCGGCAGTGGGATCGATCGCTCGCCGCGCAGGAACGCGCCCGTGATCGAATCGGGCGATTTCACGATGTCATCGAACGTCCCGGTGGCGACGATCCGCCCCCCGTCCTCGCCGGCGCCGGGCCCGATGTCGACGATGAAGTCGGCGGCCCGCATCGTCTCTTCGTCGTGCTCGATGACGACGACCGTGTTGCCGATGTCTCTGAGCGTCAGCAGGGTCGTGATCAGCTTTCGATTGTCGCGCTGGTGCAGACCGATCGAGGGCTCATCGAGAATGTACAAGACCCCCATCAGCTTGGAGCCGATCTGGGTGGCGAGCCGGATCCGCTGCGCCTCCCCGCCCGAGAGCGAGTCGGCCGCGCGCGCCAAACTCAGGTAGTCCAGGCCGACGTCCACCAGGAATTGCAGCCGCTCGCGGATCTCCTTCAGGATGGCGCGGGCGATCAGGAGCTCGCGCTCGGAGAGCTGAAGCTTGGTAAACCATTCCTGGGCGGCAGTGATCGAGAGGTCGCAGACGTCCATGATCGAGCGGTCGGCCACCGTCACCGCCAGGAATTCCGGCCTGAGCCGCTTCCCTTTGCAGACGGGGCAGGGCCGCGGCGTCATCAGCCGCTCGATCTCCGCGCGAATGAACTCAGATTCGGTCTCACGGTACCGCCGCTCGAGGTTGGGAATGATCCCCTCGTACGATGTCTCGTACCAGCGTCGCTGTCCCTCGCTCGTCTGATACTTCACCCGCAGCGGATCGCCGTCGTTGCCGTAGAGGATGATCTGCCGTTCTTTGACGGTGAGCTTTCCGAAGGGCTTGTCCATCGGGATCTTGTAGCGTCGCGCGACCGCCTCGACCAGGTCGTTGTAGAAGTACGACGAGCGGCCCAGGCTGCGGATCGCGCCTTCGCTGAGTGGCCGGTTCTTGTCGGGGATGACGAGGTCGGGATCGATCTCGAGCTTGCTGCCGAGTCCCGTGCACGCCGGGCAGGCGCCGTGCGGGTTGTTGAACGAAAAGTTGCGCGGCGCGGGCTCTTCCATGGAGAAGCCGTCGTAGGGGCAGGCGAAATTCTGGCTGAAGAGCAGCTCCTCCCCCTTGCCGTCGGTGGGGACGACCAGCACCAGGCCGGACGCCATCTTGGCCGCCGTCTCGACCGACTCGCGCAACCGGCTGATGCCCTGCTTGTCGATCACGAGCCGGTCGACAACGATCTCGACGTTGTGCTTCTTATTCTTATCGAGCGTGATGCGCTCGGTCAGCTCATACAGGTTGCCGTCGACCCGAGCCCGGACGAAACCGGACTTGCGCGCCTCGGCCAGCACGTCGTGGTGCTCGCCCTTGCGATCTCGCACGACCGGCGCCAGGATCATCACCCGGCTCCCCTCGGGCAACTCCATCACTTTGTCGGCGATCTGTTCCGTCGTCTGGCGGGTGATCTCGTGGCCGCTGATCGGACAGTGCGGATGGCCGATGCGGGCCCACATCAGTCGCATGTAGTCATAGATCTCGGTCACCGTGCCGACCGTCGACCGCGGGTTGTGGCTGGATCCCTTCTGGTCGATCGAGATCGCGGGTGACAGCCCGTCGATTTGGTCGACATCCGGCTTGTCCATCTGGCCGAGGAACTGGCGGGCATACGACGAGAGGGACTCGACATAACGGCGCTGACCTTCGGCGTAGATGGTGTCGAAGGCAAGTGACGACTTTCCCGACCCCGACAGCCCGGTGAAGACGACGAGCTTGTCGCGTGGGATGGTGAGGTCGACGTCCTTCAGGTTGTGCTCCCGTGCGCCCCGGATGACGATCTCGGTGTGTTGGGGCGCCTTCCCCGTCGTCACTGGCCGCTTTTCAGCCACGGACCTTCGCCCTCATGCGACTGGTCTTCGGCTTGTGCCACTGGCCTGACTCCGCAGCGGCCGCCGGCGGAAGCGCATCCCGATATTCCATCGCATCCCGACGCAAGGCCACCAGCCGGTCGCGCAGCTCCGCCGCCCGTTCGAACTGCAGGTCGCGGGCTGCCTTCTTCATTTGACGCTCGAGGTCTTTGATCAGGCGCTCGATCTCGTCGGGCGGCAACCCGGACGCGAGCGTCGCGATCGTGTCTTCGACGGCTTTCGATTGCTGCCGCTCGAGGTTGTAGACGGCCTTGATGATGGTGGCCGGCGTGATGCCATGCTCCTCGTTGTAGGCGATCTGGATATTGCGACGGCGCTCCGTCTCATCCATGGCTCGCTGCATCGAGCCGCTGACGCCATCCGCATACAGAATGACGTGCCCTTCGATGTTGCGAGCCGCCCGCCCGATGGTCTGGATCAAGGAGCGAGCATCGCGCATGTAGCTCTCCTTGTCAGCGTCGAGGATCGCGATAAACGCGACCTCCGGCAGGTCGAGGCCTTCGCGCAGCAGGTTGATACCAACGAGCACGTCGTAAACACCCAGGCGCAGGTCACGCAGAATCTCGACCCGCTCGAGGGTATCGACGTCGGAGTGCAGGTAGTTCACCTTGATGCCCATCTCGCGCAGGTAGTCCGTCATGTCTTCCGCCATCTTTTTCGTCAGTACGGTGATCAGCGTGCGCTGCTTCTTGTCGACCCGCTTGTGGATCTCTCCGAGCAGGTCGTCGATCTGACCCGTGGTCGGACGCACCTCGACCGTCGGATCGACGAGACCCGTGGGTCGGATCACGACCTCGACCGTCTGCTGGGATCGCTCGTCCTCGTACGGACCGGGGGTGGCGGAGACGTAGACCACCTGTTGTACCTTCCGTTCCCATTCCGCAAACGTCAATGGGCGGTTGTCGAGGGCGGAGGGCAGCCGGAAGCCATAGTCGACCAGGGGGATCTTGCGCGACCGGTCGCCGCCGTACATGCCGCCGATCTGCGGAACCCCGACGTGGGACTCGTCGACCACGATCAGGGTGTCCTTGGGAAGGAAGTCCATCAACGTGTACGGCTCCTGCCCCGGACGGCGGCCGGTGAGGTGCCGGGAGTAGTTCTCGATCCCGGCGCAGCTGCCGGTTTCCCGCATCATCTCCAGGTCGAACATGGTTCGCTGCCGGAGCCGCTGGGCTTCGAGCAGCTTCCCCTGGCTTTCGAACCAGGCGACGCGTTCCTCGAGTTCGTCGTTGATGGCATCGAGGGCCCGCAGGAGTTTCTCCCGTGGCGTGACGTAGTGCGTCGCCGGGAAGACCTGGAACGCCTCGACCTCGCCAATGATCTCGCCGGTCAGCGGGTCGAGTTGGACGATCCGCTCCACCTCGTCGCCGTTGAACTGGATCCGAGTGGCGATCTGGTCGTACGACGGCTGGACGTCAACCGTGTCCCCGCGTACCCGGAAACGCGACCGCCCGAAGTCGACGTCGTTGCGCTGGTACTGCAGGTTGGTCAGTTTGCGAAGAAAAATATCGCGGCGAAACCCCTCGCCGGCATGGATCTCAACCGACTCGCCGAGGTAATCCTCGGGCGACCCGACGCCATAAATGCACGACACGCTGGCCACGACAATGACATCGGGTCGCGTCAGCAGCGCTCGGGTGGCGGATTGCCGCAGTCGATCGATCTCGTCATTTCGGGATGAGTCCTTCTCGATATAGGTATCGCTCCGGGGGATGTAAGCCTCCGGCTGGTAGTAGTCGTAGTAGCTGACGAAGTACTCGACGGCGTTCTGGGGGAAAAAGGAGCGGAACTCGCTGCAAAGCTGGGCGGCCAGCGTCTTGTTCGGCGACATGACGAGCGTCGGCCGCTGGATCTCCTGGATCATCTGGGCGACGACCATCGTCTTGCCGGAGCCGGTCACGCCCTGCAGGACCTGGTGCTTTTGGCCCTTATCGACCCCTTCGGCAAGCTTCCGGATAGCCTCCGGCTGGCCCCCCGCCGGGGAAAACCCAGCCGTAAACGAGAACTTTGGCACGTCTTAATTGTAGGTTCGTGGCTGCGACAACTTACAGTGGTCTAGCCACTCTTGCCGGAGCCGAAACTTCTGAGCTCCGTTAGCCGTTTTCCCGGGCGATGCGAACTGTGATCACACGAGCCGGGTTGGTCGGACTAGCGGTCGCGGCCCTTATGTTAGGCGGGTGGAGCTACTACAGCCGCGCCGCGTACGGCACCTGGAATCCGTTGGCGCAGCCGAATCGAATCGATTACTGTGACCGGCGCTATTTCCCCGGATGGCACTTCAGCCGAGCGCAGATTGACGCCAGGGGGAATGATCTTGGTGTCTTTCCGTTTCGCCAGGTGGGAAGGACCGCCAGTGGCGCTCCGATCTTCGCCAAGCCGCTTCCGGTCGGCCTTCGCCACGAAACCCCAACGTCCGGACCGCTGACGTGCGCGATGACGGTCTACCTCACGGCAGGGCCGGATGACTACATCGCCTACGGGATCAGCGGCGGGCCTTAGTCTTCGACGGGCACGTGGCCCGGGTTGACCAGGCGCTTGCGCTCCAGGTAGGCGATCAGACCGAAGAGCAGCGTGAGACCCAGGAGCAGCCCACCAACGGCGTCCGAGAACCAGTGCCACCCGAGGTAGATGACCGCGTAGCCAACCAACATGACAACTAGCACCAGTACCGGGCTGAGGCGCGAGCTGTCGCGGCCGAACAGCTCCCAGCGCTCCGCGAGATAGAGCACCAGGCCATAGGCGATCGTCGCGCGCAGCACGTGGCCACTGGGAAACGAGTACTTGCCTACGTGGTGGCCGAGCGAGGGCAGAATGTCCGGAAAGCGCTGCAAGGCCTCTCCAGGGGCCACGCTGGGAACGATGAGCTTGCCCAGCCATTCGAGCCCGGATGCGACCAGGATCACGGCCACCGGTAGCACCGCCAGCAGGCGCAAGCCACGAAAGAGGGCCAACCCGAGCAGGCCGGCGACCACCAGCGTCAGCTCGATGCTGCCGAGGTAGGCGAAGATACCGAGCCCAAGGTCCTGGCCGTAGCTGCCGCGGCCCTGCAGGTAGTGCGTCAGCCTCAAGTTCGGCCGCTCGAAAGCGCCGACGCTGACCAGCAACGTGATCAGGAGAAATCCAGCACCGAAGACACCTGCCGTGATCATCAGCCGGCGGCTGAGAATCGGCCAGCGGGGTCGGGTCAGCGTTGGCACTTGCGGCAGTAGACGGTGCCGCGGCCGGCCAGGCGGGTGCCCTGCAATGGCGTCCCGCATTTCACGCAGGGCTCGCCGCTTCGTCCGTAGACGAGCAGCTTCTCCTGGTTTCCCCCGCGGACGCCAAAGGCGTCGACGTAGTTGATGATCGACGAGCCTCGTGCCGCAATGCCGTTTTCCAGTACCTCCTGGATCGCCGAATAGAGCGCCCGGCGTTCACGCGCGGTGAGCCGATGCGTCCACCGGCTAGGACGGATTCCGGCGCGAAAACATGCCTCGTCGGCGTAGATATTGCCGACGCCGGCCAGGAACGACTGATCGAGCAAGGCCGATTTGATCGGCCGCCGGCGCGACTTGACGATGCTGTCGAATTCGGCTTCGGTCAGATCCCCCTGGATCGGCTCGGGCCCAAGCCTCGCCGGGAAGGCGCGGCCGGCGACAAGCTCATCCTGGGTGCCGAGCAGCAGCCGCCCGAACTGCCGGGGGTCGTCATAGCGCAACTCCAGGCCACTATCGAGCAAGGCACGGAAGTGCGTGTGCTTGACGGGCGTCTCTTCCGGTTCCCACACCCGTAGATGCCCGGTCATCCCGAGGTGGACAACCAGACGTTCACCGTCGTGATCCAGTGGCATGACGAGATACTTGCCGCGCCGCTCGACCGACCTGATCGTTCTTCCGCGCAGGTTGTGAATGAACGTGGTTGGATTGGGATAGCGCACCAGTCGCTTGCGAATCGCTGGATCGCGGGTTAATTGCACCGACTCGATACGGCGGCCGGCGAGCTGCGGGCGGAGGTCTCTGACGATGGTCTCAACCTCGGGAAGCTCGGGCACTCAGGCTTTGGCGGCAACCAGCCGCACCCGCTCCATGTCTTGCCAGTTCGGACCGAGCTTCAGATCCACCTGCAGCGGCACCTTCAGTGGATACGCCGTCGCCATCAGGTCGGGGACGACTTCGATCAGACGATCGCGTTCGTCCGGCGGGACTTCGAAGACGAGTTCGTCGTGCACGGTCAGGATCATGCGGCTGGCGAGACCCTCCTCATGCAGATACCCGTTGAGCCTGATCATGGCCAGCTTCATGATGTCGGCGGCGGATCCCTGCACCGGCATGTTGATGGCGATCCGCTCAGCGCCCTGGCGCAACATGCGGTTTGGCGATCGAATGTCCTGGATGTAGCGCCGGCGATGCAGCACCGTCTCGACGTAGCCCTGCTCGCGGGCCTGGATCTTGATGCCTTCGAGAAATTCGCGCACCCGGTTGTAGGCACGGAAGTAGGCGTCGATGAACGCCCGCGCCTCTTCCGTCGACATGCCGGTGTCGCGCGCAAGGCCGAAGTCGCTCAGGCCATAGAACAGCCCAAAGTTCACGACTTTAGCCAGGCGGCGCTGGTTCGCTGTGACCTGATCCTGCGGGATGCCGAAGACTTCGGCCGCCGTCCGCGCGTGGATGTCCTCGCCGCGGGCAAAGGCGTCGACCAGCACCGGATCGTCGGTCATATGCGCCAGGACACGCAGTTCGATCTGCGAGTAGTCAGCCGAGAGCAAGATGTCGCCCGGCCGGCTGGGCACGAAGGCACGCCGGACCTTCTGCCCAACTTCTGTCCGAATCGGGATGTTCTGCAGGTTGGGGTCTGAGGACGACAGCCGGCCGGTCGCGGCGACGGTCTGATTGAAGCTGGTATGCACGCGATGTGTACCCGGATCGACCAGCAACGGCAGGGCATCGACATAGGTGCCCTTGAGCTTGCTTAATTGTCGAAATTCCAGGATCTTCGCGACCACCGGGTGCTGGTCCCGCAGGCCCTCGAGCACGTTGGCGTCCGTCGAGTAGCCACTCTTGGTCTTTCGGCCGCCGGGCAGGTTGAGATCTTCGAAGAGGAATCTCGCCAGTTGCTGCGGCGAGTTGACGTTGATCGGCCCGTGCGCCACGTCGGCGATCTCCTGGTCCAGACGCTGTAATAGCTCGTAGAGCTCGCGCGACACCTGCTGCAGGTAGGGCAGGTCGATCGCCACGCCGGCGACCTCGATCTCGGCCAGCACCGGTACCAGGGGCATTTCGAGATCGCGAAATAACTCCGCATTGCCCAGGCGGTCGAGCTCGGACTCGAGTCTCGGCGCCAGCTCCAGCATCACGCGCATCCGATCGCCGAAAAATGCGGCGGCCCGCATGACGTCGACCTGGTCGCAGGTCATCGCCGTCTTGCCGCTGCCGAACAGGGCCTCGCGCCCCTCGATCGAGCGATGCAAGACGTCGGAGGCCAGTGCCTCGAGGCTCGGCGAACGGACGCCGGAGTTGAGTAGATACGCCGCCACCAGGAGGTCCCAGTCGACGCCGCGAAGCTCAATCCCATGGGCACGGAGCGCCAGGTAATCGGCCTTCTGGTTGAAGCCCAGCTTCGACGGCTTGGCGCTCTGGAGACTGGGAGCAAAGCGCTGCAGAACATCACGCACCTCGAGGCACCGCTCTTGCTCGTGCGCCACGGGCACGTAAAAGATGTCGCGTTCGTTCAAGCCGACGACCAGGGCGGCGATCCGACCGTGTCTCGGCACATCGTCGAGCGTCACGACCTGGAAGCCGACCCGATCGGCCGTGGCAAAGGCGGCCACCAGTCGCTCGAGCTCGGCCGGTTCGCGGACGACCGTGACGACCTCGCTCGAGGGGGTCTCGAGCGCCAGTGTCGACTGCGAGGGTTGCCGCACCGGCTCTCCGTCCAGGGGAAGCCGGCCCTGCTCTCGCGCCGGCGGCGCGAAGATCGGTGGCGCCGACATGGTGCTGCCGTCGCTCCAGGTGGTCGGCACTCGCGCCGCAAGGCTGCGGAAGCCCAGGTCCGCCAGGATGGTGCGGGCCGCATCCGGCCGATAATCCTTGGCCGAGCCGTGCGTCAAATCGAGCTTGACGTCGACGTCGAGCAGGATGGTCGCCATCTTCTTGCTCAGCAACGCCTGCTCCCAGTGCGCATCGAGGAGCTTCTGGATCTTGGGCGGCTCCACCCGGGCGCGGTTCTCGACGAGGCTCTCGACCGAGCCGAATTCTTGGATCAACTTGATGGCGGTCTTTTCGCCGATGCCGCGAATGCCCGGGATGTTGTCCGAGACGTCGCCCACCAGCCCTTTGAGATCGACCGTCTGGATGGGCTCGAGGCCGTAGCGCTCGCGGACGCGGTCGGGTGTGTAGAGAATCGTCTCGGACACGCCCCGCTTACTCGTCAGCACAAAGACGTCCTCATTGACGAGCTGCAACGCGTCCAGGTCGCCGGTCACGATGGTGCTGTGCAAGCCCTGCTCGCGGGCCTGCCGAGCCAGCGTGCCGATCACGTCGTCCGCCTCGACCCCCTGGACTTCGTAGATGGGGATGCCAAACGCCCGAACGATGTCGCGGGTCAGGGGAAACTGCGGCGACAGCTCGGGCGGGGTCGGCCGCCGGGTCGCCTTGTACTGCGCCAGCTCCTCGTGCCGGAACGTCCGGCCGCCCAAATCGAACGACGCCAGCACATAGTCCGGGTGCTCCTGGAGGGCCAGCAAGAGCATCGACGTGAAACCGTAGGCCGCGTTGACCATCTTGCCGTCCCGGTCGGTCAGCGATGGCAGCGCAAAAAAGGCCCGGTAGACCAGAGAGTGGCCGTCGATAAGAACCAGCCGAGGCCTCTGTTTTGGCTCGTCCTGTGGCGCTGTCACGATCAAAGTTTAGGCGCGCCGGAATCCTGCAACCGTTGGCTTTGTCTTAAAAACCCGATGATAAGATAGGCTCGAATTCAGGATGGCTAAATTCGTCGAAATGCAAGTCGACTCCATCCGTGTCCACATGCCCAGCGGGCAGCACGTGGTGATCCTGAAAGAAAAAGAAACAGACCGATACTTGCCGATCTGGATTGGCATTTATGAGGCGAATGCGATCGCCCTGAAAATCACTGGCATCACCCCAGAGCGGCCGATCACGCACGATCTGCTGGCAAACATTTTGCAGAGTGCCGAGATGCGCCTGAAGAAAATCCAGGTGACGTCATTGACGAACGAAGTCTTCTTCGCGCGATTGTTTCTCGCCGTGAACGGTAAGGAAGTCGAGATCGACTCCCGGCCGAGCGACGCGATCGCGCTGGCCGTGCGGATGACCTGTCCCATCCTGGTGTCGCAGGACGTGCTCGACAAGGCTGGCGTCTTCCCCGAAAAAGAAGAGGAAGAAGAAGACCGGCTCTCCATCTTCAAAGAGCTGATCAACAGCATGGACCTGCCCGACCTCGA
>WNEY01002139.1_pt1 | contig 18705 bp, 16 predicted proteins | sample 5400531 | NCBI WGS metagenome assembly WNEY01 (sample SAMN13153338, study PRJNA577476) | soil metagenome | isolation source: 200 cm saprolite under Douglas fir tree site 1 | place: USA:California | collected 2015-04-18
CGAAGTCCGCGAATGGGACACTTACGGCGTGCTGAAGCTCACGCTTTCACCAGGCAAATACGCTTGGGAGTTCATTCCAGAAGAGGGGAAGACTTTTCACGATGCAGGGAGCAGCGTCTGCCACAACTATCCGACCGAATCGAACTGAACAGCTGATACGTCGGCGCAATTTGGGCCTAAGGCTTTGGAGCGGAGCAGGCGCCACCCGCGGCGGCGGCTTCGATTAGTTTCTGGGCGGCGGGCGCGGGAGCCAGCAGCAATTGCGCCTTTGGTTTTTTCACCTGCTCGATGATGGCGAGCTGTTGCGCTTTCCATGAATCGGGAGCGGGCTGCCCTTTTGTGATGGCGTCGAGGGCGGCGAGCCCTGCTGTGCCCAGCGCGGAGAGATCCTGCGAGTTGGCGGTTACTTCTTTCACCAGGAAAGAGCGTTGCGCGAGAGGCTGGAGTATAGCGTCATTGTCGCGCCAAGCGGTGACTTGTGCGCGGAGACGCGCTTCGGCTGCCGGATCGTGGCAGGCGGAGGCGAGGTATTGGTCGACTAGCTCGCCAAAACGCCTTCCCACGTCGCTTTCGAGAGAAACCGCGTCCACGACGCGATTCAGCGGCGTGCTGCTGGTAGGCACTGCCGGAGCTGTCTGTTCGCGTGTGTAATCTTTCACCGGTTCCATGACCTCCGCAAGAGTGCGTAGCGCGGCAAATTCCGCCGGCGATGCGGAACCGGCGAGGCGCTGCAGCATGTGACGCAAAGCGGTGCGGTACGTGAGTCCCAGCCACTCCAGGCGGGCGCTGACAAAATCCAGCCGCGCGTACATAGAGGCGGGGTCGCGGACTTCCTGCGGAGACCACAGACGCTCCGCAATCGCCGCGTTCCTTGGCCAGATGCGCGAATCCACGTTTTCCGGACTGACGTACTCGGCCCACATGCACGATTCACCGCCCAGGATTCGTTGCTTTTCCTCCGCGGAGAGACTTGCGGCGTCGCCGCTCATTGGGTCCACCGCGTAGTGCCGCGCCGCGGACCATCCCAAATCCAGGTAGTAACCGTTGGAAAGAATTCCTCCATAGCCTTGCTTGGCTGCTTGCGCCAGCGAAGCTTGTCCGCGCCAGGATTGGATCACAATATCCTTCGGCACTCCCGGCACCAGCACCTCATCCCAGCCAACCACGATTTTCCCGTGCTTGGTCACCAACTTCTGGACGCGCCCGCTGAAATAGGCCTGCAGCGCTTCATTGTTCTTGATCCCATGGGCCTTCATGAACGCCTGAATCTTTGGATTCGCGTTCCACTCTTTGCCGTTTACCTCGTCGCCGCCGATGTGAAAGTAGTGATCCAGAAAAATCCTGGCCATCTCGGCGATCAAATCATCGAGGAACTTGTAGACTTTCTCGTTTGTGGGGTCCATTGCCGGATCGAAGATTCCCCACTTGCGCTCGATATCGTACGGTCCTTTTCCACTGGCCAACTCGGGATGACCAACGAACCACGCGGTGCTATGCCCCGGCATATCAAACTCCGGCACAACGCGAATTCCGCGGTCCCGCGCGTAGGCGATCAGATCGCGGATTTCATCCTGCGAGTAATAGAGGGAGTCGGAACCCAATTCGTGAAGTTTGGGAAATTTCCTGCTCTCGGCGCGGAAGCCCTGGTTCTCGGAGAGGTGCCAATGGAAAACGTTCATCTTCACGGCTTCCATGCCGTCGATATTCCGGCGGAGGACATCAAGGGGGATAAAATGGCGGGCGGAATCGATCATCAAACCGCGCCAGGGGAAACGCGGCTTATCTTGAATCGTAACCGCTGGAGCGGCAAATCCGGCGGGGGAGACATCCACCAATTGAAGAAAGGTCTGGAGACCGTGCATCGCGCCGAGAGGCGTTGGCGCGGTGAGCTTCGCGCCAGTGGCGGTGACTTCCAGGACGTAGCTCTCGTCCTCGCCGACGTCCTGAATTTCCTTGCTCGCGTGATCGGTCTGAATCACGAGCGTTGCTTTTGCCGTCTTGACCGGCTTGAGGAAGAGCGGGAGACCTGTCTGACGCGCGAGTTGCTTCAAGAATCGCTCGCCGGCACGCTCCAGCCGCGGCTCGGTATGGCCGGTGAATGCCGCCGAAAACGACGAGTCCACTCCGAGGCTCCCTATTCCAGGCTGCGCGCTGACGGGAAGCGGCATCAGATTCAATCCAGACTGTTGAGCTATAGTCATCGCCGGGTACAACAAGATAGAAAGAACAAGTGTGCTAAGGCGTTGCAACTGCGCATTCTGAGCCATTGTCCGGAAAATCCTCCCACGCAGTGTTCCAAATCGTTGATGACTGCTATGTAGCACCAGCTTCCGCATACTGTCATATCTTCGGCGTCCTGCGAAGAGGATTCCTCCCGCGGCCGAAATAATCCACTTTGGCCTCCCGCTAAGTTTGCAAGCTGCGGTTCTCCCCGCCTGAGTTAGAATAAGCGGAGACGTGCGGCGCGGATGATCCCACGATGAAGACTTCGATTGCCATCTACCCCGGTTCGTTTGACCCGGTCACCAACGGGCACCTCGACCTCATCGAGCGCGGAGAGAAGATGTTCGATTTGCTAATCGTCGCCGTGCTGCGGAACGCCGAGAAGGAGCCTCTGTTTTCCGTGGCCGAGCGCATCGAAATGCTGCGCGAAGTAACCAAACAGTGGACCAGCGTGGAGATCGATGTTTTCGATGGACTCCTGGTGGAATATGCACGGAAGCGCGGCGCAGGCGTAATTTTGCGCGGAATCCGCGCCGTTTCCGATTACGAATATGAACTGCAGATGGCGCTGATGAACCGGAAACTTGAGCCGCGGCTTGAGACGGTTTTCATGCTGCCGGGCCTGTCGTACAGCTACTTGAGCTCAAAGCTGGTTCGCGAAATTGGGCAGCTCGGAGCGTCGCTCAAAGGTCTCGTGCCGGAAGTGGTTGAGCAACGCTTGCGCGCCAAGGTCTTGTAGGGGATTTTGAACTGAAGATTTTTGCCGTATTGGGTGGTCTTCAGTTTTCAGTGGTCAGTTATCAGTGGAAGAGAGGGCTCTCGATCATGGGGATCCACGTCGAGTCTTTGTCGTTTCTTGACGGTGAACTGTCCACTGTAAACTGTGAACTTCTAAATTCCTTCGAGGAGCCAAGGTGCAACTAACGGACCGGATCAATCGCATACAAATTTCGCCGACCGCCGCGGTGATCGCTGAGGCCGACAAGCTGAAGTCGCGCGGAGTCGATATCGCTGACTTCGGTCCCGGAGAGCCGGACTTTCCCACGCCGGACCACATCAAAATGGCGGCGATCAAAGCGATCGAGGAGAACAAATCGAAATACACGCCGACGGGAGGCATCATGCCGCTGCGCGAAGCCATTTGTGCATGGCACAAGCGCGAACTCGGCTCTTCGTACGAAGCAAAAGAATGCGTCGTAAGTGTGGGTGGCAAGCATTCCATCTTCAACGTGATGAGCGTGCTGATCCAGCTGGGCAACGAGGTCATCATTCCCGCACCGTACTGGGTGAGCTTTCCGGATATTGTAAAGTACGCAGGTGGGACGCCGGTATTCGTGGAGACGAAACCGGAAGATGGCTTCAGTGTGAAGGCTTCCGCCATCGAAAAGGCCATCACGCCGAAAACGAAATTACTGATTCTGAATTCACCCAGCAATCCAACGGGCGGTGTGGTCGCGCCAGATGAGTTCGAGCGCATTCTCACGGTCTGCAAGAAGCACAGCGTCTGGCTGATGGGCGACGAGTGCTATTCCCATTTTACGTACGAGCCGCACAAGCCGTACTCGATCGCCAGCGCGGCGGGCTCCAGAGAAAACGTAATCATCATCGGCTCCGTCTCTAAGACCTTCGCGATGACCGGCTGGCGCATCGGCTACACGCTGGGGCCGGAGGCGTTGATCCAGGCGCTCATCAAGTTGCAAAGCCAATCCACTTCGAACGCTACATCAATCGCGCAGTACGCCGCGTTGGAAGCGATGCGCGGGCCGATGGAGACCGTGCCGGTTATGCTCGCGGAGTACGCCAAGCGCCGGAACCGCATGGTCGAAGGATTGCGCGCCATTTCCGGCGTGACCTGCGAATGGCCCGGCGGCGCATTTTATGCTTTCCCGAACATTTCTGCACATCTCGGCGAAGGCAAGCACGCACATGCCAAATCTTGCACCGAGCTTTCGAAGTTGCTGCTGGAAAAGGCGCGGGTCGCACTGGTCCCGGGCGAAGCCTTTGACAGTGAAGCCGGAACCTTTTCGCATCGAGCCCACTTTCGTTCCGCGCATTTGGGGCGCGCGCTCGCTCGCCCCTCTTTATCCTGAAAAATCAAATTTGCCCGAACCCATCGGCGAAGCCTGGCTTACCGGCATCGATTGCAGGATCGCCACCGGCCCCTTCGCTGGAAAAACGCTGGGCAAAGCTTGGCGCGAGATGCCGCAGGAATGGCGGGGCACAAAGCTAACCGCCGCAGCGGACTTCCCCATTCTCGTCAAATTCATTTTTCCCACTGACAAACTCTCCATCCAGGTGCATCCCGACGATGCCTACGCGGCGGCTCATGAGCAAGCCGCGGGCGGTCACGGCAAAACGGAGATGTGGCATGCGGTCTACGCAGAGCCGGAAGCGCGTGTCCTGATCGGACTCGATCCGAAGGTCGATGAGAAGGTATTCATTGAGGCGATTAAGAATCGCACTTTAGAGGACCTTTTTGTCCACTGGCGCGTTCAACCCGGGGACACGTTTTTTGTGCGCGCCGGGACTCCTCATACGATCGGACCCGGGATGGTGCTCTGCGAAATTCAGGAGTACTCCGACCTGACCTATCGTGTTTACGATTATGGCCGCGTCGACGCCAAAGGGAGGCCGCGAGAATTGCACATCCAAAAGGCGCTGGATGTGATTCAGTTTGGCCGGCCCATCGGCGCAAAGACACATCGAATTCGCTTGCGCGCGCAGGGTTCAGAGGTTTCACTCCTTGCTGCTTGTCGCTATTTCGCCGCTGAACGATGGAAAATCGCTGCGGCCACGGAGGTCCTTACAAATACCGAACATATTGATCTGTTTGTCGTGCTTACCGGCGATGGAAATCTCACGTGGGGATCGGGCTCGGCGAAATTTCAAAGCGGTGAATGCTGGCTGATTCCCGCGGGGTTGGAGAAACTTACGGTGGACTCCAGAAGTGCTTCGAAGATTCTGAGGACCTACGTTCCGGATATGGCGGCACTGACGGCTCGTTTGAAGGAAAAGGGTCTCGGGTTCCAGGAGATCGAGAAAACGGTCTTCGAATAGGTCGGAAGCCAGTCTATGGCGAACGATAAACTCATTACGCATGCGGTGATCCTTGCAGGAGGGCGCGGCACTCGTTTCTGGCCGCGCAGCCGCACGCGGACTCCTAAACATCTCTTGAACATCGTGGGCCAGGACACGATGCTCCAGCAGACCGTGGCGCGTTTGAAGCCGCTGATGGGCGCCGCGCGCATCTGGACGGTGACAAATGCGGAACAGGCTGCCGCCGTCCGCAAGCAAGTCCCAGCGGCCGCGCGCAGGCGCGTGCTGATTGAGCCGAAGGGGATGAACACCGCGGTGGCGATTGGTCTCGCGGCGATTCACGTTCGCCATGCGGCGCGCGGCGACGCGCTGATGGCGGCGCTCCCCGCCGATCATTACATCGAGCGACCGCAAAAGTTCCGGGAGATCGTGGGCGCCGCCCTCGACGTGGCTCGCGAACCAGGGCGAATGGTCGTTCTTGGCATCCCTCCAACCAGACCGGAGACAGGGTTCGGCTACATCGAGAGAAGCGGTGAACCGATTGAATCCAAAGGCTTCCCTGTTTTTGCCGTGCGGCGATTCACGGAGAAGCCCGAACTGAAGCTCGCGCAAGAATACGTCGCTTCCGGTAACTATCACTGGAACGCGGGGATGTTTTTCTGGCGGGTTTCCACGTTCCTCGAGAATCTGAAAAGCTTCTTGCCAAAAACGCACGCCGCTCTGGAAAAACTCGCTGAATTCATCGGAACCAGGAATTACAATCGCAAGCTGCGCGCCATCTATTCGAAGCTCGAAAATATTTCCGTGGACTACGCCGTGCTTGAGCCTGCTACGCGCGTGGACGGACCGCCGCGTGTGTTTGTGATTCCCGCCGAGGTGGGCTGGAGTGACATCGGCTCCTGGGCGGCCGTTTATGAACTGCTCGCGAAGGACAGCGGCGAAAACGTTATCGCTGGAGACGGCCGCACGCTCGATGCGGAAGGCAATTTTCTGTGGAGCCCGTCAAAATTCGTCGCGGCGATTGGCGTGCGCAATCTCGTCATCGTCGAGACGCCTGATGCGCTGCTCGTCTGCCCGCGCGACCGGGCTCAGGACATCGGCAAAATCGTGAAATGGCTGGAAGAGAAAAATCTAAGAAAGCTCTTGTAGGGACTACCATCTGAGACGGTCCGCGCCCCGGGAAGCAGGCCAATCCGGCTTTTGGCAAAGAGTTCGCATCGCGTATACTTTTTCTCGACACTCATGACCTCGATCAAGTTCGGAACCGATGGCTGGCGCGGCATCATCGCGGAGGATTTTACTTTCGCGAATGCGCGCGTCGTGGCGCAGGCCATCGCACGTTACGTCGTGCGCTCCGAGGACGCGCGCAAGGGCGTCATCATCGGCTACGACCATCGCTTCGCCTCGGACGGCATCGCAGCCGCGGCCGCCGAAGTGGTCTGCGCCAGCGGCACTCCCGTTTTTTTGACGGACAAGCCCTGCCCCACGCCGGCGGTTTCCCTGCTGGTGCGGCAGAGCGGAGCGGCGGGAGGCTTGATGATCACGGCCAGCCACAATCCCTATCAGTGGAATGGCATCAAGTACAAGGCGAGCTACGGCAGCTCGGCATTGCCTTCGATTGTGGCGCAAATCGAGAATGATCTCGCTGTCGTGCAGAAAGAAAACGTCCCGCCGCTGCCGCCGCGGAAAAACCTGATTCAGCCTCTCGAACCTCGCGCGCCGTATCTCGACGCGCTCGAAAAACTGGTGGACTGGAAGCGCTTGCGCGATGCGAAATTCCGTTTCGTGTTCGATCCCATGCACGGATCGGCGGCAGGTTTGCTGCCGGAGCTCTTCCAGCGCAACGGAATTCACTGCGATGAAATCCGCGGCACCCGCGACCCGCGCTTTGGCGGCGTGCATCCTGAGCCGATCGAGCCGCATGTCGAGGCCTTGCGCCAAGCGGTGCTCTCCGGCAAATTCGATGCGGGATTGTGCGCCGATGGCGATGGCGACCGCATCGGGGCGATTGACCGCGACGGTACGTTTATCAACCCCCATCAGATTCTTGCATTGCTCGTCTGGCACCTGGCCGGGACCCGCAACCTGCCCGGAGATATCGCCAAAACTTTTTCGGTAACAAAACTCATTGACAAGCTTGCCGCGAAATTCGGCCGAAAACTCCACGAAACACCCATCGGCTTCAAATACATCTGCGAATTGATGCTCGAACAGAACATTCTGATAGGCGGCGAGGAAAGCGGTGGCATCGGTACCAACCTCTACCTGCCTGAGCGCGACGCCACGGTTTCCGCGCTTTTCCTTGCGGAATTGATGGCCTGGCATGGCAAATCGCTGGGAGAAATGCTCGCGGCGCTCCATGCGGAATTCGGCGAGTATCATTACGGCCGCGTCGATCTCGATCTGAAACCAGGCCAAAAGGAAAAAGCTATCGCTCATTTTTCCAATGGGAAACTCAGCCGCATCCTGGATCTGCCGCTGGCGCGCCAAGAAGCTATGGACGGCATTAAGCTCTACTTAGGTGACGCTGGATGGGTGATGGTTCGCGCTTCGGGGACCGAGAATCTTTTGCGCGTTTATTCCGAGACCTCGAAACCCGAAACGACGCGCCGCGTTCTCGAAGCCGTAACGCAGATAGTTCACAATCTCTAGGTGCTGCCATGAAAACAATCAATCTGAACGAAAAATTCAGCCTCTTCTCCGACTACTGCAACCCTCGGATTATTGGCGAGATAAACGACTGCCACGTCAAAGCGGTGAAGTTAAAAGGCGAATTCATCTGGCATCATCATGAGAACGAAGACGAACTATTCCTGGTCGTTAAAGGCAGTTTGCGAATGAAGTTCCGCAGCCACGAAGCCATCGTCAACGAAGGCGAATTCATCGTCGTGCCGCGCGGCGTCGAGCATTGCCCCGCCGCTGACGAAGAAGTCCATATCATCCTGATCGAACCAAAATCGACGTTGAACACCGGAAACATCACTAACGAAAGGACGGTCGCCCAGCTCGAGCGCATCTGACATTTGCTCTCGCGACGATCTGCGACCAGCCATGGAACACCGCTTTTACACGCTCGACGTTTTCACCAACAACCGCTTCGAGGGCAATCCACTCGCGGTATTTACCGACGGCGACGGACTCTCAGACGACCAAATGCTCGCCATCGCGCGCGAAATGAATCTTTCGGAGACCGTTTTCGTTCAAAAGCCGACAGAAGAAGAGGCGCTCGCGCGGTTGCGCATCTTCACGACAAAAGAAGAACTCAAGCTGGCCGGTCATCCGGTGATTGGAACCTGGTTCTTGCTCGCGGAACTGGGCGTCGTTCCTGCACAAGACGGCGGCGTCCATATCCTCCAAGAAACAGGAGCGGGCATCTTGCCGGTGGAAATTCGGTTCAAAGACGGCCGCCCGCAGCGCGTCACCATGACTCAGAAAGAAGCGACCTTCAAGCCCGCGAAAATCAACAAGAAGAAGCTTGCCATCGCTTTGGGAATTTCGCCGAAAGATTTCGACCCAAAACTGCAACCTGAGTTTGTGTCCACCGGCATCTTCAACCTGATGGTGCCGCTGCGCAATCGCACCGCGCTGGGCAAAATCGCCATGAACATGACCGAACTTCGCCGCCTCCAGGGCAAGAGCGCGACCATGGCTTACTGCTTCGCTCTCGGCCCCAATGGCAGAGCCTTCTCCCGTGGCATGCTGCCCTGGGGGCTCTATGAAGATGCCGCGACGGGCTCCGCAGCCGGTTCGCTGGGCGCGTATCTTGTGCGCAACGGAAAATTGGCGCCGGGCCACACGCTTAGTATTCTTCAGGGCGCGGAAATGGGCCGCCCAAGCCACATCGAAGTAGAGGTCACTCAATCGGGAAAGAAACTAGTCCCCCGCGTCAGCGGCGCAGCCGTGAAAGTTTTCGAAGGCACGATCCGCGTCTGACTTTGGAGTGCGGGAGCTGTGTTCCCGCTATTCTGTATTAGATTCGCAAGCTGAATAGCCGAAAACGAAGAAGGCCGTTCGGGAACTCCGAGCGGCCTCCTTTGCTTTTTTCCGAAGCGGATAACAAAAACTGACAGCTAAGGACTGCCCTTAGTGTCCGCGCTTGTCGTGGCGCAGATCCTTGCGATCCTTGTGCAGGTCTTTTTTATCCTTGTTGATGTCCTTTTGGTCCTGGTTGCGATCTTTGCGGTCCTTGGACAGGTCTTTCTTGTCGTGGTTGATATCGCGCTGATCTTTGTTGCGGTCCGCGCGGTCCTTGTTCAGGTCCGTGCGATCGTGATTGATGTCCTTTTGATCCTTGTTCCGGTCGACGCGATCCGAGTGCAGATCCTTGCGATCGGTTTGCACCTGCGCGCTGTTGACGCCGTATTTCTTGTCGTCCCGCGCTAGTTGATTCTTGTCGTGATTAATGTCGCGCTGGTCCTTGTTGCGGTCCACGCGGTCCTTGTTCAAATCCGTGCGATCGTGATTGATATCCTTCTGATCCGCGTTGCGGTCGGCGCGGTCTTTGCCCAGGTCCCGCTTGTCGTGATTGATGTCACGCTGATCGGCGTTACGATCCGAGCGGTCCTTCGCCAGATCTTTCTTATCGTTTCGAATGTCTTTCTTGTCGTTCTGGATGTCCTGCTGCTGCGGGGTCGGATCCTGGCTCTGGGCATACGCACCACCGGCGAGCAAACCGGCAAAAGCAATCGCGAGCACACCTCGACGGACTATGAGTTCTGCGTTCATAAGTCTTTTCTCCTGTTAAGTCGTTCCTGGAATTACCACCACACTTACAAATCGAAACACCTGGAGCGCCGAAAAGTTTCGCCACCCAGGCAGAGGTTGTTAGGGAAAGAGTTGCAAGCAGCCAGAGACACTGCAACTAATTTATTTTCAATGACTTATGGACAGCGTCGAGAACCCCGTTTACAAACGCCCCGGACTCTTCGGAGGAAAACTTTTTCGCGAGTTCGACCGCTTCGTTCAGGACAACTTTGGGCGGCGTGTCCGCGCCGTTCATTTCATGAATCGCCAGCCGCAAGATGGCGCGATCGATGGCCGCGAGCCGCTCGAACCGCCAGTTGTCGGCGTGCTTGACGATGATTGCGTCGAGCGCGGTGACTTCTTTCGCCGCGCCTTCAAAAAGTTTGTTCGCGAAAGCGCGCGTCTTGTCCGCGGCCTTCGCGCTTTTCCAGAATTTCGTTTCCAGCTTGGTGAACTCCTGCTGGCTCATGTCCCACTGGAACAGCATCTGCATCGCAAATTCGCGGGATTTTGTGCGGAGAGACACGTTACTTGCGCCGCGGCTTTCCAGCAGCGGCCGGCTTCGAAGAAGTAGCGCGAAGCTTGCGCGACAGTTGCGCCATTTCGATGGCGGCGAGCCCCGCTTCGAATCCCTTGTTCCCGCCCTTGAGTCCGGCGCGGTCAATGGCCTGCTCCAGTGTGTCGCACGTCAGCACGCAAAACATAATTGGCAAGCCGCTGTCCATCTGCGCGAGCTGCAATCCTCGTGCAGTCTCCGAGCACACGTAATCGTAATGTGTCGTCTCGCCGCGTAAAACACACCCGATGGCGATCAGCGCATCGTACTTGCCGGTCGCGGCCAGTTTTTTCGCTGCGAGGGGCAATTCGAACGCCCCCGGAACGTGCACAACGTCAACATTTTTGCTGGCCGCACCCGCCCGTTCCAGAGCATCCACCGCCCCCGCAAGAAGTCGCTCCGTAATAAAACTATTGAAGCGGCTCACCACAATGCCAAAGCGAAAACCCGCCGCGCTCAGTGCGCCATCAATCTTCCCGGGCTGTATTTTCTCCGCCATCGTCAATCGCGCCGATCCCTACTTTTGTCCTTTACTTCCTCTACCTCATTTACTTCCTCTACTTCCCCTTGAATTGCGGCGGCCTCTTCTCCAAAAATGCCTTCGTGCCTTCGCGCATGTCTTCCGTCGCGCAAGCCACTCCGAAAAGCGTCGCCTCCAGGAACAACCCTTCCTCCTGCGCCATTTCCACGCCGCGTTCGATCGCTTCCATGGTGAATTTCACGGCCAGAGGCCCGTTGGCGATAATCTTCTTCGCCATCGCTTCCGCGGCAGGAATCAGCTCTGCAGGCTCGTGGATATGATTGACCAGGCCGATGCGCAGCGCTTCTTCCGCCGTGATCATTTCGCCCGTAAGACAAAGTTCGTGCGCCACGCCCTTGCCGCAGAGACGCGCCAGCCGCTGCGATCCACCATAACCTGGCAGGACCCCGAGTTTCACTTCCGGCTGCCCAAGTTTCGCCCTCTTGCTGGCGATTCGGATGGTGCAAGAAAGCGCCAGCTCGCAGCCGCCACCGAGCGCAAATCCATTGATCGCACAGATCGAGGGCTTGCCCATCGTTTCCAGCAAATGGAAAACGCCCTGGCCGAAGAGCGAGAATTCCTTGCCGTTGACCGGTGTTTGCAGCGCCAGCTCGCTGATATCCGCGCCTGCGACGAACGCTTTTTCTCCCGCGCCCGTAAGGATCAGTACGCGCACGGCCTGGTCCTCGCGCGCGTCGAGCAGCGCATGCTGCAACTCTTCCACCGTCTTGCGGTTTAGCGCATTCAGCACCTTCGGCCGGTTGAAGGTGATGTACACAATCCCGTCTTTCTTCTCGTACAAAATATTTTCGTAGGCCATCTCAGCTTCTCTCGCTCCGATTCGCATTTTCTCTTGTAGGGGCGCAGCATGCTGCGCCCCTACTCAGCACAAACTAAAATTTTATCGCCTTCGGATTCTGGGGATCCGAGTAGTCATAGAATCCCCGCCCCGACTTCCTCCCATTCCACCCCGCCAGCACCATGCGCTTCAACAACGGCGGCGCCGCGAATCGCCGTTCCTTGAATTCATCAAACATAATCTGCGAGATATAATAGGTCGTATCCAACCCCACAAAATCCAGCAGCGTCAGCGGACCCATCGGGTGCCCGCAACCCAGCTTCATCGAATTATCAATGTCCTCGATGGAGCCAACGCCCTCTTCCAGCGCGCGGATCGCGTCCAAAAGATACGGCACCAGCAATCGATTGACAATGAAGCCAGTGCTGTCTTGCGCGCGCACCGGCGTCTTGCCGAGCTTCGCGCCAAACGCCACCATCTCTTCGTAAACCGCAGGCTCCGTCGCAATGGTCCGCACCACCTCGACCAGCTTCATCACCGGCACGGGATTGAAGAAGTGCAGCCCCACGAAACGTTGCGGCCGCTTCGTCGCTGTAGCGATTTCCGTGATCGTCAAGGACGACGTATTGCTCGCAAAAATCGTCGCCGGCGGACAAATCGCATCCAGCGCCCCAAAAAGTTCCCGCTTCGCCGGAAGCTGCTCGATGATCGCCTCAATTACCAAATCACAATTTTTCAGATCATCAATGGAAGTCGTCCCCTTCAACCGCCCCCGAATCTCGCCCTTCACGGCGTCTGTGATCGTGCCCTTCTGCACCAAACGATTCAAATTCTTCTCAATGCCCTTGATTCCCTTTTCCACCAGCTCCGCGCTCACTTCCCGCACCACAGTTTCGAACCCCGCCGCAGCCGCCACCTGGGCGATCCCCGAACCCATCAGCCCACACCCCACAACACCCACTTTTCGAATCGCCATTTTTTCCTCTTGGAAATGCCGCCTACCGCGCCGGCAGGAGGAGCATGCCATCTTGCGGACCGTGGGGGCACGGCACATCGCGCCCTCTTCGTCTGCGCCCAAATTCTACCAGAGACGAAGTTCCTTTACGTCCTTTACTTCCCTTGCCTCATTTACCTCATTCAATTCAACGCTTCCAAAATCATCGCAATCCCCTGCCCACCGCCGATGCACGCGGTAGCCAGCCCATACCGCAACCCATTCCGCCGCAACTCATTCAAAATCGTAATCACCAGCCGCGTCCCCGAGGCCCCGAGCGGGTGCCCCAGCGCAATCGCCCCGCCGTTGACATTCGTCTTCTCGCGCTTGAGCCCCAGCACTTTTTCCACGGCAAGATACTGTGCCGCAAACGCCTCGTTCACTTCCACGCGATCCATCTGCTCCAGCGTCAGCCCCGCCAGTTTCAGCGCCTTCTGCGACGACGGCACCGGCCCAATCCCCATGATGCTCGGATCCACTCCCGAAACGGCCCACGACACGATGCGCCCGAGCGGCTTTAGTCCCCGCTCCTTCGCGATTTTTTCTCTAGTTACCACAACTGCCGCCCCGCCATCCACGATTCCGCTGGCATTTCCCGCCGTGACGATTCCATCTTTCTTGAATGACGGCGGCAATTTCTCCAGCGTCTCCATGGTTGTTTCCGGCCGCCGGTGATCGTCTTCGCTCACCACAATCGTTTTCTTTCCCTGCTTCACGTCCACCGGCACAAGCTCTTCCCGGATGCGGCACGCCTTGTAAGCCGCCTCCGCAGCCTGCTGGCTGCGCAGCGCGTACGCGTCGGCATCCTTTCGTGTGATCCCATGCTGTTCGGCAAGCTTTTCCGCTGTGAGCGCCATCGGCAATCCGCAATACGTATCCGTCAGCCCCGCCATCAATGAATCTTCCAGCGCTCCCCCGCCCAGCTTCAATCCAGTTCGCGCCCCGCGAATCACAAACGGCGCCTGCGTCATGTTCTCCATTCCACCCGCAAGCACCATGTTCGCTTCGCCAAGCAGCAACCGCTGCGCCGCCTGCGCGATCGCCTCGATCCCCGACCCGCACAACCGGTTCACCGTAACCGCCGGCGTCTCAATCTTCAACCCAGCCTTCAATCCCACATGCCGCGCGCCATAAAGCGCATCCGCGCTCGTCTGCATCACATTCCCAAAAATCGCGTGGTCAAACTCACCCGGGTCCACGCACGCCCGCCGAATCGCCTCTTTCGAAGCATGCGCCGCCAGCTCAATCGCGCTCACCTCCGAAAACGCCCCGGTGTAACGCGCCATCGGCGTCCGCGCCCCCGCCACAATCACCACATCCGTCGGAAACATTTTGTCCTCGCTTCTATTTATTCTTTGTAGGGCGCCAGTATGCCCAGTCCGGAATCGGCGATTCAACATCGCCGACGATCTCGAACTGCCCGGCCATGAATCCAAATAAAGGGCGCTCTTTCGATTTCGCGAGATTACGCTTTTCTGCTGCCCGGCCATGCTTTTTCGCTCTATTAGCACGTTTCTGTTTAGCACGTTTTTTCATCAGCATACCTGCTCAAAGCAAAATCCTCGCGATCTAAAGTTTCGGCGTCTCCAACGCCACCACCGTATCCCCGCCGCGCTTCCGCGCCTCTTCAATCGAAAACTCCGCGCGGTTGATCAAATCCGTCACGATGTCTTCGCTGTCGTACTCGTGCTTCGCCACCGCCTCGACAATTCCCGCGCTCAGCGTAATTTGCGTCGAGTCCCACGGCGGCCGCAGCCCGGACGCCGCTCGGCGCAATTTATCCGCCAGATTCTGCGCCCCCGCCAGCGTCGTATCCGGCAAAATAAACGCCAGCGACCACGAAGTGTATTTCACCGCCACGTCGTTCTGCCGCACGATCGGCTGCAACGACCGTGCCAGTTGCTCCAAAAATCGCTCCAGCGGCGATTCGCCCTGGTGACGCAGCAGTTCCGCCCCGTGATCGATCTGCAAGATCGTCAGCGCCAGCGGCGTCCCCTGCGTCCGCGCGCGGTCCGCTTCCGTCAGCAAACAGCTCTGGTACGAGCTCCGGCTCAGCAAACCCGACCGCTCATCCGAAACGCCCATGCGCCGCACCAGCGACCGCAGCCGCGTGTGGCTGACGCTCATCAGCATCTGGTCGCCAATGGCCTGCAGGAAATAAGCCTCGTTGGGTTTCCACTTGTGCTCTTCGGCATGACCCACGATCAACATCCCCGCTGGCATCTGTGTCTCTTTGTCCGTGATCATCACGCCCAGCGCCGTCGCCAGCCCCAGATCGCTCAGAATCGATCCTTCCGTTGCGTGCACCACGAGTCCGCCCAGTTCATCCGGCTCGGCCTTCTCCACGTGCGCGAGAAGCAGGACCACCTGCGCGCCCGGCGCGGGCTTTACGCCACTTGCGCAAAATTCCGCCGCCATTTCCGGCGGGCGCCCCGGGGTGCCCACCACCGCCAGCGCGCGCGTTCCGCGCAAATATGTCCCCACTTCGTTGACGGCCGTGTTCAGCATCGCCCGCGGCGTCTGCTGCCGGAAAATTTTTTGATTGACCTCGGAAATCTTCGAAAGATCACGCAACGTCTCCGCCGAATAAACTCCCGTCTTCGTGGTGATGGCCGCCGACGCCTCCGCGACAGGTGCGGCGGGCACGACCCGCGCCGCGGATTCCGCGGGCGGCGCAGCCGCAGGTTCCGCCTTCGGCTTGGGCGGGCCTTGTGGCCACCAATTCGCCATTTGGTAAAGATTGGACAGCCGCGCGTTCCGCTCCTCTTCCCCCGGGAACATCGCCGCGATTCTTTGCAGACGTTCCAGCGCCTTGTTCTGCAGCGAGTACTGCAAAAAAATCTCCGTCTGTACGATCAGATCTTCCAGCGCCTGCAACTGCCGGCCTTCTTCACCGCCGGGAGAAGGAGCCGCGGGAGCCTGCGCCTGATGAGCGTGCGAAGCATGACCTGGCGTGGGGGTGCCCGATTTCATCAGCCGGCTCGCGATCCGCTTCAACTGCACTTCATCCACTCGCCCGCGCAGCAGTTCCAGCCGCTCCTGATTGCGATAGTCGTACGCATCGATGTCCACGAGCCGCTCGAGAGACTCCGCCGCCTTTTTGACGTTTCCCGACGCCAGGTACACATCGAACAGCTTGATCAGCACTTCGAAATATTGCGATTCACGATTCAATTCGTTGTGGATGGAAGCCCAGAATTCAAGAATGGTCTGCGAGTGCGGGTACTTTTCCCCCACGCCGTCCATCAAAGTCGCAAAATCATTTTGCCGTTTGTCCGCAAACATCCGCCGCTTCAGCATCAGGAGTATCTCCGTGGCTTTCTGGTCCTGACTGGCTGCGACATAGCGGTCCGCGAGATCGAACAGCTGGGTCATGCCTTCATTTTTTTCTCGCAGAAGCTGATCGAGCAACTCGCGCGCGCGTTCGAGATTTCCCGATCGCATGAGTGCGTCGCTGTACGTGGCGAGAAACGCCGGGTCGTTTTCGGAAGTGGCAAAGGGCTCCAGCAACGCCGCGGCACGCACGGCATTCCCGGCCTGCAGGTTTGCCTGAGCGTAGAGCAGTCCCACGCTGCGTTCTTGCGGCGCCAGTTTGTACGCGCGCCCAAGAAGATGGAGCGCGTCGGCCGGGGCGCCGCTCGCCGAAGCTAGCTGCCCGGCGCGCAGAAACGCCCGTGCGGCAAGGGCATTCTTACCGATGCGTTCGGCCGCTTCTGCCAGACGGAGCTGCCGCGAAAGATTTTCCGGATCGAGCTGGGCGATCCGCTCCCAGCAGAAGAGCGCGTCTTCGTCTCGGCTCGCCGTCGTGAATAGCTCCGCGGCCTTCGTGTACTGCTCGATGGCTTCATCCGGATGATTTTGTCTTTGCTGCAAGAAGGCGTATCGGGCGATGCGTTCGGGCGGCTGATGGCCGTGGCCCGCCCGCAAAAACCGGTTGTAGATGGCGAGAGCTTTGGTTTCGTCCTTGGGCTCCACGAGCAGGTCAAACAGAAGACCGTAATACACTGCCGCGCGGTCCGGCTGATCCATCCGCGCGTACAGATCGCCGAGCGCCTGCGTGGCTTCCTGATGTTGCGGCGCCTCGTCGAGCACCGCCAAGTACGTCTCAATCGCGTCCTCGACGCGGTTCTTCTCGAGGAAGCGCTTGGCGCGATCCAGATGCTTGCTTACGTCTGCGGCCATCCGTTCAGGTTGCCTTTGCGGTGACTGAAATTTGTCGAACAGGTGCCAAGCAATTGATGGTACCGGGCTGCGCGTTACGTCGCGCTCGCATTGCCCTTGTTAACTATATACCCTAGGCAGGAAGCGGCAAAACACCCGCTATGCACTGATGCGGTATGCATCACCGGAATCGCGGATGGCACTCTCGGACGAAAGTTTCATCGAGAAAACAAAATCAGTTCTCGGTTATTGTGTCCGTCGTGGAAAACCGGCGAGCCGTTTTCGCAGAGTAGCCCGCCATCTTCACGCCGGGTTGCCGCGCAGCCTTCTTGGAAGCAGCAACATAAGTGTCGCCGAAGCGAACAACGAAACGCCCGCAACCGCCAGGCCACCATACAAGCTCCCCGTCTTCTGGCTGATCCAACCGATCGCATACGGTCCCGCGAATCCGCCCAGATTCGCCACCGAACTCACCAGCGCAATCCCCGAGGCCGCGGCGAATCCCGTGAGGAAATCACCCGGGAGCGAATAGAAAGGGCCATAAACGCTGTAGATCCCCATCGCAGCAACGGACAGCAGCAGGATCGTCGGGAAAATGGAATGGGTTGCGCCCAGTGACGCAAGAGCAATTCCAGCGGCGATGGCCGGAATCGCCGCATGATATCTCCGCTCTTGCTTGCGATCGGAACTCCGCGAAACGAGTACCATAACGGGCAGACCCACCAGGTGCGGAATCATTACCAGCAGTCCGATCAAACTGTTGGAAATTCCGCTCGTCAGTGATTTCACCAGTTGCGGCATCCAAAAATTCAACATATACATGCCGTTATTCACCGTGAATCCGATCAACGCCAGATGCCAAATCCGCCCGATCAATAATGCCTTTCCCGCCGAAATGCTGTGGCTCGCCAATTTCTCCCCTTCTTCGCGCGCCAGCTCCGCCGCAATCCACTCCTTTTCCTCTTGTCTTAGGAATTTGGCCTCTGCCGGACGGCTGGGGAGCAAAAAATACGTGAGCACACCGCAAACCACCGCCGGAATCCCCTCCAGAATCAGCAGCCACCGCCAACTCCCCAAACTGAGCCAGTGCACGTGATCGAGAATGAATCCCGAAACCGGAGCCCCAAGAATGCTGGTCACCGGTATGCCCGTAAGGAACAGCGCAATCATTTGCGCTTGTTCCCGCTGCCGAAACCAATACGTCAGATACAAAACGATTCCGGGAAAATAACCCGCTTCCGCCAGCCCCAGTAAAAAACGCACAAAATATAATTGTTGCACCGAATGCACCAGCCCGGTCACCATCGCCAGAATTCCCCAGGTAATCAGGATGCGCGCGATCCAGATTCGTGCCCCGATCTTGTGCAGCACCAGGTTGCTCGGAATTTCAAACAGGAAATACCCGAAAAAGAAAATCCCCGCGACCAGCCCGAACTGCTTGCTGGTAATTGCTAGCTCCTTGTTCATCGTCAACGCCGCAAACCCGATGTTGATCCGGTCGAGAAACGAAATGACGTAGAGGACAAAAACAAAGGGAATAATCCTCATCCGTAGCTTGTGAATCGTTCGGGCTTCGTCGGGCAGTACAGCAGTGCCTCCTTCGTTGGCCACAATCACCTCAGCGTATGTTTGCCCCGATCGAAGCGTCTCCTCGGCCGGCGGCGCGGCCAAAG
>WNEY01001257.1_pt1 | contig 18702 bp, 12 predicted proteins | sample 5400531 | NCBI WGS metagenome assembly WNEY01 (sample SAMN13153338, study PRJNA577476) | soil metagenome | isolation source: 200 cm saprolite under Douglas fir tree site 1 | place: USA:California | collected 2015-04-18
GATCGGACGACGGTCCGACTGGCCCCGAGGGAGGGGTCCCCCGATGGCCTATAGGCGGAGCTTTTTCATAGCCGGACGCGTACCGGCGCTAGAACCTTTGCTAGTCGGGCCGGCGACGCCTGGGCGTCCCGGCCAACGGCGCCATCGGGCCCACGGTCACCATGTTCGCCTAGCCGGCCAAGGGGAAAATCATGCCACGCAGCGCTGAAAAGACCGACGAAGTAGAGGCCGGCCCATTGCCGGCCGGGGTGGTAGCCGCCCATTCGATGAACGGCCTGGGCGCGATCAATCAAAGCGCGCTGTTGCATGCCCTGCAGGCGATGAAAATCGGCGATTTCTCCGTGCGTTTGCCGAGTGACGGCGTCGGGATCGACGGGAAAATTGCCGACACATTTAACGAGATCGTGGCCGCCAATCAGCGGATGTCCAAGCAAATCGAGCGCGTCGGGCAAGTCGTCGGCCGCGAAGGAAAAACGCGCCAGCGCGTAAAATTCGGCCTCACCAGCGGGGCCTGGGGTGAAATGGAGACGTCGGTCAATACGTTGATCGACGACCTTTTGTGGCCAACGACGCAGGTCACCCGCGCGATCACGGCGGTCGCGCAAGGGGAACTGCTGGAGACCGTTCCGCTCGACGTCGATGGCCGCCCCTTGAAGGGCGAGTTTTTGCGCTCGGCCAGAATCGTCAACACCATGATCACGCAGCTTCGCGTGTTCACCTCGGAGGTGACGCGCGTCGCGCGCGAGGTCGGCACCGAAGGCAAGCTCGGCGGGCAAGCGCAAGTGCCGGAAGTGACCGGCGTGTGGAAGGATCTGACCGAAAGCGTGAACCTGATGGCGAGCAATCTCACCGCCCAGGTTCGCAATATCGCCGAAGTCACGATCGCCGTGGCGAGCGGCGATCTTTCGAAGAAAATCACCGTCGACGTGCGCGGCGAAATTCTGCAGCTCAAGGAAGCCATCAATACCATGGTGGACCAGTTGCGCTCGTTCGCCGCCGAAGTGACCCGCGTGGCGCGCGAAGTCGGCACCGAAGGACGGCTCGGCGGCCAAGCGGTGGTGCCCGGCGTCGCCGGCACCTGGAAGGACCTCACCGACAACGTCAATCTGCTGGCGGCGAACCTCACCACCCAAGTCCGCAACATCGCCGACGTGACCACGGCCGTCGCGCGCGGGGATCTGTCGCGCAAAATCACCGTCGACGTGCGCGGTGAAATTCTGCAATTGAAGGACACCATCAACACGATGGTCGACCAGCTCAACTCGTTCGCTTCGGAAGTCACGCGGGTTGCGCGCGAAGTCGGCACCGAAGGCAAGCTCGGCGGGCAAGCGCAGGTGCCCGGCGTCGCCGGAACCTGGAAAGACCTCACCGACAGCGTGAACTTCATGGCCGGCAACCTGACCGCGCAAGTTCGCAACATCGCCGAGGTGGCGACCGCCATCGCCGGCGGCGACCTTTCCAAGAAGATCACCGTCAATGTCAGCGGCGAAATTCTGAAGCTGAAGGAAACCGTCAACACGATGGTCGATCGGCTCAATGCCTTCGCCGGCGAAGTGACGCGCGTCGCGCGCGAGGTCGGCACCGAAGGACGGCTCGGCGGCCAGGCGAACGTGCACGGCGTCGCCGGCACCTGGAAGGATCTCACCGACAGCGTGAACTCGATGGCCAGCAACCTGACCGCTCAGGTGCGTAACATTGCCGAGGTCTCGACCGCAATCGCCAACGGCGACCTTTCGCGCAAAATCACCGTCGAAGTGAAAGGCGAGATTTTAGAGCTGAAAGACACCATCAACACGATGGTCGATCAGCTCAATGCCTTCGCCGGCGAGGTGACGCGCGTCGCGCGCGAGGTCGGCACCGACGGTCGGCTCGGCGGGCAAGCCGCGGTGCCGGGGGTGGCGGGAACCTGGAAGGACCTCACCGACAACGTCAATCTGCTGGCCGGCAACCTGACCACCCAAGTTCGAAATATCGCCGAGGTGACGACGGCGGTCGCGAACGGCGATCTGTCGCGCAAAATCACCGTCGACGTCAAAGGCGAGATTTTAGAGCTGAAGAACACCATCAACACGATGGTCGATCAGCTCAATGCCTTCGCTGGCGAAGTGACGCGCGTCGCGCGCGAGGTCGGCACCGAAGGCAAGCTCGGCGGGCAGGCGCAGGTGCCCGGCGTCGCCGGCACCTGGAAGGATTTGACCGACAGCGTGAACTTCATGGCCGGCAATCTGACCGCGCAAGTGCGCAACATCGTGGAAGTGGCGACCGCGATCGCGAGCGGCGATCTTTCGAAAAAAATCACCGTCGACGTGCGCGGTGAAATTCTATTCCTGAAGGAAACGCTCAACACGATGGTCGAGCAACTTCGCTCGTTTGCGGGCGAAGTGACGCGGGTCGCGCGCGAAGTCGGCACCGAAGGGCGATTGGGCGGCCAGGCCAACGTGCCGGGCGTTGGCGGAACCTGGAAGGACCTCACCGACAACGTCAACTTCATGGCGAGCAACCTCACGGCGCAGGTGCGAAATATCGCCGAGGTGACGACGGCGGTCGCGCGCGGCGATCTTTCGCGCAAGATCACCGTCGACGTCAAAGGCGAGATTCTCGAATTGAAGAATACCATCAACACGATGGTGGATCAGCTCAATGCGTTTGCCGGCGAAGTCACGCGCGTCGCGCGCGAAGTCGGCACCGAAGGCAAGCTCGGCGGGCAGGCCGAGGTGCAGGGTGTCGCCGGCACCTGGAAGGACCTCACCGACACCGTCAACGTCATGGGCGCCAATCTCACCGAGCAGGTGCGCGGCATCGTCAAGGTCGTGACCGCGGTAGCCGACGGCGACCTGAAGCAGAACCTCGCCGTCAAGTCGAAGGGCGAGGTGGCGGCGCTGGCGGAGACCATCAATAACATGACCGGCACACTCGCGACCTTCGCCGATCAAGTGACGAGTGTGGCGCGCGAAGTCGGCGTGGAGGGACGCCTCGGCGGCCAGGCAAACGTGCCGGGCGCCGCCGGCACATGGAAAGACCTCACCGGCAACGTCAATCTGCTTGCGGCCAATCTGACAACGCAAGTGCGCGCGATCGCGGAAGTCGCGACCGCCGTGACCAAAGGCGATTTGACCCGGTCGATTCAGGTCGACGCGCGCGGCGAGGTGGCGGAGCTCAAGGACAATATCAATACGATGATCGACAATCTTCGCCTCACCACCGATCGCAACACCGAACAGGACTGGCTCAAGACGAATCTCGCCAAATTCACCAACATGCTGCAGGGGCAGCGCGATCTGACGGCGGTCGGGCGTCTGCTGCTCTCCGAGTTGACGCCGCTGGTGAACGCGCAACTGGGTGCGATTTATCAGATCGAAAACGAAGACAGCGGGACATTGCGGCTGCTGTCGGTCTATGCCGACGATCCGATCCACGGGCATCCCAAGACCTTCCGCGTCGGCGAAGGCTTGATCGGCCAGTGCGCGCTGGAGAAGCGCCGCGTGCTGATCACCGAAATGCCCACTTCGGCGACGCCGATCGGCTCTTCGTTATTCAAAAGCGTGCCCAAGAATGTGATCGTTTTGCCAGTGCTGTTCGAGAGCCAAGTGAAGGCCGTCATCGAACTCGCCTCACTGACCGCGTTTACGACACTGCAAGTCACCTTTCTCGATCAGCTCACCACCAATATCGGCATCGTGCTCAATTCCATCGAGGCGACGATGCAGACGGAAGGGTTGCTGACACAATCGCAGCAACTCGCCGCCGAATTGCAGACGCAACAAAAAGAGTTGCAACAGACCAACGAGCAGCTCGAGCAAAAAGCGCAGCAGCTCGCCGAACGCAACGTCGAGGTGGAGCGCAAGAACCAAGAAATCGAGCAGGCGCGGCGCGCGCTGGAAGAAAAGGCGGGCGAACTCGCGCTGACTTCGAAATACAAGTCCGAATTCCTGGCCAACATGTCGCATGAATTGCGGACACCGCTCAACAGTATTCTGATTCTAGGCCAGCAACTCGGCGACAACCCTGATGGCAACCTCACACCGAAACAAATCGAGTTCGCGCGCACCATTCATGGCGCGGGCACGGATCTTCTCAATCTCATTACCGACATCCTTGACCTCTCGAAGATCGAGTCCGGCACCGTCACGGTGGAGGCGGAGGAGGTGCTCCTCAACAATCTTCTCGAAGCGACTGCGCGGCCTTTCCGACACGAGGCGGACACGAAGCAGCTCTCCTTCGACGTCGCCGTCGATTCGCATCTGGGGCGCAGCATTACGACCGACGCCAAACGGTTGCAGCAAGTGTTGAAGAATCTCCTGTCGAACGCGTTCAAATTCACCGACCATGGCGGCGTGCATTTGAGCGTATCGGCAGCCGTCGGCGGCTGGACGCATGATCATCCGGTGCTCAGCCGTGCACCCGCGGTGATAACCTTCGAGGTATCGGATTCCGGTATCGGCATCCCGTTCGAAAAGCAGCGAATGATTTTCGAGGCGTTTCAGCAAGCGGATGCAAGCACCAGCCGCAAGTACGGCGGTACCGGACTGGGTCTCGCGATCAGTCGCGAATTGGCCGGCCTCTTGGGCGGAGAGATTCAACTCCGCAGCACGCCCGGCAAGGGCAGTACCTTCACGCTCTACCTGCCGACGAAATATGTCGGCCCCTCCATCGCCTCGCGTGCGTCGAGCGATAATCGCGCAGGACATGTCTCGCAAGCGGCGCCGGCGGTGTCGGTGGATCGGCCGATCGAGCAGGTTCCGGACGATCGCTTGGACATTGAGCCCGGCGACTCGATCCTGTTGATCGTCGAGGACGATCCTCACTATGCGCGCATCATCAAGGATCTCGCCCGCGACCAAGGGTTCAAGGTCCTGGTGGCCGCACGCGGGGCCGACGCACTCGAACTGGCCAAGCAATTTCAGCCGACCGCGGTGTCGTTGGACGTGTTCCTGCCCGACATGCTCGGTTGGACGGTGTTAAGCCAGCTGAAGCAAAGCCCGCTGACGAGACACATCCCCGTTCAAATCGTCACGCTCGACGAGGATCGCCAAAATGCGCTCGCGCGCGGCGCCTTTGCCTTCGTCAACAAGCCGGCCACCACGGAAGGCGTTGAGGCCGCGCTAGACCGAATCAAAAAATACGCAGAACCGCGACGCAAACGCCTGCTGGTGGTCGAGGACAATCCGGCCGAGCAGATGAGCATTACCGAATTGCTCGGCTCCGACGACATCGAAATCGTCAATACTGGGACCGGCGCCGGGGCACTGCAGGAATTGCGCGCGCAGCCTTGCGACTGCGTCGTCTTGGATCTGCGCCTGCCCGACATGTCCGGATTCGAGGTGCTGGAATCGATCCGGGCGGACGAGACGCTATCGGACGTTCCGGTTGTGGTCTTTACGGGGCGCGAGTTATCGGCCGAGGAAGACGCCCAGCTCCACACCATGGCCCGCAGCATCGTCGTTAAGGGTGTGGAATCGCCGGAGCGTCTTTTGGATGAGACCGCCCTGTTTCTGCATCGCGTCGTTACCGACCTGCCCAAAGAAAAGCAGCGCATGCTGGAACGCCTCACCAGCTCGGATGAGGATCTGGTCGGCCGTACGGCATTGCTGGTCGACGACGATGCACGAAATATCTTTGCGCTCAGCAGCGTGCTCGAGCGGCGCGGCATGCGCGTGTTGACCGCCACGACCGGGGCCGAGGCCATCACGCTCATTGAATCCACGCCGGAGCTCGCCATCGTGCTGATGGATATCATGATGCCGCAGATGGACGGCTATCAGACGATCGGCGCCATCCGCGCGCAGTCCAAATTCCGCCGCCTGCCGATTATCGCGCTGACGGCGAAGGCCATGAAGGGCGATCGCGAAAAATGCCTGGAAGCGGGGGCATCCGACTATCTGGCAAAGCCGGTGAACACGGAGCAGCTATTGTCGGCATTGCGCATATGGCTGCACCGTTGAGCGGGAAAGCGTCGATGACCAAACCGGAAAAGGTCAACATCCTCCTGGTCGACGACCAGCCGGCAAAATTGCTGAGTTACGAGGCGATTCTGCACGATCTCGGCGAAAATCTGCTGCAGGCTACATCGGGACGCGAAGCGCTCGAGCATCTCCTCAAATCGGAGATAGCGGTCGTTCTTGTCGACGTGTGCATGCCCGATCTCGACGGATTTCAGCTGGCCGCGATGATTCGCGAGCACCCGCGCTTCCAAAAAACGGCGATGATTTTTATCTCCGCCATTTACCTGAGCGAGATGGATAGGCTGCGGGGCTACGAAATGGGCGCCGTGGATTATGTTCCGGTGCCCGTCGTTCCGGAGGTATTGCGGGCCAAGGTGAGGGTCTTTGCCGACCTCTATCGCAAGACCCGGGAACTGGAGCGGCTCAATACCGAGCTTGAACAACGGGTCGCGACCCGCACCGTCGAACTCGAGACCTCAACCGCCGAATTGCTGAAAAGCGAGCAGCGCCGAACGCTTGCCATCGCCGCCGGCAGGATGGGGTCTTGGGACTGGGATCGAACAAGTGGCGAATGTTTGTGGGACGAAGGACAATGCCGCATATTCGGAGTTGATCCCCGGAATTTCATTCCGTCGCCGGAAAATACCCGCGCCCTCATCCACCCGGATGATTGGTCGGTTTTGGAGGTGGGGCTCGATCGAGTGCTCAGGCAGGGCGACTCGATTCAATCCGAGTTCCGCGTTCTGCGCCCGAATGGTCAGGTCCGCTGGTGCCTTGGCAGCGCCGCGGCGACCACCGATTCGGGGGGTCGTGTGCTGCGCATCAGCGGCGTAACCGTCGATATCACCGACCGCAAGGAAGCCGAAGAGCGTCATGTCTTGTTGGCGCGCGAGGTGGATCATCGAGCCAGGAATGCGCTGGCGCTTGTCCAATCCATCATCCGGCTCACCAAGTCGGACAACATCGCCAACTATACGAGCGCCGTGGAAGGAAGAATCAAAGCGCTGTCGGTGGCGCACGCGATTCTTTCCGCAACTCGCTGGGAAGGCGCCGATCTTCGCGGCCTTGTCGACGAGGAGCTTGCTCCCTACAAAACGGGGCATGAAAGGATCGTGGTCAAGGGACCTGATGTCGTGCTCAGACCCTCGGCGGCGCAAACATTGGCGCTGACACTGCATGAACTCACTACCAACGCCGCAAAATATGGCGCTCTGTCCTCGTCGTCCGGCCGCATCGAACTGTCTTGGGAAATCCAAGATGGAAACTTGATCACGCATTGGCGTGAAGTCGGCGGACCGGCAATACGAGCTCCTCACTATAAGGGGTTTGGGACAAGAATCGTTGTTGAAAGCATCGAGCGGCAGCTCGGCGGCAAAGTCACTTACGATTGGGCGGCCGACGGTCTTCGCTGCACGCTTTCCGTTCCCAGCGATAAAATAAAAGGAGAAGGATCGCTGAAATCGATCGCCAAGTCGAATGGCCGCACCGACGGGACGCAGCGCGTCATCCGCAACAATCGCATTATGGTCGTGGAGGACGAGTCTTTGGTGGCGTTGGCGTTGACCGATTATTTAACCGACCTCGGTTTTTCGATTGTCGGTCCGTTCGCCAAGCTTGCCGATGCAAAACACGCGTTGACACAAGGCCAAGTCGATGCGGCCATTCTAGACGTTAATCTGGAAGGCGATCCGATCTATCCGCTTGCTGAAATTCTGGTTGAACGGGAGACGCCGTTTGTATTTGTCACGGGTTACGGCGCGGAGAGCATCGAGCCGCGATTCAAACATGTGCCGATCCTGCAAAAGCCGATCGAGGAAGAAGCCTTGAAGCGCCTGTTCGTGGTGAATGAACGAGCCATGTTCGGCAATTATCTTGGCGGCGTTCAAGCCGAGGACAGAGTGAATCCACCAACAGCGGCGGACGCCCGCAGTTTGTCGGCATAGGATCAACGACGAGGAAGTGGCGGGTGATTTCATCGCGGCGCTTCTCATCGCCCGCACCGTACTGCCATCGCTTCTGCAGATACGTGCCAAGCAACTGAAATATAACGATAATTAACTGGTGCCCAGGGGCGGAATCGAACACGCGCTAGAAGGCCCGAATTGCGAGGCTCGCTCTTCAGAATGATGAAACTGTACCCGCATACGTACCCGCATTTATTTCCGCTGCCCCGACGGATGGATCCCCCGATTGTCAGTTCTCGGCAGTCCGGATAGGCGTGCAGCGACCGCTAAATAAGCTGATCACTTCGCGAACGATCGGAAGATGGCAGAGAAAGCCATTGGGACGATACTTTACTCGGATATCTTCGATCCGCCGCATTGCCAGGCTCATGAAGGCATTCAAACGGAGCACCTGTTGATCCAAATTGTTCTGGGCCCTATCGAGATTATCCGGGTCGATAAACCTCATCCGGGCGTCTGCGTCGATCGAGCTATTTGAGGCCCACTGACGAGGAATTTTTAGTTCCGCGTGGCTGGTCTGGAAACAATATTCGAGCGTCAGTAGGTGATGCTTAGCGCTATACCAATCTATACGTATTGGTTGCAGTTTGGGGTCATTGTCGAGCAGATTCTTCGGTACTGGAATATCGTCGAAACCCGCGTTGAAATCAGGCATATATTTGTCGCAGTCGAAATCATAAGCTCCGAGCTGGGGGCGGCTCATAGGATCGGCGCCGAGCGTTACCGACTTAGCTGGATCGCGGCTCAAGTCGCTCGGCCAATCGATATAAATTTCCATCTTTCGTGCGAGCACATCGATTTTTTGGCGTAAAGATGTTCGTACGCTGTCGTAATTTTTATAAATTTCGCGCGCGTTCTTGGTCGCCAAAGCGTTGTCATCACGTTCGAGATTGCTGAGGATTGCGTCCTTGTAATCGAAAAAGATAATTTGTTGCAGTATTATGGCAGTCGAAAATGTGTCTGAAGCTTCAACGAACGCCGACGTCGCGGCGGCGAGATCCTCCTTGGCCCGCGTGCTCACTTTGTCTTGATATGCCGAGAGATACTGGAAATAAGCGACAAGCAGGGTCCCGATAAAGCCAACGAACGAGAGGCCTTTAAAATAGGCAAACTCCCGATCGGTGCTCACCAACGCGCTTTTGATACGTGACCACATGTGGGATCGAGCCTGGCAAATCGGTGTAATCGCTCCGAATAGTTCTTCAAAGCCGCAAGACGATTAGGCCAAAACTTTTGCCGCGGCCATGTTCACCCAGTCGTGTAGGAAGATGCCCTCGAAATATTGCGCTGCCTCCGCATTGTAGATGATCATCCCAGCGTCGCGATTGGCGCCGGTTCCCTCCGCCGACCAGTTCTGACTGCTGACGACCACGATCTCCGAATCGACGACGATGCCCTTGTTATGGACATGTGGCTGGATGCGCAGATGCTCCACAGTGTCCACGCCCGCATCGTGTAGCTTCTCGATCCACATTTGAGTCTGAAATTCGCTCGCAATCAGTCTTACATCGACGCCCGCTTTGATCTGATCCGCAAGCGCTTTGATAAGGTCCATATGAGTTGGGTTGCCCTGATCCTTGGCCGGTTCGACCGTGTGGATGTACTGGGTCTGCATAAATAGGCGTTTCTGCGCGCCTTTGATCAGTTCCAGGATCGGTTTTCGATAGTCGTCCGGCGTCAAAAGCGGTTTCACCTTGATCATGCCGGTGACGGTGTGGGCGGAAAAGAACATCTTTGGCGTCCGTGCCGCGAGTAACATCATTTCTCGCTGATCAGCCGCCGTCGTCGGTGCACCGGCGGCGAGCGCAGCAGCGGCCGGCGCAGACGCGGCAGCGTTCGCCGTAGTAAAGTCCTGAAGTAAGAAGGCGCGATACAGTTTTGCAAGTTCCGGACAATTACAGATCACATGCCAATCGCGATCGCGGGTCCGAGCCGCTTCTTCAAGCGCCGCCTGGTCCGATGGATCGACCGTGGGCTGGTTTGACGTGTTCCAATTCCCGCTCGACAGCCAAAATACCTTGCTGTCTTTCACGGCAACCTTGATGTGATACGCCGTCGGAAATGCCGCAGCTGGCGCATCATGGCCAAGTCCTGAAAGCGCCCACGCGAAGTCAAGCCTCTTCTGAAGGCCGCCGCGCAGATCATGCTGCGTGGTTTCGACTGTTTGCTCGCGTGTCGACTTTGCCGGCGGCGAATCAAGGGTCAGCGTCAGTTTGTCAGGGCTGGTCAGATCGGCCAGAAGCGCTTTTTCGATATGCGGCGCCGTGAATTCGTACATCCCCACCACGAGATCCGTAGCAATTCCCTGAAAAAAAGCCTGCAACTGTGCCCATCCTTGCTCGGGACTGGCATGCAGGATGAGCGTCATTTGCGCGGTGATAGGGACCAGCGAAACGCCCGGCGGCGGCACATATTTCACCCGCGGCTTACCCGGGCGCGCGGCAGCCAGCGAAAGCGGTAGCACCGGGGTCTCGAAATTCACCTCGCCTGGAAACTCCGGGACCTCATCTTGGCCGCGAACCGTCCCTGTCTGCGCTGAGACCAACATGCCGGTCGCTGCTGGACCGCCGGTGCGAAGCGGACGCGGATCGGGCCGTACGGAAATCGGAACACCGTCGATCTGTGTTGGCAGGCGACTCTGCACAACCAGCACATCAGCCCGGCGCGCGAGCACGACGATGGCACGCTGTCGCGTGATCCAGCCATTTTCAAAATTCCAGCCAACATAGGCTTTGGTCGCGCCGGGGACGCCGAGACTGGCTTTATTAGCTTGCAGCGCCGCTTGGAGGTCCTCCGCCGCGATTGGACTCACCGGAGCGCCGCTTGGGCGCCGTGCCAACGTATAAGCAGCACTGCGCAGGGTTGCCGCGGATTGTAGCCATTCCTCGCGGCCTTCTTGTCGGGCCACAGCGGCGCTCCCTGGAGCTAGACGGGACAGGGGCGTCGGTATTTGCGTCTGCTGGTCAACGTATCCACGCAACGTCTGTCGCCCTGACGCGGTCGGCTGGCCAGGTATATCGATGATCTCCGGTTGCCCAAACCACTTCAGCTGTTGCATCGTACCGAGCCGCGGGTTGAGCCAGCTGATATATCCTCCCTGCAATATTTGCCGCGGACGTGTAATCCGGCCGGTAAAACTGTAACGCACCCCAGGCGCGGCGATAGGATCATAAAATCTAGGCGTGTAGAAATCCGACACCAGAACATCATCGATCATATAAGCGTTCGCGGGGTCCTCGGACGGATCAGCCACTTCGACCAGATATTCAAACTTTTCGGCCGCTAGATCCTGAACATCACCGGCTATCACCGTGATGCCGGAGGATGGTACCAGCCAGTTCCCGCTGGGATCGACCAACATCTCCAGGCATTCGTGACTCACAGTCAGCGGCCAAGTGGGCCCGGCTAGCACCATGGCATAAGGTTGTTGGTGCTCGGTAAGATGAAGTCCCGCGGCGCCGTCTTGCTCGAGATTGTCGACGATAAAGATCGGCCAGACTCCCGGTTCAATCGATTCAGGATCTGGAAGAGCCGAGACGGTGGCAGTGACATTCCAAATGTCTTGCAAGTCACGGTTGACTTGCAAGTTGATTGCCGCCGCGACGTTGACGAGATCGCGTAGCCCGACCATCTGCGACCGCGACGCAATCCCAACTCGCCTTGGCAACATGCCCCTTCTCCTGCTTACGGATTGCGCTCTTCGTCGCCATCACGACGTCTCGATGGCCATGGGGCGACCGCTCTGCATTCGTCCATCTCAGGTCCGCAGCTGAATCTCGATCGCATCCGCCGCCCGAAGCGCAAGCGCGGCAATCGTTGACGTTGGGTTTGCCGTGCTCCCGGTAGGGAAAACGCTGCTGCCGATCACGAAAAGATTCGGGTGGTCGAAGCAACGGCTATCCGGATCGACGACGGCGCTTCCCGCCGAAGCATTCTTCGGGCCCATTCGAGTAGTTCCCATGATGTGGCCGGATCCAAAAAAGAGTTTGAATTTATCTTTATCGAGCATTTTCCTTCGATCTGCGCGAATGCCCATCAGATCGAATACCCTGCCATGGACTTCGATGATCTTCTGAAATGATCGGCTGACATAGCCGTCGTCGTTGTCAAACACTCGATACGAAATCTGCGGTCGCTCGATACCAAGCTCGTCGGTATCCGAAGCAAGGCTGACACGGTTCTCCCTGATCGGCAGCTGTTCGCAAGCGCTGTTGAGCGTGACCTGACGCAGGGCGTGTCGTACAAGCTGTTCCTTCAACTTAGGACCAGCGTAGCCCCGACCCTGCACGAAGTGCACAAGGCTTCCCGGATGCCAATCATCCTCTGGCGCTGCCGGAGGACTGCTTCCACGCGGCCATCCCGCACTCGTGGCCCAGCCATCGTTCTTGAGAGAAGTCTTGAAGGCGGCGTAGAACTTGCGGAATTTTCCGTCCCGGAAACCTTCGATCTGCGACGTGGTTTGCGGTCCGCGGAATGGATAAAGCGGTTGTTCGGTCAAGGCGTAGGACTGCTTGATGGGGTGGTCCATCAAATAAGCGCCGAGCGCATCCCCGCTGGAAGGCGCGGCCTTGGAGCGCAGCAGAATCATCGGATTCTCGATCCCGTTCGCGGCGAGAACGACGATTTTTCCCGTAACAGATTCGTCCGCTAACTTAGCGCGCTTGCCTTGCGTCTCCGGCTGACCCGGTTGTCTCGGCGCTTCGCTCCAATACCAAGTGCTGTAATTCACTCCGACGACGCGCTTGCGGACGTCGTCGAACTTAAGGCTCGTCACCACGGCCTGCTTCCGCAAGACCGCGCCCGCGCGTAACGCTTTTTCGACGTGAATGACGGCCTCATAACGCGCCTTGATGGGGCACAGCGGGACACAAGAAGTGCGGCCGTCGCACGCAGGCCGACCGTCGAATTCCTTCGAATTAATGGCATGCGGTACCGGCGTCACGCGAAGCTGAATCGGCTCCGGTGCCGACTGCCCGGTACCGTCCATCCGGGCATCGAAGGCCTGGCCGTCAACGGCTTTCGCAACCTGGCCATCCAAATAACTCGGCGCGAGCTCGCTCATTGGATAAGGGCTGCTCATCGGATTGCTGAAGCGAGGACGCTCATAATCCGCGCGCGCCCCGGCGACACCCATCTCCTTTTCCGCGCGGACGTAATAAGGCTCGATGTCGCCAAACTTGATCGGCCAATCCTCGGCGCGGCTGATACCGTCGCGTTTCATGGTGAAGTCTGAAGGAAGCATGCGGACATAAATGCCCTGCCAGTGCCAAGTCGACCCGCCCACCAGCCTCTCGTAGAAGCTCTTGAAGGGATCGCCCGTATAGCCTGGCGGGTACGAGTAATATTTTGTATCTGCGGGATTACGTGGATCGGGCTGCGTCGCAAGAAGATTGTCGCCGCAAAACGGCGCGTCGGTCGCTTTCGATGCCGAACCGACATAACTGCTCAACAGCTCGTAGCGACCAAGTGACTCGGGGGCGACGCCGCCCGCTTCGAGAATGAGAACGCGGATACCCTTGCGCGCGAGTTGATCGGCCACCAGCGCGCCAGCCACGCCGGATCCGACGATGACAACATCGTATTCGGGCTGAGTGATTTTTGATGGCATGTGCACCTCTCTGATCAATCAGTATTTCGGGCTCCAAAACTATGGAACGCGGGCCCATGACCCTGGTTTGTCACCAGGTTTGTCGGATGGTTGCACCATTGGCGCGTGTGCACTGATCGCTGGCCAAAGCAGAGCGCGCTCGAATTGCTCGGTCGTGCCGTAGACCCAAACTCGATCTTTCGGATTTTTGGTCGGATCGAGCAGCGGCAAATAAAAAGCGGAGAGATACCAGAGATAGATGAGTTGTTCCGCCGCCGGCCGTACGGCTGTGTTGTTCATGAGCGCTTCGGCCCGCGCGTCTGGCGGCCGATCGGCAAGAGCCTTATGGGCTTCGACCAGCTTCGGCAGGAGATTGGCCAATTCCTTCGTGCGTGCGTATCGTTCGAGGTATTGCCGACCGAGCCATCCATCGGCGTTAGAATTAAGTGGCATGCCGGTCAGCGTGCTCGATAGCCGCATGAAGTCCGCTAGCAATGCATCGTCGATGTTTTCGCCGAGCGCAATTTCTTCGACTTGCGCACGGCACTGTATGTCTCCTTCTTCCCACACCTCCGCTCGCGCCTTCGTCGCGATGCCACCCATCACCGCGATTCCCGCAACCGCTGCGCCGCGCAGCAGATCCCGTCTGCCGAATGCAGAATCTTCGGCTTTCGCTAATCGATTCTTATTAGTCTGCGTCATGTTTCCCCCTTGGGGATTACGCCAATTCGATCGTGAATGGGCCGGACGCAATAAAGGTTAGTGCAACGGACCCGCCTTGATATGACGTGTTAACGGAAAGGGGTGTTCCGCCCGTGGAACGTTATTTAGGTCAGCGGGTGCGACTGAAGCGAATATTGTTGGTTCTTTGATGATATCGCGCGCGGAGAGGGGACGTCATGTCTGCGACATTCAATGCCTTTGAATACCTTGCCTACATCATTCCGGGCGCCGTTTTGCTCTACGCGGTGTTGTGGTTGTCTCCAGCCCTTAAGGCCCCGTTGGTCGAGGAGAAGAAGATTGATCTAGGGAGCTTTGGAATCTTCGTGATCTTGGCATTTGTTGCAGGCCTGCTGGTGCAGGCCGTTGCTCACTACGTGCCTGACCGATGGGTCATGCGTCCGCTTGGTCTGGTCCATCGGACAGATGCGCTTATTTGCGGCCAAGATGAAATTAAAAAAGCAATTGGCGGGAAGCTTAAGCAGGATATGGACACGACTTGCGGTTCGGAAAATTCGAGGCAAGCTGTGCTCAGACGGATTTTTGCGGACGAGCAACTAGCGGGGGCGTACCATAACCGCGTCGAATTATTTGAAGGACGCTACTATTTGGGATTAGGCCTCGCGGCAGCTTTGATTGCTCTAATTCCGATAAGCATCATCTTGCGACCAGAGAAGCGACTGATAATCGTACCGGTCTTGGTAATCGCGGCTATTCTCTCAATGGAGCGCACGTCCTATTTCGACCGCATCTACGCGCGTGAACTCATTCAATCTTTTCTTGCTGGTCAGCCCTAAGAAGCTCAGAAGCATATCCTCAATGAAACGAAATGAGTTTCTATGCGAGTAGGAAGTGGTGCCCAGGGGCGGAATCGAACCACCGACACCGTGATTTTCAGTCACGTGCTCTACCAACTGAGCTACCTGGGCGCCGGGCCCGGTCGCGGGGCCCTGTTGGCGCGGGGTTTATAGAAAGCCCTCCCCCGTCTGTCCAGGACAACGCGCGCCGTAAAAGGGTCAATCCTCGGATCGAGCTCCGTCGTCGCGCGGCTTCTCGCCATCCGCATCGTCATCCTCCTTGAGCGGGATCGCGTAGACGCCCGCAAGCCAGCGATGCAGATCAATGTCGGCGCAGCGTTTGGAGCAGAACGGACGAAATTCATAGACCGCGGGCTTGCCGCAGATCGGGCACGGTGCGGCCGGCGCGATCGAATGCTCGGGGGCTTTTGGAACGTCAGGCATATTTCAGGGTAACGCCGCCGTCGACGACAAGTTCGATGCCGGTGACGTAGCGCGCCTCGTCGCTGGCGAGATACACCGCCGCCCACGCCACGTCCCAGGCGTCGCCGCCGAAGCCCATCGGCACCTGCTTCGCACGCACGCGCCACATTTCCTCGATATCGCCGCCGGCATAGGATTGCGCCAGGCCCGCCGCCTTCTCCACCATCGGCGTCTGCATTAAGCCCGGCAGGATGGCGTTGACGCGGATTTTCTTCGGCGCGTATTCGACCGCGGTGGTGCGGGTGAGATGGCTGAGCGCCGCCTTGCTCGCGTAATAGGTCGAATACGGCACGCCGGTGTAGCGGATCGCCGCGATCGACGAGATGTTGATGATCGAGCCGCCGCCGCTCTCCAACATCAAGGGGATCACGTGCTTCATGGCGAGAAAGGCGCTTTTCAAATTCACCGCCATCATCCGGTCCCAGTCCTGCTCGGACACCTCGACGACGCCGCCGACTTCGGCGATGCCGACATTGTTGTCGAGGATGTCGATGCGGCCATAGGCGGAGCTGCAGGCCGCGACCATGGCCGCGACCTCGGCAGCCTTCGTCACGTCGGCCTTGTGGGCGCGCGCTTCGCCACCCTCCTTGTTGATAATGGCAGCGGTTTCCTTCGCCGCGTCGAGATTAATATCGGCGCAGAAAACCTTCGCGCCCTCGCGCGCGAACGCCACCGCCGTCGCCTTGCCGTTGCCCCAGCCGGGGCCGATGGAGCCGGCGCCGACCACGAGCGCGATCTTTTCCTTCAGCCGCTCAGGCATGTTTTTTCTCGCGCCGCGCATCGCGTTCGCGCAGCTCCGTCTTCAGGATCTTGCCGTAATTGTTCTTCGGCAACGCATCGACGAAGACGTAATCCTTCGGCCGCTTGAAGCGCGCGATGCGCGCAAGGCAGAGCGCGTCGAGTTCCTTGGCGCTCGCCTCGCCCACCACGTAGGCGACGACGATCTCGCCCCATTCGGCGTCCGGCCGGCCGATCACCGACACTTCGCGAATTTTTTCGTGCGCGAGCAGGATTTCCTCGACCTCGCGCGGATAGATGTTGGAGCCGCCGGAAATGATCATGTCCTTGGAGCGGTCCTTCAGCGTGAGGTAGCCCTCGGCGTCGAAGACGCCGACGTCGCCGGTGTGCAGCCAGCCGTCGTGAAGCGCCGCTCCGCTCGCCTGCGGATTTTTCCAATAGCCCGCCATCACCACGTCGCCCTTGCACAAAATTTCGCCGGGCGTGCCCGCCGGCAAGGCGCGATCCTCATGATCGGCCACCTTCACCTCGACGCAAGCGTAGGGCCGGCCGGCGGAGCCGAGCTTTTCTTCCCAGCGCGGATGACCGCGGTCGGCGATTTCGTGCCTCCCGAGAAAGGTGATCGTCATCGGACTTTCGCCTTGGCCGTAGATTTGCGCCAGGCGATCGCCGAAGCGATCGATCGCTTTGCGCGCATCCTCGACATACATCGGCGCGCCGCCCCAGATCAGCGTGCGGATCGCGGCCGGATCGCAATCGGCGCCGCTCTCGACCAGGCGCTTGATCATGGTGGGGGCCGCGAACATCGAGGGCCGCGTCCAGTGCGAGAACAGCGAGAAAATCTCGTCGGGCTCGAAGGCGCCCGATTCCGGCACGACGTTCACGCCAAGGCGGCCGACATGCGGCAGCGCGTACATCCCCGAGCCGTGGCTGAGGGGTGCGGCGTGCACGATCGCTTCCCCCGGCGCGACCGCATCGACCTCGGCGGCGTAAGCATGGCTCGCCCAAGCGAGATTGCGATGGGTGAGCATGGCGCCCTTGGGCTTGCCGGTGGTGCCGGAGGTATAGAAGAGCCAGGCGAGATCGTCGCCCGCGCGAGACTCGACCGGCGCCGGCTCGGCGGACACGAGAGTTTCGTATTCGCCGCCGCCGATTGTGACCAGGCGCTGCAGGCTTTTCGGCGCGTGCGCGGCGATCTCACCTTCCAGATCCTTCGAGGCAAAACAGATGCCAGCGCCGGAGTGTTCGAGAATGTAGCCTAGCTCGGCGCCATGCAGCTTGGCGTTGGCCGGCACCGCCGCAAGCCCCGCGTGCCAGATGCCGAACAGGATCGCGAGATATTCGGGGTGGTTCTTGGCGGCGATCGCCACGCGCTCGCCCGGCGCAAGACCCGAACTGCGTAGCCGACCGCCGGTGCCGCGGGATGCGACCGGCCCGCCCGCGCGAGCCACAGCGCGATATTCATGCGCCCTCCGTCAGCGGTCCGCCGCTCAAGGCGGATTGAGCCAGCTGAAATGTACCGGATAACCCTCGCCCGCCAAAAGTGCGATCGACTCGTAGAGCGGCAGCCCGACCACGTTGGTATAGGAGCCGACCAACTTGACGACGAAGGTGCCGGCGAGCCCCTGGATCGCATAGCCGCCGGCCTTGTTGCGCCATTCGCCCGAGGCGAGATAGCTTTCGATGTCCTGATCCGACAGCCGCTTGAAGCGCACGCGCGTCTCGACGAGCCGCGTCTTCACCGAGTCCTTCGGGGTGACGAGACAAACGCCGGAATAGACCCGGTGCGTGCGGCCCGAGAGCAGGCGCAAGCAGGAGGCGGCTTCCTCCAAGAGTTCCGGCTTCGGCATGATGCGGCGGCCGACCGCCACCACCGTATCGGCGGCGAGAATAAAGGCGCCTTTCAAATCCTCGCGCGCGCGAATGCGTTCCTGCGCCTTCAGCGCCTTCTCGCGCGCGAGCCGCACCGCGAGCGTGCGCGGCAGTTCGCCGCGCTCGGGCGTCTCGTCGATCTCGGCGGGCTCGAGCGAGTCGGGCTCCACCCCCGCCTGGTTGATCAGCGCCAGCCGCCGCGGCGAGCCGGAAGCAAGAACGAGTTTGGGCCGGCCCATCATCGGCGGATTTTCCTAAAAGAGCGGCGCACGGCCGCGTTTCTCATTTGAAGCGGTCGGCGATGCGACCCCTGGCGAGATCGTAGCGTTATCTCGATTAACCGAACCACGGGCGAAAGGGAACTCCCGGCCCGGCGCCCTAAACAGACCCGGCGGACCGCCAAGCGAAGCGCGCCTTGATGCGTTTCAACAGATCGTCGCGGACTGCACGATAGGCATCGAGCCGCTGCTCGCGGCTGCCTTCGACGGCGGTGGGATTGGGAATCGGCCAATATTCGACGTCGAAGGGAAGCCGGCGGGTGAGATCGAGCGCCCGGTGATGAGCCTCGGGCGAGAGGCTTACGACCAGGTCGAAATTGA
>WNEY01001071.1_pt1 | contig 18689 bp, 16 predicted proteins | sample 5400531 | NCBI WGS metagenome assembly WNEY01 (sample SAMN13153338, study PRJNA577476) | soil metagenome | isolation source: 200 cm saprolite under Douglas fir tree site 1 | place: USA:California | collected 2015-04-18
CGCGATCGTCAAGGCGATTGCGGGCCCGCGGCGCCCGTAGCGGTCGGTGAGGAATCCGCCGGCGATGTAAGACACCGCGCCGAAGACGCCGGACACGACCACGAGGAGGCTGATCTCCGTCGGAGTCCAGCTCAGCACAGCGCTGGCGTAGACCGTGTACAGCAGCCCGGCGGGTTCCAGGAGGACGGCAAGCAGCGCGAACACCGCCGCCAGGACCAGGATCCGCCGCCGCCACTGTGGCTCCCACAGGAGTCGAATCGCCGAGCCGGTGAGCCGCACGGCCTGCCACCTGTGGCCCTCCGGCAGGAGCCACCAGATCAGCGGCGCGACCGCGATCCCGACTCCGGATGCGTAAAAGAGCCAGCGCCAGTGCGGCGCGACGAGCGGGTAGGCGATCACCGTGACCCCCGTTCCGAAGCCGGACAGCAACGCGAGCACGCTGACGGCCTGGCCGCGCCGTCCGGCCGGAGCCTCTTCGACGATCAGCGCCGTCGCCACACCGACCGTGAGCACCTCGAAGCAGACGGCGAGGAGCTTGAGGAACGCCAGGTCGGCGAGCGAGGGCACGAAACCGCTGAGGAAGTTGACGACCGAGAACCCGCCGACCCCGACGGCGATCATTCGGCGCCGGCCAAAACGGTCCGCGAGGGCCGCGAGAGGCAAGGCGCCGAGCGTGCCGATGGCGAGGATCGAGCCGAGTCCCGACAGCGCCGGGATCGTCGCGTGGTAGTCCGCGGCGATCGCCGGCAGCGCGAGGACGAGAATCGACCCCTGATAGCCGGCGAGCACGACGGCGACGCCCGCCCAGATGAGCGTCACCCTCTGCCTTCTGTTGAGGTCGATCACAGGGCGTTATAGTCGCGGCTACCCATGGCGGCTGTGGTGAGCGTGAAGGATCTTCGCAAGCGCTACCGCCGCCGCGACCCCTGGGCGGTCGACGGCGTGACGTTCGAGCTCGAGCCAGGCCAGGCCTTCGGCCTGCTCGGTCCCAATGGCGCCGGCAAGACGAGCGTCGTCAAGATCATCGCCGGCCTCCTCCGCCTCGATGGCGGGGAGGTCTCCATCTTCGGCGCGCCGCCGGGCGACCCGCGAGCCCGCGCGCAGCTTGGCTTCGCACCTGAGGACCCCGATTTTCCGAAGTTCCTGCGCGCCGGCGAGGTCCTCGACTACTTCGCGAGGCTGCTCGGCGTCGACGAGGCTGAGCGCAAGCGCCGCATCACCGAGACCCTCGCCTTCGCGGGACTCGACGTCGAACGACGCCAGATCCGCCGGTATTCGAAAGGGATGAAGCAGCGGTTGGGCATCGCCCAGGCGATCCTCGGCCGGCCGAAGCTTTTGATTCTCGACGAGCCGACCGCGGACCTCGACCCGCTCGGCCGGCGCGACGTGCGGGCTCTCATCGAGCGCCTGAAAGAGAGTGGGGTCACGGTCCTCCTCAACAGCCACCTGCTCAGCGAGGTCGAGCTCGTGTGCGACACGGTCGCGATCATGGCGAAGGGGCGCGTGTTGAAGGAAGGGACGATGTCCGAGGTCGTGCCGCAAGGCAGCAACCTGGAGGACGTTTTCGTCCAGCTCGTCGAGGCCAACCAGCCGCAGCGCGACCACACGCCCTCGTTCATCACCGACAAGGGGCCGACCTCGTGAAGGCGCTCGCGGTTGCGCTCTACACGATGCTCGAGCTTTCGCGCCGCCGGCTTCTGCTCGTCTTCTTCGCCATCGGCGCCGTCGGCATCGCCGGGCTGGGCATCCTCCTCAAGGTGTTCGCCAGCGCATTCGTCGGCGGTTCGACGGTCGAGGGTCCTCCGGGCTTCCAGGGTCCGACTCCGGAGCAGATGACAAAGCTGACCGAGCTCAGCTTCGTCAGCGACCTGATCGGCGTCCTGGGCGTGTTCGCGTTGCTCGTCGCCTTCGCCATCGGCATGACCGCGATCTACCACGACCTCGAGTCGGGCTCGGTGGTCGCGATCCTGTCGAAGCCGGTCTCACGTCTCGAGTTCACTGTGGGTAAGGTCATCGCGGCCGTGGTCGGGATGGTGCTGATCGTCGGTCTGCTGAGCGTCGAGGCGAGGCTTGTCATGTACCTGTTCGGCGGCGGCCTGGAGGATGCGTTGTGGTTTCAAACGCTCGCTTCGGTTGCCAACGCGGTGACGCTGATGCTTATCGTCCTGGCGCTCAGCGCGTGGGTGAACAACATCGTCGCCGCGATCATCGCGCTTATCTACAACGCCGCCGCCGGAGTGGTCGTGGCGCTCCACCAGCAGATGCTCGGCGGGGGCGTCCTGGCCGACAACCAGGTGCTGCACGTCGGGCTGACGGTTCTCTACTGGCTCGTGCCCCACGCGCTGGTCAGCACCGCGCCTCGCGAGATCGTCCGCGAGCAGTTCGCGATCATCACCGCCGGCGAGCCCAATCCGCCGCCGGCCGACCAGATCATGTCCGGGATCCCGGGAGCGTCCAGCGGCGCCGACATCCTCTGGTGGTTTTTCGTGGTCGCCGCGTTGTTCGGGCTGCTGTACCTGGCCGTTCGGCGCCGCCAGGTCTAGACAAGCCTGAGTCTTTTGAGCAGGTAAGGACCGGGCCCGAGGAAGCCGCACGTCGCGGCGATATGCACCAGCGACACGCCCAGCAGCGACGGCGGTCCCGGGAGCAGCCAGAATGCCAGGCCGAGAGGTACTCCGGCCAGCGCCGTGGCGAACGTCTCCGCCCAGCTCCCCTGGCCCAGGCGGTGGTAGAGGACGTACGCGGCGGTGGCGATGAGAAACCCGACCGGCGCTCCCCAGGCGGCGCCCAGCCCGCCCTGGACGAGGCCGCGAAAGAACGCCTCCTCGATGGGGCCGTTGACGACGTAGAAGCCGGCCTGGAACGCGACGTCGTCGAGCCCGGCCGGCACGCTGAGCGCCCCCCGCCGGCGGGTCAACCAGAGCTGCACCGCGGTGCTCGCTACGAACATCACCGGCACGCCGACGGCGGCGAAAACGAGCTGGGCGCGGAGGTCGCCGAGGCTCCAGCCGAGCCAGCGCGCGCCGCCGCTGAAACGGTGCGCGGCCTCGTAAACCAGGGCGAAAGGCACGAGCCGGACGGCGATGTCGGTCCGCGCCCATCGCCAGCTGTCTGGAATACGCGTCAGGACAACGCGCGTTCGTGGTTGTGAGATGGGTGTTGTGGGTGAGCCGATCAGGTTCGACATCTTCTTCGACTACACGTGCCCTTTTGTCTTCCGCGCGTCGCGCCTGGTGGAGGGGGTGCGCCGGTCGGGAGAGCGCAGCCTGGAGGCTCGATGGCGGTATTTCTCGCTCACGCAGGTGAACTCCAAGGATGAGGGCTGGACGGTGTGGGACGCACCGGCCTCGGAGCTCGTGCGCGGGAGGCTTGCGTTCGCCGCCGCTGAGGCGGCCCGCCGCCAGGACCGTTTCGGGGAGCTCCACGAGACGCTGCTGGTGGCCCGGCATCGCGACCAGGCCGACATCGAGGACCGAGGCGTGGTCGAGAGGCTGGCGATCGGCGCCGGCCTGGACTTCGATCGGTTTCGCCGCGACCTGGCCGACCCTTCAATCCTCGAGGCACTGGCCCGAGATCACACCGAGGCTGTGACCGTGCACGGCGTTTTCGGCACCCCGACATTCGTCTTCGCGGACGGGCCGGCAGCCTACGTCCGGCTGGCGGAATCGGCGGTCGACAATGGTGTCGTCGAGGTGTTCGACAACCTCGTCACAGTCGCCGCCCGCGAGCCTCGGATCCTCGAGATCAAGCGCCCTTACAAGCGTTAAGCCGGGCAATTTCGGGTGCTTTCGCGGCACCGGGAGTTTTTCTGGCGAGCGGATCAACAGGCAATGTCGGACGTCGAGAACCACACGGTACCCCCAGCGACCCATGACAGCTGGCGCGCCTGGCTGATGACGGGCGCCAGCCGCACGCCGGCCGACCGGCGGCGGCTCCGCGGCGCAAACAAGGGCGTCAAGAAGATCCTCCTCGAAGGGCTCGTGGGCAACGGCGAGAACAGGCACCGCTGGCAGGACTTCTCCGGCGCGATGGTCCGCCACGCGGTCGACGACGCGATGCGCAGCCTTCCGCCGGAGGAGACGAAGGTCGTCAAGCTCGCCTACTTCGGCGGCTACTCGAACAGCGAGATCGCGCGGGAGGTCGGCCTCACGGAGGGGACGGTGCAGCGGCGGCTGCGAAGTGCGTTGGCGGCGATCAGCGATCAGATCCAGCATGGCCGGGAGCTGGGACGGCGCGCCGTGTACGGGCTGGCGTTGCTCTTGTCGGGCCGCTGGCTCACCCAGACGGCAAGCCACATGTGGACGGCGACCGCGGTCGCCAGCGCCGCGGTGGTCATCGTGGCCGCGCAGCCCGTGCCGGGCACGGTCCAGCATTCCGGGGCGCCCGCGACGCAGGCCGCTCCAGGCTCGGGACCGGTGGTGCCTTCGGTGCTCTCGCAAACTGCTCCGGTCTCGGCGCCGGTCGATTCGCAGTCGATCCCAGTCCCGGTCAGCCTGCCCACCGTCCAGGTTCCCAAGCTCATGCTGCCGGTCCCCATACCGGCCAAGCTCAAGAACCTTCTCTAGCAGGCTGCTGAAAAAGTGATCGTCGGATCTGCGTCGCCCATTTCGGCCCAGGCCGTTGTCGGCTCCTGCGCTCCTCGCTCAGGTATTGCTAATACATTCGCTCCGGTGATCGTCGCCTCCTAGGCCTGGGCCGCCAGTGCGCCGCAGCTCTCGACGCCCTTTTTCGTCATCCTGCTAGCCGTTGCGGGCGTAGATCACGACACCGTCGACCACCGCCACCTGGTGATAGCGCGTGGCGATGAGGTTTGCCAGCACCGGGTAGTTGCTCATCGGATACTTCGAGAAGTCACTCCAGCCGGCCGCGGCCGTATCGACGATGAGCGCGGGCGGGTGCGCGTCCAAGTCTGACCGGAGCAACGGCCAGACGTCCGGCGCCGTATCCCAGTTGTTGGGAGGCACGTCCGAACCGCGCGCAAATCCGCGCAGGAAGCCGGGGAAGCGGGAGGCCATGACCCGGTCGGACTCGACGTAGACCGCCGGCCAGTCGCCCCAGATGAACACGCGGTCGGAAGGAGAGGTGTGGGCCACGATGTAGTCGGCCACCTGCTGGTGCTGGGGGACGGGAGGGTTGAAGTCGTAGGTGAGCGGGTCGGCGGTCAGGTCGAAAGCCCACCACCCGGCCGCCGGAACGGCGATCGCCAACACCGCCGCCGCGGCGACGAGGCGACGCACGTGGATGCGGTCGAAGGCGATCGCCGCCAACACGGCGAGGGGACCAATCGCCTGGATGAAGTAGTGCCAGGAGAGGTGGCCGCCGGCGAGCGAGCCGGCCATGCCGACGACCAGCCAGAGCACCATCAACCTGTGGCCCGCGTCCAGCTCGCGCCAGCGCGTGGCCAGGGCGATGGCGGCGATCCAGATCACCGCCATGTCGATGACGAAGGGCACGATGCTGTCCTTCGCGCGCAGCCAGACGAACGCGGGCGTCCAGTTGACCGACGCGTAGCCGGTGAGCGTTTCGATGGTCCATCGCCAGAAGCCCTCGAGAGAGCTGGTGGTCATGAGCAGAAGGCCGCCGGCGCCGAGCCCTGCGACCACGCCGAGGCTGAACCGCGCGATCGCCGCCGGCCGGGAGGACGCGAGCCAGGCGATGGCGAAGGGCACGAGCAGGAGGTTGATCGCCGCCGACTGGCGAAAGGCGCCCGCCGCCACGAGCAGCAGTCCGGACAGCAGCCAGTTTCGGCGCAGCAGGAAAAGGACTGACGCGGCCAGCGGCAGCATCATCAAGACCTCGGTGTTCGTGGCACCCAGGCGCGGGTTGCCGGCCGCGGTCCCCAGGCCGTAGAACAGCGCCGCCAGCAGGCCGGCGCGGCGCCCCGCGAGGTCGCGGGCGATCAGGAAAAGGACCAGGCACGTCGCGGCCATGGCGAGAAAGCCCACCGCGTGGACGGCCGCCATCTGGTAGTCGCCGAAGATGCGGAACGTGAGGGAGTAGACCCAGAACACACCGGGCGGCTTGTTGTCCACTCCACCGGCGCCGTACAGGTCGCCGCCCTTGTTCATCAGGACGGCGATCGTTCCGTAGATCGCCTCGTCACCGTCGAGCAGGCGGTGCGCGAACTCGGGCACATGGGCGACACCGACCAGCACCGGCACCGCCGCCGGCCAGACGCCGGCACCGAGGCGTTTGCGAAGATAGGAGGAGCTCACCGAGGAGTGAGCGACGCCCGTCACCGGGGGGAGCGCTGGTTGAGTCGTGTAAACGTGGCCGTTGACCGCGTGGTCATGCGGCAGGCCCTGATCGTCGCCGCCTTTGCGGTGGTCGTGCTCGCCCTGTACCTGGACGTGGCCATCCGCAACGACCCTATCAGCGTCGACTTCGACACCTACGTCGCCGCCGCCCGGGCCGGATTGCAGGACGGCTGGTCGCACATCTACGACCAGGGGCTCGTCGCTCTCGAGCAGCAGCACATCGCCCCCGGCAGCCGCGAGCAGCCCTTCATCAGCCCGCCGACGGTGGCGTGGATCGTCGCCCCGCTGGCGATGCTCCCGCCGAGCACCGCGTACGTGATCTGGGCGATCCTCACCTTCGCCGCCTTTGCCCTTGCGATGGCCTTCTCGGGGATCAGCAGGGGACTCGGCCGCTGGGTCGCCGTCGTCGGCGCGCTCACGCCCTGGTGGGTGATGCACGCCGTCAACGTCGGGCAGGTCGTACCGCTTGTGGCGGCCGGCCTGGTCATCGGATGGCGCCTGCTGCGCGACCGGCGCGACGTGCTGGCCGGCGTCGTCCTCGCATCCGTGCTTTTGAAACCGAACACCGCGATGCTCGTGCCGCTCGCGCTGCTGTTTGCGACCCGCTACCGCGCCCTCGCGGCGTGGGCCGCCACGACAGGCATCGTCGGTCTGGTCGCGGTCGCGGTCCTCGGTCCGCACGGCGTGATGGCTTACGTCGACCAGATCCGCGGGCCGTGGCCCAGCGGCGCCGACAACGTCACGCTCCACGGCGCGCTCGACGCCACGGGGCTCTTCGCAGCCGCGCTGCGCATCCTCATCGTCGCCGGGGTGATGGGCGGCTCGTACCTGCTGCGTGGGACGCCGGGGCTGGTGATCCCGCTCGCGACCGTCGGCTCACTGGTGGTGTCGCCTTACCTCCACGGGTCGGACCTCTGCGTGCTTGCCGCCGCCGGGTGGATGATCTGGGAGGAGCGGCCGGCGATCGCCTGGCGAGGGCTGCTTGCGGCGGCGTGGCTGGCGGCAAGCCCATTCCTCTATCTGCACGGCTACAGCCCGCACCTCACGCAGTGGCCCTGGCTCGAGCTCGTGATGTTCGGGGCGCTGATGCTCGCGGCGCTCGGTCCCTTAACAGCCTGGGCTGACTCCGGGAGACGAGCGCCCGCATAATCAGGTCGCCCAGCCCGCCAGGCGGGAGACCTTTTGCGACTCGACATCCCACTACAGATCGGGGAGATCGACGGACCCCTTCGTGTGCTGGCCGGACCGGGCACGGGGAAGACGCACGCGCTCGTCGACCTTTACGAGCAGGCCGTGCGCCAGGGCCTCGCCGGCCGCGACCGCATCCTTGTTCTCACGTTCTCGCGCAGCGCCGCGGGCGAGATCGGGCGCCGCATCGACGAGCGCCTGAAGGACGACTACGGCGAGGCGTGGATCTCGACGTTCCACAGCTTCTGCGAGCGGCTGCTCCGAGACCACGCGCCCGACCGCGACCGCCTCCTCCTGAACGGCTTCCAGGAGTGGATCGTCATGCGCAAGGTGCTGAGCGAGGTCGACCCGGAGCTGCTCGGGCCGCTCGACGACGTGCGCCGCTCCGACGCGTTCGCCCACGACCTCCTCGGCTTCGTCGCGCTGATGAAGCAGAACCTCGTCCATCCGTCGTCGCTGCTTCTCGCCGCCGAGGCGAGCGCGAGCGAGCGCCTGCGCGTGCTGGCGGCGGTCTACCGCTCGTACCAGGAGCGGATTCAGGGCGCGACGCTGGTTGACTTCCGTGACCTGATCTCGGGGGCGATCGAGCTCCTGCAATCCAACCCGGCGGTGCGGCTGCGACTGCGGGAGAAGTTCGCGCTGGTGCTGGTCGACGAGTTCCAGGACGTCGACCCCGCGCAGTTCGAGCTCCTCCGGCTCATCGCCCCGCCAGAGTCGCGACCGCGACTGGTTGTGGTCGGTGACCCCGACCAGTCGATCTACGGATTTCGCGGCACGGTGCCCCGGCTGCTGAGCAGCGAGTTCGTCGCGGCGTACGGCGCCTCGACGCGCCAGCTCGAGTCGTGCCGGCGCTGCTCCCAGGAGGCCCTCGACGCGGGCGAGCGGCTGCTCGTGGCGACCCAACCCGGCCGCCTGCCGCGTGTCCTCCGCTCCGAGCTGAAGCACGAGTTGCCGTCCATCGTCATCGCGCGCGAGAGCGACCCGTTCGACGAGGCATTCTTCTGCGCCCGCGAGATCAAGCGCCTGCAATCGGAGCGGCCTGGCATGCGGTTCAACGACTTCGCGATCGTGCTGCGCAGCACCACCGCGCTCGGCGCGCCGTTCGAAGAGGCGCTGCGCGCGCTCGGGCTTCCTTATGAAGTGCGGGGTTGGGGCGCGACCGCGCGCAACGAGGTCGTGCGATTCCTGATCGGCTACCTCGAGTCGCTGCGCAAGCCCGACGACAACGACGCGTTCGAGAGCGCGCTCGCGTCGAGCCTCAGCGGTGTAGGGCCGCGCACGATGAGCCGGCTGCGCGCGCACGCGACGCAGCGCGGCCGGCCGCTGATCAAGGTCATGCGCCGGCTCATGTATGTGCTCGCCTCGCGCAACCCGCTTCTGTACCCGCTGCCGTGGGGTGGCGAGGTGCCGGGCGATGCCCCGTCCGCTCCGGACTACATGCCCTACCTCACCGAGGCCGAGCTCGAGAGCCTGCACGCGGCGATGGTCACGCGCCAGAAGCTGCTTCGTCGCGCCGCCACGCTGCCGGTCGCGAGCCTCGCCTACTCGGTGCTGATAGAGGACCGCGCGATGGGCAGGCTGCTGGACCTCGACCTGCCCGCCGACCAGCGCGCGGAGGCAGTCGCCGACCTGCGCGCCGCGATTGAAGGGCTCGAGGCGATCGAGGCCGTGCACGAGCGCCTGCACGGCGCCAAACCGCTGCTGTCCGACCTGACCGGCTCAGTCTCGAGCCTCCTTGCGGGGGCCACCGACGACGCCGAGGCGTCGGACGGGCACCGCGACGCGGTGCAGGTGATGACGGTCCACCAGGCCAAGGGCCTCGAGTTCGACGTCGTGTTCTGCTCGGGCTTCGCCCACGGCCTCTTCCCGCTCGAATCGCGGCCCCATCCTCTGCTCGACGCTGAGGACAGGGCCTGGCTGGAGCGCTTCAAGGTCGGCTTCATGCCCTCGTGGCCGTCCGACCCTGACGGCCACCTGGCGGAGGAGGCGCGCCTGGCCTACGTCGCCATGACGCGCGCACGCCGCCGTGTCTACCTCACCTTCGCCGACGCGTACCTGCGCCAGGCCGGCCCCTCGGTCTTCCTCGACATGGCCGACGCCGAGGCCGAGTCGCGCGAGCTCACGCGAGCGTCGTCGCGGCTCGAGCCGGGGGACGTGCTCCTGGCGCGCGAGGCCGAGGTGATGCTGGCCTCGCATCCGCCGGCGTTGACGCCGCCGACGCTTGCGCGCGCGCAGGCGTTGGGCCTCGACGTGGCGTTTCTCACCGACCCGGTCTCCGGCGAACCGTTCGAGCCCTACGGCGAAGGCCGCAACCCCGTGTCCGTCGACATCGACCATTTCAGCCCGACCACGCTCAACGACTACATCAAATGTCCGCGGCTCTACTGGTACAACCACCACCCCGGTCTCGTCGAGGAGCCGCGCTCGGTGGCGATGGAGCGCGGCGGCTTCCTGCACGAGGTGCTGCAGGATTTCCACGAGCACGAGTCGGAGTGGCGTCCGCTCGACACGGAGCAGCAGCGGCTGTGGTTTGACGACCTGCTGTCGCGGCACATCGACGGCTACCTCTCGCGCATGGAGGGGGTGCTCGACCGCAGGCGCGAGGAAAGGCAGGTCCGCTCGCTGCTCGCGAACTACATCCGCGCGACCACTGGAATGCAGCTCGTCCGCCGGCTGGGCACGCTCGCGGTCGAGAAGCGCTTCCACCTCGAGCTCGACGGTGTGGAGGTCGTGGGCAAGATCGACCGCGTCAACGACGTCGGCGACGGCGAGGTCGAGGTCGTCGACTACAAGACCGGTTCGGGCAAGGCGATGCGCATCGCCTACGAGATGTACTTCGGCCCGGAGCTTCACGACGTGCAGCTCGCGCTCTACTACCTGGCGTGCAAGTACGGCTTCGACGACGAGGGCAAGCCGCTGGGCTTCCAGCCCCGCTTTCTGTCCCTGTGGTACCCGAAGGACTGGGTCTGGGGCGGAATGCGGCAGGACATCTTCAGCGTCGGGAGGCCGGCCGGGCTGAAGGAGTACCGCGAGCGGCCGCTAAGCGCCGATGACCTCGACCGCAGCCGCGCGGTCGTGATGACCGCGATCGAGCGCATCAAGGGCGGGCACTTCGAGCCGGCGCCGCGAGAGATCGCGGGCACGTGTGTGACGCGGTTCGGGACGTGCCCGCACGCGGCGATCTGCTCGTACGGCGGGGCGCCGCCGGAGTGAGCACGATGCGCGTGAGGGGCGGGACGCTCAGCGCGGAGCAGGCGGCGGCCGCGCACGCGGGACCGCAGGGCGCCTTCCTGATCGCCGCGGGGCCGGGAACAGGCAAGACGTTCACCGCCACTGAGCGGTTCTGCTGGCTGGTCGAGCAGGGCGTCGCGCCGGACCAGATCCTGACCGTCACGTTCAGCGACCGCGCGGCGGAAGAGCTCCGGCAGCGAATCACGAGCGAGCTGTCGGCACGGCGCCCCGAGGTCGGCCCTCGCGCCGCCGGGCGCGCGCAGGGCGCACAACTACTCGACGGTGCCTGGGTTGGGACCTTCCACAGCGCATGCGCGCGCCTCCTCGACGAGTTCGCATACCTGGTCGGCGCGCCGCGCGAGCAGCGAGTCCTGGACGAGACCGGGCAGAAGCTCTTCGAGCAGGAGCTGGTCGCCAGGCTGCGGAGCGGCGCCACCGCGCCATTCGACCCCGACTCGTTCACGGCGCTTTCCGTCGACGACCTCGACGACCTTCTGCGCTCCGGCCTGCGCTTCCTCCTCAAGCTCAAAGGGCGCGGCGTCAATCCCGAGCGCTTCCACCACCGCGCGCTCGAGATGCACGCGCGCCACTGGAGCGAGAGGCCGTCGCAGAACGGGTCGGGCGGTCCGGACCCGGCGAAGGCGGAGCTCGAGGCGATCGAGGTCCTGTCCACGGTCTACCACGCCTACGAGGACGGCCTGCGCGCCCAGTCGCTGCGCGACTTCGACGACCTGCTGCTCGAGGTGATCGACGCGCTGGAGCGCGTGCCCGAGTTTCGCCGCCGGTGCCGCGAGCGGTTCCGCTACCTGATCGTCGACGAGTTCCAGGACACCAACCGCATCCAGCTCGACTTCATCCGCCTGGTCGCGGCCGAGGACTTCGGCAACGTGACCGTGGTCGGAGACGCCAAGCAGTCGATCTACGGCTGGCGCGACGCCGAGATCGAGAACATCCGCAGCCGCTTTCCGGGCCGCCGCCTCCCGCTGACCCACAACCGCCGCTCGTTCCAGGGCATCCTCGACTGCGCCACCGACTTCATCCGCCGGGACGCCGACTTTGCGGATGAGCCGGAGCTCGTCGCAACCCGCGGCCCTGGCCGCGGCTGGCCGGTCAGCGTGCTGATGGCGCCCGACTCGCGCACCGAAGCGCGGTCGGTCGGCGAGACGATCCGGCGCCTCCACGTCGGCGGGGTTCCGTTCCGGCACATCGCGGTCCTCTCGCACTCGGTCCGCATGCTCCCGCGCGAGTTCGAGGACGAGCTCCGGCGCCAGGGCATCCCCTATCTGACGAGCGGCGGCTCGGGTTTCTTCGACCGCCAGGAGATCAAGGACGTTCTCGCGCTGCTGCGGCTGGCCGAAAACCCGATGGACGACGGCGCGCTGGTCCGCATCCTCCAGGGTCCGATCGTGCGGCTGCCCGACGCGGGTATGTACCGGCTGGCGATGCGCCGCGCCGAACGCTCGGGCATGAGGCTGCGCGACTGCTTCGACGAATCGGCGGGGGAGGGCTTTCCCGAGATGGACCCGAAGGTCGCTGCCCAGGCGGTTCGTCTGGTCGAGCTGACCGACCGGATCGGAGAGCTGCGGGACGCGCTGACCGTCGCCGACATCCTCAACCGGCTGCTGGAAGAGAGCGGTTACCTGCGCTGGGCGGAGCTGCGCGCCCAGCGTGACGGCAGCCCGCGTGCGCTGCTGAACCTGCGCAAGGTTTTCCAGCTCGCCGGCCGCTTCGAGCGCGACCTGGCGATGGCGGGCATTGGCGACTTCGTCCGCCACCTCGACCAGGTCATCGACGCCGACCTGCCGGTCGGCGAGGCGGTCGAGGAGGCAGAGGGCGCGAACGCGGTCTCCCTGCTTACCATCCACGCCGCGAAAGGCCTCGAGTTCCCGGTCGTGTTCCTGGTCAACCTGCGTCCGCCGCGGCCGCGCGACACAGAGAGGCTGTTCTTCGACCCCGACGGACTCGGTTTCGTGATGAAGAACTGGCGCGGGGAAAAGCACCCGCGCTACGTCGAGACCTCACCGGGCGCGCCGGCGGTGAAGCTTGCCATCGGCGAGCGCCGGCGGATCGTCTACGTGGGACTGACGCGCGCCAAGGACGCGCTGTACGTGACCGCGACCCGCGAGGAGCCGACGGTGCACGAGGTTGGCGTCAACGGCCTCGAGGACCATGACCATTTCGCCGAGATCCTCAGCTGGGCGCTGGCAAATCCCGAGTCGGCAACGGTGGTGGAGGCCGAGCAGCTCGAGCTCCCGGTGCCGCGCGCCCAGAACGGCCTCGTCCACGACGATCCTTCGGTGGTGGCGGCCGTGCTCGACCGCCTGGAGAAGATCCAGCCGGGCGCCGGTTCGCAGGTCGAAGTAGCCGCGCCGCCGATCGAGCTCAGCTTCTCCCAGCTGCACGACTTCGAGTTGTGCCCGGTGCGCTATCGGTTCGCGCACGTGTGGCGGGTGCCGGCCCCGCCGGACGAGCTCCAGCCCGCGCACGTGCGCGCCGCTGGGTCCACCGAGCTGGGTGCGGCCGTGCACGAGGCGCTTGCGGCGTGGCACAACGGCGGCGGCGACTTGATCGAGCTGTACCGGGGACCCGAGGCCGGCCGCGAGATGCTCAACCGCTACGCCGCGCATCCGCTGGCGGCGGCAAGGACGCTCGCGGTGGAGGCCGGCTTCAACATGGCGGTCGGCGGCACGAGGATGCGTGGCCTTGTCGACCACGTCTGCGAGGAGGACGGCGGGACTGCTCTGATCGACTTCAAGACGAACGCCACCCTCGACCCGGAGCTGATCGAGGGGTATTCGCTCCAGCTGCGCATCTACGGTCTCGCCGCCCGCCGTGGCTTGCTGCCGGGCGGGCATGATCCGCGGCTGCTCCTTTTCGACATGCGGCGCGGCGAGGTGCACGAGGTCGCGCCGGACGACTCCGCCGTCGAGGAGCATGTACTGCGGGCGGCGTCACGGATCGCCGCCGGCGACTTCGAGCTGCGGCCGGAGCACGCCAAGCGGCCGTGCCAGCTCTGCGCCTACCGTCCTGTCTGTCGGAATGCGCGAGAGGTACTTTGAGCGCCGCGAGATCAAAGAGGCGATCGCCTTCGCCGAGGCCGGCGGCATCGCCGTGCATCGCAACTTCGACACCTATCACGGCTCGACCATCCGGGGGTTCCGCCGTGAGAAACCATTTCTTCATGTGATCGGCCTGCGGCCAGAGCTCGAGAAGTGGGGTCGGCTCCATGGTCTTCGACCCGAGTGGATCCAGCCCGAGAAACGGCGCCAGGTCGCCCACTACGACGTCTTCGGCCCGGCCGCCGAGGAGCTCATCAAAAGGCTCAAACCAGCCCTCTGATGCTCGATGACGCGATGCGTTATACTGCGTCATGAAACCTGACAATCACAAAGAGCAAGGAGAGCCATGAGCACCGATTTTTCTGACACCGCAACCGCCGTCGAGGAAGTCGCCGTGGGCGCGGCCCAGGCCGCGGCCGAGGTTGCTTCCGACCCGATCCGCGCCGCCCGCAAGCAGGTCCGCAACCTGGAGCGCAAGGGCGCGCCCGCCGTTCGCAGGATCAACCGGCGTCTGAACGCGCTGATCCCGGACAGGGTCGTCGTCTTCGGCCTCGAGGTCAACGATCGGCTGCCCGAGAAGCTCGCGATCAAGGGCCTGCAGCTCGTCAAGGTCCAGGCCAGGCGCCAGGACGTGGTGGGTGGCGTCGCCAAGCGCACGCTGAAGGCCGTCAACGGTTCGTTCAAGACCATCGCCCGGACCGCGACCCGGCTGGAGCAGGCGAGCGACCTGACCCCGCCGCGCCAGGCGGCGCCTAAGCCGGCGCGTCGCCGCATCTCTCGCCGCCGGGCGGCTTAAGCGACCGACCAGCAATGAGGCGCCCCCAGTGGGGCGCCTCTCTTTATTCGGGTAGATTTCGCCACGTGGTCCTCTGCACGGGATCGATCGCGTACGACTACATCCTCACCTTCAAGGGTCGTTTCAAGGACCACATCCTTCTCGACAAGACCCACATCCTGAACCTCAGCTTTCTCGTCGACGACCTGCAGAAGCGGCGAGGCGGCGTGGCCGGCAACTACGCGTACAACCTCGCGCTGCTGGGTCACCCTTCGGCAGTGCTCGCCACCGCCGGCAACGACGCCGCGGAGTACCGGGACTGGCTTGTCGCGCACGGCATCGACTGTCGCGGGCTGCGGCTGCTCGACGGCGAGATCAGCGCCACCGGGTTCACCACGACCGACATGGACGACAACCAGCTGACCGGCTACTACGGCGGCGCGATGTGGAAGGCGGCGATGCTCGGCCTCGACGACGCTCCGAGGGACCTCGACGCCGTGATCATCGGCCCCAACGACCCTGGCGCCATGAAGCGCCTGGTCAGCGAATGCCGCGAGCGCGGAGTTCCGTTTGTCTTCGACCCGGCGCACCAGCTGCCGATGATGGACGGCGCCGACGTCACCGACAGCACCCACGGGGCGTGGATCGTGATCGGCAACGACTACGAGCTCGAGCTGATCCAGGAGCGGACAAAGCGCGACATGGAGGGGCTGCTGGAGCTGGCGCAGATGGTCGTCACCACCCTTGGACGCCACGGATCGCGCATCACCACACGCGACGGCTCGGTTGAGGTGCCCGCCGCGCCCGCGGAGCGTGAGGCCGATCCCACGGGGGCCGGCGATGCGTACCGGGCGGGCCTTGTCGCGGGGTTGCTGCGCGGGCTCCAGCTGGCCGAGGCCGGCCGGGTGGCGTCGCTTGCGGCGACCTACGCCGTCGAGCAAATCGGCACGATCGAGCACGGATACACGCGCGAGGAGTTCTGCGCGCGCCACGTCGACGCATTCGGGTCCGAGGTCTCGGAGAAGCTCTGGGTTAGTTGAACTTCTTACCCTGGTCGCGCTGATATGCCCAGAGCGCGAGCAGGAAGAACGCGACGGTGTACGCGGCCATGTAGTACCAGTCCGCGTTGAGGTCGTTCTCGGGGTAACCGACCGAGTTCCACACCAGGTGAGCCGCTCTGTAGAGCGGCAGGTATGGCGCGAGGTCGCGCAGGAACTGCGGCAGGAAGTTCAGCGGGAAGAAAAGGCCCGAGGCGAACGCCGTCGGCAGATAGATCAGGTTCGTGACGGCAGGCGCGGAGTTGGGTCCGGCCAGGTAGCCGAGCGCGAACCCAAGGCCGATGAAGGGCACCGCGCACACCATCGCGCGCACGAAAAGGGTCACCCACTGCGAACCTTCCAGGCGCACTCCGCCGACGATCACGGCAAACGCGCTCAAGGCGACGATCGAGATCAGCGCGATCACCAGCGCCGACAGCGCTTTGGCCGCGAAGAAGACGGGAGGCTTCAGCGGAGTCGACTTCATCAGCAGGTCCTGTTTCTGCCCGCGCTCGTTGGCCAGCGAAATGCCAAATCCGAGGACCATGACGTTGGCGACGCCATACAGCGCCATCGAGGCGAGGAAGTACTGGCCGAAGGTCACGCTGCCTGGTGGTCCCATGACCTCGTTCCGCTGGCCCAGGCCGATGAACGCATAGAACATCGCGGGCAAAACGATGCTGGTGACGCTGAACGCGGGAACGCGGAGCAGCTTCAAGAGCTCGGCGTACGTTTGCCGCCAGAGCATCGGCAGCAGGGGAGCCATCCGCAACGCCCGGACCGCCACGGCGCTCACGCCTTCGCCTCGTGCCGGGTCATGGCCACGAACGCCTCCTCGAGGTCGGCGCCGGCGACTTCGAGGTCGCGCATCTCGACGCCACGGCGGAAGAGCTCTCGCAGAACGTCCTCGGGATCGTTGGTCAGCAGCCTGACGCGGTGATCCTCAACCTGAATCGAGTTGAGGGGAAGGCCTCCGAACTGCGACTCGGCAGCCGGCGACTGAGTGTTGAAGGTGATCCGCTTGCCCGCGACCCGCGCCTTGATCTCCGCGGGCGTCGAGTCGGCGATCACCTGGCCACGGTCGATGACGATGATCCGCCGCGCCAGCTGGTCGGCCTCCTCGAGGTAGTGGGTCGTGAGCACGACCGTGCGGCCTTTCGCCGCAAGGGCCGCGACCTCCTCTATGAAACGGCGCCGGCCCTCGATGTCCATGCCGACGGTCGGCTCGTCGAGGAAGAGCGCGTCCGGATTGCCGCACACCGCGAGGGCGAGGTACAGCCGCTGGTGCTGCCCGCCCGACAGGTCCTTGACAAGGCTCTGCGCTTTCTCCTCGAGCCCGGCCATGGCGATGGCCTCGGTGGTCGGCAAGGGATTCGGGTAGTACGAGCGGAAGAGGTCGACGATCTCGCGCACCCGCAGCATCCCGGGCACGCCCGACTCCTGCAGCATCACGCCGATGCGGCTGCGCGCCCTCAGGTCCTTGGGGTTCAGCCCGAAGAGCCGCGCGGACCCCGACGTCGGATTGCGCAGCCCGAGCATCAGGCTGATCGACGTCGTCTTGCCGGCGCCGTTGGGGCCGAGCATGGCCACGACCTCGCCTGGGTCGATGGCGAAGCTGGCGTCACGCAGCGCCTGGATGTCGCCGTAGCGCTTCGAGGCCTGGGTCAGCTCGACCGCCGGTTGCGTCATCGGATACAGGCTAGAGTCTTTGTTTCAAGGCCAAGATGCCGACGATCTTCACGCAGATCATCGAGGGCAAAGTGCCCGCACGTTTCGTGTGGAAGGACGATCGCTGCGTCGTATTTCTGTCCAACCGCCCACTGCGTCCGGGCCATTCGCTCGTCGTGCCGCGGGAGGAGGTCGACCACTGGATCGACCTCGAAGCGTCGCTGCTCGATCATCTGATGGAGACGGCGCAGGCGATCGGCCGCGCGCAGATGGCGGGCTTCAAGCCGGAGAGGATCGGCGTGATGCTGGCGGGACTAGAGGTTCCCCACTGCCACCTCCACGTCGTGCCCATCCGCGGCCTGCACGACCTCGACTTCGGCAACCAGGATCCTGACCCGGATCCGCAGATGATGGACGACGCCGCGGAGACGGTCCGGCGCGAGCTGCGCAAGCTGGGTTACGCGCAGGCCGGCTAGCGTCTAGCGGTCGAGCAGCTTCTCCAGCTGCTCGATGTGCATCTCCATGTGGCTGATGAGGGGCAGGCGCGCCACGTCCTCGGCGCTCATCGTCATGCCGTCGCCGAGCTCGGCCGTGCGTCGAAGGTTCATAGGGTCGGTGGTGCGCAAAGCCTTGACGGTGCGCTCGTGGTCGGCGGCGATCATCCGCGCAAGCTCGTCGGGCGCGAGCTCCGACATCTGCTTTCCGGCGTTGTCGCGGAGCTGGACGGCCTGGAGGAGATCCATGTTCAGGGGTTGGCCGGTCGAGATCCGGTGGACCAGCACGCCGTAAAACTTCGACAGCACGGCAAGGTGCGCGAGCAGCTCGTGCGCGTTCCAGTCGGCCTCGCTGCTCGGCTTTGACTGGACTCGCGGCGCGAGCGCGGCGACGCGGTCGGAGGCGCGCTGGAGCCGGTCGGCGAGGATGGTGCGTTCCCTGTCGAGGTATGTGTTCATGAACGCCTTGACGTCGTCGAGCGTGAAGGCCGGGCTCTCGATCTTCATCGGCACCTCAGCGTAAGGGAGAATCGAGTCATGTGCTACGGAGACGATGCGCGACCTCCTTTGCCGCCGGTGGGCGGCGCGGCGGCTGACCAGGGCGACCTCAAGCTGACCTCGGTGGACGGCACGACGTTCAATGCGTACTTCGCGCGCGCGTCGAAACCGACGGGCGCCGGGATGGTCGTGCTCCCGGACGTGCGCGGGCTGCACCAGTTCTTCAAGGAGCTGGCGCAGCGATTTGCCGAGGCCGGAATCGACGCGGTGGCGATCGACTATTTCGCCCGCACTGCGGACTCGGACGACCGCAGCGACTCCTTCGACTACATGCCGCACGTGCAGAAGACGACGATGGAAGCCATCGCCGCCGACGTCGATTCTGCCATCGATTACTTGCGTTCCGACGAGGGCGGCGGGGTGAAGTCCGTGTTCACTGTCGGCTTTTGCTTCGGCGGGTCGAACTCGTGGAACCAGTCGGC
>WNEY01005128.1_pt1 | contig 18688 bp, 15 predicted proteins | sample 5400531 | NCBI WGS metagenome assembly WNEY01 (sample SAMN13153338, study PRJNA577476) | soil metagenome | isolation source: 200 cm saprolite under Douglas fir tree site 1 | place: USA:California | collected 2015-04-18
TGGCCGAGATCGAGGCCGTCGTCTCCGCCTCAGACACGCACAACAAGAAGAACGTCAACCGGTCGACGGCGGAGTCCCTGGACGACATCGCGGCCGTGATCGACGCGGCCCACCAGCGCGGCGTGACCTGCCAGGTGATCGTGTCGACCGCCTGGGGCTGCCCCTACGAAGGCGAGGTGCCGGTCGAGCGGGTGGTCTGGGCGGCCAGCCGGGCGGTGCGGGACGGGGCCGATTCGATCTCGTTTGGCGACACGACCGGGATGGCGACGCCCAGCCGGGTCTGGTCGCTGGTCGGTGAATTCCGGTCGGCCTGCCCGGAGGTGCCACTTAACCTGCACTTCCACAACACGCGCGGTACCGGGCTGGCTAACGTGCTCGCGGCGTTGCAGCTGGGGGTCGCTGACTTTGACGCGTCGGTCGGCGGGCTGGGCGGCTGTCCGTACGCGCCCGGTGCGACCGGCAACATCGCGACCGAGGAACTCGTGTACATGCTCGCCGACATGGGCATCGACACCGGGATCGACCTGGACGCGATGATCGACGCGGCCGCCGACGCCGAGCGCATCGTGGGGCGGGAGTTGCCGTCCCAGGTGCTGCGGGCCGGGCCGCGGGGCCGGACGGTGCCAGCCTGACTCGCGGGCCGCACTAGGTACGCTCACGATGTGAGTGCTGCGCAGGATCAGACCATGGCCGCGGGCGACGTCAGCGTCCCGCACGCCGACCTACCGGGCGTGCGAGAGCGGATCGGCGCGGGTGGGGCGGCTAAGTATCACCATTCGGCGGCGGCCAGCGGCAAGCTGTTCGCTCGGGAACGCATCGCCCGGCTCGTCGACGCCGGCAGCTTCAGCGAAGACGGCATCTTCGCCAACGCCCTCGCTGACGGGCTCCCGGCCGACGGCGTGATCACCGGCACCGCGACCGTCGACGGCCGGCCGGTCGCGCTGATGGCCAACGACTCGACGGTGAAAGCGGGTTCCTGGGGAGCCAGGACCGTCGAGAAGATCATCAGGATCATCGAGAAGGCCTACGCCAGCGGGCTGCCGATGATCTACCTGGTCGACTCGGCCGGGGCCAGGATCACCGACCAGGTCGAGATGTTCCCCGGACGCAGGGGAGCGGGCAAGATCTTCCACACCCAGGTCCGGGCGTCAGGTTCGATCCCGCAGGTGTGCGCGCTGTTCGGTCCCTCGGCGGCCGGCGGCGCCTATATCCCCGCGTTCTGCGACTACGTCGCGATGGTCGACGGCAACGCCTCCATGTACCTGGGCAGCCCCCGGATGGTCGAGATGGTCGTCAAGGAGAAGACCACGCTTGAGGACATGGGCGGGGCGCGAATGCACTGCACCGTGTCCGGCTGCGGGCATCACTTGGCGCCGGACGAGGCCGACGCGATCGAGGCGGTCCGCCGGTACCTGTCCTACCTGCCCGGTAACTGGCAGTCGGCGCCGCCGATCGCGCCGCCGGCCGACCCCGAGCCGATCGACCTGCGCAAACTCGTGCCGGTCAGCGAACGGCAGGCTTTTGACATGCGGCGGTATGTGCGCGGCCTGGTCGATGCCGGCTCGCTGTTCGAGATCCACGAACTCTGGGCTCGGGAACTCGTCGTGGGCTTCGCCCGGCTCGACGGCCAGGTGATCGGAGTCGTGGCGAACAACCCGATGTTCAAGGGCGGCGTGCTCTTCGTCGACTCGGCCGACAAGGCGACACGGTTCATCCAGGCTTGCGACGCGTTCAATGTGCCGCTGCTGTTCCTCGCCGATGTGCCCGGCTTTATGGTCGGCACGGCCGTCGAAAAGCAGGGAATTATCCGGCACGGCGCGAAAATGATCAGCGCTGTTTCCGAGGCGACCGTACCCAAAATCTGCGTCGTGGTGCGCAAGGCGTATGGGGCCGGCCTTTATGCGATGGCTGGTCCGGGATTCGAGCCGGACGCGACCCTTGCGCTGCCAACCGCGAAAATCGCGGTCATGGGCGCCGAAGCCGCCGTCAACGCCGTCTATTACAACAAGCTCGCGGCAATCGCCGATCCGGGCGAAAAAGAGCTCCACACTAAGCAGCTTCGGGACGAGTATGAGGCGGATATCGATATCTTGCGGCTGGCGGGCGAGCTTGTCGTGGACGACATCGTCGAGCCGGAGGCGTTGCGCTCGGATTTGATTCGCCGGTTCGCCGCGGCGCGCGGCAAAGACCGCTCTTTCTCCCGCCGCCGCCACGGCATCGCCCCGGTGTGATCGGCGAGAGCGGTCATCCGGTCGCCCGAGCCCACCGCACTATCCGTTCCAGTCGCCCACCCGCTTCCACCACCGCCCCGCCTTAGCCGGCTGGGCAGCCTCTGCCGGCTGGACCCGCCCCCGCCGCCAACCTCCACCTCCACCTCCGCCTTCGCCTCGCCCCGGTTCCGGGTCCGCGCTCGCCCCGCTTCTGCCCGCGCACTGGCCCCGCCTCAGCACCCGTGCCGCCTTCGCCTTCGTTGTCACTTTGGTCACCTAAGACACAAATGCAACGTGGGCCTCGTTCGTAAGGTGCATCCAGAAGATGAATCAGCATATTCATCTGGATTCCAGGGGATGAATATGCGCATCCATCTTTCGGACTCACTCTGATGCGGCGCGATGCGGATAACTTGAGTTGCGGATGAGGCCGATGTGACTCGAGTGAGCAGGCCAGCGGAGGCTGGCAGTGGGAGGTCGGGCAAGAGCGGCTAAATAACTCGGATCGCCACCGCAAATTCGTTTCGAATATAAATTGATTTTAAAAATTGCCACAGATCCGCTTACCGGTAGATTAACTATTGAACGTATCGAACGCTAACTTGACCAAATACTTGCCCGCATGCGGTGCGTCGCGCCAGGTTAATTGCGTGAGTTCGCCTTACCATCTGGGACATGACTAGCGTATTGCTTGCCGAAGATGACCCGTCTATTTCCGAGCCGCTAGCACGGGCTTTGCGGCGTGAGGGTTACGAGGTAGGCGTTTCCGCCGATGGGCCGGGGACCTTCGAGGTAGCCAGGGCGGGCGGAATTGACCTCATCGTGCTCGATATCGGCCTGCCGAGGATGGACGGGCTCGAGGTCTGCAGGCGGCTGCGGCTGGCCGGCCAGTCCACGCCCGTGCTCATCCTGACGGCGCGGGTCGAGGAGGTCGACACGGTCATCGGCCTGGACGCGGGGGCCGACGACTACGTCGCCAAGCCGTTCCGGCTCGCCGAGCTGCTCGCCCGGGTCCGGGCGCTGCTGCGCCGGGGGGCGTCGCCCGCGCAGATCGTGCAGGGCGTGCGCATCGACGCCGACGCGCGCCGGGCCTGGCTCGGTACCGCCGAGCTGGATCTCACGTCGAAGGAGTTCGACCTGCTCAACCTGCTGGTGACCGAGGCGGGCAAGGTCGTGACCAGGGACCAGATTATGCGTCAGGTCTGGGACAGCAAGTGGTGGGGATCGACCAAGACCCTCGACATGCACGTGTCCTGGCTGCGTCGCAAGCTGGGCGACGACGCGCACAACCCGCATTTCATCACCACCGTGCGCGGCGTCGGATTCAGGTTCGAGCGCGGAGATTGAGCGCACATGCGGCGCCGTCTGCTGACGTCGACGTTTGGTGTAGCTGCGGTAGCGGTCGTGGTGCTATGCGCCGCGCTGGCGCTCACGGTCGGCCCGCATCACGGGCGGCTGACGCCTGCGAAGGTCGGCGCGGCGGTACTCGCCGCTCTCGTGGTCGCGGGCGGACTGGCGATGGCGCAGGCGCGCCGGCTGACCCGCCCGGCGCAGGACCTGGCCAGAGCGGCCGACCGGGTCGGCTCAGGCGACGCGCGGCCGGTCGGCCGCCGGTACGGGATCATTGAGCTCGACCGGATCGCAGATGGCCTGGACTTCGCGGTGCAACGTGTCAGCGACTTGATCACGGCCGAGCAGGACTTCGCGGTCGACGCTTCGCACCAGCTGCGGACGCCGTTGACCGCGCTGTCGATGCGGCTGGAGGAGATGGTCGAAGCAGCCGACGACCCGGCGGTGGTCCGGGAGGAGGGCGCCGCCGCGCTCGCGCAGACCGACCGGCTGGCCGAGGTCGTGCACCAGTTGCTCGGCCGGGCTCGACGATCATCGTCTGGCGCACCCGCGCTGTCGAACCTCGACGAGATCATCGATCAGCAGGTGATCGAGTGGGAGCCCGCGTTCCGCGACAAGGGCCGCAGCATTGAGGTGCTGGGCGAGCGTGCGCTGCGGGCCTACGTCAGCGTCGGGGGAGTGTCACAGGTCATTGCTAGCCTGCTGGATAACGCGCTGATGCATGGGGACGGGCGGGTCACGATAAGGACCTCGCAGACCCCTCGGTCGGTGGTTGTTGAGGTCAAGGATGAAGGCAAGGGCGTGCCGCCCGACCTGGTACACAGGATCTTCGAAAGGAGTGTAAGCGGCGCCGGCGGGACAGGCCTCGGACTGGCGCTGGCCAAGTCGATGGCTGCCTCGGACGGCGGGCAGCTGGTGCTGGTCAGGCCGCGGCCGGCGACGTTCGCGGTGATCTTCCCGCAACCGGTGCGGGAGAGGCTGGATGAGCCAGTGGTGGCTGGGCCTGCGTGAGCGGGCGGCGTGGCGCGCTGGTCTGAGCGGGCGGCATGGCGCGGGCCTGAATGGGCTCCCGGGGCTGGCGGTGAGCGCCAACCTCGTAGGCTACGGCGGGTGAACGATGAGGACAGTCCGCCTGACGCTGGCGGTGATGCCGACGCTGGCGGTGCCGGGCAAGCGGACGCTGCTGCCTCGCCTTTGTCGCCGCCCGTGCTCGGCATGGTCGGAGGTGGCTACCGCACCAGGCTGACGGCGCAGGCGGCGATCAGTCTTGGCATCGGGTTCCGCGTGCTGGCTGAGGCGCCGGATGACAGCGCTGCGCAGGTCGCACCCAGTGCGGGCACGGTGATCGGTGACTACAGGTCGGCCGACGACCTGCTGGCGTTCGCGGCTGGGTGCGAGATCGTGACGGTCAAGCCCGAGGACGTGCCCGCAGATCTGCTCGCCAAGCTGGAGGCGCAGGTCGCTGTCCGGCCGAGCCCGGCGACGCTCAGGCTGGTGCGGGACAAGGCCGCGCTGGGGGAGTGGCTCAATTCACTGGGTGCGGCGGCTGATTTGTCCGGCCTGCGGTCGGCCGCCGATCGTGAGCTGGCCGTGATCGCCGCCCGATCGCCAGAAGGCCAAGGCGTGACCTACCCGGTCACCCTGATGGTGCGGCGAGACGGCCAGCGTCGGGAAGGCCAGCGCCGGGAGTTCATCGCCCCCGCGCCGGGTCTGGATCCCGCCCTGACCGTCGAAGCCCAGCGGCTCGCACTGAAGATCGCGGCCGAACTCACTCTCACCGGACTCCTCACCGTAGAGCTGGCCGAGTCCGGGGGCAAGCTGACCATCACCGACCTGGCGGTGACCCCGCACGACAGCGGCCTTTGGACCATTGACGCGGCCGTCACCTCCCAGTTCGAGCAGAACCTGCGGGCCGTACTCGACCTGCCGTTCGGAACGCCCGGCGCGCTGGCGGCGCACGCGGTCACCGTGACTGTGGCAGGCGGCGACGACCCTGACGTGTTTACGAGGTTCGTCCATGTGATGGCAGCCGATCCAGGTGCCCGGGTGCACATCTACACCAATCAGGTGAGTCAGATCGGGCCCGGCCGCCGGGTCGGTCACGTGACGGTCGCGGGCGATGATCTTGAGGGCCTGCGGGACCGGGCCTGGCGAGCGGCGAATTACCTCGGCCTAGGTACCGAAGACCCCAGCGAAGATCAGAGACCAACGAGTTAGCCAGTTTCGAGCATGCGAGCCCTGGCCGGCGGACGATCGGCGGCACCAGCGTCGGCGCCCCCAACTGGGCTGGCATCCTCGCGGCCGGGAAGGCCGCCGGCAGCACGGCTCTCCAGGGCAACACCGCCATCTACGGCGGTGGCTACAAGACCAACCTGCGCGACATCACCAGCGGCACCAACGGCACTTGCGGCACCGACTGCACCGCCGGCGTCGGCTACGACCTGGTCACCGGCCTCGGCAGCCCGATCAACTACCCGTGATCGGACCCGCCGCTCAGGCTGATCTGACCTAGCCAAACTTGGCCGCCCGCAGCACCGCTGCGGGCGGCCGAGCGCCGTTCCGGCCAGCTGCCGATAAAGTCAACTGCCTTTCATACGAAACGCATTGCGCGGGCTCGTTGCGTCAGTCGCCAGAGGCCGGTCGCCAGCCGGGCCGGTCAGGCCCGAGCTTTCAATACTCCGGCTGATCTCGCCCATCCCGAATCAGCAGCATCAGAGCCTCCCTGATGCTGTAGCTTCCCAGGACGCAACAACACCAGGTGGGCACCGAGGCGGTCAGGGCAACATCAGGGGGGCACCGAGGCTGTAGCTTCCCGGGAAGGAACAGCATCGGTGGGCCACAGATGCTGCTTAGGCCGGTCTCGAGATGCGGGCCGTTCAGCTTGATCAACTGGGATGCAGGGACGTCGGCTGATCAGCTCGATCAACTGGGACCCGGAGGCGTCGGCTGCTCGGCTTGATCGACTGGGGTGCAGATCAGGCCCCAGGGGCGGTTGGCGACCCGGGTGAGTACGATCGTCGCCGCGCCCGGCCCGCGCAGGCCGAGTCGGCGGTGAATCTGGGCGACGTCTCCAGCGAGCCCGCGCCGCCGGATGTCGGCGGAGCCGATGCCCAGCTCGCGCAGTCTGGCCGCGAAGCGCTTCTCGTGCCACGGGGCGGATTCGAGCACTCGCAGCGTCCGGGCGAATGGCGTCCTGACCGACTCGTCCGACGACAAGAACGCAATCATCGGGTCGATCTGCCACGCCCCGATCAGGTGCCCGAGGTCGGTCACCAGCCCGGACCTGGTGACGGCTGGACTCGGGTCGAACAGGAACTGTCCTGGGGGCGCGGGTGGCGCCGGCTCCGCCGGCGCCACCCGCGCGGCCGTCAGCGAGTCGCCCGATGGCAGCACGGTCGCCCGGCTGACGACTCCGGTCGAAAGCCCCGGTGACCAGAGCAGCGCTTCCTTAAGCTCTCTGCCCATGGCGACGAACTCCGTCTCCCAGCCCTCCGGCACCAGATCCCGGTCCAGTCCAGGCGCAGCCTTGATCCCGACCGACGGCACGCTTTGCGCGAGCCCAAGGCACCAGTCGAGCTCCGGCCGGTAACGCCCGGCCGGCAGCCGCCCCCGCTCGTCTCGCCGGGCCGGGTCGATGAACGCCGCGTCGAACCCGGCGAGCGGCAGTTCCCGCACGTCAGCGCAGACAAACCCGACCCGCCTCGACGGCACCGTGACAGCAACGTTGTGCCGAGCGAACTCAATGCTGAGGAGGTCCCGATCGACCCCGACCGCGATCCGCTCGGCGTCCGCCAGCTCAACCAGATTCCCCCCGATCCCGCAGCACAGATCGACCACGACCCGCGCCCCGGCGTACCGCCGGGCCGCATGCCGAGCCGTCAGTTCAGACGACGCTTGCTCAAACCCGGCCCTGGTGAACAGCATCCGATCGGCCGCGCTGAACTTAGCCCGCCCCGCAACCCGCAGCGCCTGCTGCGTCAGCGCCGCCGCAACCAGCTCAGCCGGATACTCCGTCCGCAGCGCCTCCGACACCGCGAACACCCGGTCGCCGGAGACGTCATTTCCAGCGAGCCGCGCCAGCAACTCCTGCCCAGCATCGGACAAAAGAGCCGCGCCTATGTCCCCGGTCGCAGCAGTCATGAACTCATCCTGCCGGGCCGAGCGATGCGGGGGGATCCGCTGACCGGGTTACCCGCAAGTACCATCGGAATATGAGTCTTGACAACACCGTCTACGTGCTATCTGACGAGCACGTAGCGCTCAGGGAAGCTGTCCGCGAACTCGCTGACGACAAGATCGCCCCGTACGCGGCCGAGGTCGACCAGGAGTCAAGGTTTCCCCAGGAAGCACATGACGCCCTGGTCAAGGCCGACCTGCACGCGATCCACATCCCCGAGGCCTACGGCGGCGCGGGCGCCGACGCGCTGTCGACCGCGATCGTCATCGAGGAGGTCGCGCGCGCCTGCGCGTCGAGTTCGCTGATCCCGGCGGTGAACAAGCTCGGTACGGTCCCGCTGCTGCTCTCTGGCTCGACCGAGCTTAACCAGCGTTACCTCCGGCCGGTGGCGACCGGCGAGGCAATGTTTTCTTACGCGTTGTCAGAGCCAGAAGCCGGATCGGACGCCGCCGCTATGCGCACCCGGGCAGTGCGCGACGGCGATTCTTATGTACTTAACGGAACCAAACGCTGGATCACCAATGCGGGGATCTCCCGCTTCTACACGGTGATGGTCGTCACCGAGCCCGGCGCCGGCCCTAACGGCATCTCGGCCTTCGTGGTCGAACAGGGCGATGAGGGCTTCTCGGTCGGCGCCCCCGAGCACAAGCTCGGCATCAAGGGTTCGCCGACCCGTGAGCTGTACTTCGACAACTGCAAGATCCCGGCCGACCGCATGATCGGTGCCGAAGGCAGCGGTTTCAAGACCGCGCTGGCGACGCTCGACCACACCAGGATCACGATCGCGGCTCAGGCTCTCGGCATTGCCCAGGGCGCACTGGACTACGCCACCGGCTACGTCAAGGAGCGCAAGCAGTTCGGCAAGGCGATCGCCGAGTTCCAGGGCATCCAGTTCATGCTGGCCGACATGGCGATGAAGGTCGAGGCGGCCCGTCACCTCACCTACGCCGCCGCCGCCAAGTCGGAACTGGCGATGGCAGGCACGGCCGTTCCTGATCTACGAGGGCACCAACCAGATCCAGCGCGTCGTCATGGCCCGCCAGCTCCTGAAGTAGCGAGGTGGTTCGCGTTTGCGCTGGTCAGCCGCTACCTGCTGGATGGCACTTCGGTCGCGCGAGTCGGTCTGCGGGCCGATCGGGACGGGTTGGAGGCCCGGCGCTTGCCCGTTGTTCCCAGTTGGTTCCCGTCGCTTCCGGGCCGCGTGCTGAATTGGTGCTGACCCCTGGGGCGCCGGCGGTGGCCGTCATGAACTGGTCCCTGCCGGTCATCCACATCGGCGCGGAACTGACCGAGATGGCCGACACCAGACGCGGCACCATGATCTGCGGCGACCAGTTCCGGGTGTCGGAGGAGCAACTCGGACAGCACGACAGACTGCTCGTCATCGGACAACCGTCGCTCCCAGGGACGCACAACACCATCATGCCGCCAGGTTGCTTGTAACGACGTTCCCGGCGGGCCGGTCCCGTCCCAGCAGGAGCTCGTCGTGACCGCGGTGAGCGCGGCGGTCGATGCCGTCTGCCGGGCCGACGAGCGCGGTTTCACGGAGTACCTCAAGCTGCTGGCGGCGGAGCAGTCGCCCGGCTGGACGCAGGCCGTCAGCCGAGAGATCGCCGGCTTCCTGCGCGTTTCCGTCACGGCGGCGTCGCGGGACCCGGGCGTTCCGCCAGTCGTTCCTGGTGGCCTACGCGTACCGGATCGGGGTGCGGCTGTCGCAGGCGACTGTGCACGGAGAGCACGAGGCGGCCGCTGCCGCATCCGGCAAGGACCTGGTGCCTGTGCTCAAAGAGCGCCACGAGGCTGTCGATCACGCCGTCGGCGAGATGTTCGATGACGGCCTCGTCTACGACTGCGGGAGCCGTGCGACCGACGAGGAGGGCTGGGCCTCTGGCCTGGCCGCCGCCGACATGGCGGCGCTGCACAACCGGGAGCAGGTTAGCGCCTGAGCATGCCGCAAACAGCCCCCAGGTTGCCTACTCCGGTGGATGTTGCCCGGGTCCGGCGGTGCCCCGGGCAACCACCGCCGCCCCGGAACCGGCGGCAGGCCGAGTTGGAGAAGGACCGCGCGCCAGGAACTGCGCGCGTTGCTGTCCGGTCGGCCGCCGGCTTGAGGATGCGGGCGGCCTACTCGGGGTCGATTTCCCCGGCGTCGACGAGGTCCCACAGCCGAACTGGGCGTTGAAGACCGCCCAGATCCACGCATGGGCCGTGGCGTCGGTTTTCGCGTCGGGGGCGAGCTTGATCCAGCGGTCGATGATGTCGGCGCGCAGCTTCTCGCTGTCGCGCCCGCAGAGACCCTGCGTGTCGTCAGTATTGAACCGGGGGCACGGCGGTGCGGCGCGTGCACCTGGCGGGGATCACCGCTCACCCTAAGGGCGAGTGGGTGACCCAGCAGACTCGCAACCTGTGGATGAATCGGCACCCACGGGCAGAAGGTAGAAAGCGACCGTGGAAACCCGGCTTGCCGGGATCAAAGCAGGTACAGCGCAGGCCACATGGTGACGCGCTTCATCGAAAGCGCCTTACCCGTCTGCTCAGGCCGCGTCGATGCTCCACAGCCCGCAGGCCCAGGGGGATTCGCGCAGGCTCGGAAAAGGCAGGCGACCGCCTCTCGGTGCTGTGCCAGGTAGTCCCGGACTCTGGCCAGCGTCCCTTCGACCAGCGTTGCGTCGGGGCGCAGCGCAGCGACGTCCACCGTTGTGCGAGGCCCTGGAACCACTGCCGGGGCGTGCCGAGGCCGTCCAGCTCGCGCGATCACATGGAACGCGGAGTCGATCACCTGCTGGCTCATGTGCAGGATCTTCGGAAAGCCCGGGTTATGAATCTTCCGGCCTGATAAACCCCCGACGAACTTACGGGCTCACCTACTTTGGTGCGGGCGTCGGCCCGATGGGCGCTTAGCCGCAGGCGGGGATGCGCGAGATGATCAGGTGCGTCGCCATGGTCAGATCCGGTAGCCCTCGGGGGATACGGTCTCGATGACCGGCGGATCACCGAGCTTGGCCCGCAGGCGGAACACGGTGACCCGGACGATGCTGCTGAACGGGTCGGCCGTCTCATCCCACACCTTTTCGATCAGCTCATCGACTGACACGACGGCACCCTGGGCGCCCAGGAGCAGTTCCAGAACGGCGAACTCCTTCGGGCGCAGGTCCAGGCGCTGCCCGTTGCGGGTCGCCACCCGGTGGGCAGAGTCGAGCCGCAGGTCACCGTGGACCAGGACCGGGGGCAGAGCCGGGCGGGTACGCCGTGCCAGCGCCTGGATGCGGGCGGCAAGCTCGGCCATCGCGAACGGCTTGGGCAGGTAATCGTCGGCGCCTATGCGCAGGCCGTCCACGCGGTCCTCGATCGTGCTCGCCGCGGTGAGCATCAGGATCCGGCTCTGGCACCCGTTGGACACCAGGGAGCGGCAGACATCGTCGCCGTGCACCCTGGGCAGGTCCCGGTCAAGCACGATCACGTCGTAGTCGGCGGCGATCACGTGGTCAAGGCCGTCCTGCCCGTCAAATGCGAGATCAACGGCTATGCCCGCCCGGCGCAGCGCTCCGGCCACAGTGGTGGCCAGCTTCACGTGATCCTCGACAAGCAGCACCCTCATCGGTATCCCTCAGGCCGATGTCCGCCTCGTCGGCCCGGCTGGCCGGCCAGGTCCGCACCTGGTATGTTCCAGCATGCCGGATCCGCTTTCGCAGCCATGCAGGCGGCAGCACCGTGAGCCCGTGTAACAGCCGTGCGACCACCGGCGGCGCATCATGAGGTAGTGCCCAGCATCCGGCTGTGTTGCCCAGATCGAGGACCGTCCCAGCTGAGTTGTCGTGTAAAGCCCACGTCCAACTGCTCGCCGCTGCGCGGATCCGCAGATCCGCGAGGGCCGCCAGTGCCAGCGGATCGCTGTCCTTGTTCAAAGAACGAGACGGCTGACGACTTATTCAGCTTGCGGGGTGCCAGCCTGCCTGTGGGGCTGCGGGCCAGCTGAAACAGCAATCCGCAGAGCTGCTTAACCCTTCGGCCTCGTCGGCGTAGGTGCTTGCCTGAAGTGGCTCCCGACGGGCGGCCGCCGGAGGACAGCTATTACAGCCACCTGCGCGTCAGCAAAGCGCAAGCCCGGATCCGGTAACGAGGAAGCCATTCCGGCAGTGGGTGATTTTCTGATTATCATGATCGTAGCCTTTCGGCGTGCCTCAGCCCCCGGTGCTGTACAGCGATTCAGCGTCTGCTGAATCTCAGTGACCGGGCAGTGCGCGGTGGACACGTATGCCCTGGGCTAGCCAGAATGATTCCTGACAGGATGCTGAGGAAAGCACAGGCGCGGGGGAGGTCACATTCAGCAACTTGCCGGGGACTGTCCGGCCAGCATTAAGGTAGGGTCCGTCCGCAAGCATGGTCGCCTGGTGGATAGCGCTTGACGCTGCTGCATCTCGTTTCGCCGTCCTGCGAGCAGTTGGCTCTTGTCAATAGCGACGACGGCTGTAGTCATCACGATAACTCGGGAACCGGAGACGTATGACTGTCCAGGTATGGGATTATGGCAGTTCTGAGTTAAATGCGTGGCTGGCACCTGCCAATCAGCCGATGGACCCGGACTCGGTGGTTTGGGTTGCAATCGGCTCGCTGTCGGTCGCTGATTCACCACGCATGTCGGGGGAGAATTCGGAACACGCGCGGGTGCTTGCTGAGACGCAGGAGCAGCTTCCGCCTATCATTGTGCATTGCGCGACGATGCGCGTTATCGATGGCGTCCACCGATTGCGCGCGGCTAAGCTCCGCGGCCAAGATCAGATTTCGGTGCGATTCTTCTCCGGCGACGAAGAAGATGCTTTTGTTCTCGCGGTCAGGTCGAATATTGCGCACGGGCTGCCGCTGTCGCTGGCCGAGCGCGAAGCTGCAGCAAAACGTATCGTCACATCGCATCCGCAATGCTCGGATCGGATGATAGCCTCTATGTCAGGACTTGCCGCAAAAACGGTTGCGAAGATACGGAAACGGCACTCGGAGGCTTCGGGTGAGGTTGCTGCCAGGATAGGTCGGGACGGTCGAGTCCGTCCAATCGACCGCTCGGCGGGGCGCACGCTGGCCATTGACCTGATTACCAGCAACCCTGACCTGTCCCTGCGGCAGGTCGCTCGAGTCGCGGGAATATCGCCCGAGACAGCACGGGATGTCCGTAACCGGCTGCGACAGGGCGAGGATAAGCGCTCAAGAGAGGGGGGCCGCCCCGAAGGTGGGCGAGCCGAACTTGCTAACTGCGCAGGGCGAGCCCGAGCATCAACCGAGGATCGAGCCCTCATCACAAGACGTCTCGGGGCCGATCCCGCACTTCGACTCACTGAGACAGGACGTGCTCTACTCCGGCTGCTGCATATTAATCTCATGGCGAAACAAGACTGGGCGAAGATCGGCGAGAACGTCCCGCCGCACTGCAGCACCGTGGTTGCGGACCTAGCGAGGGACTGCGCTCAGCAGTGGGCGGAATTCGCAGACCAAGTCGAGCGGAAAGTAACTAGCGGTCCGTAAGGACGTTGTTTACTCCATGCTCGATGCTGACGATAGTCTCCCGCAAGGCGCCGATAGTGTCGCGTGAAGGCAGCGGATGGTTGAACCGCTTAAGCATGTTAAGCAGAGACAGGCCGCCTTTTACCGACAGTGAGGTACCCCATCGACATCCTGATTGCCGACGTAATTGGTGACGTGGCATTGGTGCTGGTTGTGTCGTCGCTGCTGGGCGCGGCGGCCCGGCGGTGCGGCCAGCCAAGAGTTGCCGGGCAGGTGCGGGCAGGCATCATTCTCGGCCCGAGCCTGCTATGGTGCTGCCTGGCCATCTGACGCGCCGCCTGTTCCCGCACGCGGTGCTGCCGTCGCTGACGGTCCTCGCCCAGGTCGCCATCGTGATCTTCATGTTCGTCGTGGGTACGAACTCAGCTGGCGGTCGCTATATGGGCGGCACCGCGTTCATCCTGCTGGCGGTCATATGCGCCATCGCGTTCGCGCAAGCTGGTGCCCGCGTTATGCTGCTTCCCGCGTCGGCGGCCTGGGCCCGGAGGACTCCGCGACTGTTGCCGTGCTTGTCACCACGAGAGGGCTGACTGAGTTCATCGCGCTCAACGTCGGGCTGAGCGTCGGCCTTATCGATAGGCGACTCTTTAATGTCCTTTGTTCTCATGGCGCTGATCACGACTCTGGCGACATCACCATTGCTGTAGCTGATCCGCACGTCCGCAGCCCCGTCGTCAGTCAGTGAACGGCGTCCGGTGACGCCCCCATTAGGCGCCACCGCGCCCTGACACTGATCGGCAGCGCGCTGGCAAAGTAACCTGCCGCCATTTCGTCGACGAAGCGATTCACGGTGGGCCGGACAACAACTTTGCCGTCGTCCAAATGGGGAATCTACTCACATGGACGCACCTCGCGGGTGTTCGTGCTGGATGGGTTCTTTGCTGCTGATGTCGGAAGGGATGACCGGGGCAGCTCTTGTCAGTCACCTCGGTGTCGTGTAAGCCTGGCCTCAGGCCATCAGATCACTTTGTATTGGCACTCTAGTCTTGCCGGAGGTTACCCGTGGCTGCGCGAGAAATCGAATATGTCGAGCTGTATACCGCCGATAAGCAGTCCGCCATCGATTATTTCGTGTTATCGCTTGGCTTCGCGGAGGTTGCGGAGTCCGCGGATTACGACAAGAACTCTGTCTTGCTGCGGCAGGGCACCGTGCAGCTGCTCGTATCGACAGGACCCGGCACCCGGGCGTTCCTGGACGCGCACGGGGACGGGATCGCTGACATCGCGCTTACTTGTGACGACGTGGCCGCGAGCCGCGATGCGGCGGTGGCGGCCGGTGCTACGGCGGCCGAGTCCGCGCTGGGCCGCCCGCTGGTGTCGGGAGTCGGCAGTATCTGGCACAGCCTCCTCCCCCTTTCGCCGAGCGCCGGGACCCGGCTGCCCGAGGGCCGCACCTGGCTTACCAAGCCGAGTGCGCCGACTGGCGCGGCCGGCCGGGCCAGTCGGATCCGGCTGCTGGATCACGTCGCAATCTGCGTCGAAGGACAGGCGCTGGCGGATTACGCGGATTTCTACGCGCAAGCATTAGGGCTTGCCCGGTACTCGGGCGCGTACATTGTCGTCGGCGATTCCGCGATGGACTCGATTGTTGTCCGCAATCAGGCCGGACTCGTCACCTTCACCCTCGTCGCGCCTGACTCAGATAGGCACGCCGGGCAACTGGATGCCTTCCTCCACCGGAATAACGGTCCGGGCGTACAGCACCTTGCGTTCGGCGTCGATGACATCATCCCGGCGGTAAGCGAGGCCCGGGTGCGGGGAGTGGAGTTCCTGGAGACCCCGACCACGTATTACGACATGCTCATCGAGCGATTCCCTGAAATGCACGCGGAAATAGTCGGCCTGCGCGCCGCGAATGTACTGGCTGACCGCGATGAGTGGGGCTACCTCCTGCAGCTGTTCACTCGCTCGCCATACGAACGTAACACGCTTTTCTACGAGTTCATACAGCGCCGGGGCGCCCGAGGATTCGGCACCGCCAACATCCGGGCCCTCTATGAGGCGGTGGAGCGAGACCGGCTGGCTGCCGGATGACTCGTACCGGACCGGTCCCGGACGGGTCCAGCCTGCGGAAGGAGGATCTGCATGGCAGCGTCTCCGAACCCGTCCTGGACACGATGAACTTTCTCAACGAGATCACCCTCCGCTACCCGAAGGCCATCTCGTTCGCTCCGGGTCGCCCGTACGACGGTTTTTTCGACACACAGCAAATCTTCGCCTACATCTCCCGCTATCTCGATCATCTGGCGGAGAACGGGCAGTCACCGGGCCAGATCCGCGATGCTCTGTTCCAGTACGGCCCTAGCGCCGGCCGGATCCGCGAGCTGATCGCCAGCTCGCTGCGCCTGGACGAGAACATTGATGTCCCGGCCGAGTCCATCGTGGTCACCGTGGGCTGCCAGGAAGCCATGTTCCTCGCATTGCGGGCACTCATCGCCGATCGCGAGGACGCGCTACTGGTCTCCAGCCCATGTTATGTGGGGATCACTGGCGCGGCACGCCTGCTGGACATCGAGGTGACCGCGGTGCAGGAACGGGATGACGGATTCCACTGCGCTGATCTCGACGAGGCCCTCAAGGCCGAGCGGGCCCGCGGGCGCCGCCCCCGCGCCTTCTACGTGGTGCCTGACCACGCGAATCCGACCGGGAACACGATGCCTGCGCAGACCCGCCACGCACTGCTGGAACTGGCCACCCGCCAGGACATTCTCATCCTGGAGGACAGTCCCTACCGGCTGGTCAGTCCCGGTCAGCAGCTGCCAACCCTCAAGTCCCTTGACCGCGAGCGCAGGGTGGTGCACCTAGGCTCTTTCTCCAAGACAGCCTTTCCCGGCGCCCGGGTGGGATTCGCCATAGCCGACCAGTTCGTCGCTCAGGGCGCTGGCCGCACAGGCCTCCTGGCAGACGAGTTCGCCAAGATCAAGAGCATGGTCACGGTGAACACCTCACCTCTGAGCCAGGCCGCGGTGGCAGGCATGCTCCTCGCCTCGGGCGGACGGGTCGCAGCGCTCACCACCGAGACGGCGGAGCATTACGGGAAGGCGATGCGGCACACACTGCACCAGCTCGATCAGCATTTCCCAGCCGATCACCGCGCGGCTCTAGGCGTGCGCTGGAATAAGCCTAGCGGAGGATTTTTCCTGGCCGTCCGCGTTCCATTCCCTGCTGACAATGCCGCGCTGATGCGCTCGGCGCAGGAGTTTGGGGTCCTCTGGACGCCAATGTCATACTTCTATCCGAAGGGTGGCGGAGAAAATAGCATTCGGCTGTCAGTCAGCTACCTGACCGAAGGCGACATCATCGATGGCGTCGCCCGGCTGGCGCGCTTCATCGAGGCTGAGGCTCTCGCTGCCGAGGCTCTCTCGTACGCAACTTAGGCCTGGCGCTGAAAAGGCAAGCGGTGGGCCGGAGCGGTCGCCGCCCGGATTAACGCCCGCCGCCCGGATTGATGCCATGAATTGAGCGGTAACTCCGTGAGAATTCTGACCGTTTCTGTCGTGAATACTGTTCGGCTTCTTCCAGGAATGACGCGGGTCTTGTTTTGCCGCACTCCGGTTGCTTTATTGGTATTCGACAGAAAATGACAGGAGGAGTAAATGGTCGTCGTCATGGACGGGGGGGCCACCGATAAGGATGTGCGCGCGATCGTTGACCTAGTGCAGGCGGCCTGCGGGGAGGCATTCGTTAGCCGCGGGCTGACCCGCACGATAGTAGGCCTGGTGGGCGACGTGGATATCTTCACATCGCTCAATCTGCGCAGCCGCAGCGGCGTGGCCGACGTGGTACGCATATCGGCGCCCTACAAGCTGGTCAGCCGGGAGCATCACCCGGACCGGATGACGGTCACGGTCGGCGGGGTGCCGATCGGTCCCGGCACCCTCACGCTGATCGCGGGCCCGTGCGCCGTCGAGACGGCCGAGCAGACACTGAGCGCCGCGACGATGGCCAGGGCGGCCGGCGCGTCCCTGCTGCGCGGGGGCGCCTTCAAGCCACGCACATCGCCGTACGCATACCAGGGCCTGGGCGAGGCCGGCCTGAAGATCCTCGCGGATGTCAGCGCGGAAACCGGACTGCCGGTCGTGACCGAGGTGATCGACCCGGCCAGCGTGGAACTGGTGGCCGCCTACGCGGACATGCTGCAGGTCGGCGCCCGCAACATGCAGAACTTCGCGCTGCTGCAGGCCGTGGGTGATGCGGCCAGGCCGGTACTGCTCAAGCGGGGCATGAGCGCCACCATCGAGGAGTGGCTCATGGCGGCTGAGTACATCGCCAAGCGCGGGAATCTGGACCTCGTGCTCTGCGAGCGAGGCATCCGCACGTTTGAGCCAGCTACCCGCAATACTCTCGACATCAGCGCGGTTCCGGTGGCCCAGCGGTTTTCACACCTGCCGGTCATCGTCGATCCGTCACATTCAGGCGGCCGCCGGGACCTAGTGGTGCCACTCGCCAGGGCCGCGATCGCGGTCGGCGCTGACGGGCTGATCATTGACGTCCACCCGAAGCCGAACCTTGCCTTGTGCGACGGCGACCAGGCCCTGGCCGAGTCCGATCTGCGAGAACTCGCCGAAATCATGACCGCGCTCCCGCCACTGGTCGGCCGAACGCCCACCCTGGTCCCTGGCCGGCCCTGGCCCGCCCGCCGCAGCGCCATACCGGTTCCGGTCCTGCCGCGCTGATTCCAGGAAGGGAGCGAGCGATGCCCATCCGAGTCGTCGGCGGTATTCGCCTGAACGTAGAAGAGTACGGCTCGGGGGAGCCCGTTCTCCTGGTGACCGGGAGCGGAGCCAGCGGCCGGGTGTGGAAGGCGCATCAGGTGCCGGCGCTCACTGCGGCTGGATACCGGGCCATCACGCTGGACAATCGCGGGATCCCGCCTTCGGACGGGTGCCCGGAAGGGTTCACCCTGACCGGGATGATGCAAGACACGGCGGCCCTGATCGAGGACCTGAGGATAGGCCCTTGCAAGGTCGTCGGGTTCTCGCTCGGAGCCATGCTGGTTCAGGAGTTGCTGGTCTCTTGCGGCGGGCTGGTGACGCAGGCCGTCCTGATCGCCACCCGGGGACGGTCCGACGTGTTCTCGGCCCAGATATCCGCGGGGGAACGGGACCTGTTCGACAGCGGCATAGAACTGCCGCCGCGGTACGCCTCCTATGTTCGGGCACTGCAATGCCTCTCGCCGCGGACGCTCAATGACGAGCAGCGCATCCGGGACTGGCTGGATATCTTCGAGATGTCGGCGGCGGACTCCTACCTGAATCGCGACCAGCTCGGACTCGAAATGATCGCCGACCGGCGGGACGCCTACCAGAAGATCGAGCGCCCCTGCCTAGTCGTCGCGTTCAGCGACGACCTGATTGCCCGGCCGGAACTATGCCGCGAGGTGGCGCAGAGCATTCCC
>WNEY01001072.1_pt1 | contig 18682 bp, 16 predicted proteins | sample 5400531 | NCBI WGS metagenome assembly WNEY01 (sample SAMN13153338, study PRJNA577476) | soil metagenome | isolation source: 200 cm saprolite under Douglas fir tree site 1 | place: USA:California | collected 2015-04-18
AGCTCTACCCCGCCGATCAAGGCGGCCACGGCAACCTCGCGCTGGCGTACCTTCTGATTGGCAATGTGCCGCGCGCGGTCGCCGAAGTTCGCAAGACGCTCGACATCTACCCCAACAACGCCCTCCAGCGCTACAACTATGCGATGTACTCGATGTATGCGGGCGATTTTGCGACCGCGATCGCCCAGGGATCGCAGCTCGTGAAGGCGAACCCGTCCTTCGAGTACAACTTCATCCCGATTGCGCTGTCGATGCTCGCGCAGGGCGACGCTGCCGGCAGCCGTGCCACGTTCGCTCGGCTGTCTCAGGTAAGCCCATTCGGGTCGTCGCTGGCGAACCAGGGCCAGGCCGATCTCGAGATGTATTTCGGCCGCACTCGGGCCGTCGTCACTGTCCTGCGCGACGGCATCGCGGCGGACAAACAGCGCAAGAACACGGCAGGCGTCGAGCAGAAGTCCGTGATGCTGGCCGAGGCCTACCTGTCGCTGGGCGACCGGGGCCGCGCCACGCAGGCGGCGAGGGACGCCGTCGCGCTGGGCCGCCACGAGAGCACGCTCTTCCCGGCCGCCCGCGTGTTACTGCGTGCGCGCCGCGATGACGAGGCGGGCCAGGTCGCGGCAACGCTCGAGAACATGCTGCAGCGGCACACCACGGCGTATGCGCGGCTGATCACCGGCGAGATCGCGATCGAGCGCGGACGCATGGGCGACGGGATCGAAGCCTTCCGCGACGCGCAGAAGCGCCACGATTCGTGGTTCGGCCGCTTCCTCCTCGGGAAGGCGTATGTGGAGGCGGGCCATTTCCCCGAGGCGCTGGCCGAGCTCGATCTGTGCGTGAAGCGCCGCGGTGAGACGGCGGACGTGTTCTTCAACGACATTCCGACGCTTCGGTACCTGCCGGCGGCGTACTACTGGCTGGGACGATCGCAGGAAGGCGTCGGCGCCGCGTCCGAAGCGAAGAAGGCGTACGAGCAGTTCCTCGGTCTGCGCGGCGACGCGAACCCATCCGATCCGCTGGCCGCCGACGCGAAGCGGCGGATCAGCGCGCTCTGATCCGCCGCTCACGCCTGTTCACGACTGCGCCGACTACCTCAGTGCTGTCCGCACGTGGGGCAGTTCGGGACGATCGGGCAGACCGCCGACAAGCTCCCCGCCTTCAGCAAAACCCAGGAGTCGTATATCGAGTCCTGCGCGTCCGCGATCGCGATCTTCAAATGGTACGTCAGGGTCGGAACGATGTTGGCCTGGAGTGACAGGACCTTCGTGAGACCGTCGGCCTGGATGAAAAGCGGCGCGCCGGCTGTGCTGATTTCGTTGTTGACGAAAAGCTCCGGGTGCTGCGCGCCAAAGCCGAACGGATTCCCGCCGTTGACGGTATTGATCGACACCGGCGTCGACTCGGTTCCGGGGATCAATGCGAAGTTCGCCTTCGGCAGATTCGGGCCGCTCAGGAAGAATGCGAACACGTCATTAAAATTGCTGTTCGCAAATTCGTTGTACTCCTCCGACGCGAAAACGTAGTCGAACTTCACGACCGTCGCGCTTGTATTGCTCACCACGAAGTCGAATTCCAGCACGGCAGCATCATGGGTCAAGGTCGGAGCCACGAGGAGGTTGAGGTCGGCGTCGCCGGGACCGCCGATCGTTTGGATGGGACCGTTTGTGGAGCTCTTGCTGTCCGAATCATTCGGGCCGAGCACATTCGTCGCCAACCCGGAGCTCAAGATAATCCCGCTGCTGATCCCTGCCGTCGGGAACCCGCCCGAAAAGGTGCCAAGCGCCCCGCTGACGCCCGTATACACGACATTGGAGATTGACACGCCTTCGCCGACGAGTGTTTGCGCGATTGCCGCAGGTGTTGTTGGCGCCGCCAACGGCGTAACCGCGAGCGGTCCGGCCGTCGTCGGGTCGACATGGATGCAGAGATCCTGCGTGGCGATGTGGCCGGCCGCGTCTGTGACGCGCAGCCTGAAGCTTCTCACCTGGACTGTCGTCGCCGTCCCGGCGATCCGCCACGTTCCACCTTGCAGCTGGAGTGTGAAACCGGTGGGTAAGTCGAACGGTTCCTGACCGGGTAACGACGACACTGGCTTGATGTCGAACGCGTAGGGTGGGGTTCCGCCCGTGGCGAAGACGCCCTCTGAGTACGGCTGATTTTGGGTCGCTTCCGGCAGCGCCAGTGTGGTGATCGTCAGCGGTGGGAACACGTCGAACGGCGCTGACGTCGCCGCCGCCAGACCAGACGATGTCGCGACGAGCGTGTACCCGTTGCCGACGTTGTCGATCGAGAGATTCGGGAACGTGGCGATGCCGGCCACTGCAGGTCGGGTCAACGTGCCCGAAAGCGTGCCGCCCGCCGGATTGTTGCCGATTGCGATCGTCACCGATTGCGTCGAGTTGACGGTGTTGGCGAACCCGTCCTGGATCGCGACCTGCACGCTGAACGGCTGTCCCGGCCCGACCGACGCCGGCTGCTGCACGAACGCGAGCCTCACTGGAACGGCCGCGCCGCCGCCGGAGGCCGGTGGCCCGGCGGGATCGAACCTCGCCACGCCATTCACGACGATGACCTCCGGCGTCTGCGCCTTCACGATCACGCCCACCCGCGGCCTGCCGTTCTCGAACAGTGGAACAAACGGGGGGTCGCCAGCCGCCGGAGTGGACGATCGTATCTGATACGCGCGGAGCGTGTAGATCACCTGATCGACGGGCCGGGCGGCGCGGTAGCTCGGAGTCGACGTGCCTGGCGGCGCGACGTAGAAGCTCGAGTTGCTGACCGTCGGATCTCTTGGATCGGTCGTCTCTGTGAACGGCGTTTCCGTGAACGGGGTTTCGGTGAACGGCGTCTCGGTGAACGGCGTTTCCGAGAACGGCGTTTCGCTGAACGGCGTCTCGGTGAAGGGCGTTTCCGTGAACGGCGACTTGAACGGTTTCACGATGTTGGAAAGCTGAATGTCCTGCTGCCGATCGACTGCGTTGCATCCGTCGAGCCCGGGTTTCGAGGTGATGCGGTTGATGATCACCTGAAACAGATAGCTGCCCGTGAGATTGAGGTTCTGCTGAAACGCCAGGAGCGCTTTGAAAGCCGCCGCGTCGCTGCCGGCAAGCGTCACGCTGAAGTTGACGTCGGTGACTTCGAAAATCGTCACCGTCTCGCTGAAGGGTGTTTCGGTGAACGGCGTCTCGCTGAACGGATTCTGCGCACCCGACGCGTGCGTGAACGGCGTCTCGGTGAACGGCGTGCCCGCGAGGATCGTGATTGGCAGCCGGCCGGCGAAGGGGAAGCTCAGGACCGGCGTTGGCGCAACGACCGGCTTGTGCGTTTCGGTAGCCGCCTGCGCCGTCCCGCTGGGGTACAGTGTCACCGAGGTCTTCGCACCGCCCGCCAGCACGACCCCGTTCGACGTCAATCTGCCAGGGCTCACCGTCGTCGTCGCCAGCTGTTGGACCGTGATCAAGACGGAGTTGTTCTGCCCCGGTCCGACCACCACCGTGCCGGTCACGGTGGAATACGGGCCGATTGCGATGTCCGCGCTCTTGTCGAGCGCGGGCCGCGGCGACAGCGAGGTGTCGAAGGACTTGTAGTTGAACGACGCGAACGCGTTCTGATCGATGGTCAGTTGAAACATGCGCAGCTCGCCCGACCGGTTTTCGACGTAGAGCGGGTAAGCGCGCGGAATGTCGGCCGGCCTGAACGTGTCCGGCGCGGCCGCGAACAGCTGGCCGGGAGCGTACTCCGCGGTGTAGACATTCTGGTCGCGCGCCCCGGGATTGATGCACGGCGGGTTGCCCGTCCCTGGCGGTTGGTAGAAGTCCCACGGCAGCCGATCGATCTGCGACGCGTTCGGCGGCACCGTCGTGCGAAGACTTCCGGTCGCCGGGAGCACCGCGTCGCGCATGTCGGCCCAGACTCCCTGCACCACTGGCGCGGGCAGTTTGGTCTTGTCGACGCCGGTGGCGGTGGTCGGCTTCCACCCGGTCGCGGTCTGCACGTACGGGACGCGCGGAGTCATGTGAATGTAGTCCCCGGTGAAGGCGCATGCGCCGCCGCAGAACATCGAGTATGCGCGGTTCACAGCTGTCGTTGGCGGAACGCTCGGCGGCGTCGGCGTGAGCGCGATGCCGTGCGGCGGGAGCGCGCTCAGCGTGTAGCGCGAGAGTTGCTCGGACGCACTGAAGATCGGACGGCCGAACGCGTCGCGGTTGCACGCGGTCGCCTGCGCGATCCTGACGTCGAACTGTTTGTTGCCTCCGGTGACGCCACCGTTGGCTCCGGGAATCGGCCCGGGCGCCATGCCGACTCCGCCGGCGCGCGCGTCGTAGTACATCAGCATGATCAGCGAGCTCGGACCGGGGCCCGGACAAGTCCCTCCCGGATCGCCGACCGTCGTCAGGACCGGCATGAACTGCGTGCCGGTGCCGGGCCCGAAATCGATCGCCTTGCGCAGCGTCCAGAACGTGCCGCCGTCGTAGGAGCTCGTTACCGTGATGCGCGGCACGCCGGTTGTGGGCAACGCACCCGGCGCGAGCGGAAGGCCACGCAAGGCCGCGATCGGATAGTTATACGGATACACGTACTCCTGCATGGCGACATGAATCCCGCCGCTTCCGTCGATCGCCGCCGTCGGATAGGCATTCGAGCGCGGAATCTGGAGCGCGTTGAGGCTGATCGGGACCTGTGGCGCATCGAACGCCTTCAGCAGGAGCGCAACCGGGTACGGCACCGCCGGCGTGAAGCTCTGGCCGCCGTTGGTCGATTTCCGGCCGACGACGGCGTTCGTCAGGTTGGGAAACTTGGGCGACGCGAACAGACGCCATCCGACATAGACCAGGCTCTCGTTGTTCGGATCGACGACGATCCATGGAGACTGGTTGCGGGTGAGCGGCATACTGATCACCGACCCGTTCGACCAGTGCTCACCATAATCGGAGGATTGGAAGAACACGATCGTGCTGCTCAACTTCGTGGGGTCGTTCTGGTCGAACACGACATACGCGACGTACACGTGGCCGTTCGGCCCGGCGGCGACGCTCGGCTTGTCGACGAAGAAGCCTTGCACCTGCGGCAGCAGCGGCTTCGTCCAGATGTGCTGGATGTTCTGGCCGTTTGCCGAATTGTTGTGATCGGTGAACTTCGAGATGAAGCCGAGGCTGTTCCCGTTGGGTGTGAACGCGATGCCCGCCATGAAAAAGCTGTCAGGCGTGGTCGCGATCACGGGATCGCTTGCCGCCTCGTACCCCCACAGCGGCGGCGTCTGGAGCGGATCGAACGGATGTCCCGGGAGCAGCCCCGTGTACCAGTCCTTGCTGTTGTCGGTGAACGAGAGGCCGATCCATGCCTGCGCGGAATCCGCTTCTTCCGCCTCTCCTTCGCGCTCTCGCTCGCGCTTCCACGGCGTGCGAAACAGATTGAGCAGCTTCGCGATCGCGCCCTGAAAGAGCGACGGTGGCACCACCGATGTGGGATCGGCGATCATGTCGACGGTACGGTAGTCGTTGTACGCCGCCATCATGTGCGACGGGTTGACGCTCGAAATCCCGAGGTTGCCTTCGTTCTGCCTCTGGCGGTACATGTCGCCGATGAACTGGTCCGAACTGCCAGAGACGATGTTGATGTTCTGACCGACCTGACCTTGAGCGACGAGCTCATGCGTCACGGCCGCGAGAGCGCCCACGACAAGCAGGATGAGAAACGTTGATTGCTTCATAACGAACTCCGTGTATGAAAGAACGTGGCGTCCGGCGCCAATGGATGGAATTGATAATCGCGGCGCGGCAAATCGCTTGGGCCGGGCAGCAGGAAGGTGCGCGCAATCGACGGAAAAAGATCCCGGGCGCTGCCATGCTCATATCCCACCTCGGGCGGGCCTTTGGTGCAGCCGCTACCCGACTTAGACGAAATTCGCCGGCGAATTCCCCGCGCAGACGAAGAGGGCGTGCTGATCCTCGTTGCCTGTGCGAGGCATCAATCAAACCGACTGGACATCCAGATGCCGGTTTTTGGGGGAGCGCGAATTATCGTGCAGAGGATGGCCGACTTACAAGGATTTCTTTCATTTTACGTAATATGTAACGGTCAGATGCGATGAGCGAGCTGATCTAATGCCGTTTTCCGTAGGGGACGTACAATCGCGTCATGGCCGACGACCATTATTACGATCCTGGTGACTTGGCGCGATTCAGCGACATCGGACGCAATGCTCCCGATCTGGCGAGGAAGTTCTTCGAGTGGTACAACGCGGTGTTCGCCGACGGTGCGCTCTCGGCCCGCGAGAAATCGCTGATTGCCCTCGCCGTCGCGCACGCCGTGCAGTGTCCGTACTGCATCGACGCCTACAGCAGGGACGCGCTCGAAAAAGGCAGCGACCTTGACCAGATGACCGAGGCGGTGCACGTCGCGGCCGCGATACGAGGCGGCGCAACGCTCGTTCACGGCATCCAGATGCGCCACCACGCGACGTCACTGGGCATGTAAGGTGCGACGCCTGGCAGTCCGCGGCACACGGAACATCCGACTGAAAAAGGGGTCGGGGTCCCGATCCGTGCTTTTTTCATCTTCCGATCGAGCACCACGGAGCGTCGCAGCCCTCGCAGACCTTCGTCACGGGCTGCTGGAGTCTGAAGTCTGAAATGGCCCGGGTCCTGTCGCTTGCTTCGCGCGACGCGCCGCTCGCGTCGACATCCGCCCAGCGCGCGCTGCTTGCCCGGCTGCCGCTCGCGCGCGACTTCGACCGGGCGGCAGCCGCAGCCGGCGCCTGGCCGCTCATCCCGAGCGCCGTCACGACGCTGCAAATCAACGTCGGCAAGCTGTGCAACCAGACCTGCCGCCATTGTCATGTGGACGCCGGCCCGGATCGCCGCGAAATCATGTCGCGCGAGACGATGGCGCTGTGCGTGCGGGCGCTGGCGTCCACCGGCATTCCTGCCGTGGACATCACCGGCGGCGCGCCGGAGCTGAATCCCGATTTCCGCTGGCTCGTCACCGAGGCAACTGCCCTCGGCCGTCACGTCATGGATCGCTGCAACCTGACGGTGCTCTTGACGGCCGGACAGGCGGACCTGCCCGAGTTCTTTGCGCGGCACCATGTGGAGGTGGTGGCCTCGCTGCCGCACTATCGGGCCGCGAACACGGACACACAGCGTGGCGACGGCGTGTACGAGAAATCGATCGCCGCGCTGAAGCGCCTGAACGCGGTCGGCTATGGCGACGGCCGATCGGGTCTGCGGCTGGTCCTGGTGACCAACCCTGTCGGCGCCTATCTGCCGCCGGCCCAGGCATCGCTCGAGGCCGACTGGAAGCGGGAGCTGCTGCGGCTCCACGGCATCACGTTCGACGCGCTGTACTGCATCACGAACATGCCGATCAGCCGGTATCTGGAATGGCTGGTCGAATCGGGCCACCTCGAGCCGTACATGGAGCGGCTGGTCAGCGCCTTCAATCCCGCCACGATGGCGGGCCTCATGTGTCGGACGACGCTCTCGGTCGGGTGGGACGGGCGCCTGTACGACTGCGACTTCAACCAGATGCTCGACCTCGAAGTCGACGCCGGCGCGCCGCGCCACATCCGCGACTTCGATCCCGACCGCCTCGCGGGCCGCCGGATCGTCGTCGGCCGCCATTGCTTCGGGTGTACGGCGGGGGCCGGTTCGGGCTGCGGCGGGAGTATAAAATAGCCCGGTGCCACCACCTCTCTGCGTCTTCTGCCGGCGCCATCCGGTGGATCCGGCCTGGCGGCCGTTCTGCAGCGAGCGCTGCAAGCTGCAGGACCTGGCACGGTGGGCTGACGGAGGGTACCGCGTCGCCGCGGAACCGGTAAGCGACCCGGATGAGCCGGATGAAACCGACAAGGCTCGACACTGAACGGTCATCACACCCGAGAGTCGAGAGGCAAGGGTTGTCGGTTGAGAGTTTGGGACATGCGACTTCTATGACCGATACGCTGACGATTGTCGACAACCGCACGGGGAAGAAATACGAGCTCCCGATCCAGGACGGCACGATCCGCGCGATGGACCTGCGCCAGATCAAGGCCGCGCCGGACGACTTCGGCCTGATGACGTATGACCCGGCGTTCATGAACACCGCGAACTGCCGGAGCTCGATCACGTTCATCGACGGCGAGAAGGGCATCCTGCTCTACCGCGGCTACCCCATCGAGCAGCTCGCGGAAGACAGCGACTTCCTCGAGACGGCATACTTGATTCTGTTCGGCGAGCTGCCGACGGCGTCGCAACAGCAGACCTGGACGCGTGAGATCACGCTGCACACGATGCTGCACGAGAACATCAAGAAGCTGATGGAGGGCTTCCAGTACGACGCCCATCCGATGGCGATCTTCCTCAGCACGGTCGGCGCGATGTCGGGCTTCTATCCTGAAGCGAAGAACATCTTCGACAAGGCGTCGCGCGTGCGGCAGACGCACCGGCTGATCGCGAAGGTGCCGAGCATCGCGGCGTGGGCGTACCGGCACAGCATCGGCCGGCCCTACGTGTATCCGGACAACGACCTGAGCTTCACCGGCAACTTCCTGAACATGCTGTTCAAGATGACCGAGATCAAGTATCAGCCGAACCCGGTCCTGGCGCGCGCGCTCGACGTGCTCTTCATCCTGCACGCCGACCACGAGCAGAACTGCTCGACGACGACGATGCGAACCATTGGCAGCTCGCATTCGGATCCCTACTCGTCGCTGGCCGGCGCCGCCGCGGCGCTCTACGGGCCGCTCCACGGCGGAGCGAACGAGGCAGTGCTGCGGATGCTGCACGAGATTGGCTCGGTCAGCCGGGTCCCGGAGTTCATCAAGAAGGTGAAGTCGGGCGAGGGCAACAACCGGCTGATGGGATTCGGGCACCGGGTCTACAAGTCCTACGACCCGCGGGCGAAGGTGATCAAGAAGATCGCGGATCTCGTGTTCGCCGTCACCGGCAAGAACCCGCTGCTCGAGATCGCGCTGGAGCTCGAGCGAATCGCGCTGCAGGACGACTACTTCGTCACGCGGAAGCTGTATCCGAACGTCGATTTCTATTCCGGCCTCATTTACCAGGCAATGGGGTTCCCGGTCGAGATGTTCCCCGTGCTGTTCGCCATCCCGCGCACCGCGGGCTGGATTGCGCAGTGGGAGGAAATGCTGCTCGACCCGGAGCAGAAGATTGCGCGGCCCCGACAGATCTACACGGGCCCGGCGCAGCGGACCTACATTCCACGGGAGAAACGCGCATGACACGATCGGTTGTCGCTGCCGTTCTCGCGCTGCAGGCGATCACCCCGCCGCCCAAGTTCGATTCGGGTCGGGCATGGGAGCATCTGCGACAGCTCGTCGCCATGGGGCCGCGGCCGTCCGGCTCGCCCGCGATCGAGCAGACGCGCAAATACATCAAGGATCAGCTCGCGGCCGCGGGGCTCGCGGCGGTCGAGCAGGCGTGGGAAGACGAGACGCCGATCGACAAAGTGAAGATGGTGAATCTGGCCGCGATCATTCCCGGCGCGCGCCGGGATCGGATCGTCATCGCGGGGCACTACGACACGAAGCTGTATCGACAGTTCCGCTTCGTCGGCGCCAGCGACGGTGGATCGAGCGCGGCGTTCCTCCTGGAGCTCGCGCGCGTGCTGAAGACGCGGAAGAACACGCTCACGATCGAGCTGTTGTTTCTCGACGGCGAGGAGGCGCGCATGCCCGACTGGCACGGCACCGACAATACGTATGGCAGCCGCCACTACGTCGACCTCGCGCGCCGCGACGGATCGCTCGCCAGCCTCAAGGCGCTCGTGCTGATCGACATGATCGGCGACCGCGACCTGGACATCCGCCGCGACACGAACTCGACGCCGTGGCTGACGAACATCATCTGGGAAGCGGCGAAGCGGCAGGACCTCGACGACTACTTCATCGCCGACTCGACGAAGATTGAAGACGATCACCTGCCGTTCCTCGCAGCCGGAGTGCCCTCGGTCGACATCATCGATCTCGACTACGAGCAGTGGCACACCGCCAAGGATACGCTGGACGCGGTGAGCGCCCGCAGCCTCCAGGTCGTCGGCGACGTGGTGCTCGCCGCGCTGCCGCACATCGAGTCGTATCTGACCAAGAGCCTCGTGATGACGGGCCGCCGCATGCACGGCCCCAAGCGATACGTGCACGCCGTCCACGCGAAGAGAAAGATCCGCCCCCGCGACCGGCTGAAAGAGCGGACCAAGACGTCGCTCGATCTGGTGGAGCACTAGGCACGCGTGCGACCGTCAAGCCGGTCGTGCCCGCGCGCCGGTCGAGATCTATCGCTTCTGAGTCACGCGCAGCCCCCGCGCGGGATCGAAATCCCACTCGCAGCGCTGAACGCTGCACAGGATGTTGAGCACCTGAGCCGTCGGCGCGTTCTTGAACGCGAACGAGACCGGCTGGCTCGACAAGCTCGGTTCGATCGTCAGCGGTACGTCGATGGCGGCAGCCAGCGCGCGGAACACGTCGCTCGCCTGCGTGTCGCGCAGCTCGAAGGAGACGCGTGGGGGCAGCGATGCGCTCCGGTCGTTCGGAACGGGTGTAATCCTCAGCGTCCCCTGAAAACGCCAACTGCACGCCGCGTTCTCGCACACCGCGTTGAGCGCGGTGCCGAGCTTCACATTCGTGAGCGTAATGGTGACAGGTCTCAGGGTTCCAGCCCCGATCTCCAGCGGGAGGCCCGCGCCCCGCGCGAGCGTGCCAATCACTTCCGAGGCCGGGGCGTTGCGAAAGTCGATTGTCACCCGCATGTCCAGCGGATCCTGACCGGCCGCCCCCGCCGCTGGCGCCGACAGACAGCCCGCGATCATCAGCATGACAAGGCGTCTCATTGTGACCTCCCTCATTCCCTTACAACGATGACGTAGTTGCCGCCGGTGCGACGCTGGGGCGGCGGCCCAACCACCCAGCGGCGGCCGTCCTGACCGTCCACGATGAGCATCGATCCTTCGCCCGTGATCGACAGCGAGGGCGCTGAAACCGGCACACGCGCGCCGCGTCGCCACTGCCACGCGCTCATGACGAGGAGAAGCGCCAACGCGGCCGAGGTGACAACAACGAACGGCCGGCGCCGCACCTCCTTCACTCGCCTGCCGTCGTCAGCGAGCGCTCGCATGACAACGCGCCGGCTTGCGGCGCCGTCGACGAGCAGCGCGGCGCGGACGCGCGCGTCCACCTCAAGCAGTTTGCTTTCGTCGTCCATCTGAGTGCTCCGCAAGGAGTGCCGCAAGCCGCCGGCGCGCGCGGGAGATCCGCATCTTTACGGCAGCCGGCGACGTGTGCAAGACGAGGGCAATCTCATCGAACGGCAGCCCGCCCGCGAGACGGAGGAGCAGAGCCTCGCGATCGGCCCGCGCGAGCGCGCGCATCGCGGACAGGACAAGCGCCAGTTCAGTGCGATCCTGGTACGCCTGTTCAACGCCCGGCTCGTCGCGAGCCACGCTGCGGAGCGTGTCGAGCGGCGCCATCAAGGCGCGCCGGGCGACGGCGCGGCCGGCGCGGCGTTTCGCAATGGCGAACACATACGCGTCGGGCGACTCGGGCGGCCCGTCACGACGCCACCGGACGACCAGGGCGGTGAGCGCCTCCTGCGCGATATCTTCGGCGGTTCCGCGACAACCGGTCCGCGCCAGCGCGTACGCGATCAGCCGCGGCGCAAGCGACTCGGCAACCGCATCGAGCTCCACATCAGCAATGAACCCGCCGCGCGCGTTCGGTAACAGAGCTAGCCCTGGTATCCGTTTGCGGAGAGCTGTACCCGCGTGCCGTCGGGGTCGTTGAAATAGAGGTGATCGATCGTCGTTCTCATCACTCACCTCCTCTGAACGTCCGCCCCTGGCGTCGCACGCGAGATCAGCAACGCGGCCGGTATCCCAACGCCGAAGACATGAATCAGAATCCCGTTGATGAACGGCCCCGCAGTGAACCGCTGCGGGCCGATGGCCGACAGCGGGATGACGACGAGATTCATGAAGAAGTACACACCGATGCCGTAGATCGCGCCGAACAGGAATGGCCGTTGCGCGAGAGCGCTCACCCTCCGGCTCATCAGGTACCAGGTCGTCACGATGCCGAACGCGACGAAGTAGTGGATCAGCACACCCAGCGCCGCCGCCGGCAGCCCGTCGCGGTAGGCCGCGCGGCCGAGCGCGCCGCTGGCAATGCTTTGAAAGATCCTGATCGGCGTCGACCCTCGCAGACCGAAAAAGACAAAGGCGTCGATCGCGTCAATCGTGCCGACGATGAGAGTTCCCCGAAGAATCGCCTGTGAGGGTGACAAGCGGCCGGTCGCCATGCGAGCCGCATCCTACAGCCCTTTGCCTGTCGGCTGTGCCTGTGCCCTGGTGCCGTCCGGCCCCGCCCTGACTGCCCGCTCGCCCCACCGCCATCTGTCGTAAACAGTGCTAACCCAGCGCCTTACCCCCCGTCTAATCTGTGCAGATGGACGCGACAGAGGCAGCAGCCGTCCTGGCCCGTGCCCGCCAAGGCGACAGCGAGGCGTTCCGCGCGCTCGTCGAGCGGCACAGCCGGAGCGTTTTCCGGCTGGCCTTCCGGATGACCGGGAACGAACAGGATGCCGAGGATGTCGTGCAGGAAAGCTTTCTTCGCGCGTATCGACAGCTGGGGCGGTTCGAGTCGCGGGCGAACTTCGGCACCTGGCTGTATCGGATCGTCGCGAATTGCTCGGTGGATTTGATGCGATCGAAACAGGCGCGGCACGATCAGGTGCGGGGCGACAGCCTCGATGAAGCGGTGGAGCTGCCGGCCACCGACACGCCGGGGCCGGAGCGGCTGGCGCATAGCGCCGAGATCGAACGGCGCGTGCAGGCGGCGCTCAACGGCCTGAGCCCGCTGGAGCGCGCCGCCTTCACGCTGCGCCACTATGAAGGTCGGTCGATCGATGAAATCGGAACGACGCTGGGACTGGGTACGAGTGCAGCCAAGCACAGTGTGTTTCGCGCCGTGAAGAAGCTGCGCGTTGCGCTGGCGCCGCTGCGGAGCCAGGAATCGTGACGCATCATTATTCGGAAGACGATCTCACGCTCTACTACTACGGCGAGGGCCGGCGTCGCGCGAGCATCGAGCGGCATCTCGGGAGCTGCGCGGCGTGCGCGTCGCTGTATCGCGAGATCGCCGGCACGCTCGCGATGATCGCCGCGCCGGAGGCGCCCGAGCGCGGCGATCAGTATGGCCTCGAAGTGTGGCAGCGGATCCGACACAAGCTGCCCGAGCAGGAGGGTCCGGCCTGGGCGCGCCACTGGGCCGGGCTCTTCCGGCACGATCGATTCGCCTTCGCGGCGGCGGCCGCGATGCTCGTGCTGCTCGCGTTCGTCGCGGGACGCGTGTGGCCGCGTCAGCCGGTTGGCACTCCGGCGCCGGGCACCGCGCAAATCGCCGGTGGAGGCGCGGGCGCGGATGTCGGGCACCGCATCCTGCTCACGTCGGTCGCCGATCACCTGGACCGGTCGGAGCGCGTGCTGACCGACATCATGAACGCGCCGGCGCGCGGCGACATCTCGAGCGCCCAGCGGTGGGCGGACGATCTGCTCGACACGAGCCGGCTGTATCGGCAGGACGCGATGGAGGCCGGCGAGCAATCGGTGGCGGCGGTGCTCGACGAGCTCGAGCGCAGCCTGCTCGAAATCGTGAACAGCCCCTCGAAGATCAGCACGGCCGATCTCGAGCAGATTCGCCGGCGGATCGACGCGGCGGCGCTGCTCTTCAAAGTGCGGGTGATGAGCGACGAGCTCCGGCAGCGCGAAAGCTCGCCGGGCGGCGCCCTCCCGCGAACGTCAACACGGAAAACCACCTGACGAACATGGACATGAGACATTCGCTTTCTGCTTCTCTGCTCTGCGCTGCCGCGCTGACGGCCGCTGCGGCTTCGCCGGTCGTCGCGCAGCCGGCACCAGGTACGCTTCTGGGGCCCGGGCTAGGCATCGGCCCCGGGTTCGGTCCGGGTCCCGGCCCGATGCCGATGGCGTTGAAGATGGGTCCACTCCGCGGCCCCCGGTCCATCGACGCCGACGACCGGGCCGACGAGCTCTACGACGAGGGCCGTGAGGCGATCGAGGAAGGCAGGTACGAGCGCGCCGTCGATCGCTTCAACAGGCTGATCGACCTCAAGACGAACCGCACCGACGCGGCGCTCTACTGGAAGGCTTACAGTCTGGCCAAGCTCGGGCAGCGCGACGATGCGCTGAACACACTCGCCGATCTCCAGAAGCGATTCGCCGACAGCCGCTGGAGCCGGGACGCGAAGGCGCTCGAGGTGGAAGTCCGCCAGGCGTCGGGACAGCCCGTCTCCCCCGCATCCCAGGACGACGAGGAGCTGAAGTTGCTGGCGCTGCGCGGCCTGATGCAGAGCGACCCCGATCAGGCGATCCCGGTCCTGGAGAAAATGCTCGCCGGCGCCAATTCTCCGAGGGTGAAGGACCGCGTGCTGTTCGTGCTCAGCCAGAGCCGCTCGGCGCGCGCCCGCGAGGTCATCGCCGGCGTCGCGCGGGGGAACGCCAATCCGGATTTGCAGCTCAAGGCGATTCGCTACATCGGCATGATGGGCGGGCCCGAGAACCGACAGATTCTGGCCGACGTCTACCGGTCGTCGACCGATGTCGCGGTGAAGCGATCGATCCTTCGCAGCTTCATGACCTCCAACGACCGCGAGCGGCTGTTCGCGCTCGCGAAGGGAGAAACCGACGTGAGCCTCCGCGCCGAAGCCGTGCGGCAGCTTGGCATCATGCATGCGAGTGGCGAGCTGGCGCAGTTGTACCAGACCGAGACCGCGACCGACGTCAGGAAGTCGATCCTCCAGGCGATGTTCATTGGCGGTGACGCCGACAAGCTGATTGAGCTCGCCAAAGTCGAGAAAGATCCGGAGCTGCGCAAATCCGCCATCCGCAATCTCGGCCTGATGAAGCGGCCGGGCACGAGCGAGGCGCTGGTCGCCATTTACGGGTCGGACTCCTCCGCCGACGTACGCAAGGCGGTTGTCAACGCGCTCTTCCTGCAGGGCAACGCATCGGCGCTCGTGACGCTCGCGCGCGCCGAAAAGAGCACGGAAATGAAAAAAGAGATCGTGTCGAAGCTGTCGCTGATGAAATCGAAAGAGGCCACCGACTACATGTTGGAGTTGCTCAAGTGACTCGGCATGGAGATTCCCGAGCGGGCAGAGAGCACAGAGGCGGACCGGCCACGGAGCACACAAAGAAACGGAGAACAATTCTCGGTGTCTCTGCGTCTCTGTGGCAGATTCCCGCCGTGGCCTCTTGCTATCTCTGTGCCGGCCTCATGTTGTTGCTTGCAGCGTCCGCAATCGCCCAGGGCCGGATCAGCAACGCCAGGACCGAGACGCGGTCGGCGGCGCAGAGCCTGGACCGGGAGGTGCGCGCCGCGGCGGCGCGCGGAGGCGTCACGTGGATCGGCTACCGCATGCCGATGGTCGCCGGCTCGCGGCAAATGTGCTGCTACGACACGATCACGGACGCCACGATCTCCGGCGGCGCGTGCCGGCTCGAAAGCGGCGGCGGCGTGTCGATGAATACTGGCGATTTCCGCGACGGCCGGGGCACGCGTATCGCGCTCGAGCCCGCCACCGAATTTCTGGTCCTCGCGCGTCTCGAGAACGGCGTCGTCGGCCGGGTGCGGACGTTCACGCCGGACTGCGACATCGACGCCGCCGGCCTGCCCATCGTCTGGATGACGGACGTGAAGCCGGAGGACAGCATCGCCTGGCTCTCGTCGCTCGTTGCGGCGGCGCCGGAGGCGGGCGACACCCACGACCGCGTCGGAAAAACCGCGGTGACCGCGATCGCGCTGCACGATGCGCCGGCCGCCGATCGCGCGCTCGAAGGGTTCGTCGCGCCTGCGCGCCCCGAATGGCTGCGGGGCGACACCGCATTTTGGCTCGGCTCGACGCGCGGCGAGGCGGGCGCCCGTCTGCTGACGCGCATGATCGCGCAGGATCCCAGCGACAAGGTGCGCGACAAGGTCACGTTCGGGCTGTCGGTGAGCAAGGTGCCGTCGGCGTTGACCACGCTCATCGCGACCGCGCGGGACGACAAGAGCACGAAGGTGCGCAGTCAGGCGCTGTTCTGGCTGGCGCAAAAGGCTGGCAAGGAGGCGCTGGCGACCATCACGGGCGCGATCGACAACGATCCGGATACCGAGGTGAAGAAAAAAGCGGTGTTCGCGCTCAGCCAGCTGCCAAGAGACGAAGGCGTGCCGAAGCTGATGGACGTCGCGCGCAACAACCGCAATCCCGAAGTGCGCAAACAGGCTATGTTCTGGCTCGGCCAGTCGCACGACCCGCGCGCCGTGAAGTTCTTCGAGGACATCCTCCTGGGCAGGGGACGCCCTTAGCAGCCCGTCGCGAAAATCGTTTCAGGGTTGCGAGCCACCGAGAATCAGCCACGGAGACACCGAGACACGGAGAATCGTTGGGGCTTTCTCGGTGTCTCTGAGTCTCTGTGGCCAAATCTCTCGTGCTTCGCGGGCAGTGTCGACTCTCACCACGGCCTCTCAAGACCGTCCTCTACCGAAGCCGGCAGGCCTGCTCCATAATCGGTGTCATGGACGACCGCGAGCGGGTCATCGAAGCCTCCGAACACATCGCCACCGCTATCGCGCGGCGCGACGTGCGCGCGATCCGGGCGTTGCTGGCGCCCGACTTCGTCCACCGAACGATCGGCGGGGAGGCGACCGACGTCGAGACGTTTCTCCGAGCGATCGAACAGATACACGGCGAGATCGTCTTCATCAGGCTCGACGAGCTTCAGATCGACGTCTCCGGAACCGGCGCGCTGGTCACCGGCATGCAACATGCGCAGGTGCGCGTAGACGGGCAGGTCGTCGATGATCGCCGTCCGTTCGTCGACTGGTTCGTGAAGGACGCGGGAGAGTGGCGCATCCGCGTCGCCGTCGATCTGCCGGGCGCAGCTTAAGAAGTAAGAATTCTGAATTCTGAATTCCTAATTCAGAAGCCCTTGCGCCTGGCGGTCTCGAGCTTTGCGCCGGCGGGCTTGAGCTTCGCGTCGCCCCCGACGATGCTCTGCACCTGTTCGTGGGTCAGCGTCCGATTCGACGCTTTGGCCGCGGCAAGCACGCGATCCACGATCTCCTCGGTCGCCGGCAGCCCGCGGCTTTCCAGCCAGAAGACGACGTTCGACTTGCCGGACATCGGGCCGACTTCGATCTCCTGCTGGCGGCCCACGAGGCTCGCCGGAACAGCGGCGTAGACCGCGTCCATCAGCCCGCGATCGCCTTTGCGGAACGCCTTGACGACCGCGGCGGCGTGCACCCCGGTCGCCGTGCGGAACGCATCGGCGCCAATCACCGGATAGTTCGGCGCGATGCGGACGTCGCACACGCGGGCGACGGCGCGGGCGTACTCCGGCAGGCCCGAGAGATCGTTGTCGCGATAGCCCATCATCACGAGATTGACCATCAGCAGGTCGATCTGCGTGTTGCCGCAGCGCTCGCCGATGCCGAGCGCCGCGCCGTGCAGCCGCGTGGCGCCCGCCTCGAGCGCGGCGATGCTGGAGGCAACGCCGAAGCCGCGGTCGCGATGACCGTGCCAGTCGATGCCGACGTCCGCGCCGAGCTCCTCGACGAGCGACTTGACGAAGTTGACGACCGCCTTGGCGCCGTTCGGCGTGGCATGACCCACCGTATCGGCGACGCACAGCCGCTCGGCGCCCGCGCGAATCGCCGCGGTGAACAATCGGCGCAGCGACTCCGGGTCGGCCCGCGTCGTGTCCTCCGTCACGTACATCGTCGTCAAGCCTTCCTTGACGGCGAAGGTCAGCGCCTGCTCGGTCGCCTTCTGCAGGAAATCGAGCGACCAGCCTTCGGCGTACTGGCGGATCGGGCTCGAGCCGATGAACGCACAGCACTCGATAGGCACGCCCGTCCGCTGCTGAATGTCCGCGATCGGCTTGATGTCGTCCACGACCGTCCGCGCCGCGCAGTTGGCGCGAATCTTCATCCGGCCGTCGCCGATCGCCCGCGCGAGCCGTTCCACGTCGCGGGCCACCCTGGGTCCGGCGCCCGGCAGGCCGATGTCGGCGGTGTCGATCCCGAGCGCGTCCATGTGATGAAGAATCTCGATCTTCTCGTCGATCGTCGGCGTGCGCACTGAGGGCGACTGCAACCCGTCGCGCAATGTCTCGTCGTCGAGCATCGCGATCGGCTTGGTGGGGCCGGCGGCCACTGCGTCGTGATTCCAGTCGTAAATCAGGGGATGCGGCGCAATGCGCACGTGGTCACCTTTACGGTGTCAGACCCCGTTGCCCGGAAGGCGCCGGGATCTGGCCCCGGTTCCGGTTTGGGCGTGGCGGCTCGCACCGCGGCGAGGCCCGTCAGGAGAATCGCGCCGCCCGCGGCGGTCGCGATCCAGAGCCCCCGCGTGACGGCCGGCCGCATCCAGTCATCCATGTCGGCGGGACGGGCGGTGGCGCTCGCCGCGGCCCGCCCGGCCGCCGCGATGTAGCTCCGTCCCGCGACGACGATCACGTGATCGAAGACGACGTTCCAGACGATGATCGCCCAGGCGATCCAGAGCGCGCGGGCGATGCGAGCGGCCCGCCGCGGATGCCTGAGCCCGGCGACGCGGCGTCGCGCGGCCGCGATCAGCATACGGTCGATTATCGCATGGCGGACCACAGGATGAGTGCGAGCAGGATCAGGATC
>WNEY01001073.1_pt1 | contig 18675 bp, 13 predicted proteins | sample 5400531 | NCBI WGS metagenome assembly WNEY01 (sample SAMN13153338, study PRJNA577476) | soil metagenome | isolation source: 200 cm saprolite under Douglas fir tree site 1 | place: USA:California | collected 2015-04-18
TGGTTGGAAGATACTTTCTTCCATATGATCCCGCTCCCCCTAAAAGCGAGAAGGTTCGTTCTCACCGCGTTTTTCCCGGAGGAATTCGCGGACGAGGAGGCCCGTATCAGGGGGACCCCACAAAAAGGTTTGCGAAATCCCGGAGCGACAATCGATGCGTGTCGATGGCCCGATTTTTATTCCGGTCCGTTTATGATAGCAGCGGTCGAGACCGGATAAAATGTTCACGCTTCGAGCGACACGGGATCGGTCGCGCCTCACCGACGATGTCTCGTCCGGTTCTTGAAGAATCCGAACCCTGTCGTGTTCGTTTTCAGGCTCGGATCTCCACGACCGCACCCTTATCAAAGGGGACCCTTGTTCCGAGCCTGTGCCGAAGCGGCTCACGTTCGCGTACGGCCGCGCCCAGGTGATCAGCCGCACCCTGTTTCTCGTGGGGTTGGTCACCCTCCTTGCGATCGCCGTCGCCCTCACGCCCTCCTTCCCCGTCCTGACGATCGGGGTCCTTGGAGCGGTCCTCGCCGCGTACTTCGTCCTGTTCACGATCTCTCCTTTGATGACGCAACATTGGGTGACCCGGTCGCGCCTCATCCTCCGCCAGGGTTGGTACTTCCGCGAGGTCATCCCCTTCTCCGAGATCGAATCCATTACCGCCGCGGACGACGCGGCCCGGACGAAGGTGCCCCTCGGCATCCACCGTCCCCTGGGACAACCCGCGTTGTTCGTGACGGGAGGCCGGACGGGCCTCGTGTCGGTTCGGCTGCGCAGCCCGCGACGATTCTGGCAGGCCTTTGGATTGTCCGCGACGGAAATCATCTTCGACGTGGTCGACCGAGAGGGTTTCCTCGCGGCCTTCCAGGAGCGGCGGGCCTCACTCTCTCCAATCCAGGCCGACCGTGCGCACGCCGAGCTTCGGGATTAGAGGCACTTTCCGCTTGTGGACGCTCGACGCGACGAGGGCCTCCACATGACGAACGCGGTCGAGAGGGACTTGCGCCTTCTCGGCGATCGCCTCCGGGTCCATTTGTAGCTCGATCCCCAGGAGGACACGATCCAGGTCCGCGTACGTGATGCCGAGCTCTCCCTCATCCGTCTGCCCAGGCCACAGTCCCGCGGTCGGGGTCTTGTCTACGATCTCACTCGGGAGGCCGAGGTGCATGGCCATCTCCCGCACCTGGGTTTTGTAGAGATCCCCGATCGGCATGAAGTCCGCCCCCGCGTCGCCGAACTTGGTGTTATACCCGGTAAGGATCTCACTCTTGTTGCCGGTCCCTATCACGACGCGGTTCTCCGTGTTCGCTCCGTAATACAGGACCGTCATTCGCGCCCGCGCACGCAGATTGCCCCGCGCGACGGTGTCCGACTCGGACGCCTTGAGCCGTTTCTCCAAGGCCGATGCGATCGGGCCGATGTTCACGATTCGGAACTCGATCCCAATCGCCTTCGCGAACCTTCGTGCGTCTTTGAGATCCCGGCCCCCTTTCCCATCGGGCAAGGCGAGCGCGAGGACCCGTTCGGGGCCGACGGCGTCGGCACACAGCTTCGCCACCAAGGCCGAATCGATGCCGCCGCTGAGTCCGAGGATCACGCCGTTCCGGCCGCTCTCTTGGACGGAATGAGCGATGAACGCCTCGATGATGAAGACTTGTTCCTCCTTGTAACGAGGGACGAGTTCCATCGCGGGCATCCCAACTTGACGTCCGCCTTAAACCCTTCCGGCCGCGATGCCTTTATGGGCGACCGCCGGGTTCGTCGCCGGCGCGATGAACGCGAACGAGGCGACCCTCGTCTGGGTCGATGAGTACGGTCGAATGGCCGAAGCGTACGACAAAAACGTCGCGCCCCGGTTCGAGCCGATCGCTCAGGAGGTCGTCCGACTCGCGGCCCCGAAGCCGAACGAGCTATTCCTCGACGTGGGGACGGGGACCGGACTGCTCGCCTGCCTCCTCGCTCCTCTCGTTTTGCCGCAAGGCGTCGTCGCGATCGACCTCGCGGACAACGCGATCTCGGTCGCGTCGTACCGCGCCGGGAACGCGGGGATTCGCAACATCCGATTCGAGATGCTCGACTCCCGGAACATCGTGTACCGCGGCAAGCTCTTCGACGGTGTGGCGAGCAACCTCGGGGTCCCGGCCCTGGGTTACGACCGGGTCTTCCAAGAAGTTCACCGAGTCCTCAAGCCCGGAGGCCGGTTCGTGTTCAGCGAGTGGCCGACCGAGCCGAATCCGACCTTCGCCGCCGTCCGCGAGATGCTCGGAACTCACGGAACGATGACGCCCTCGAAGGATCTCGCTCAGGTGCGGGAGGCGGTGCGCCTCGTGCGAACCGATCCGGAGGCGAAAGCCCTCGGCGACCCGAATGCCGTCTTCAAGGCGCTCGATGTTGCGGACTTCGACCGTCACGAGGTCGTGAAGAATGAATTCCCGGTCCGGTTCGCGAGCCTCGAGGAACTCGTCCGGTTCGCGGCGTCGTACGGTTGGTACGAACGGGAGCTGAGAGAAATGACCCCGGAGAGGCGCGCGGCGTTTGATCAGGATTTGGCCGACCGGCTCCGGCCATACATGCGATCCGACGGCGTGCACGACACATGGAAGGTTCACTTCTTCGTGGCCCGACGGGACTAGGGACGAACAGGGGCCGAAACCCTATATACGCGGCGCCTCAATGAAACGGCGCGCATGGCCGATGAGCCGATTATCCGCGGGATTGATGCCCACAAGACCTACAACTCCGGCCCTGTGACCGTCCACGCCCTTCGCGGCGTGAACCTCGAGATCCCCCGCGGCGAAATGGTCGCGATCATGGGCCCGTCCGGCTGTGGCAAGACGACCCTCTTGAATTGCTTCTCAGGCCTCGACGACCTCACGTCTGGGGACGTCCAGATCGAGGGCGTCTCCCTGTCCGGCATGGACGATGATGCGAAGAGCCGGTACCGCTCCCGCCGGATGGGGTTCGTGTTCCAGTCGTACAATCTGTTGCCGGTCCTCACGGCCGCCGAGAACGTCGAGCTGCCCCTGCTCGTGGCGAAGGTCCCCGCGAAGGAGGCCCGCCGGAAGGCCATCGTCCTCATGGAGCAGGTCGAGCTCAACGGATGGGCCGGACACAAACCTGCACAACTCAGTGCGGGACAACAGCAGCGGGTCGCGATCGCACGCGCGCTCGTGAACGATCCCGCGATCGTGTGGGCCGATGAACCGACAGGCAACCTCGACTCGGAGACCTCCGCGCAGATCATGGATCTCATGGTCCGGCTGAATCGCGAGCAACGGCAGACCCTCGTCCTCGTCACGCACGATGCAATCGTGAGCTCGCGGGCCCATCGGATCCTCCGGATGCGGAACGGGCAGATCGTCGAAGAGACGCGGAGCGCCTGAGCCCTTTGGCCCTCCCGGAGATGGCCTTGGTGGCGGTGATCGTCGCCATCGTCCTGGCTGCCCTCCTGCTCGCGGCCCGGCCTCTCCTCGGGCGACTCGCGGCGCGGAACATCCGGCGCCGGACGACGCGCGTTGTCATCGTGATCCTTGGACTCCTCGTCGGCACGGCGGTCATTTCCTCCAGCCTCGTCGTCGGCGACACGCTGAGCTACATCTTCCTCGAGGACGTCTACGTGCGGCTGGGCGCGGTCGACGAAATCGTCTCGAACGAATTCGGTGGCCAACTCTTCTCGTTCGCGGAGACGAACCTCACGCAGATTCGCGCGGACCTGACCACCGCGAAGAGCCCGGTCGACGGAATCGCGCCCACCTTGCTGAAGGTGATGCCGGTCCGCAACGTCGCGGGCAACAAAGGGAACCAGCAGATCACGGTGATGGGGCTGAACGCGTCCTACGAAGGTGCGTTCGGTCCGCTCACGACGCGCGACGGACGGTCGGTCGACACGGCCTCCCTCGGGCCGGACGACGTGTTCGCGAACGCTCGAGCTGCGGCCGACCTGAACGCGACCGCCGGTCAGAACCTCACCCTGTTCTACGGGACGACGAACCAGACGCTCGTCCACGCCACGGTGGCAGACATCGTCCGCGACGAGGGTACCGCCTCCTACGAACGACGAGCCATTCTCTTCATGGATCTCCGGAGGGCGCAATCCGCATTCAGCGAGAACGGCTCCATCAACCTGATTCGAATTTCAAATGTCGGCGGGGTCGTGGAGGGCGTGGCCGTCTCGGACCAGGTCACGCAGGACCTCCGTCTCAGCATCGCGAGCCATCACCTTGCCCTCCGCGTCCAAGATGCGAAGGCGAGTGAAATCTCACAGGCGGTCCAGATCGGTCGAGCAGCGACAGAGCTGTTCCTCGTCATGGGCGCCTTCGGGATCCTCGCAGGGATCCTCCTCATCGTGAACATCTTCGTCATGTTGGCCGAGGAGCGCAAACCGGAACTGGGAATCGCGCGCGCGGTCGGCTTCCTCCGCCGAGACCTGCTCACGGCCTTCGCTCTCGAGGGCACGTTCTACGCGATCGTCGCAGCAGCGGTCGGTGCCCTCGCCGGATTGGGCCTCGGATACGTGATGATCTACTTCTTCGACCGACTGGTGCCCCACGGTGACGTCATCGTCACGTTCCACTTCGATCCCACCTCCGTCATCACGGCGTTCGTCGTGGGAACCGCGCTCACCTGGGTCACGATCCTCCTGGCCTCCTGGCGCGTGAGCCGCCTGAACATTGTCCGCGCGATCCGGGACCTGCCGGAGCCCGCGACGCCGGAGCGATCGCGCGACATCCTCATCGCCGGGCTCCTCACGATCCTGGCCGGTCTCGCCCTCACGGCCTGGGGCTTCCTGACGAATACGGGAATCGGGAAGATCCCGGGGCCACCGGTGCTCGCGATCGGTCTGGGAATCGCGGCCGCCTCTCGGGGATGGGCGCGCATCGCGCTCACGCTCGCGTCCGTGTTCAACCTCGCCTGGATCCTCACTCCCGTCGGCTTACTGAACCAGAGGACGGACAACGTGTCCGTCGCCTTCGTGATGACGGGGATCATCCTCGTCGGTTCGGGCATCCTGATCGCCGTGTTCAACGTGAGCGAGGTCTTGCGGTCACTCCTACGACGGGCCAGCCGCGGGGCGGGCCGGCCGGTCCTGACGACCGCGGTCTCCTACCCGACGGAGAAACGCTTCCGGACCGGGATGACCGTCGCGATGTTCGCCCTCATCCTCTTCATGGTCACGCTCATCTCCATGGTCCAGGGCCTCCAAGCCTCGAGCCTCGACACGTTCGTGCGGCAGCAGTCCGGCGGGTACGACGTCATCGCGTACACGACCTCGTACGGCGAGATCCCGAACTTCCGTCAGATGTTGCAGCAGAACTTCAGCGACCGATTGTTCCTCGGGGGCTGGAACGGGGTGTCGAGCGCCAGCGTGCTACCCGCGAAGGTCCAATCGGTCGACGGGAACCGGTCGTACGACTACACGCTCTGGGGCGTCGACAATTTCCTGCTCCGGAGCAACGGGTACGGCTTCACCAGTTTTCTGCCTTCCTACGTGAACGAGTCGACCGGCCTGCGGGAGGACCTGACGACCCGGGAGTCGGTGTGGCTCTCCCTCCGGTACAACCACACCCTCGCCATCGTGGACCGCAGCGCCGCGGGGCCGAACCAGTTCGTGCCGGACGAGAGCCGCCTCCGGGTCGTCCCGGGGGACCGGATTCGCGCGTTCGATGCCGCAGGACGCGTCGTGGACCTGACGATCGTCGGCGTCCTGGAGCAGGCGCTCCAGTTCACCTCGGGCGTCTTCGTGGATCAGGATGTCGTGCGGACCGTCTTCCCGGCACAGGAGCGGTACACCGCGTACTTCTTCCAGATGGCCCCGACCGCTGACGTCAGCGCGTTCCGGTCCGATCTAGAACGCGTCTTCTTCCCTTATGGGCTGCAAACGATCGACATCCGCGAAGAGATCGGTCGAGCCTTCGACGCCTCCCAGCAGGTCCTCACCTTGATGGAGGCGTACCTCGGCATCGGACTTCTCGTCGGGATCGCGGGGCTCGCGGTGATTACGCTCCGAGCTGTCGTCGAGCGTCGCACGCAGATCGGGGCGCTCCGGGCGATCGGCTTCACACGCCGGATGGTCCTCTCCGTCTTCTTGCTCGAGATCGCGCTGATTGCGGTCTTGGGAGTCGGGATCGGGGTTGCCCTCGGGATCGTCTTCGCGTACAAGGTCTACCTGGTGTACTTCGCCGACATCATCGTGTTCAGCATCCCCTGGGACCGGCTCCTCCTGATCGTCGGCGTTGCATCGATCGCTGCGGTGGCGAGCACCGCGCAACCGGCCATCCGCGCTTCGCGCATTCCGCCGGCAGAGGCTCTGAGATACATCGAGTGAGAGGACTCACCGAAACAGCATCGAGCAGTCCGCGTCCTGCATCATGGCGTCCGTTCCTCGCGGCCTTTCAGTTCCAGAATGACTTCCTCGATTTCCTTGCCGCGAGCGTTCGCGAACCCATTGTCCTGGCCCATTATCCGGAACCCACACTTTTCCATCACACGAATAGATGCGAGGTTGTCTTTTGCGGCGCGACCGTAGATTGGGCGCTTCGTGAACTCGACCAGAAAGCGAGAAAGGGCCTTGGTGGCGATGCCTTGGCCCCAGAATTCTTTCCCAATCCAGTAGGTGACTTCCTGTTTTCTGAACTCGTCGTCGACGAACGTCGCGACATTGCCGACCACGCGGCTTCCGACCAAAATCGTTCGAATCGTGATTCGCGGATCGCCTCGGATTCTTGTCCAGTGCTCGTTGAAGGCGTTTCGATCCGCAGGCTCTTTGTGTGTGAACGCCGCCATGTAGGTGGCGTCCGGGTCCAATTGTTGCTCAAAGAAAATCGGAAGGTCTCCTTCTTCCACCGGCCGCAATCGCAAGTCGTTCGTCATCGGCCGTTTGTACCTCTAAGTAGAGGTATGTCGCGAAGCGTCTTCGACCTTGCCATGGGAGGTCGGAGAAACAATGTGAGCTCACACGGAACAAGTCTTTTATGGCGCCCTCGACTCTCGACGGCCCATCCATGAGAGAGCCGACGCTGAAGGAGAAAGCCTGGGAACCTTCCTTCGAGGAAATGGTCCTCGCGACGTGGAAGGAGGAACCGGATCTCTACCGATTCGCTCCTGCCCGCGGTCAGGCCGTTTACGTGATCGACACGCCTCCACCATATCCGAGCGGCTCGTGGCACGTCGGCGCGGTCATGGCGTATTCGATGATCGACATGCTCGCGCGGGCGCAGCGCATGCTCGGCCGCGCGGTCCTCTTTCCGTTCGGGCTCGACCGGAACGGGATCAACATCGAGCGGACGGTCGAAAGGAAGACCGGGAAACCGCTCCACCGCTGGGACCGGGAAGCTTTCATCGCAGAATGCCGCAAGGAGATCGAAGGGATCGGAAACGGTCTCCTCGACCTCGCAATCCGGGTCGGGATGTCCGCGGATTTCGCGCACACGTACTACACGGACTCCGACGAATACCGCGCATTCAGCCAAGCCATCTTCCTCGAGTTGTGGCCCAAGGGGCTGTTCTACCGCGGGGAACGACCGACGTTCTGGTGCCCCGTTTGCGAGACGCCCCTCGCGGAGGCGGACATCGAGTACGAGGACCGGGCGTCTAGCCTCGTGTGGATGAAGTTCCCCCTCGCATCGGGAGGGGAGATCAAGATCGCGACGACGCGGCCAGAGTTGCTTGCGGCCTGTCGCGCCGTGATGGTCCATCCGGAGGATGGACGCTACCGCCACCTGCACGGAACGAAGGCCCGCGTCCCGCTGTACGGACAGGAGGTGCCGATCGTCCCACATCCGAGCGCGAAACCCGAATTCGGGAGCGGAGCCGCGATGGTCTGCTCCTACGGCGACATGGTCGACCTCGCGATGTTTCGCGAGCTGCGCCTGGAGCCGGTCAAGGCGATCGACAAGACCGGAAGGATGACGGAGGCTGCGGGCTTCTTGAAGGGCCTGAAGGTCGACGCCGCACGCGAGAAGGCGATCGACGAACTCCGGGTTCGCGGCTCCCTGGAGAAGGTCGAGCCGATCCAGCACAAGACGCCGATATGCTCGCGGTCTCTGAACCCAATCGAGTTCATCTCCTCGGATGCGTGGTATCTGAAACAGCTCGACTTCCGAGACGATCTGAAACGCCTTGCGCACGAAATGGAGTTCCGGCCGACGCGGCATCGGCAGTTGCTGCTCGACTGGATCGAGAGCCTGACGATCGATTGGCCGATCTCCCGGCTTCGCTTCTACCATACGGAAATCCCGCTATGGTACTGCAAGACCTGCGGCGAGACGCTCGCGCCGCCTCCGGGGACATACTACCGGCCCTGGAAAGATCCGGCGCCTTTCTCGAAGTGCCCGAAGTGCGGATCGAACGAGTTCGTCGGCGAAGACCGCGTGTTCGACACGTGGATGGATTCAAGCGTCTCGAATCTGTTCCTGACGCGATATCGGTCGGATCCGGCTTTCTTCCGAGAGAACTTCCCCGTGTCCCTTCGTTGCCAAGGCCGTGATATCGTCCGCACCTGGCTGTACTATACGACGCTCAAGTCGTGGCTCGCGCGCCAATCGAAGCCGTTCGAGCGGGTTTTCATCCACGGCCTCGGCCTCGACGCCCGAGGCCGCGCGATGCACCGCACCCTGGGTAACGTAATCGATCCCTGGCCTCTGATCAAGAAGCATGGGGCCGACGCGATTCGCATCTTCGTCGCGAGTGAGGCGAATCCGGGGGACGACTTCCGAATCAGCGAGGCCAAGGTGGGAGGCGCCGCGAAGTTTGTCACGAAGCTCTGGAACGTCGCCCGCTTTATCTCGTCGTTCGAAGAGCCGAAACATGGGAAGCTACACCCCGCAGACGAATGGATCCTCGCGGAGGTGAATCGGCTGATCGAGGCTTCCCGCGGGGCATACGAGGACCTGAACCTCTTCCTGCCTTCCAACCAGAATCGGGAGTTCCTATGGAATCTCTTCGCGCCCCACTACATGGAGATGGTCAAAGGCCGGGCCTACGAGGGGGACACGGGTGCGACATGGACCCTCCATGCATGCCTGCGCGACTTGCTCCGCCTCCTCGCACCGATCGCGCCGTTCTCCACGGACCAGATCTGGCGATCCATGTACGGCGGCAGCGTGCACGCCGAGACGTTCCCCAGGCCGCGGGACGGAATCCCGGGATCCCGAGCGGAATTCACGGAAAAGATCGTCGCGTTCAACGGGGACATCTGGAAGCGAAAGCGGGACCAGGCCCTGCCGCTCAACGTAGAACTGGCGGGCGTCCCTATTCCCGCCGACCTCCAGCCTTTCGAAGCGGACCTCCGCCGCATGCATCGGCTCAAGTGAGGCTTCCTTGGACGAGGATCGGTTCGCGGGAACGCTGATGTGCACCGGAGGAGTCCTGGGTCTCGCCGGAACGGTATCGACCGTGTTCCCCTTCTCCTTTCTCGGCGTCATCTCGTTCGGTCTCGTCGTGGCCTTCGGGACTTTCGTGTATCGAAAGCGGCCGGAGGCGCGGCTCCTCTCGGTGGCGACGCTCTGGTTTGCACCCCTTGGAGGCGCGGCCTCCTACGTCATCCTTTCATTTGCCCAGACCTATCACGTCGGAGCCTGGGTCGTGCAAGGCACTGCCGGACTCGCCGGGTTCGGACTCGCGTTCACCGGCGCCGTAATCAACCGCCTCGGCATCCACGTGTGATCGTGTCCGCGATCAACGACCGCGTGGCTGCTCGGGCAACGACGAGCGACGAGACGGCTGCCTTGCGGGATCTCCTCTTTCGCAGGCGTCATCCCTTCCTCAGGACAATCGTCAGGATGTCCGAATCCTGCAAGCCGTGGTCGAGACCGACCTTCTGTCCCGGGAACTGTGCGGACGCCCCCCAGACGTTCGCATAGCGGAAGCGTTTGCGCCAATCGCGGTGGATGGCGTCGCACACCATCCCCACGTCGGAGGCAGCCTTCACGATGAGCGGGTCCGCCATGTCCGCCTCTTTTCCTTGCGGCTTGAGGAAGACCCGCATGAAACGGAGGGTGTCGTAGATCTCATCCTTGAGGCGCGTGAGTCCGACCCCCTTTTCCGCCGAGATCGGGACGAGCTTCCAGCCGGGGAGCTTTTTCTGGAGGGCCTTCACGTAGTCCGAGGACACGAGATCGATCTTGTTCACGACGACCAATGCTTGAACGTAAACCCGGTTTCCCGCGAGGACGTCGATGAGCTGGTCCTCCGAGATGTCCTGGCGCACGACAATCGTGCCGTTCAAGTACCCCCATTCCCGGCAGATGTCTGCGATCAACACCTCGTCGAGCTTCGTGAGCTTGACCGTTGCGTTCACGCGGAGGCCACCGCGGTTCGCCTTCGTCAGTGTGACATCGGCGGGACGCTCGTTCAGCCGGATTCCCGCCAACCGCAGTTCTTCTTCGAGGACATCGACGTGGGTCTCGAACACGTCGATCATGAGGATAATCAGGTCGCAGCCCCGCGCAACGGAGAGGACTTCCTTCCCCCGCCCGCGACCCTTCGACGCACCGCGGATGAGCCCGGGCATGTCGAGGATCTGGATCTTCGCACCGCGATGCTCAAGGAGCCCCGGAATGACGTCCAAGGTGGTGAAGTCGTACGCGGCCACCGCGCTGTCCGCGTCCGTGATCTGATTCAGCAACGTCGACTTGCCCACGGACGGGAACCCGACGAGACCGGCGGTGGCGTTCCCGCTCTTCTTGACCGCATAACTCGGTCCTCCGCCGCCCCCCTTGAGGCGTCGCGTCTCCTGCTCGTCTTTGAGCCGAGCGAGCTTCGCCTTCAACCTACCGATGTGGTGCTGCGTCGCCTTGTTGTACGGCGTCTTCTGGATCTCGTCTTCGGCTGCTTTGATCTGGTCTTCAATCGTCATCGGATGACGAACCGAGCGGGTCCGACCACTAAAAACCTTTCAACCCGAGTCCTCGGTCGGTGTCACCACACGGTCCGGATGCCCTCGGGTTCCAGACCCTTCACCGCGTACAGCACCATCCGTCGGGATCTCGCGGTGTACGGCGACAGGTCGAGACCCCCGAGCACCCGATGGAGGAATAGTCCTACGGAGTCGAGTATCTCCTTCAGTTCCGCCAATGTATATGCCCGCACGGACGCGGTGAATTCTCGGGTTCCCTTACGGTCGAGGATCACCTGGCGGGTCTCGAACCGCCCTCGCAACAAGTCGAACGAGGCGTCCTCGAGGACGACGGTTCCGTCATCCCGGGCTTGCCAGGTTTGGTTCGGAAGGCTCGCGACCAGGCTGTCCCGGTTGAACATCTCCATCAGGAATTTTCCGCGAGAATGAAGCGCCCGGGCGATTCCTCGGAGGACCTCTCGGTCTTCCTCTAGCCGGTCGAAGTATCCGAACGACGTGAACATGCTGATCGCCGCGTCGAACGCGTTCGTGAACTGGAGCCGGCGCATGTCCCCCTCGACGAACGTCGGCTTGACGTGTGCGACACGCGCGGCCTTTCGGGCTTCCGCGAGGAGTGCCCGCGACAGGTCGAAGCCCGTCACCCGATACCCGCGCTTCGCCAGCCCGATCGTGTGGCGGCCCGACCCGCAGGCGACATCCAGAATCCGGCTTCCCTTTCGGAGATGGAAGATCTTGTCAATCGCCTCGACTTGGGCATCGGTCTCCGGGTGAACGTATCGGACCAAATAGTCCGGTCCGAAGAAATCCTCATACCACCTCTTCGGGACCTTCGCCATCGACGCGCGGCGAACGTGATCTGCGGGGAAAACCCTTCGGGCTCATTTGCGGACGATTCGCGTGCCCGCCTTTCCGCCGATCGCGGCCACGAGGTGCTCGAGGTCCGTGATCACGACGTGTTCCCCTCCGTGCTCGAGGAAGTCAACCGCGGCCTCGATCTTCGGTCCCATGTTACCAGGAGGGAACTGCCCTGTGGCCAGGTGCTTCTTCGCCTCCGCGATTGAGAGCCGATCGAGGGAACGCTGGGATGGCTTACCGAAATCCACGGCGACCTGGGGCACGTCCGTCGCGATGACGAGGTGCGTCCAGCCGATCGCGCGGGCGAGGGCCGCCGCGGCGAGATCCTTGTCGATCACCGCCTCGACGCCGACGAGCTTGCCGCCTCGACGGACGACCGGGATGCCGCCGCCTCCCGCGGCGATCACGACTCGACCATCGCCGTCCTCGACGAGGCGACGGATCTCATCCGCTTCGACGACCTCCACGGGGCGCGGAGACGGGACCACGCGGCGCCAACCGCCCCGCTGGTCGTACACCATCTTCCAGCCCTTCGCTTTCTTCACAACGATCTCGTCCTCTCGGGTGTAATACGGCCCGATCGGTTTCGTCGGGTTCGCGAAGGCGGGATCGTCCGCGCCGACGAGGACTTGGGTGATCACGCAAGCGACCCCGCGGTGGATGCTCCGGGCGGCGAATTCGTTCCGCAAGGCCTGGGAGAGCAGGTACCCAATCTGTGCCTGGCTTTCCGCCCCGCACACGTCGAGCGGCATCGCCGAGACGATATGGCGCGACTCTTCGTTCTGCAGGAGGATGTTACCGACCTGGGGACCGTTCCCGTGCGTCAGGACGACGTCGTGGCCTTCTTTCAGAAGTTCGGCGAGGAGCGCGCTGGTCGCCTCGATCCGACGGCGCTGGGCCGCTGCATCGCCGGCGCCCGGCGGCAGAAGCGCATTGCCGCCAATGGCCACGACGAGCTTCGTCACGCGACGCCCTCCCGCGGAAGGCCCGCACTATTTTGGCCAGTCTATAAGAAGGTTCGGCCGTGGAAGTGGGCCGCGAGAACGCCTCCCTCCAGGGTAGCGGCATATCTATTTATCGGGCGCCCGCATCGCCGCGTCCCGTGACCCGCGAGGAGCTTCTCGTCTCCTTCCGAACCTGGTTCCAGAAGTTCCGGCCCACGTTGTGGTTCCGGATCACGTATCTGGTTCTTCTGGGCATCATCGTCGGCGAGCTGTATATTCTCACGCTGAGCCCGCTCGCGTGCGTGGTCGTCCTCCTCATGCCGGTCAGCACGTTCGTCGTCCCCTATTGGCTCGGGGAACGAAAGCTGCAGCGGTTCGCGGGAAACCTGCTCGTCGTGTTCCTCATCGCGATCGTCCTCGCGGCGGCCATGTCGACGGGGGCGCTGCTCGCGCAGAAGGAGTCCGTCCCCGTCCAGAGCTTCACAGATCTGTCGACAAGCCCCATGGCCCTCACGAACGGGACGGTCAGCCCGTATCGGGCCCCGCCGCAAACAACGTTCACGTTTCGTGTGAAGCTGACCACCGCCACCAGTAGCACGCCGGACAAGTTTCATGTGTTCCTGAATCTCACCGTGGTCCAGGGACTCAGCAACTTCGATCGGCGCCCGTTCCAGATGACGTATCTCGGCGCGAACGCCAGCTTGAACAACACGAAGACCGGCAGCTGGTTTGTGGTCAATCAGACGCTCGGAGATTCGATCTACGGATACGCGTTCTCGGTCACGGACCTGCGTTCCAATTGGACCTACGCAGGACCCGATCTCGGCCCCGTCACAGCCTCCGGCTGGACCTTCTACGGCTTCTTCCTCTATGTGACCGCGCTGTCCCAGGTCACCATCCTCGCGGTCGTCACGTACTTCGCGATCCTCTTCCTGTGGTGGTACACGACGCGGGCGCGCCAGGCTCGGGCCAAGGCGATGACCCGCGCCGCCGAGAAATCGAAGGAGTCTCCGAAGGAAGAACCGAAGGAGAGCGCAAAAACCGCGCTGACATTCGGCGGCAAAGCCGCGAAAGCGACGGCGTTCACCTGTACGAACTGCGGCGCCGACGTGGAGGAGACGGACGCGAAGTGTCCGAAATGCGGGGCGGTCTTCGAAGACTGAGGGCCCCGGGCGTCCGCACTTTCGCCCACCCCCGCCATCGGTGTTTATCCGTCTGCCTCCATAGAATCGTCGGTTCACAGTTTATCAGGAAACCTTAAATGGACCTCCCCAAGATGCGGGGCCAAGGGATGGGAACGCCCCGCGTTCTCACCGACGCCCACCCGTGATGCCATGCCCTCCATCTCGATCGCGGAGGAACTCGCGAAGAAGCAGCGCGAGATCAGCGTCTCCGAGTTCTTCGAGCGGAACAAGCAGATCCTCGGCTACGACTCGGCGACCAAGGCGCTCCTCACGGTTGTCAAGGAGGGAGTTGAGAACGCACTCGACGCCACCGAGGAGGCGGAAGTACTCCCGGACATCCTGATCGAAGTGAACAGAGTTGACAAAGACGAGTTCCTCGTCGTCATCGAAGACAATGGGCCCGGAATCGTGAAGAAAGAGGTGCCCAACGTGTTCGGGCGGCTGCTCTACGGATCGCGATTTCATTCTCGACGCCAGAGCCTCCATCCCGACGAGCCAGTCCTTCTGCTTCGGAACGGAAAGTTCGAATTCCGACCGATTGGCGCGCTTGGCGAGCATTATTTCGAAGATGGCGAGGAGGGGGCCCTGCCACTCCCAGATGGAATTCTTGCGCCCTGTTTCTCTCTGGCCACTGGCGAAGTCCGCTGGAAACCCGTCACCCATGTCATCCGCCATCGAACAGGACACCGTATGCTTCGAATTCGGCTGTCGCATGGAGGCATGATTCGGGTCACGGCCAATCACAGCCTTTTCTCCTTCGATCCAGGGAGGGGAATCCACGCCGTCGCGGCGAAGAATCTCCACTCCGGCAGCCATGTAATCGTGCCCAGAGTTTTGCCTGAGGCTCCGAACCACGTCAAACTCTCTACTCTCAACCTCCTTGAACACATCCCGCAGGGCTTGGCCTCCGGTCATCGATGGTACGTCTACGGAGTTCCAGACCGGCTACTCAACGAAATCGAGTGCAGCCCAAAAATCCAGCAACAGATCGGTCCCAATTCGAAGAAACCGCAGTATTTCTACATCTACAGAAACGTCGGAATTCCCGTGGAGAACTTTCGAGCTTCATACCGCGCCCGGAAATTCCTTCCGGTCTGGTTCGTCCTTGCGACCGGATTGACCGACGAAGTGCCAGGCACGTCGATTCGGACCTATCAGAGTGGAACTGGAAAACCGTTGGAAATCCCGACCGACGTCGAGCTATCCGAAGACCTCGCGTGGATGCTAGGTCTCTATGTAGCGGAGGGACACGCCGGTGCCCGCCAAGGGGCTTTCACCCTCGGCCTCCACGAGCTGCAGCTAGCCATCCGGGCCAATCGGATCTTGCGAAAGACGTTTCGCGTGCGGACTAAGTTGTGGACTCGAAAGAATAGCCTGAGAGTGTCTTTCTTCAGCGACGTACTTTGCCTAGTGTTCCGCCGATGGTGTGGCAGCGGGGCCCTTTCCAAGCAGGTACCGGAATTCATTTACAGGTCCCGTCCAGAAATCCGAAGAGCCTTCATGGAAGGCCTCTACACCGGCGACGGATCCAACGCACACCCGAGCAACCAGTTGGATTACACCACGGTTAGTCCGGGTCTTGCGAATCAGCTCGCTTTCCTCTGGAGAATGGAAGGGGTGACCGCGAGCGTGAAACAAGGCAAAGGCGGACAGCTTGGTCGTCGTCCAAAACCCGCATATCGCGTGCAGGTTTTCGGCGCTGACCTCGGGGTGCTGGCAACTTTCCCTAGGAAACGGCCGACCAGGACGAACACCTATCGAAAGATGCCAACCGAACTGCTTGGCACAGAGGTCGTGACGCGACGGAAACACATCGAGATGTCTCGAGCGGGAGTCCTCGGTGCCTTTCTCGGTGTCGCTCCTGCTTCGACAAGACTTCATCTCGATCGACTCACGGGGCGACCGGTTCCTCCTCGACGAGGTCGTTTCGACTCCTCCCTACGCTTGAAAGGGTACACCGACTCCGAGAATCACCCGACCGCCAGGGCGGCCCAGCTCATCGACCTAGCCTCGAAAATCGAATGGTTCCGGGAGAGCCATCTTCAGCTCGAGCGCGTGGAGTCAGTTGAGGAAATCGATGCCCCGACGTGGGTCTACGACCTGTCCGTACCAGGCGAGGGGCTGGACGAAAATTTTGTCGCCGGGGCACGGGGACCGATTTTCGTCAAGAACAGTCGCGGTCAACAGGGCCTTGGGATCAGCGGCGCGGTCATGTACGGACAACTCACGACCGGCAAGGCCACGAAGATCACGTCGAAGGTCGAGGAAGAAGACGTCGCGTATCAAGTGGAGCTCATCGTGGACACGAAGAAGAACATGCCGAGCAAGGTCCGTGAGGACCGCGTGATCTACGAGCGCGCCCATGGGACCCGCGTCGAGATCCCGCTCCGGGGTCGGTACGCCGGCGGCAAGCAGTCCATTCCGGAATACCTGAAGGCGACCGCGATCGTCAACCCGCATGCGCGGATCACGTACAAACTCCCGGAGGGAGAAACGATGGTCCTGGAACGGGCCTCGGAGGATTTGCCTCCGAAGACGAAGGAGATTCCACCGCACCCCCACGGGATCGAGCTCGGCACGTTGATGCAGATGATGAAGGAGACGAAATCGTACAAGCTCTCCGCGTTCCTAGAAGAGGAGTTCGTCCGCGTCTCCGCGCGGGTGGCGAAGGAAATCTGCGATTCCGCAGGCATCGACGGGGACGTGAAGCCGAAATCCCTCGTCCTCGGGCAGGCGAAGGCGCTCCACGAGGCGATGCAGTCTGCGAAGCTGATGGCTCCCCCGACGGATTGCCTCAGTCCGATCGGAGAACGGCTCATCAAGCGCGGCCTCAAAAACGTCCTCGGGAGCCTTCGGCCGGAATTCTATGCACCTCCGTTGACCCGGGATCCGTCCGTCTACTCGGGGAACCCGTTCCAGGTGGAGGTCGGCATCGTCTTTGGAGGGGACCTGCCGCCGGATCAACCGATGGATGTCTTGCGATTCGCGAACCGCGTGCCCCTCATGTATCAGGCGGGCGGCTGTGCCCTCACGCAGGCAGTCGGGAACGTCGACTGGAGACGGTACGGTCTCGAACAACGAGGAGGGCAGGGCCTCCCGTTCGGGCCGGCCATCGTCCTCGTCCACGTCTGCTCGACAAAAGTTCCTTTCACGTCCGAGGCAAAAGAGGCCGTGGCCACGGTCGACGAGATCATGACGGAGTTGGACCTCGCCCTCAAAGAGTGCGGGCGCCGCCTCAAGACGCACCTCACGAAAAAGGCGCACCGAGCCAAGACAAAAGAGAAGTTCGAAATCGTCCAGCTCATCCTCCCGCGGATCGCGGAAAAGTCTGCGAAAATCGTGAACAAGAAGGTCCCGGTGCTCGACGCGACGATCACGAAAATCATGGGCGTGGTCTGGATCGACGAACAGATTGCCTACGACAAAAAAACGAAACGGCACACGGTGACAATCAACGCGCACAACTTCACGTCCGCCGGCAAGAAGCTGAACATCCACTTGCTTCTCCCGCGGGGGATTGAGGCGAAAGCCATCGACCCGAAGCCGACGGAACTTCGAGAAGACGGCAAGATCACCTGGGAGCTGAAACGAATCGACAGTGTCACGAAGGCCTCGATTTCGTTCGTCTTGGATGGACTCGACGAGGCCGAGTATGACGAGTCCGACATCTACGTGAGCGGGATCAACCCGGGCCTCGTGATCGGTGCGGAACCGCTGCCCGGCGATTGGGAGCTGAACTACGCGGAGTTCGAGGGCGAGGAGGGAGTTGTCCCCGAGGCGGCGGAAGAAGAAGGCGAGATCGACTACGACGAAACAGAGGAGTCGCTCGAAGATGAGTAAGAAGCCGAAAGCCGACGCGCCCGTGTCGAACAAGGCGGTGGACGCGCTGTACGGGATTGCCGAGGAAATCTACGAGGAGCTCGACGGCGGCCAGATCCCGAAGATGAAAATCCCCCTTCGGACGAAGGCGAACATCCGCTTCGATACGAAACATGCGGTGTGGAAATACGGGAGCCTGATGGGCGTCCGGAGCGCGAAGAAACTGAAAGGGGCGCTCATGCTCCTTCGGACGATGCACGTCCTCGAGTTCATCCGAGACATGATCCGGGAGAACAAGTCGTCCACGCTGCGAGAGATGTACTACATCTCGGAAGGCTGGGACATCGCGAAATTCCACGCGCAGGAGGAATCGAACCTGCTGGCGGAGGACCTGGAGGTGATCACGCAGCTGCTCCGGGAGGACTTCAAGCTCCGGCCCGAGGAGAGCGGGGCCAGCGTGATCGGGAACCTGACCCTCGAGGAGATCACGCGGAACGGGGATCGCAAGAGGATCAACTGTCGCGACGACGTCGGGGATGCGGGCTACACCATCCCCTACAACGTCGAGAAGGAGAAAGTCAAGTTGATCGAGGCGGATGCCAAGTTCGTCTTGGCGATCGAGACGGGCGGCATGTTCGATCGGCTTGTGGAGAATGGATTCGATGAGGATGCGAAATGCATCCTCGTACACCTCAAGGGCCAGCCCAGCCGAAGTACACGTCGACTATTGAAAAGATTAAACGAAGAGTTGAAACTTAATGTCGCCACGTTTACTGACGGCGACCCCTGGTCGTTCCGGATCCACGCCTCGGTGGCCTACGGAGCCATCAAGACGGCACACATCTCGGAGTATCTGGCGACGCCGACCGCGGAGTTCGTCGGGATCACCGCCAGCGACATCCTGAACTATGAGCTGCCCACGGATGCGCTCACCCCAAGGGACATCGGCGCGCTGAACGCGGAGATGACGGACCCTCGCTTCAACGATGAGTTCTGGCGCGGCGAGATCCAAGCGATGCTCCAGATC
>WNEY01001074.1_pt1 | contig 18669 bp, 18 predicted proteins | sample 5400531 | NCBI WGS metagenome assembly WNEY01 (sample SAMN13153338, study PRJNA577476) | soil metagenome | isolation source: 200 cm saprolite under Douglas fir tree site 1 | place: USA:California | collected 2015-04-18
CCCTTCGCCTTGATATGAATGTCGAAGCGGTCGGAGGCGGCGAGCATCGGCCCCGCCTTTGTCGCCATGTCGCCGATCGCGATGCCGGGCTTATTGTGCATCGCGAAAACCGCATCGCACGCGAATTTCTCGAACAGACCCTCCTCGACCATGACCCGGCCGCCGCCATAGCCTTCTTCGCCCGGCTGGAAGATGAAATGGACGGTGCCCTCGAAATTGCGGGTCGCCGCGAGATAGCGCGCCGCGCCCAACAACATCGTCGTATGCCCGTCATGGCCGCAGCCATGCATCAGCCCCTCATGTTGCGAGCGGTGCGCGAACTCGTTCAGCTCCTGCATCGGCAGGCAGTCCATGTCGGCCCGAAGGCCGATCGCGCGCAGCGAGTTGCCGCGCCGGATCGTCCCGACGACGCCGGTCGTGGCAAGACCGCGATGCACCTCGCAGCCATATTCGGCGAGCTTCTGCGCGACCAGATCGCCGGTCCGCTCCTCGGTGAACCCGAGCTCGGGATGGGCGTGGATGTCGCGACGGATTGAGCTCAACTCATCGGCAAATTCGAGGATTTCGGGAATGATCGGCATGATGGCTCCGGGAATGTCGGGCAGCTGGGTCGCGCTGCAAGGAATGGGCCTCTGCTTTGGCCACCATAGCGGCTCGCCGCGGCCAGGGCCACCAAGCTTGCGCCGAAGACCCGCCGGTTAGACCACGATCCGGTTAAGTTCGACCATGGCCCGACCGCGCAACTGCCCCCAACCGGCAGGCAGCATCCTGCCCAGCGCGACAGTGACACGACGTGCTTCAGCTGACGCTTACTCCGAAGGCAAAACAGGCTTCTTCACAGCCGACTAACAAGGGACCTTAACAAAATTAGTAGCGGCGCCATTTCCGTCTAAATATCCAACGAGACGTGCGTGGTCAATACACTCTCCAGCAAAAGCTATTTGCCAGCTGCCTCCGCCTAACGTCAAATATGGCCCCGGGGTACCTGGTTTTCTATTTTTAACATACTCCCTAATGTTGTTCGCAACCGTTTGATCTGATATTAAGCCGAGATCTGTCAGAAAACCTAGGTTAGTGGCGGCTCGGTCCGGGGCGGTCTTTTCTGTTCCAGAAACTTTAATCATTTCAAGTATCCTAGTAGCTTCTTCTTTACTCCTTTCCAGGGTGTATGTTTGGTTCGCTTTAAATTCTTCAAAATGAAGCTGGTGAGCATTATTCATGAAACTCACGCCGGCGTTCGTGAATCCTGCTATCGCTGCAGCCAGAATCGCGAGTACGAGCGGATTCGTCCAGCGCGCTCTTCGAAGTTCTTCTTCTTGGTGCTCGATTTCTCGCCCGCGCAAATATTGATCTTGTTCTTTTAGTACTAGCTCGCGGTTCTGGTGCGCATTACCCTCACCCCATTTTTTAAGTTCAAGTTCGTGCCACGCGTGCCACTTTTCGCGTTCAAACTCGCTAGGCGGCGTCGACTCATCCGACATCGGCAACCTCAGTCGCGGCTAGATAGTCCCGGGTTCCCACAGATAGGACCCCGGTCCGCGATTTCAGATGGTCCCTAAATACTCTCGATACCGGTCGATCGCGGGCGGGAAACCCAAACTAATCTTGAATGAGGGCAAGCCTCCCGTTTTCGAACGTCGCTGATCTGCCGCTTCCATCCGACCATTCCCATAAGCTGCGCTTACTGCGCGCCGTCACGGTCGAATGGATCGCAGCACATTTCTTGTTGGGGTCTTGAGCCCTGATCGTCGTCTCCGCCACGCCGATACGGAGCCCTTTGAAGAGATCGTCGCAGCGTTTCTTCTGCGCGTCCTCTTCCTGCGCCTTCTGGCTGAGTCGCTGTATGTGACGTTCAGCATAGCCGTCCAATTCCGTCGCAAGTGCCGAGTGCGCCACCTCAGTTTCCGACGGTTGTTCAGCGCATCCACAGACGAGCACGCCGAAGCAAAGGAGGCTTGCTCTGACCATCTGTGTTGGAAGCTTCGCGATGTCTCGCATCGCCTAAATCAGCAAGGAGCCGTGACGAAAACGTTGCAGTTTCCCTGGTCATCCAAATACGCCACCTGTCGGGTGTTGGTATTCGGATCGCAGAGGCCCACCCAGCAGACGGTCCCTTGTGCGGCGGCCGCGGACGCTGTGAATGACACGCCATGGCCCAACTCTTCCTGGGTCGGCTCCCTGTCGGAAATTTGATGACCGAAGGCTCTTGCCTCGGCCAAGGTTCGCGCTATTGCACTTTGTCCGGCGGGGGCGTGCGGAGCGAAATACACGCCGCGACGCGACTCTTCCTGGGTCGGCCTGCTGGACTCTCTTTATGACCAAGGGCTCCTGCCTCAGCCAAGGTTCGTGCTATTGCACGCGTTTTACGTTGTTGACCATGCATCTTGTCCTCCGTTCGTAAAACATCGTTTTAGGGGCTGGGACTCCTTATGGCGGCGCTTACGGCAGCACCGATTTCCGAGGCGAGATGCGAGTTCAAGACTTCGTTGCTGGGCGCCAGCGGCGCTTTTTTCCCAGCATCGGTCGCTGCGGTCGGCCCTAGCGTGATCAGCAGGTCATCGGTCCGGTTTCGCTGAGCTTGGAAAAATGGGAGACTTCCTTGGTTTGCGGAAACGGGGATCAATTTCCAGCTTGGCGTGATATTGCCGGTCTGTTTGATCAGAAAGGTGACTTGGTGCGATATGACGCTGATCGGTCTGGTATATCCTTCGGGAGTCCGGATTGTCGCGTTGTACGCGGGGAATACTGCCTCTTGAATCCAGTCATCTAGCCTCAGATTGCTTTCGAGCAGGACGTCGCCTTGGTGTTCACAAGGTATGGTAAGTTTCGTGTTCCCGTCTCGTGGCATTTTTGCGATGTAGTCTTTGAACACAAAGAAGAAATTCACCTTACCGATGCGAGTGCCGTCAGCAGACACGCTGTAGTTTGCGCCCAGTGAAAATGCTTGACCGCTGGTAACTGCGCCGTTTGGGAACTTCGTAATACTGTTTGCCATCGGGCTTGTATACAATATTCCCGGGTTAAGTGACGATATATCCTCCGCCGTCATCGTAATCGTGGCGAGAGCTGACCAATCTTCGAGCCAGCCGAGTTTCGGGGCAGTCTTGATCGGCTGATGCTCCGCCAAGTCGTCATCCATGGCTAGGGCCCGCATGACGCCATGAATAAGCTCGCAGCGGACTTCGTTCACGATGTGGTTGATGGTGATTCCAAGCCGTTCCGTCTTTTCTCCGCCGAATTCTAGCTGGGGAGTCCGCAAGCCGCAGGCCGAAACAACGATAACAGCGAACGCGGCGGTAAGGGCGACAACAGAGCAACGCACGTTGGGTTTTCCGACGGCCTGCGTCACGCGAGGGCCTCCATTTCAGAATTTATTATGACGCTGAATAGGCATCCCAACAAGTTGAAATACACGCAAAAGGAGAAGTCCACACCGGTCCGAAGCAGGCTATCTGTACGCTGCGAAACGGTGATTTTTGGCGTTTCTCGCTTCGCTCTAGGAGGACCAATCGCGCCAGCGTCACCCGTAGCAGGCGACGATTTTGCGACTCCTATTTAGCATCGAATGCGGTCGACCTCCTGGGTCAGGCGTTCTTTCGTCCGGTCGTGGAGCTTGGTCGTGCGGGAGCTTTCGTGCGCCGCCATCTCCTGCGTGTGCTCGACGTCGCACTCGAGGTGGGTCGGGTTTGGGGAGAGCAGGTCTGGGAAAACTCCGCTAAGATAGCGGCACGTTTCGGTGCCGAGCGCCATGCGGCGAACACTTCATGGCCGTACGGACCGGGACTCGCGCACAGCCCCTCTCTAATGCAGGGACTTGCAGGCATCGGATACTTCTATCTTCGGCTCGATGCGCCCGGAGTTCCGTCAATCCTTGCCCCAGAGCCGGACGCTCTCGCACGTGCCTGATCGTAAGCGCTTGTATGGGCTTTCGCCTGTCAAGTTGGATAAGCGCGGGTGTGCCGAGAGGATCCTGACAGACCGGACAAACCGAGGAGAGCCCGCCAATTGGACGCAAAGCTCGCGCCGCGACCTTGTATTCGGTTGGATCCGCGCGGGACCCGGACCATGAAGCAGCGGATGCGCTTCGGCGGCGAAGCGTCGCGGTCGCCTGTTTGGCAGCCCGTATCGCCGGTTCGACCCCGTGACGATGCTCAAGCGGCAGAAGACGCGCCAGGAAAAGGAAAAGCAGTGCACGAGCAGCCAGCTCCGGTAGTCGCTGAAGCATCCGGCGCGTCGATATCGCGATGAAGCGGAAGGGCGGCAACCGGAACTGTTGTCCGAGCAACGCCGGCACCTGCCGCGTCCTTGCAGGCGCAGACGACCGAGACATCTGCCGGCATGGCGATCGGCATGGCACTGACGCACTGATACTCATTCTGAGTATTGGCCTCCAAAAACGGCTCGTAATTGCGGCCTGCCCGGAATGCGGAAGTGGATCGCACCCAACGGTCAACTTGCGGCCGATTACGCGATAAACCGGATTATCACGTGGAGAGCAATGCTCAGCACGAAAGTATAGCGGACCGGCAAACGCGGATGCTATCGCTCGCAGATGCGTATCGGATTTGCCTTGCTCGGCATCGTCGCGCTTTGGGCAGCGATACCAACAGGTACCAGCACAGCGGGCGAAACGCCGGTCTGTCGCAGCGTCGAGGCAGCCGCGCGCGCCAATCTGCTGCCCGTTGCGGTGCTTACCCGGCTCCTATGGGTTGAGAGCCGCTTTCAAGCTGGCGCCGTCAGCCCCGCGGGGGCACAGGGAGTGGCACAATTCATGCCGGCTACCGCTGAGGAGCGGGGTCTGTTCAACCCCTTCGTCCCTGATCATGCTATCCGGCAGGCGGCCAAACTCCTCGCCGACCTCGATCTCCAATTTGGCAACATCGGCTTGTCCGTTGCGGCGTACAACTCGGGGCCTGGCAGGGTAGCGAAATGGCTCGCTGGAAACGAAGCCTTACCGCGTCAAACCAGGGATTTTGTACACGTCATAACCGGCCATACCGCCGAAGAATGGGCCGTGGCCGCACGGTACAGGCGCAGCCTTTCTGAGGAATCCCAATCTTGTGCGGTTCTTGCAAGCACTGGCTTTAGCACCGACCGTCGGCGCGTCCTGCGGGGTCTGGAGGGCAGCGGTCGCCTCCTGCCGGAAATGGAGCGCAGCGGTCGCCTTTTGCCGGGCGTGGAACGAAGCGGCCTGCTTTTGCCTGGCATGGAACGGAGCGGCCGGCTTATCCGGGATGCCGGCCGATCAGGACGCGCCATCACGGCTTCGTTTCGCACCGGACTTCTGCACAACTTAACTCCTTGATGCGCTTGCGCGTGGAGGCCGGTGCGGAATTTCTGATTTCTGCACACGGCAGCGCTGGGGTGGACTTTGGTCCTTCACCGGGGGCGGCGGGACGGCGGGGTCGCGCCGATACGGTCGTTCTATTTTGCCGGCACAATGACGCCACACGACTGCTGACGCCAGCACCGGCATGAGATCGACGGCGCAGATGCAACAAACGACGCCAGCGGTGTGCCCCGACGCAGGTTGATCAACGGTTTCGGGGTGTCGGCGCGGTCAACTGGCGATTTTTGGCCCGCCTGCGGGCACACGACATGAAATTTGCCGTTGCTTAAGACGGGTGCAGGGGTGATCCTCGTATCACAACGACCCGGAATCCGGGAATGTCGGCTGAAGCCAGTACTTTTTCTGCACATTGGGCAACCGCCGCGGGCCGTTGGAGAGCGGTATGGAAGTCGTCCTTCCAGCCGCGCCCCCTCGCAATCCTCCTGGCCCTCGTGCTGGCGGCGCTGGCAGGCCGCGCCGGTTGGCCGTGCCCTTGCGCGTCACCGGACCGTCCGCCACGGCGTCGATGGACGGTTTCGCCGGCTCGATCTCGATCGAGCAATATCTCTATCCGTTCGGCGCCGGCCTAATCGTAACCTTCTCTGACAAGAAAGGCGCGTATCAGGACGACGACTGGGTGGACCTGCTGATCTCGAACAGCCAGCAGCCACTGACCGTCACCTTTCCCGACGGTGGAAAAGAACAGTCCATGCTGCTGGAGGACTTGGCGAGGGTCAGCCTAAGGGGAATGCGCGCCGCCCATTTCGGAAGCGATGCGGCGGAGCTTCCACCAGTGCTGCCCTTCGTCGTGACGACGGTCGTCTCCGCTAGCGGCGTCGATGCCGCCGCCATGCCCGCCAGCGACGGGCCGATCCATCGCATTCTGTACGGTGCGGCCTCAGGGCGCCCCAACTATAAGGACGCTGCCCTGCCGGCGATCGAGGAGTCCAGGCTCACCCTGCGCAAGGGCGCTTCCCCCGGGGACATCGTGTTCGCAGTCGGCCGCGGACGCACCATCTGGCTGCCTTCCTCCTTCCTAAGGAAGGAGGAAGAGTTGAAGGAAGGCGCCGGGGCCAAACCCAAGCACAAGATCAGGAAGACGTCGATGAGCTGCTATCACCGCAACCAGGTCTTCGCCGCCCTGCAGGCTGAAAGCCTGGGATGCCTGACACGCGAGCTAGTAAAGCGCCTTGGCGGTAAGCCGGAGGGTAACCTGCCGATCCAGATCAACCAATTCGGCAGTATCCCTGCCAACCTGCTCGCCGACATGCACGACGGCAAAAAGACGACCTACTGCTCCAACAGCCTGAAGAGGCAGATCGACGACAGCAACTTAAAGGATGCGATCGGCGTGTTGCGCACCAGGTACGCGTTGCCGACTTGGCCATCACCGGCCATCTGAGTGGCGCACTGCCACGTCGTCGAGGTCTTGATCCAGAAAGAGGCGACGTCTCGAAGCTTCCACGCCAGCCCACCTGGTTATCCAGCTGCACAAGCACCCATTTGGCCGCTGGTGGTTATAGCGAGAATGAGACCAGCGTCGTGTTCCGTGCGATCTGGAACGACCGCACCATTTTTGGCCGCGAGGTATCCAGGCGTGCGGGGAACAGATTGGTGTGTGCCAATCTGTGCGAATGTCGCAAATGGGGCATGACTCGCCCAGCCTATCGTTCACCCCAAAAGTACATCCTTTTCCAACCCGTCGCGTGTCCGGTTTTAACGGCGTCAACTCCAGGGAGGTATTTCTGCGTGCCGGGCTAGGGCCCACGGCGATTACCCAGTGAGCCAGCTGGCATGCGGTGGACAACCGCCTCCGCGAGGTCACGGCGCTCCCGGTTGGCAAACGCCCCGCGTCCGCGGATCCTTTTCACGAACTATTCACGGCATATCAACGCCGGTATTCAGCCAACTGTGCTGGATTACCGCCCAGCCGCTTATTGGACGGGAGCAAAAACGTGAACCGTGCACCGACGGTCGCATAGTGACGGGACGCTACGACCGGATCCGCGCTACAATCTGTCTGCATCGGGGTGACTTTGGACAGAGACAAATCGTTGGCACAACAGAATTTTCTCTGCGCTTGTGCACCTCGTATGAGACATGCGGACTAAGGTGCAGCGATGGGGCATTCATCTGAACCAGAACAGACTTCTCAGGGCAAGCGCGGGATTGCCAATGTACGGCCGGGACGTATGAGCATAGACGGGCTTCTTGAGGGTAATTTCCATCTCGATGTGTGGGAAAGGCATACAGAATTCGTGACCGTTGTTGCATATGAGGCCGACCTCGATCCGGAGGACCGGGAGAAATTAGCAGCAATTGGGCTGCGCATGGCCACTCTCATGCGCGATGTCCATCAAAAGATATATGTGCCACAACAGGCCTCACAGCTGTACCCGGCAGCGGGCGACACGACGGACTGGGCCTATGGAAAACATTCAATTCCAGCGATTACGATAGAACTCAGACCCGACTCGCACGCTCTGGGCGGCTTTATATTGCCACCCGACCAAATCAAACCAACGTTCGATGAGATGTTGCCGGCTACAATGGAGTTCATCAGAACTATCTTTGGGTAAATCACTGGGAAGCGAGGACATGGAATGGGCTAATTTTCGCAGCGACGCGACGCAGGCGGCCCTGCGACAAGAGCCCTATTCTAAACATCCGTTTCAATCGGCCAGACTTACACGAGCCAGGGAGGCATATCGATGAGTGCGAGGGCAACCTTCGTCGCAAAGTTGGGATCGAGCGCCGCGTTTGCGCTTGCCACGGTCGCAACGGCGCTAGCGCCCAGCTGGATCGAACTCAGTCTAGGCATAGACCTGGACCACGGCGACGGTGAGGTCGAGTGGGGTATTATTGTCGTTCTCGGGCTCATGGCGGTCGGGTTCTCGATCCTCGCGCGCTTTGATTGGCGCAGGATAGGAAATGAGGCGACAAATGTCTGACGACATAAAGAAGCTACTCGAGCAGGCACCGTTCAGTTTCACTGGCACGATCCTAAACCTCGGCGCGGCGACCATGACCAATCTCGCCGTCGATGATCGTACCGCCGTTGTGCAAGTCGACCACGTGTTGCACGCGCCCGACGCTTTTGCGCGGATCGCCGGCCAGCGCATCACGATCCAGCTGGCGGCAGATGTCGATCCTCCCGAGGTCGGTCAGAGCTTCGCGTTCTTCGCGGAGGGGCGAGCGTTTGGCGACAGCATCGCGGTCGCCGAAATCGGCAGGCTACCGGTCGAAAGCGTCGAGCCTCACGCCAGCCTGGCGCTTGCTTCGGGCGCGACGGCCGGCGCCTTTACCGGACTACTTCGGGAAATGCACCAGGATAAGCTGCGCGAGCACATGCACGCCGCAGATGCCGTCGTGGTCGGACGCGTGGTTAGTGTCGAAAAGGCAGGTACGGTCACGTATTCCGAACACGATCCGGACTGGTGGCGCGCAACCATCGACGTCTATCACGTCGAGCGCGGCCAGATCAAACCGGGCAGGGTCAGAGTGCTGTTCGCAAATAGCTCCGACGTGCGATGGCGTCACACGCCCAAACCCAAGCCGTCCCAGGGGGGCGTCTGGGTTTTGCACCGAACGCCGGTTGGTTTGCGGAGGATCGCTCCATTCCAGATCCTGCATCCGGATGATTATCAGGCGACCCAGAATTTGGACGTGCTCCGTTAGCCGGAGGTTGAGCGCATGCTGCACATCGTCAACATTATTCCCGCTTCATTGAGCGACGAGTCCGGCCAGGACAGCGAGCCGAACCTGGCGGTCAACCCCGCGCACCCCAGCGACATGGTCGCGACCGCCTTTACGCCGGCGCCGATGGGTGGCCCGAATGCGCCCATCTATGTCTCGACGGACGGCGGAAACACCTGGAGCCTGCGGATGGTGGTCCCTGGCAACGGCTTTGCTGGGACGGGGGACATCACTGTCGGTTTCGCAACCACCGGAGGCACCCTCTATGCGGGAATCCTAAACGGCACGACCGGCCGTATGCAGATTCTGCGAACCTCAAACTTCGCTTCCACGACGACTATGGCCGTGCTCGTAGACCGTGACTCCGAGGATCAGCCATGGGTAGTTGCTGGCAGCGTGGTTGTCGGCCCGATCTCGCAGGATCGGGTTTTCGTTGGAAATAATAAACTCAATCAGCCGGGTGGGAAAACGCCGATCATCGATGTTTCGCAGAACGCGGCAACGGCCGCGCCACCGGCCGGCTTTACGCCCGTTCAACTCGAGCATCGCTCCACCGCCCGCCAAGATGGTCCGCCGATCCGAACCGCCTTGCATTCCAACGGCACGGTCTATGCCGCTTTCCAGCGGTGGGTCAGCGGGACGTCCCCCAACCTGAACATCGACATCGTCGTCACTCGTGACGACAACTGGGGCGGTTCACCGTCACCATTCACCGCGCTTGTCGATACCAGTGACGGAGTTGTCGGTCAGCGGGTGGTGACGAACCGCTTTATCCGTTTCAACGCCATGATGGGCCAGGAACGACTCGGCGCTGACCTTTCGATCGCGGTGGATCCAACAGATGCGAACACTGTATGGATCGCTTGGTGCGACCGGGTCGGAGGCTCCGCGGGCACGGATTGGACACTTCACGTATCGCGGTCCGTCGACCGCGGCCAGACGTGGTCCGCCGATCTACGCACAATTACGAACGCGAAGAATCCTGCGCTCGCAGTGAACTCTAACCGACTTCTCGGGCTCCTTTATCAGCAGTTCACCGGTACCACCTGGGACACCAAGCTTGAGTTGACGCCCAACGGCTGGTCAAGTCCGGTTGCGCCGCTCGTGCTGCATACAGCCCGGTCAAACAGCCCCGCCAGCCTCGGCTCACCTTACATCGGTGACTACATTAGACTTCTCGCCGTCGGCGCCGACTTCTACGGGGTCTTCTGCGGCAACAACACGCCGAACATGGCCAACTTCCCGAACGGCGTCACCTACCAACGAGCGGCTGACTGGACGAATCACCGGCTGCTTAGCACAAATGGCGTCACCGTCGTTCAGCCTTCGATCGACCCGTTCTTCTTCCACTGGTCCTAGACCCTCCGGCCACGGGGTTGGGCAAACCAAGCTAACGAGAGGGGAGATGATGGGCATCTTTGCGAGACCCAAACGTCGAACCACGTCCGGTCCAATGCCGGGCGCCTCAGTTCGGGTCCTCGGGATCGAGGTCGCGCAAGCCATACAAAACCTCGACAACCGCGCACCGCTGATCCGCGGCAAAGATACGGTCGTGCGACTGTATCTGCAGCCAACCGGGTTTGCGAAGAAGCAGAGCATTCAGGGGGAGCTCGCCATAGCACCCTCGCCCGGTGCTCCCGCTCAGTACGTCGCCTCGGCGAACACGATTGAACTGGGAGGCTCGACCGCATCAGCCCTGAAGCAGCAGCGCGGCGAGCTGAAGGCGAGCCTCAACTTTATGCTTCCTGCCGACGTGCTTCGCTGGAACGCCCTTTCTATCCAGGTGAAGAGAATACTCTCACAAGGCGGTGAGGTTCCGGTCGTCTCCGGCCCGGAGCTGACGCTGCCGCTTATGGAGGCCCCGCCACTGCGGGTGAGAGCGGTGGGGCTGCGCTATAAATGGACAAAGCCGGATGGCACGACCGTCGATGTCTCTCCGGAGGCGTTCCATTTCGATTTTCTGAAATCCTTCATCACCCGTGCCTACCCCGTCGCGGAATTACGGTGGTCCCAGGTGGTCGTGCAGGCCAACCCGCTGTTCGCGCCGCCTTTCAGCGGTCCGACAACGGACGATGGCGATGACCCCCTGTGGCGCAGCAAGTTGGATCTGGCGCACAACCAGCTTGCGGCAATCCGCGCCAAGGACATCGAGGGCGGGGTCGACCCTCGCACTCATTATTACGGGCTCGTATCGGACGCCTCAGCCGGCCTGTTCTTCCGCGGTGCGGCAAAGGACATCCCAGAGGCGCCTGACCCTTCCGTGGTAGCTGTCGGGCCTGTCGGAGATCCCCAGCAATATGGCGGCCTCAAATGGGATAGGGAGCGCTCCTTCGCCGGCTGGTACGGCGCGCATGAACTGGCGCATACCTTCGGGCGTTTCCATCCCGGGTTTTGCAATCAGGATGCCAGCGACAGGCACTTCCCTTACTCGGATGGCCGCATCGGCGATAACCAGCACGGCGACATGGTCGGCCTCGATATGGGGGATCCCGCGCTTAATCTCCCGATGCAGGTCATGAAGAACGATGTCTGCCACGACATCATGACCTATTGCGACTACCAGTGGGTATCGTCGTACAGCTACCAAGCGATCCTGGAGCGGTTGCGAGAAGAAGACATTAAATTCGCGCCTATCGCTTAGTTCAAAGGAGGCGCTTAGTTCAAAGGAGGGCCAGAATGGCGACCGGAATCATCAAGGGGCAATTCGCCCATGTGGTGGGTACGTTCGATCTCGCCCAGCGGGGCGGAACGATCGATTACGTGACCCCGGTTGGGACGGCCACGGAATCGGCTGATCTAGAGGATCAAGGCATTCACCTCGTCGGTGAAGATGCGGCAGGGAACAAGTTATTCGAGAAGCCTGTCAACCCGCAGCGAAACTCGTGCGCACCCCATGCGCAGCGAGGGACCTTCGAGGAGTTTGTACCGGTATCGCCGCAATTAAACAAGATCCGGCTGGTGATAGGCGAATCGACAGCGGCGGAATTCAGGCGCGGCGCGCAAGCAGCGCCTGCTGCAATCTCATTCGGCGCCCAGTTGCCCGATGCACCTCACAGGCTGTCGCTCAGTCCAACCGGCGTAGCCGCCGCCATTTCTGGGATTAGTTATACGGTTCAGGCAAAGCCCGCTGACGCACCCCACTGGCAGACGCTTGCAGTGGGTTTGCCAACACCGCACGCCGAAATCGACGTGAATCAGTTCCCCGGGTCCAAGAGCGTTGAGGTCCGAGTGATGAAATCGGACGGATTCACCGAAGACGAGGTATTTCGCGATACCAAAAACTTCTGAACGCAAATGTGAATATCGACCAGAACCGACCTCAGCCGGCCCATAACAAAAGGCAGGGAAGACGCAAATGCCTGAAAGTGATCCTCCGGACACCTCCATTGCGGATCGCGGCATCGCCGTCGCGCCCGGTGGAGCTTCAACTATCGACCGCTCATTGATCGATACTCTCCGGATTTACCCGCCGCTGGGGATCGCGCGCGTCGGCAACGCTGAGGACGATTACCTGATCGGCCCCGAAATCGTCGGCGGTCCAGCGACCCATCTCGATGGGGGTCCGGCCCGATATGCCTCCGACTTCCGGTCGGAAGATGGCAGCATCAGGCGTCAGGCCGCCCGGTTTCGCGTTTACGCGCACCTGCGGGACGGCAGCGCGCGCGAACTTATCGCGAGCCAGGGCTGCCGGATCGAGTGGCGCGTCGCGATCGCCAATCTGAAAGCGGGCTGGTATGAATTCAACCAGGCCATGGATCTGCCACGCGGGATCAGCAAAGAAGCACGGCGGCGGAATGAATCGCTCCCGGCCATTCCCGGCGGCCGAGCCGCCCTGGACATCGTACCGACGCCGAGGAGCATTGAGGGACCCAACAAAGCTGGGCCGCGCTATCGGTTTGATGACGGGATCTTCTGGCACAAGCCGGTCTATCTCGGCGAGCTGCGGACCGACGCCGAAGGGCGCCTGATTTTTCTCGGCGGCAAGGGCCAATCCGCCCCGTTTCGCCCGGGCTTCAACCCGACTACCTTCGCCAATAATACCGGCTGGCATGACGATGTCTCGGATGGTCCGGTCCGGGCAACCGTGACCTTTCCGGACGGCACCAGCATGGAGGCACAGCCGGCCTATGTGGCCGTGACGCCGCCGAACTTTGCACCCGGCCTCTTCGGGCTCGTCACGCTCGACGATACCGTTACGGAGACCTTCTATGGACAGGGCTGGTTGAAGCCTCCGGCCTCGAGCTCCTTCACAAAGGATATCTGGCCGATTTTCGACCGGCTTACCGGTCTCCAATGGGTCAATCACGGCCTCTTTGTCCTCGGTGGGCACGGTTCACCTCTCGATGCTCGTGACCCGGCGGTCATCGATCGGCTGCGCGACGCCTCCCCGGCACATGCGCCATGGCGGCGTGTGGTCCTGGGGTTGTTTCGGTCGTCCGAGGCAGGAGGCGAATTTCAGGAGGCGCTGTTGCCGCAGATTTACGGCGACGCTTACGGCGAGTCGGAGACCGATACTCTCGTCTATCTTTCGGTGACCAGCACGCAATACCAGCACCTCGAACGCTGGGCGAAGGGTGAGTTCACTGATGACTGGCCGGGAGAGATCCCCACTCCTGTGAACTTCGAAGACCTCCCGCCACTAGATCAGATTACTCACCTCCGGCGCGCCTCACTGCATGACTGCCTTGGCGGGCCGTTTCATCCCGGGATCGAGCTGACCTGGACGATGCGGTTGCCCCGGGTCTGGACCGACGCGTATCGCCTCAACATCCTCGATGGCGATGAGCCTGCGCATCAGGACTATGGTGAGTTGCTGACGCCAGCGGTGTGCACAGGTGCTGGTGGGCCTTATGACGGAATTGCTGCCGGGGCGTTAACGCGCTTTCTCGGGGTGCCGTGGCAGACGGACGGGACATCCTGCAACTCGGCGGCGGATTACGCGCCGGCGACTTTTCTGTCGATGCCCACCTTTTGGGGAGCGCGGGTCCCCGATCAGGTGCTGGCGGAAGCCAATTACCAGCGCATGCGTGCGCTTGATCCCGCGATAACGCCGATCCAAGGACAGAAGCATTTCATGTTGCGGGTCGACTGGCTTCGCGACGTCAGGGGCTTCGATTATTACCGGCGTCTTGAAAACATGATCACTGAATGGTGGCAGCTCGGCATGGTACTGCCGGTCGCCGGTGCACCGACGCATTTGCCGCCGGACCTCCGCGTCGAGCAGGGGCGGCATCCGAGCCATCCTGGCAGCGATTTGAAGCGCAAGCTAGTCGCCGCGGTCGAGGCATTGGCTCATCCAGAGCCGGTCACGGCCGCGCACGCAGCTTCCGGATTCGCCGCGAAAGCAAAGACGGAGGTCTACCGCCCACCGAAGCGCAGATTCCGTCAGGGCGAGATCTGAGGCGAGCGCTCACATGCCAAGCGTCGATGTCCTCGTGGCGGGGGCAGGACCGGCTGGGCTGACAATCGCTCGCCTACTCGCGCTGCGTGACCGGTGCGTCGGACTGATCGAAGGGCCTCGGCGTGAGTGCTCCCGGCTCGAGGTGGTCTCCCCAGCGATACTGCCCATCTTCGAAGGGCTCGGCGTGGCTCACGTATTGGAGGACCCATTAATCGCGCGGCGGTGCCTTGGCATTCGCCGCCGCTGGGGAAGCAGGACGACGCAGGTCGACGATTTCATCGGACAACCCGGCGGCAGGGGTTTCGTGATCGATCGACGCCGGTTTGACGCGTTTCTCAGAACCGAGGCATCAGGGGCAGGTGTTGAAATCGCAAGCGGTGCGGTGGCTGCCGTCATGCGGGACGGCAACGCCATGGTGGTGAAAGTGCGCGAGGGCTCGACCCGGTCTTGTTGGAGCGCGAGCCTTATTGTCGACGCCACTGGCAGACCGGCGTCGGTGGCTCGCCGGCTTGGCGCGTGCCGGCTCGTCACCCAGCGGCTCGTCGCAGAACGCCAATACGTCTCCAGCCACGCCAAAGAAAAGGACGAAGCGGTCTGGCTTGAAATCGAAGGAAATGCTGCCGCCTGGCAATATAATGTCACGGGTCCCGGTGAGCGGGGAGAGAGATGGGAAATCCGCCCCGGTGGCAGGCGCGGTGAATCAGACGCAAGTCGGCTCTTCGATGCCTCTGCAGCGTTCTTAACCCGCGCTGCAGGCGATGGCTGGATCGCCATCGGCGATGCTGCCACGGCGTTTGACCCGATTTCAGCGCAGGGTCTGGGACACGCGTTGAGTACTGCGCTGGTCGGCGCTGGCTTGATCCTGTCGTCCGGAACACCGGGCGCTCAGCACCAAGCCGCGTATTCCGACGCAGTAATAACAACCTTCATGACATCGGAAGCTGCGCGGCGACAGGTCTATCTGGCATCGATTGGTTTTGGACCAAGACCCTCCGAGCACGCGCCCAATCAGGGGACGCTTCGCTCGCCGGAAACTCAGGTACAGGGGCCACCTCGAATTGCAGTCTGATCCACCGAGCCCGTTCCTCCGACATTCGCTATGCAAACCTCGTTCTTCAGACCCCCGCTTTGGGTGTGAGGTGCGAGCACAGAAAGCAAGGGAGCATCTGAGAACTACAGCAGCGCAGCGAGGAGAAGATGGCGCGTCACAACACATTCAGCCCAAGGCAACGAATTTCACTTCGGCCATGAACTCCATGAGAGCCCAGGGTAGCTATTCCGAATATAGGGTCCTTTCCCGCCCAGATCCGCTACAAGGCCAACTCGGCGGATTTTGGGGGGTTGCAAACGCTCGAAGAGAAAGTCGCGACCTTGCAACCACCGCCGACCTGCGGCTCGGCTGGTGGCTCGGCAACCCGGGGCTTGCCGGCGACCGGATTGGCAAATTCGAGCGCGTTTTCAAACAGGTGCTGGCCCGTTGTCGGGGGCGGCTCGCGTACTCCATGTCCGGTTGCTCCGAGGCCGCATCGAAAAGCCGTTTGAAAACATCGGCTTTTACCCAGTCTCGATACCACTTGAAGACGGTGTTCCAAGGACCGAACAGCGGCGGCAGATCGCGCCACGGACTGCCGGTTCGCGCGATCCACAACACCGCCTCGACAAAGCGCCGGTTATCCTCACCGCTGCGACCGGGGTCGGACTTCTTCCCCAGGCAATGCGGTTGCATTTTCGCCCACTGGGCATCGCTTAGCACATATCGGTCCATCCCAAGCTTGAATCACAATATCTTGCTTGGGGGAATCTGGAGGCTTCTGTGAGGTCGCGCGGCAAAGGCGTGGGGCGGAGATGTGATTGCGACCTCATTGAAGCCGGATTGAGCGAACCCGCGGGCTCGGCTATGGGGATTGTATCTGCGGTACCCGGTCCGAGACCGGCCATCGGCGGAGGGGGGTGATGATCTTGGCAGCCTGATGGCGAGCGGCGGGGGTGATTGCGGGCGGCAGATCCGCGCTCGGGAGGTGGTGCTGCCGATGATTGCGGCCAATCCGGCGAGCTGGCGGATCGGAGGTTTGCCGGCGGGCGGAATGATCGCTGCGGGCGCAATCGGCGTCCGGTTGCGGAAGCGCGGTGCTGCCGAATGGCAGGCGCATCACGAGGTGTCATCCCAGAAGGATGTGCGACAGCGGGCCGGGCGCGCCAGGACACCGAGCACGACCATGACGCCGCCGCAGCCCGGGCACGGCGCGACGGCATCGCGGACCTGTTCGGCGGGCGGTTCCGGCGATGGCGCGTCGAGCAGCCGGCGACAGAGCGCGAGCTTGGCGAGGCGCTGGCGGTTGGCGAGGAAGCCGTAGTGGCGGATGCGATGAAAGCCGTCCGGCAGGGTGTGCAGCAGGAAGCGGCGAATGAACTCGTCGCCCTCAAGCGTGATGACCTTCGCCTTGCCGTGATGGCGATAATCCTTCCAGCGGAAGGTGACCGCGGTATCGGTCAGGCTGACCAGGCGCGAGTTCGCGATGGCGACGCGGTGTGTGTATCGGCCGAGATAGGCCAGCACTTGAGCCGGCCCGCCGAAGGGCGGCTTGGCATAGACTACCCACTCGACCCCTCGCAGGTCGCGGAGGCGTCGGGCGAAGGCGGCGGGTCGCGCGAGCGCTGCAAGCTCGCCGAAGAAGCCGAGTTCGCCAGCCGCAAAGGCGGCACCCAGTTCCTCGAGAAACAGGCGGCGGAAGAGCCGCGAGAGGACGCGCACCGGCAGGAAGAACCCCGGGCGACAGGCGATCCAGCGCGTGTGGTCGAGCGCGGGACCGCCGCCGGGCACGAGGCAATGAACGTGCGGATGATGATGCAGGTTCTGGCCCCAGGTGTGGAGCACCGCGACGAGGCCGATCTCGGCGCCGAGGTGCTTCGGGTCGGCGGCAATGGTGCGCAACGTCTCGGCCGCCGTCCGGAACAGAATGGCATAGACCGTCGTCTTGTTCTGGTACGCGATCTCGGCCACCGCCGCCGGCAGGGTGAACACGACGTGGAAGTACGGCACCGGCAGCAGCTCGGCCTGACGTGCGGCAAGCCACTCGGTGCGTGCCTGCCCCTGGCACTTCGGGCAATGCCGGTTACGGCAGGAGTTGTAGGCGCAGCGGACGAGGCCGCACTCGGCGCAGGCCTCGGTATGGCCGCCCAGCGCCGCCGTCCGGCACACCTCGATCGCGCTCATCACCCGCCGCTCGACGCGGCCCAGGTGACCGTCATGGGCGCGGCGATACGCCTCGCCGTGGCGGCGGAAGACATCCGCCACCTCCAGGCCGGCCGACATGATGCCGCCGGATCAGGCGGGCGGGACGACCTCCAGCGCCAGCCGGTCGAGCGGGCTTTCGGTCCGTCGGATCAGCCCGTTCGAGACTCGCGTATAGCGCGCCGTGCTCGACAAGTTGGCATGGCCCAAGAGCACCTGAATGATGCGGATGTCGGTGCCAGCCTCCAGGAGATGCGTGGCGAAGCTGTGCCGCAGCGTGTGCACCGTTGCGTGCTTGGTCAGGCCGGCCGCGGCGCAGGCCGATCGGCAGGCGGCGTGCAGCACTTGGACGTCAATCGGCTTGATCGCATCGCGACCGGGAAAAAGCCAGTGCTGCGGCCGGGCGAGACGCCAGTAGGTGCGCAGGATGCCGAGCAATTGCGCCGACAGCATGACATAGCGGTCCTTGCCGCCTTTGCCGTGCTCGACGCGGATCACCATCCGGCCGCTGTCGACATCGCCCACCTTGAGCCCGACCGTCTCGGCAGCGCGCAGCCCCGCGGCATAGGCCGTCGTCAGCGCGGCGCGGGTCTTCAGGCTCGGAACCGCTTCGAGAAAGCGGACGACTTCGTCCGCGCTCAGCACCACTGGCAGCTTGCGCGGCTCCCGAGCGTAGGGAATGCGCTCCGGGATCTCGCGATGCCCGAGTGTGACGCCATAGAAGAACCGCAGCGCGCAGACTGTCTGGTTCAGTGCCGGCCACGATATGCCGTTCGCGACGAGATGGACCTGAAAGGCTCGCACCTTCCCAAGATCCAGCCGATCCGGCGAGCAGCCGAAATGCCGGCTGAACTTTGCCACCGCATGCACGTAGGATCGTTGCGTCGCCGGCGACAAATTGCGGACCGTCATGTCCTCGATCATGCGGCGGCGCAGAGGGCTCATCTCGGCCATCGGGGGTCTCCTGTCTTGAGGGTTGGGCTTCGACACCCACAATCCTCTCAGACGGGA
>WNEY01001075.1_pt1 | contig 18665 bp, 18 predicted proteins | sample 5400531 | NCBI WGS metagenome assembly WNEY01 (sample SAMN13153338, study PRJNA577476) | soil metagenome | isolation source: 200 cm saprolite under Douglas fir tree site 1 | place: USA:California | collected 2015-04-18
TGGGACGCCGTAGATTGGGGTCTCGGCCATTACGAGGTAGATGACAAGCGCTAGGGCTGTCCAGATGAGTTTCTCTGTGAATCCGACTTCTCGGTCTGGGGGGCGGACGCTGGGGAGGACTCTGGTTAGGGGTCTGAAGATTTCGATGAAGCGGACCGTTTGGGATCAGCCTTCTTTGCTGGCTTCAGCAGGCTTGGGAAGAACTACTTCGCCGCCCGCCTGGGATATCTTGCTCGCTGCCTTTTCCGTGCACTGCGCGACTGTGATTCTGAGAGGTTGCGTGACGTTCCCTCTGCCCAGTAGTTTCGTGTAGCCTATCTGGCCCAGGTCGATTTCGATCCTGTTTCCGGCGGACTTTGTCTTGCCCTGTTCGGACAGTGTTTGGAGGTTCTGGCTTAGCTGGTCAATGTTGATGGCTCGCTGGTATTTCGGGTTGACTGGTGTGAAGCCTGTTTTTCCGATCTCCCAGCCGTAGCGTATGACGCTGCTCCAACGGTGACGTTTCCATCCGGCGTTGCCGTGTCCTCCTTGCATTCCGCTGTCTCGGTGTTGTCCGGATCGACCCCAGCCGTGGCACCGGCTGCCTCGTAGGCGTCGTGTCTTTCTGCGTCTAGTGGCCATGGGGACATGTTTTCCTGTTAGCTTGTGATAAGCAGGGGTTTCGGGTTGCGAGGGGTTCCGGGCGGGGTTCAATTAAACATTGCCCGGATTTGGTGGATTGTCTGGTTGGCGAAAGCCAATTAGGGCCTTGTCTTGGACGGGTGTTCTCGCGGGAGCGGGCCTGGTGTTTGCGGGAGTCCGCCTAGTTAGGCGGCTCGTGTTGCCAAGCCAGGTCAAAGAGACCCGTCGACTGTAGGGTCTTGGACGCGCAGGCCTGAGGCGCCTGTCCCGTAGGGGTTCGTGGGTTCAAATCCCACCTCCCGCACCATACAGTTCTAAGCCCGTAAAGTGTGAAGGAGTTTTTTGTTTTCAGATACCCCCCCCGGGGGGTCGAAGAAAAGATAACAAAGAAAAATAGTTAGCAAAAAAAGATAGATAAGAAAAATGTCGCTCTGGAAACCTTAGGATAGAGATCCAAATCCGGTATTCTAATAAGCCGCGCCGTTCTTTACTCGACTTCCTCCTGGAGGAAAACCGGTTGTCCGGGAATCCGCCCGAAAATATCATTGATAGCGGGAACTCGTCTACTCCCGCGCAGCAGCCAGCCGCTCCTCCAACCTACACTACGCCATTGCCACCACAACAGGTAGCCTGCCCTTATTGTCACACGCTGGTCGCAATGGGTACCCGATACTGCCCCCAGTGTGGAAACGCGATCCCTCCACCCGCCTGGCCTGCGGTGCCCTCGGTTCCTCCAGCCCCGAAGCGGAACACTGCCCTAGTCGTAGTGGCTGTGGTTCTCATAGCCGTGCTCGTTCTCGGGATCGCAGGATACGCACTCTACCAGAACCACCAGCAACAAGTACTCCAAGCCTCCAAGAACTCGGAAGCAAACGCCGCAAACAATTCTGTCAACCAGCTAACCTTTACGTGCTTCTCAAACCGAACAGACATTTCCAACATATCGGGCACAAGAGGAGCCTTCTCCGGATACCTCGTAGTCTACGAGACCTTCGGGATCTCTAACCCCTCAAGTTTTGTAATCGACGCAACATGGACGATCGCCCTGGACTTTCCATCAGCAGGATGGCTCCTGCGAAACACTCAGACGTTTCACATGTCCCCCAATGGAGTTGCGTACCCCGAGTTCGCTTTCACTATTACCGCGAATCAGCTAAACAATACCCCCACCAACGCAAACTTCACAATATTCAACGTAACCCTCGATGGAAACTACCAGGTCACCGGGACCTATGCCACCTACACGCCTACGACTCACTCAACGTACGATAGCACAACAAGCAGCGGCAACGGAAACCTCGGGACCGGTAGCGGCCTACCAAAATGCTAAGAGAGCGGAATATATCGCCAAGAAACTAGCCATCCAGATGTCGTCTTGCGAATTTTCCCCCGAGTAGCCCTTATACTAGGTGGGCGAAAACTCTAGGGTTCGAAATGGCAAACGGCCTTGACCTAACCACCATAACCTCCGTGCTATCCGTTACAACATTCATCATCGGAATCCTACTAGGAGCGATCATCAAGAGAGCGATCAAGCTAGCCCTAGCTATCGTAGCATTGGTCGGACTACTCGCGGTCACAGGCTACCTCAACCTCGCTTGGACCATGCCTTCAGCAAATACAATCTACTATGTCTTCAACGGGGCGCAGCCAATAGCGTCCCAGGCAGTCGGACTGGCTAGCCTGTTACCCATATCCTCGGTCACATTTCTAGCTGGGGCCATGATAGGACTCTGGAAAGGCTGACCTTGTCTTACGGACTCCATCAACGATAATTCCGGCCTTGGATAACCTCTGAAAGTTTCCGCGCTGGAAGTAGCCTGCCGAAACGGCCGGAGACCCCGATCGTTCCTTATCTGAGAAAGGGCAAAACGTACTTCCAAGCCAAGAAGGCTAACGTCAAGACCCCCGCAGCCGCGATGACGACTGCGATACTTCGACCGCGTTTGCTCCGATGCTGCCTAGGCTGAAGATGCTGTTTTGGCCGGACGGCGGGTCTCTCTTCGACTGCTGATCCATTCCTGGGCTCAGCTGTCTTGATAGCTGATTTCTTCCTAGGCCCGTCGACCTCGACAGCTAATTCCTGGGAGGTCTCGCCAGCTCCAACGTTTCGCATCAACCATTTCGTAGAGAGGGAGGGACGTGGGACCCGGAAGACCCCTGAGCCCGTCTTTGCCACGAAGGCAGTCCATGCGAGTTCTTTCCTATCTCGCAAAGCATCAACCTCGTGCTGGCGCATAGCATAGTAGACGACTGGGCCGAGCATCTTCTCGACCTTGTTCGCATCAAAAGTCCCAGGTGTTCCCGTACTCCTGACAAGCAACAGGTCCGCATCAGCCCGCAAATCCACATCGCCCCCATAGAAACGATGAAGACCCGCAACCATAATCACCAGCCCCTGATGCATGCCACGCTTGAAGAGCTCGCCTCTGATATCGTACCACTTGTCCAGCCAGTAATCGAGCCTCCTCATCTTCTCCAACTGTCCATTGGAACCTTTCACCTCGACGGTCCCAGAAAGTTTCCTCAGAGCTTTTGTCATATCATCAGCAAACAAGAGAATGGCCTTAGGAGGTTTTCGGAATCGGCCGAAGAGTTTGTCGATATTCTGGAATAATCCTGGAAGGTCTCGGGTGGCGCGCAACGCCTTCACATTTCTCTGGCCATACCTACGTGCTAGTGCCTGAGCAATCGATTCTGCTAGGGTCGTTTTTCCGGTGTTGGGTTTCCCGAAGATTATGATGTTCAAATGGTGAATAGCATTGTCCTTGCCGCCAGATTCTGGAAGTGGATCAGGAATAAGCCCATCCAGGATAGTGTCCAGATCGAGCTTGTAGAAGGTGACCTTCGCAATCGAGTCCTGGCCTGGAATAGCTGGCTTGGCTAGGGATGAATTGACTGACATGATTTCGGTAGGTACGCGTACAATACTGGTTCGCGACGGAATAATGTCAGTCTCTTCCGATTCTGACATTGCTATCTTACCCTAAGCCTTCAAGGCCTCAACCGGGGTAGTTACGCACATCGTCGGCCCTCGCCATATCGTACCCTCACGAGTACTTCTTCCAGGTCCATTCGGGAACGAAGCTCCCGACCAGGATCACTGCGAACGCGAGCCAGAATAGGTTCCAATCGAAGGAGGTGATCGAGATCACGTTCAGTGCACCGACGAGGGCTAAGAGTGGAAACGCGATTCCATCTATTCTGCAATGGACCCTGCCGCACGATCGACCGTTTATCAAGCAGCCTACTCCTGCCCACGCGACAGCGGTTGCCCAAAGAGCGCCTCTAGACGTGAGGGATAGAACGGAAGCACCGTAGGCGGTGCTGGCTCCGACCGCCAGAATGGCAGGAATGCCCCAGAACAAATAGCACCAAGGAGCCTTCTCGAAGTTTCTGCCCCGAGACGGTTGTGAAGAGGATTGTACTGGGAGTTCCATGATTAGACTCGCCGGACGCATAGCTAGCCGATATTGACTCTTTCAAACCTAGCGATTAGTCGGTTATATTCTCCCACGGCGTCAATTTCAACGTCGTACTGCGAAAAATAACGAGCAACATTTTCCAGATCCCGAAGTAGCAACGGTTTGGCGTCTTCGAATCGCCGGTGTCGGTTGGTCCGAGAAGAGAGGTCTAATGCCTGTCCAAAATCAATCGCGAAAACGCGCTCTTGAAACAGCAGCAAATTGTATTCTGATAGGTCACCATGAACTATGAAGGCGTCAAGAAGCTTCTGGATGATCCCAACCGCTTGCTGGGCAAATTGCTCAGGTTCGTCAAGGTCCAAGTCCTTGAGGCGACGCGCGTTGGTCTCATCACCAAGGAACCTCATCGTGAACATATTGTCAACCCGTCTTGCAGGGGTCGGCACGGGTACGCCGGCCCTGTATGCTTTTTCGAGCATTGTAAATTCGTTCGCGGCGATTAGACCCATTCGATCGACCGAGTACCCGATCGCAGCCCTCTTCCTGTGAGGAGTCCGGTGTAACCTGTACACCTTCAACGCCAGTGGAACATTCTTCCACAACCCAACGTATACGTCAGCCTCTTTGCCAGTTGCCAAGACTGATACGATCTCGTCGACTAGGCCGCTTTCCACGGCGTCCGCTCGTAAACTGTCAAGGGAGACCTCCTCCACTTCGACGTACCGGCTTCTTCGCCCGTCTCTGAGATTCTTACGTTTCCAGAAGCTCCGAGCAGACGCCAATTCTTTTGCAGACATCTTGTGATCCGTTTCGTCAAGACTGACACACAAGCAAAGAAAACTAGGAAATCAGGAAATGCTCCAATCGGTCGAAAGCGATGCTTTCCTTGTCTATGCAGACTGGAGATTGTGCCGATAAATTGAGAATTCAAAAATATTCATAATGCACAACCTCGAGACCAATCTCCGGGATCAGGAATATTAGACCTTTCGCTTCGAGACATCTCCATCGGTCAGCCAAATCGATTTCTGGGGTTTGTGGACTGTCAGAGGATTTACAGAGCCGGCGAAATTCTGCGAGAACGCCTAGTTTTATCAACCCAGCTAAGAACTAATGAGTATGGGATCGTCCCAGTCGAAACCTAGCCGACCCATAGGTATCGTAATAATCGCAATAGTTGCTGCTGCGGGTGGCTTGCTCTCCCTCTTTGGAGGTGCCTCGCGTCTTGCAGGAATGGGCACAGGACCCATCGCACTCGCGTACATAGTCATCGTATTCGGAATCCTGGGCCTCGCACTGGGAGCCGGCTTTTTTACCGGAGCAAGATGGGCCTGGATGGCAGGCATCATAATCTACGTCATCTCGATAGGGCTCGGAATATCTGAGATCCTCTACGGCGGCAACGTGGGTCTTATCGGCGGTATCATCAGAACCATTGCTGGAATAGTCATCCCGGTCTATCTTACTAGACCTGGTCCGAAAAGCTTCTTCGGCAAGGGCGCAAGCTCACCCAGCAAATAGTCGGACCTTACGGACTTCTCAGCCAACGCGAGGATCCGGCACAATCCAATCGAACTCTTTAGGCTTTGTTGAGCGGTCATGGAATCCAACTATCGAGGATTAGTGTTAGCTAACTCTCTGGCATTATTCATCTCAATTTTCGCATCGTCCAGTTGAGGAAGACAGCCGGAAGAGCGAGTGATCATTATGACTGAAATAGATAAAACTCGGTCAGCAAATACGGCGTTTTCGTGGAAGGAGTTCGGAGACCTTGGAACAGACTAACGAAAGCGCCGCACAGGCCACTCAGCACGTCCGTCTCATTTTCGCTCTAATCATTATGGCGTCTTTTCTCGACATTATCGATTTCTCAATCGTTCAAGTAGCTCTTCCTACTATTCGAACGCAATTTCTGGCCACACTGGCTGACAGCCAATGGATTATTGGTGCCTACGGGCTAACCTTGGCCGGCTTTCTCATGCTCATGGGAAGAGCAGGCGATGTCTACGGCCAGAAGAAAATCTTCATTGGTGGGATCGTCCTTTTCACTATCGCTTCGATGGCGGGCGGTCTCGCCCCATCGCTCCTAGTTCTGATCATCTTCAGGGCATTGCAAGGAATCGGAGCGGCAATGTCAACGGTTACGGCCTTCGCGATTTTCATAAGAATATTTCCCGAAGGACCCCAAAGGAATCGTGCGCTCGGGGTTCTCGTAGCAGTGCTTTCAGCCGGATTCGCTGCCGGGGCAGTTGCCGGCGGGGCTCTAACCGTTGCTTTTGGTTGGCGTTCAGTTATGTTCGTTAACGTTCCAATTGGGATTGTAGCAGCTGTGCTTAGCCAGAGGTTTCTCCCGAAAACCGAGGGCTGGCTCAAGAATCAACGTCTCGATGTGCCCGGCGCCATAACCGTGACCCTTGGAACGATCCTCCTGGTCTTCGGACTCACCAACGCGGCGACCTCGGGCTTCGACTCATTAGACACAATCGTCCCGTTGGGCCTATCAGTTCTCGTGCTCGCATCATTTCTCGTCATTGAATCACGGTCTAAATCGCCGTTGATACCCCCCGCATTCCTCAAGCGCGGGTCCGTACTCACTGCGAACACCCTTGCCCTCGTCCTCACTTCGACTGTAGGAGGAGTCTCGTTCATAATCACAATCTACCTCCAGAACATCCTTGGCTACTCACCCCTCTACGCGGGTCTCGGAACCCTTCCTAGTGCAGTAATCTTCTTCCTCGTGGGCGGATGGGGTGCCTCCCGAATCATGAATCGGCTCGGAGCTAGACGTACCCTTCTCGTGTCAACAAGTCTTGCAACGATGGGTATTTCCCTTCTTACTATGATATCAGCGCAAGGGAGCTATTTTCTGGTACTACCGGGCATGATAGTCTGGACCCTCGGCGCGAGCATTGGGTTCCCCGCTGTCAACCTCGCCGCAGTTGCCGGAACGAAGCCGGGTGAAGAGGGCCTCGCTTCCGGAGTAGTCAGTACATCTTTCCGCATAGGTTTTCCTCTCGGCTTGGCTGTACTCTTGACGATCGCCGGAGCTTTTGATCCTCCTGCCGCTGCCGGCGTGGGGTCGTACGCCGCTTTGGAAGGCGTAGTGACTGGGTTCCGCTACGCCCTATTTGCTGCAGTGCTGTTGAGCTTGCTGGGCTTGGCACTTGCCTCCCGCATCAAGGACGTAAAGCCACCCTGGCAGAAGTAGCCATCCCGGCCTATCTCACCTAGCCGAAGCAGAAGGGAATTTCGCAGGACGAACTCGGTCCTCCTCGATCCTCGTTCGGATAATCGATGGACTGTAGCTTGTAGGGATTAGCGTTCTTTCCTCGATGACTCCAACGAGGTCGCCGTGCTGAGCATTCGTAAGCCTCTTGATCTTTTTCCAGTCTTCGTCCGCTTTGAACTGCTCCCAGGCTCGGCGCATCGTCGGTTCATCGGGCCACGCGAGCAGGTACACGAACTCTGTTCGCTGGCCCGTTTTGCCTTCCCACATGGCGACGATGTCAAAGCCGTGGGTCCTCATGATCCGTGCCGCGTGGTCGCGGAATCGGTCATGAAACGCGGCCTTGTTGTGGTCGAAAATTTCGTAGATCCTGAGTTGATGAATCATTTCTAGATAACCTGCGACAAGGTCATGCTTGCGCCTAGTCAGAGTCGCTTCATATACAAATGATCATTCCGCGCCTAGTACACCAACTATGTGAATTAGATAGCCCAAAGAGTCCACACGAGCGGGCACACGATTGTTCAAAGTGATATCGAACTCTTCCCTTCGATGTTCTGGTTTATTCGAACTGTGTTCAAATCTGTTGGGTTATACCCGAGTGTAGACTATTGCTTGGAGAAGAAAAATGCGCAAAATGGCACTGTTCGGAACAGTGATGGCGCTAGTACTGGCACTCGCTATCGCGGTCCCAGTCTTCGGAGCACCTCCAACAGGAATACCTCCATCGCATCCAGACCAGGGCCATCGTCCGGCACCACCGCTCGCAACGGGCACGACCCTGACAATTAGTGGGTCAGGAGACGCCTTCAAGATCGGCAACAGGACCGTAAAGGATAGCGCGAGCATCAGCCTGACGGCAACTGTCATCAGGAGCTCCCCTGGACGAGGAATGCTTAACTTCACTGCCGGAACATTGACTATCGGCTCGGACACGTACACTGTAGTTAGTGGTCACGGAATGATCAACTACCACAGCGACAAAATGATCCTACACCTCGTTGTCAAGAATGGCGCTGGCAGCACGTTCCGTCTGAATCTCTTCGGTGTACACGCCAAAGCGTCATCGACCGCAGCTTTCACTGTGGACTTCCGGATGCCACAGAGCAAACTGGCCCACTTGTGGTTCTTGAAGTTCTCCAGCGCATCAGTAACACCCAAGTAAGATGGGGATTGTTAGACCCATCTTCTCTATTTTTTTTGCTGGTAAGGATGTGAAATATTGATTTTGAAAAATCCTCTAGTAGGACTAATAATCGGACTGGCTGTCGGACTAGTCATAGGCATAGTTGTAGGGCTGCTCCTCGAAGCCGACTGCACCGTCGTGTGCATCTGAAGTCCGCAATCAGCAACAACTCTCTCGAGCTCAATTCTCGACGCTGGAATACGAGCACGGGACTAGGCAGCCGACGAATTTTCCAATCATTCGTGTTGAGGAGGCTAACGAACATAGGAGTTATATGCACCCTTATACATATGCATCACTATGCATACTGCCGTGTTCGAGATACTGGCCGATCCTACTCGCAGGCGGATCGTCGAGGTGCTCCGCGGCGGCGAATACGCAGTGAACGATATCGTTGAAGAAGTCGGCATCGATCAATCGGGCGTCTCCCGCCACCTACACATCCTGCAAGAGGCAGGCTTCGTACAAGTCCATCCCGACGGACCCAAACGGCTCTACTCGCTCCGACCAGAACCCTTCCACGAACTGGAAGCCTGGTTAGGATCGTACAAGCAGAACATGCAGGAGAGTTTCAGCAGACTCGACGCCCACCTCGAACGGATGAAGAAGAAGGAGGTGAAATGATGCAAAAAGAGAAGATAGAACACAAAGACGATATGACCGTAACACTCCCCTCCGACAGAGAAGTCCTCATCACCCGCACCCTCCACGCACCTCGTAAACTCGTCTTCGAAGCAATGACCGAACCCCGACACCTCAAACAATGGCTAGGCCCACGAGTCATGACCGTGACCGTCGCCGAAGCCGACTTACGCGAAGGCGGCGCATGGCGCTTCGTCCACCGTGCCCCTGACGGCACGGACCACGTCTTCAGCGGAGTAATCCGTGAGTTCCGACCGCCAGAACGTACTGTACGGACAAATAGCTACGAGAATATCCCAGGCGCGGAATCGCTAGAGACAATGACGCTAGAGGAGCGTGGCGCAACAACAAAGGTGACGATTCGAGTCCTCTTCAAGAGCCGGGACCAACGCGACGGCTACGTCGCCTCAGGCGCTGAGGGAGGAATGAGAGAATCCTACCAACGTCTCGACGAACACCTGGCCAAGACTTAGGCTCAGTTTCAGGCGCGTCGAGACAACTCCATTTTTTCGTGATATGGTTAGCGTGTATCAAAGGATATACTTTTGATATATCGAGTTTCGAAAATTTCGAATTTCGAAATTATCGCCGCGCGGAACAATGATTATCTTTCCATCGACGTCGATGACGTTTCGATGAAACCTATTCTCGAACCATCAAGAAAAGCAACGACAATTCTGCTCTCAATCCTAATGCTAACCAGCACCGCGGCAATAGTCGGTACAGCCTTCCATCCTGCAAATGCCGCCAGCCCTAGCACTCCAACATTCACCAACTATGAGCTAGCAGGCAACCCATTCATGCATGGCTTTAGCGTCGGAGTCACCTGTCCAAACAGCGCTAGCACATGCCAGAACACTGAAGGCGAGCCAGCAATAAGAGCCGATCCAACAGGCAACTTTTACGGATCTTCAGAGAACGTCTTCTGCGTCATAGGGGGCCTCTGCGGCGGAACCTTCGCCTGGAAATCCACAGACAACGGAAACCACTTCACAACCTTACCATTGCCTGACAGCGTCTCAAGCGGAAGCGTTGGCTTCTCGCCAGCCGGAGGAGACACCGACATTGCGGTAGCTCCAGTGCTGAACACCAACGGCCACTACAACATCTATGTGGCCAGCCTCGCCACAGCGCCGCCGCTCGCAAACGTATACGTCAGCACTAGCCACGACGGAGGGGCCTCGTTCATCCTCAACCCCACCGGAGCAACCATCCCAGTGGACGATAGAGAATGGATCGCGGCGGACGGAGCCAACAAGGTTTGTGTCTCCTACCATGCCTACGCCACAACCAACAATCTCTTCGTAACGTGCAGCTACGATGGTGGCACAACATTCGCCCAAGTGGCGAATGCGTTCGATGCCAACCATCCATGGCATGCGGCATACCAGAACGAGATCGGAAACCTTGCCCTCGACCCCAACAATCACCTGATCTACCAATCCTTCAGCAGCATCGCTAATGCGGGCGAACTCTCTTGCCTCAGCTGTAGCACCCATACTGTCTGGATCGCCGTCTCGATCGACGGTGGCCTCAGCTTCACCGACTATCCCGTCTACGTCAATCCCAACACTGCAGTCGGATACGGACATCAGTTCGTCAACGTTAGCGTCGACCAGGCCGGCAACGTGTACCTCGTCTATACTGACGACCATAACATGTACTACAGCTTCAGCACAACCTTCGGACAGACTTGGTCTGGACCATACCAGATTAGCATGACACCGTCCGACACTGCGATCATGCCTTGGAGCACCGCTCTCGGCAATGGAGCCCTAGACGTAGTCTGGTACGGCACAAGCTACTACGACGGCGTCAACACACCCGACAACTATCCAATGACGGCCTCCTGGCAAGTATACTTCGCCCAGAACCTCGCCGCAACGACCCCAGGCAGCAAGTTCACCCAGAACACAGCCTCGGGAATAATCCACTACGGGGGCGTATGCGAAGCAGGCGTTACATGCACCGGCAACAGGGACCTTCTAGACGACTTCGGAATAGCGGCCAGCCCAACTACTGGATCGGCTGCCATAATCTACACCAACGACCAATACCTGAACACAGCCGCCGAGCCAGCTACGACCCGGACCAGCGGCAGCGGGGTCTGCACCCAATCTGTGAGCAACAGCGTCGACTGCTCGCACACGGACATTGCCCTTCAAACAGGCGGCTCAACACTCCTAACAACAAAACACCACGTCAAGGCCAGCGTAGATTTTGAACAGCTCAACCAAGCACCCAGCCTCACCATGCAAGTCTCTAACACCGGAGAGCAGGCAATCACATCGATTTCGACCCAGCTCTCGGGACAACCGCTAATGCTTTCCTGGAACCCGGCCATGCCACTCCAGTCCGGACAGACCACATCAACCACGACGACGAGCATTCCAATAGGACTAGTCCTAACGGTAGGAGTAATCTACCAAGTGACCATCACCGCCACACTATCCGACGGGACCACGGACAGCCAGACACTGAACGCAATCTACACTCTCGGAGCAGGAATCGGACTATAGGAGGTCGATCCTCCTTCCCCTTCTTTTTTCCCACGCTGATTGAATGGTCCGAACAGTATCAGCCGAGGTTCAATTTCTGGCAAAAGTCACTCGTGCGAGAGATCAGAGTTCAGTCAGCGAAGACCTTCAGCAACGTATTGAATCTAGCATCTAGAACTTCACAAATTCTGTCTGATCGTTGAGCTAAGTCTCGTCCGCTCGATCACTCATCGACGTAGATGGACGCCCGATGCGTTTCGGGTAGGAACGCGTAGACCTTGTCGCTTTCGGGATTGTAGCCGATTGTGTGGGCACCCTCTGCCGTCTTCACCGTCTGCACACGTTTCATCGTAACAGTATCGAAGACATCGATCGCTCCAGGGTGGCCGCTAGCCACGTAGAGATGTTTCATCTGAGAATTGTAAAATATTACATCCGGCGGTCCAGACAAATCTGAAGGGTGAGAAGTTCTGCGAGTGTGTAGGTCGAATGTGAGTAGGACTCCTTGATCGCAAGCGCAGAACAGCCTTCTGCCCTCTGTATCAATGTCGAGCCCGTGTGGACCGGTCGCTGGGATGTCGTAGGTGGCCGCAACTCCATCAGGGTCAAGGCTGACGACCGCGACTATCTGTGATGGTTTGGCGATGTTGATGTAGAAACGCTCTGACTTCTTGTCGAAGACTGTCCATCGCGTTCTTCCGGGCATGAGAATATCGGCGGTTACGATATTGTTCTTCACGTCAGCAATGGACGCCGTGATAGGAACGGGATCATCCGGTCTCGAGACGTTTGCCACGAGCAAGTTGTTGAGTGATGGATCGAAGGCAAGTCCATTGGGATCTCCTCCTACTCTTAACTTCTCCAGCTTCCCCTCTTGGCCGTGCGGGAATATTCCCACAGTTTTCTCGCCGCGGTTAGAAGTGAATACCATATCCTTCTCGTTCGAAACGAGAACGCCCGCAACCCCGGTAAGGTCTGGAATCGAACGCAAGTACTTGTCAGTGCGGGTATCGATCACGTCGACTGAGTCGTTCGCCGTGTGGGCGACGTATAGTATTCCGGACTTGTTGTGGACGGCGGCGTGATCGAAGCCGCCCTGCTTCTGGTGTGCGGGTAGTTCTACGTAGCCGAGAGGTTTGAGAAAATCAGGGACCTACCTTGCAGGCTGCGCGACGTTGTATTCTAGCTTCTGAGTTCCTTCCGTTTTGAGCTGACAGTACTTGTACAAGGCGTCGTAGGTTGGGAATTGTAGTCGCATGTTGTCAAAGTCGTCCTTTGCAAGGTTTCGAAAACCATGCGCGACTGCCTCCAGTCCTGCAGATTCTGGTGGCGGGTTCGGGATTTTAGCGTCCGCCCCTCTGACAATCTTGGCGAGTTCCAGCAAGGGCGGGTCGATGAGTTTGTACTTCTTGATGATAGCGTCGAAGCTGACACGCTCCTCGCCGTTCTCCTTGTAGTGAGTCAGTTCAACGTCCTTCGCGTCATACGCGATTGCTCCAGTGTCTTTGACAACCAGCGGAATTTTCTCGGGTGGAACAAAGAGGAATTCCGGATTCTTGTCCACGAACTTCTTGATCAGCCAAGGACATGCGATACGGTCGACCTTCGCTTTTTCACGTGTAACCCATTTCATGGGTTAGCCTTTCGCAGGGGACGCTATCTAAAGCGTTACCTTGTAATGTAGTAACGATGCAGTGCTGCTGTGCCGCTAACACTTCACGCTGTACGGAGTCCTTCTTCCAGCATAACGTTGGCCCATTGAGGCATAGGAGATGTCCGCTTGTACAGATCACGATGTGCACGGTGTAGACACTCCGTTGCCACAGAGAATGGTAAATGCCTCATGGCAGCATCACCCCGTAGGGTCTTGTACGCATCGAGAAAAGCCTCGACAGCCGCGTCATGGGCTCGTATAGAGCCCTCCTGTTTGAGCCCAAGTCGTCGAACAGAGATAATGAAAGACGCCAAGTCACGGCTGGGGTCGGCCACATCGCACTTGTCTAGGTCGATGACTATAGTGCGAGATTCTGTCAGGAGCACGTTCTCGGGAATATAGCTACCATGACCGGGACTCGATTCAGAATCGCTCGGCAATGGTGCCATACCCTCCAACCTCTGCGCCAAAAGCTCGGACTTCGCGGCAAACGAATCCCCGAACTGCTTAATCAGGTCAGACCATCGGCGGATATGGGGAAGGGAATCGAGAGGCCGCTCCAAAGAGCCTAGGCGAGGCCCCATTGAATGGAATCTTGCTAGCCAGATCCCGCAACGACGGGCTGTTTCTATCTGCTCGTCCAGTCCACCACCGAGAAAGACCTGCATGGCCCACTTTCCCTCAACCTTCTCTTCGAAGAGGATGTGCAGCGAGGACAAGTAGGCTAGTGGTCGAGGGATCGCGAACTCTGACTCCTGACCGAACCCTGAGTCCACGATTCTCTGCATAGCTGCAAAAATATCAGAGCGATCCACGTCATGGATCTTCCCGATCAGACTGTGCCACTTGTCATCTGTCCTACCAATAATCTCGAAAGTGCAACGATCTTTGTGTGCTTTGAGGGGCCGAAGGCGTATCTCATCCGCTGCGTCTCCACCCCATTCCAAGAAAAACAGCCGATTCAACTCAATGCGGAACTCTTCTTGGGCAAGCATCGCTGAAAAACGCGATACATATTGAGCAGGTAACATCTCCTCCATCATAACATCCATCGCCTTTGGATCATATCCATCTGAGTCAGAAGCATCAGAAGGGTTAGACAACGCCTTGAGTTCCGCTCCATATACTTGAGCGGCGATAGAAAAGGATAGCTTGAGAGAACTAGATTTCTAGCGTAAGATGGTGCGAGCCCCATCAGCTATTCGGAGTCTCTCCTCTGGGGCGTGTTAGCTAAGCAGCAATGATTCTCTCTCTGAATGAAGCCCTTCAAGAAATCTCCTGTATTTCCTAACAAGATTCCGAGATCTCATCGAGAGTAGCGAGGGTCGTCTACTGAAGATGCTTCGTCTTACGACCGGAGATGCCAGACCTGGATCGCCTAACCATCGCAGAGTCATATAGACCCTAGCAATTCCGAACAGCCAGTCGAAGTGATCAGGCTCTCCGTTCGGCCACCGTGTCCGCTTGTACTCTCGCACCAGTCTTCTCACCATAGGTCTTGGCCAGTTCTGAGTGAGAGCTGCTAGATCTATGTGACCAATAGCAATTGCCGCTGATTGCCAGTCAGCTGGTCGACTTGTCCCATTCTGATAGATTACGTTGGTCGGGTAGTACTCGCCGTGTATGACAGTTTTTTTCGCTCTTAAGAGGTAGGGAACGAGTTCTTCAAACCTATCGCAGAGCCGCGGGAGCCAGGGGAGTTCACTCCGCTCGTGCCCAAACAGCTGATTGGTTCGTCGTGCCCAGCCAACGTAATAGTTGGCATCGTATTTCTGGAGAAAGCCAAGTCGTGTGCTGGAGATCCGTTCCTCGTTGGAGGCATGGAATCGTCCGATCCACCGAGCGGCGTGAATCACCGCGTCATTGGTCTTGCTGATGTCTCGGGATGCTTCTTTCAGATACTCGATCAAGAGCCATGTCTGACCTAACCTCTTATCCCTGTACGCTCCATAGAACGCTGGGGCGGAAGTGTGCAACGGTGCTAGGACTTTCTCGTAGACAGCGGCCTCATAGGAGACGCCTCCCCTGTGACCATAGGCATTGTCGAAGTTACTCGTTCCATATTTGCAGAAGACCGAGAGGGTACCGTTCCCAGCTAGGCGACATGTTATGATCTCGCTCGGAAACGTACTCTCGAACCGATTAGGCTTCCGGCCAAGAACTGTCACTCTCGGGTTTCCATAGGCGTTGTCGCGGAACACGGCATTGAGTCCAGCGGTGAGTCTCTCCGAGTCAGGGAATCTTGAAGCCAATAGATCACTCTCTCGTCATGTTTCTTCGCCCGCGATCCGCCTATCCTTTAGCTTGGACACGAACGGCCGTCATACTAGACAGGACTGGGCCCACTTCAGTTGTCATTCGGTTGACTCTTCCGTCTTCTAGAATCAGAATGATGTTACAGTTCCTTAGCGCGCTCGCTCGATGCGCGATCATCAGCGTTGTTCTCCCCTTCATCAGCCGCTGAATAGCATCGAGAACCGCAGCTTCCGCGTTGATGTCGAGTGCACTGGTAGGCTCATCTAGTATCAAGATCGGTGCATTCTTTAGAAACGCTCGGGCGAGCGATATTCGTTGGCGTTGACCGCCCGACAACTTCATTCCTCGTTCTCCCACGCGGGTGTCGTATCCCTCAGGCAGATCTGAGATGAAGTCGTCCGCGTTCGCCGCTGCTGCTGCCTCGACAACCTCGCTGACGGTCGCTTGGGGCCTCGCGAAGCGAATGTTCTCAGTAATTGTAGTAGAAAAGAGAACGGTATCTTGGAGGACGACTGCGAACTGGTTACGGAGATCCGCCAGCTTGTAATTCTTCAGGTCCACATCGTCCAATGTGATTACTCCATCCGTAGCGTCGAAGAAGCGGAGAAGGAGATTGGAAAGACTAGTCTTACCTGAGCCTGTGGGACCCACCACTCCAAGGCAATTACCCGGGGGCAGTTCGAAAGAAACATTTTGGAGGACTGGATGTCCTGGGATATACTCGAAGGATACGTTTTGCAAGGCTATCTTGCCCTTTGCTCTAGCTAGTGGTATTGCGTTCGGGGCCTCAGGGACATCTGGTTTCTCATCCAGAACCGCGTGGCATCTTTCTACTCCTGCTAATCCCATCTGCATGTCTAGCATTTTCTGTCCGACGTTCTTCAACGGAGAATACAGCTGTGTGACATAGTAGTTCACAACTAGTAGACTCCCCAGGCTCAGAAGGGGGGGGTTGGATTGGACGTGGCGAATGCCAATGTAGAGTACTGCAGCCAAACCCAATGCTGTGACGATACCAACCAGCAAATTATAGACTGCACCGTATACGTAGACCTTTAGAGCAGCAGATAGACTCTCACTGTAACGAGAAACCAATTGGTCGCTCTTCTGGTCTTCCTGACCGAACGCCTTCACCACTCTAGAAGCGCCCAGAGTCTCTTGGGCTACAGCCATTGCCGCACTCTCTGAGACCTTGACCTTTCGCCACCCTCTACGAAGTCGCGGGCGAAACATTAGGGTAAGCAAGAACGTGAAGGGCGATACGAGTAGGGCAATCAGAGCAAGCTCCCAGTCCAAGTATAGAGTGACAATAATCATGGCGCCGAGAGTCAGCACAGAAGTGATGAGGGGGATCATGCTATCAACTCCGAACTGCCGGAGCGCGGGCGCATCCTGCAACGTGCGATAGGTTGAGTCTGCGCTACCCTTTGTATCATGATAGGCTATTGAGAGGCGTTGCATCTGCCGAAACAGACGGTCCCGCACCTCTAAGGTCATACGATTGCCAATCTTGTTTGTGAACCAGACGTTCAGCAAATTCTGAAGGTATGTTAAGACCGTGCTTCCAACAAGGACACCGATTGCAAGCCACAACACGTAGTCTTTTGATGCCCCCAATGCACCTGGCGCAAATATCGTCAGGTATCCGGGCAAAGCTGAGGATCCAAGAACGTTATCGACTATGAGCTTGATTGGCAGGGGAGTGATCAGCGTGATTGGTATCGCCGCAAGCGAAATTATCAATAGAACAACGATAGACACGGAATATGGTCTGAGCTCGGCAAAGACCCTTCGAAGCATCCCCTGCTTTCGTCGAATTTCGCGCTGTATTGCCAGTGGAGACATCGCTTGAACCGGATCTCGAGTTGAAATCTGCGATTCTATTCTTGTGATTCTTGCTCGCCTCTTCAAAGTGTCGAGGAGCTTCAGTAGAGCCCAACCAGCGCTCATCACGAGAATGAAAGAACCGGAAAGAACTAGAAGAAAGGAAACGATATCGAAGTTGATCATGTCTTCATCGGTTCCCGAAGACTAACCTGCTGTGCTCGCTGTCGAGTAGTATTGAGACTCCGGAGGATTGTAAGAGTCTCGAATGCAAGGAGGTGATGATGTCAGAGAGCATATTTTTCCGAGATTCTCAGGAAAGAATAATGCCGAGGTGAGGGCCATCAGGACGCACCTGAACCCTTTAGGGCGTTGCGCAATCGGCCGGCGGCAAATCCCGCGCCAAGAATCGTTCGAGCAACCAACAGTCCAGCTAGGATCCCTGATACTATGCTTGGGATCCAATTTCCAGACACCCAGGCTCCTATCGATATAACGGCGAAGAGCGTGGAAATAGCGAGGGCCATGCCAGAATACCTTGGAACGATCCGGTAACGCAAGAGTTGCTTTCCGGTGCCGTACGATTGCGTCGCGAGTAGGAGTCGGCATCCGCCGAACCGCCCTTCGTGGACTTCAAGGTCCCATTGATCATAGTCTCCACCCGATTTTACAATAGTCCCGGAATCGCGTAGCGTTGTTTGTAGATCCTTGAGTGTCTCCCTCGGGTCTTGCCAATCGTCGCGCCATGACTTCATGTTCAGCGGGAAGAACCTTGGACGAGTTCTAATCCAGCGCCAGTTCCGAAGTGCCAGTCCAGAATCAAGTCTTCCCTTGAGCCGAGCGAGTGGTTGTATGAGTTGCAGTAAAAAGATTGCAGAGCGTAATCTAATGCGTTCCGATCGAAGCTTGCCATCGATCTTGACGCGGTGAGCATTCATCAACGCCTGGGAGATTGATGTTGCTAGCCCAAATAGCAGCAAGGCTCCGGGGATGATTGAGACAGTCCAAGTGATGGTTAGGAGGAAGCTGATGGCGAGGAAGCCGATTCCGAGGTACCATTCTGGCGCGAGGGTAAGAGACCAGAGTGAGTTCGAGGATTGATAGAGAGACTGGAAGGGCGCGGTCCCCCAGACTCCGAAGTAGACCCGTTCCCCTATGGAAGAGAAGTCCCGCAGAACACCCTTTCCGTAGATCCGGCCGAGCCATTTCAACTGGCCAAACTCGTTGTACTTCTCAGGCCACTTCTTTTCCAGCATAGATTCGGCCTTGCCATAGCCCTCTTGCTGCTTCCAATATTTTCGAAACGAGTTGCGCCGGTGATGCCAGACGACCG
>WNEY01001076.1_pt1 | contig 18665 bp, 15 predicted proteins | sample 5400531 | NCBI WGS metagenome assembly WNEY01 (sample SAMN13153338, study PRJNA577476) | soil metagenome | isolation source: 200 cm saprolite under Douglas fir tree site 1 | place: USA:California | collected 2015-04-18
CGAAATGGCGGGAATTAAACCGTTAGCGCATTCCTCAACATCAGGATTACCGAAAATAGGAGAGTAGAGCTCCGAGGCTTTATAGTTCCGGGCTGGCCTCTTAGGCTGTGGACAGGGTGGGTAAGCTGCCCCCTCGTTCGGGCTCCCCGTCACGAAGAAATCTCCCAATGGCCCCCTGTAGGCTGACTTTGCCGGATCCGTAGCCGCAGCCGGATCAGACCCGCTCAATGGGCGAGGTTCCTGAGGCACGTTTGCGGGCGAGGTCGTGACGGGAGAACGAGTCCGAAAGGGTACGCCAAAGCGGACTATTGCGAAAACCGTTATCGCTGCCGCAATGGCAACGAGCACGGCCAGCAAGGAGAGAATCTTAGATTTGATCTCGGTCACCTCGCTGGTAGCAGGATTGCCTGCTAACGACTACCCGAGGGCCCGTACACCCATGTTTGCTTCCGGTAGTAGAAGGGAAATTCCTGCTTTACTTATTCTAAGCGGGCGCGACTCGAATAAGTAATGCGAGACTTATTGACGACGGTTTTGGTTATTGGACAATCTGCTGCATCCTCCGGCTGGCTCAGGAGAAGGCGACGGCCCGCGCGAACGACTCGGCAGGAAATCTTGCCTCGGCACCTACGGCCACATCCTGGAGGAAGGACACGGTTAGATCGCGAGGCGACGCTGCAGAAGTTCGAGGATGCATTTCGCGGCGCTACTAGGGCGCAATTAAGACCGCAAGCTCCGCAAAGAAATCTGCAGCTGACCCAGTTTCCGGGGGGAAGGTTATTCCCTCCTCACACACCTCCCCCGTGGTGGTTCAATCCACCAAATACCAAGAAATTGGAAGCGGGACCCAAACTACAGATCCCGCTTCCAATTTCTTGGTGCCGGGCGAGGGATTTGAATCCCCATGGCCCCCCCAATCCTCAAGCGCAAGGTTTACGCTTTTAGCGATCCCGCCAGCAGGCCCCGCATGAAGTAGCGGCCCAGCACAATATACAACAGCATGGTCGGCAGCGCGGCGAGCAGGGCGCCCGCCATCTGCACGTTCCATTCCACGATGTAACTGCCCGCGAGGTTGTTGAGGGCCACCGTGATCGGCTGGACGGCGGGCCGCGAGGTGACGATGACCCCGAACAAGAAATCGTTCCAGATCGACGTGAACTGCCAGATCATCACCACCGCGAATGCCGGCATCGAAATGGGGAACATGATCGACCGGTAGATGCCGAGGATGCCCGCGCCGTCGATCTTCCCCGCCTCGACGAGTTCGCCGGGGACGGTGGCGTAGTAGTTTCGGAAGATCAGCGTCGTGATCGGAATCCCGTACACGACGTGGACAAAGATCAGGCCGGGAATTGAGCCATAGAGCCCGATGCGGCTCAGCACCTGGACGAGCGGGATCAAGATGCTCTGGTAGGGGATGAACATTCCGAAGAGGAGCAGGGCAAACAGGCTGTCGGAGCCGCGGAATCTCCACTTTGACAGGACGTACCCATTCATCGATCCCAGGGCGGCTGACAGGAGCGTCGCGGGTACCGCCAGGCGCACGCTGTTCCAGAAGTTGTTGCTCAGGCCCCGGAACCCCTGCGTCGCGCTCCCCAGCCAGGCCTTCACGAAGCTGTCCAGCGAAAATCTCGACGGCAGGTCCCACATCCGGTAGAGGTTCACCTCGGCGAAACTCTTCATCCCCGTGATCACCAGGACATAGATGGGAAGGAGATAAAACAGGGCCGCGGCGACCAAGACCGCGTAGGATGCGAGGCGCAGCCAGGGGAGCTGCTGGCGAGACCTGGGCACCGCAGCGCGCACGGCTATCGCTGCGTCTCCGTCCGCAGGTTGAAGACCAGGTACGGAATGATGAGCACGGCCACCATGATCAAGAGGATCACCGCGATGCCCGCCCCCTGCGCAAAGTAGTTGCCGCGGAACGTCGTATCGAACATAAAGAAGGCCGGCACGTCGGAGGAAAAGCCCGGGCCGGGCCCGGTCATCGCCACGACCAGATCAAAGATCTTCAGCGAGATGTGGCCCAGGATGATGATCGCGCCCAGCGTGATGGGATGGAGCAGGGGCACGATGATGTGGCGATAGATTTGCACTTCGCTGGCGCCGTCCACGAGCGCGGCCTCACGCAGCTCCTCAGGGATGCCTCGTAAGCCTGCCAGGTACATCGCCATCACATACCCCGACAGCTGCCAGGTGGCCGCCACGACCACGGCCTTGATGCCGATGCCGGGGTCCGTGTACCAGCCAGACTTCAGGAAGCCGAGCCCGGCTCTGTCGAACAGCTGGTTCACCCCCGTGCTGCCCAGCTCGACGCTTCCGGGGTTGAGCAGCCAGCGCCAGACCACGCCGGTGACGATGAACGACAGGGCCAGCGGGAACAGGAAGATGCTGCGGAAGATCCCTTCGCCGCGGACCCCGCGGTCAAGCAGCACGGCCAGTCCAAACCCCAGCGACAGGCAGAGTACCAGGAACAGGATCGTGAACGTCACGGTGTTATGCAGGTCAATCTGAAAACGTATGGTGGAGAACAGCCTGGCGTAGTTCGCGAGGCCGATAAAGGTGAAGTCGGGTCTTAAGGTATTCCACTTCGTGAGCGAGGCAAACCCGGTGAAGGCAATGAACCCGTAGACGAACACCGCGATGGCCAGCACCGACGGCGCAATCAGCAGCACCGATGCGATCCGGTCAGCGCTGGGGGGCCACCACCGCCGCCGCGAAGCAAGGCGGGGAGCGGGGACAGACTGAATCCGGGCCGGAACGGTCTCGCGCGCCACTAGGTAGGTCTCCGTCCAAGTGCACAGCGAGGCAGCCCAGGATCGGACTGCCTCGCTGTCCGCAGTTACACAGCGTCTACTTGCAGACGCCGGCGTCCTTGCACGCGGCCTGCAGGGTGGCCTGCGTCTTGGCCACGTCGCCGCTGGTCACGAACAATGCCAGGGCATCCTTGTACTGGGTCGCCCAGCTCTCAAACGCCGCGGCGCCGTGAATCACGCTGGGGACCAGCGCATTGCTGCGCCAGTCCTTGGCCGCGGACTGAAGGTAGGGGTTGAACAGGGACTGGCTGCAATCAGTGCGGGCGCAGATGGAGCCCTTTTTGGGATTAAAAGCCTCCTGCCCCGCTTTGGAGCCGGCCACCTTGAGCCAGTTCATGGCGTTCTCGCGGTCTGGAGCCTTCTTGGGCAAGGAGAACGAGTCGGAGAGCGCGTCAAACACACCCGTATTGCCCGGCGGGGGCGCCCAGCCGTAATCGGCGTAGTTCTTGGACTGGAACCAGCCGTTCTCCCAATCGCCCATGATTTCCATCGCGCCCTTGGCGTCGATCAGATACTGGCCGGCGCCGTCCCAGGTGAGCGCGGCATGATCGCTGTTGGTGTACGTGAGCATCCTCTTGAACGTGTTGAGCGCCTGAGCAACCCGCGCGTCGGTCCACGGCGTCGTGCCGGTCCACAGACCGCGGTAGGCATCTGCGCCCAGCGTGCCGATCAAGACCGCCTCAAACGCATGCCCCGCTTCCCACCCTTCCTTGTCTCCCAGGACGAAGGGCACGATGCCTCTGGCTTTGAGCGTGCCGGCAACCTTGAAGAACTCATCGAACGTCTTCGGCGGCGTGAGGTAGTTGGCCGCAAAGACCTTCTTGCTGTACCACATGACGTTCGCCCGATGGATGTTGACGGGCACGGACCAGTAATGCCCCTGATATCGCAGCAGGGTGAGGAGCCCAGTGGGAAAGACTTTCTCCCATCCCTCGGACTTGAAGAGCGTGTCTAGAGGATCGAGGAACCCCGCGGGGTCATATTTCTGGACTTCCAGACCCGCATGCACCTGGAACGAATCCGGCGGGTCGCCGCCCGTGAGGCGCGTCGCCAGCACCGCCTTGGCGTTTGTCCCCGCGCCGCCGGCCACCGTCGCATTGACGATCTCGACGCCGGGGTAGAGTCTCTTAAACACGCTGAACATCCCGGACAGCCCCTCGGCCTCGCCTCCGGCAGTCCACCAGCTGAAAATTTCCAACTTGCCGCCCATCGCCGCGCCGGACACGCTGATGGGCACCAGCGCCACGACCAGCAACAGGCTCCACACGGTGAGCCCTCGTATGTACCGAACCATCTTGTGCCTCCTTGGGAGAAGTAGCCTCAGCACTGCGAACGACTCCCGACACCTCCTTCCGCCCGCAAGGAGCGAGGTATCTCCCTCGCGGACCGATAGCCTTTCATCAGCATGGTTGAACTGACCAGCGGGATAGGGAGGCTCTGACTCGGTATTACTACACGCGCCGCACTCTTACCTGCGTTGCCCGTCGTGGTCAGTAGGCGCGCCATCAGGACTCGTCGAAACGATGGGCGAGGGGATACTCATCAAGCGAAAACGTCCGGGTATCGAACCGAGGAGACGCGTGAGGGCGGGAACGCGGGAACGCGGGACCCCCCCCGGGCGTTCCGCTTCCTCGGCGCGGCGCGCGGGAACGCGGAAACGCGAGGTGGTGACGGCGCTTGCACCGTCCTCGGAAACAACGGCGCTGCGGGCGTGGGCCGAAGTGGACCTGGCCGCCATCGCCCGCAACATCCAGGCCGTCCGCCGCCTCCTGTCGCCGTCCTGCCGGCTCATGGCCGTGGTCAAGGCGGACGCGTACGGACACGGGGTCGTGCCCGTCTGCCGGGCGGCCCTGGCCGCCGACGCGGCCTGGCTGGGCGTCGCTACGCTGGGTGAGGGTGTCGCGCTCCGGCTGGGAGAGATCAGGGCGCCGATCCTGGTCCTGGGCGGTCTCACCGCCGGGGAAGTGGCCGATGCGACGGCCCACGGGCTGAGCATCAGTATCACGTCGCAGGAGATGGCAGAGATCGTCCTCCGCCATGTCGGCGCTGTCCCTCCCGTCCACCTCAAGGTGGATACCGGCATGACCCGACTGGGCGTATTTCCTGAGGATGTGCCGGCGCTGCTGGACCGCCTGACCGCCAAAGGCATCCTGGTGGAAGGGTGCTATACCCAGCTCGCATGTGCGGAAGAACCTGACCATGTGATGACCCAGGAGCAGCTGGTGCGGTTTCGGCCCGCGCGGGAGGCGATCCGCGCGCGAGTGCCGCGGGCCCTGATCCACGTCGCCAACAGCGCCGGCGCGCTGACCTCGCCCCACACGCACTTCGACATGGTCCGGGTCGGGCTGGCGATGTACGGATTGTACCCGTCGCCGCAGATGGCGTCGCTGGGATCCCTGCATCCCGCCATGCGTCTCTACAGCCGCGTCGTGCGGACGGCGCGGGTGGGTCCCGGCACGGCCGTCAGCTACGGAGCCGCGCACCGCACGAAGACCTCGACGACGATCGCCACCATCGCTTGCGGGTACGCGGACGGCTACCCGCGGCTGGCCGGCGAGCGGGGCGAAGTGCTGATCCGAGGTCAGCGCCATCCCATCGCGGGCCGGGTGTGCATGGACCACCTGATGGTGGATGTGGGTGATCACCCGGTCGCGGCGGGCGATGTCGCGCAGTTGTTCGGAGATGCCATCAGCGCAGACGAAGTCGCGGCGTGGGCCCACACCATCTCCTACGAAATTCTTTGCGGGGTCGGATTGCGCGTGCCGAGAATTTACCTGAGAAATGAAACGAGTAGACGCAGTGGACGTCGTGAGCGGTAATGGGGATGCGGGTGGCCTTTCAAGGAGAGCGAGGCGCGTACAGCGAGGAGGCCGTCACAGCGCTCTTTGGCGAGGCAGAAGCTCTGCCGCGCCCAACGTTGCGCGATGTCTTTGACACGGTCGCGGCCGGGCGCGCCGATCGTGCGGTGGTGCCCGCCGAAAACTCGCAGGCCGGCTCGATCAACGAGACGTACGACCTGTTGCTCGCGCATGCCCTGTTCATCACGGGCGAGCTCGACCTGCGCATCCGCCATTGTTTGATGGCGCTGCCCGGCCAAGAACTCCGCGCGATCCGTCGGGCGTATTCGCACCCGCAGGCACTGGCGCAGTGTGAGGCCTTTCTCCGTCAGCACGGGGTGGAGCCGGTGCCGGCCTACGACACCGCCGGCAGCGCGAAGATGGTGGCCGAGCGGCACCTGCGCGGGGCAGCCGCCATCGCCAGCGTAGGCGCCGCGCATATCTACGGCTTGGCCGTCCTCGCCGAGGGCATCGAGACGAACCCGGCCAACTACACGAAGTTTCTCAGCCTGGCCCCCGCACCGGCCCCGCGGATCGTCGGGGCGAAAACGTCGATCGTCTTCACTACGCAGAACATCCCCGGCGCCCTCTATCTGGCCCTCGGCGCGTTTGCCACCCGCGCCATCAATCTCACAAAACTGGAGTCGCGGCCGCGCCGTGAGGTGCCCTGGGAGTACTTGTTTTATGTCGACTTTGAAGGCCACCAGGACGACCCGCCGGCTGCAGCGGCGCTGCGAGATCTTTCGCGCGTCACGGTCTTTCTGCGCATCCTGGGCTCGTATCCCAAGTCTCCGACCCCCCTCCCATGACAGGCGGGTCCAGGACGGCCTCGGTCCTCCCGTTCGGAGACCGCGGACTGGTCGTCGAGTTCGCGGACGAACTCTCTACCGAGATCAATGGGTGCGTCCGGGCGTTGAGTCGCCGGCTGCACGACGCGCCCGGCGTGATCGAGGTCGTGCCCACGTTGCGGTCCCTACTGCTGATCATCGATCCATTGACAGCGGACCGTAACCGTCTGGCCGGCACCGCCCTGCAGTTGCTCCAGAACCTTCTGCCTGATCAAGACGGCGCCGGCCGGCGGATCGAGCTACCGGTCGTCTATGGTGGAGACGCTGGCCCGGACCTCGCCGACGTCGCCAAGATGAGCGGTCTGACGACCCGCGAAGCCATCGAGCTTCACAGCCGCCAGGACTACCAGGTGCTGATGCTGGGATTTGCTCCCGGATTTCCGTATCTGGGTATCGTGGCGGCCCCACTACGCAGCCCGCGCCTATCGACGCCGCGCACCCGCGTCCCGGCGGGCTCGGTGGGGATTGCCGACGCGCTCACCGGCGTCTACCCGCTGTCCACCCCCGGGGGGTGGAGACTCATCGGCCGCACGCCGCGGATCATCTACGATCCGCGCCATCCCGATCCAATTCTGCTCCGGCCCGGCGACCATGTTCGGTTCGTGCCGGTCACGTCGGCTGTGTTTCCCGAGATCCCGCTCGGATCGCCAGGCCTGCTCGAGCCTGCGGGGCGCCCGGCCATGGAAGTGCGCGATGCGGGTCTGTACACGACCGTGCAGGATCTGGGCCGGATGGGATCCCGCAGCCTGGGGCTGCCGTCGGCCGGCGCGATGGATCCCGCCGCCCTTCAGCTTGCGAATCTTCTGGTGGGAAATCGCCCAGCTGCGGCCGCAGTAGAGTGCACGGCTCCTGGTCCGGTGCTGCGCGCCCTGGATGACGTGACGATTGCCGTGACCGGTGCCGACCTCTCTGCGTCGCTGGACGGCCGCGAGGTGCCGCCGTGGACCCCCATCGCGATGCGGACCGGCCAGACGCTCTCCTTTGGAGCGCCCCGCCGGGGGATGTGGGCATATGTTGGGGTCGCTGGTGGAATCGCCGTCGCCGCTGTGCTCGGGAGCACCGCGACCTACGTGCCGGGCGGATTGGGTGGGGCGGGCGGCAGACGCCTGCGGGCAGGAGACGCGTTGGGGCGGGGAGAAGGACCGAGGCGCCTCGCGGCGTCGCCGTCGATGTCGCTCGAGATCCCCGTGGAGGAGGCAGTCGTGCGCGTCCTCCCCGGGCCGCAGGACGGGTGGTTTGATCGTGCATCCCGCGAGCGATTCTGGCAGGCGGCGTTTTCCATTAGCGTGCAGAGCGACCGTGTCGGCGTCCGCCTGCATGGACCCGCCGTTCCGGCCAGGCGGGTCGAGATGTTGTCCGATGGGTTGCTTCCCGGGGCGGTGCAAGTGCCGGAGGCCGGGCAGCCGATCGTGATCATGCCTGACGGGCCCACGACCGGCGGATACCCGAAACCCGGCGTCGTGGCCTCGGCTGACCTGCGGATCGTCGCGCAGGCCAGGCCCGGGACACGGATCCGGTTCGTGCCGGCGACTATCGAGCAGGCCGTTGACGCTCTGCGCGCGTGGGAGGAGACGCTGCGCAGATTAGACCGTGAATCGTGAATCGAAACGGCGGACTCAATGCAACGTAGGAGACCGTACGATGGCGAAGCGTCTCCCGTGATGGTGCGACGATTCACTCATCACGATTCACGATGCACGACGTGTGGGGGGTAACGTGCAGCTCGGAAATCTTCCCCGCGTCAAGCTCGCTCATCTCCCGACGCCGCTGGAAGAGGCGCCACGGCTCAGCGACTACCTCCACGGTCCCCGCATCTGGATCAAGCGCGACGATCTGACCGGGTTGGCCCTGGGTGGCAACAAGGCTCGCAAGTTGGAGTTCCTGCTGGGGCAGGCCCGCCAGCAGGGATGCGATGTGGTTATTACGGTGGGGGCGGTCCAATCCAACCACGCCCGCATGACCGCCGCGGCCGCGCGGCGGTTGGGCTTCGAGCCCATCGTGGTGCTCAACGGGGAGCCGCCCGATCAGGCGCAGGGAAACCTGCTCTTGGATCGCATCTTCGGCGCCGAGGTGCGCATCATCCAGACCGATGATGACTACATCGTGACGGGCGTCGTCGAGGACCTGGCGCGCCAGTTGCGCCGGGATGGACGCAAGCCCTTTGTCATCCCGCGCGGCGGCAGCAACGCCACCGGCGCGGCGGGCTATCTGGGGGCGTGGCTGGAACTGCTCTCCCAGGCCAATGCGAGCGGGGTCCGTGTGGACGCGGTGGTCCATGCCAGCACGTCCGGAGGCACGCAGTCCGGCCTGTACACCGGGACGAAACTCACCGACAGCGGCGTTCAGGTGATTGGGATCAGCGCCGGCCCCCGGCGCGAGGTCGTGACGACCCGCGTGTTGGGCATCGTGGCTGAATTGGTCGAGCTCGTGGATCTCCCGTGGCGCCCGCATCCAGACGATCTCATTGTCTACGACGACTATGTTGGGGAACGATATGGGGTACCGACCCCTGCCTGTCTGGATGCGATCCGCATCGTCGCGCGGACCGAGGGGGTGCTGCTGGACCCCGTGTACACGGGGAAGGCGATGGCCGGCCTGATGGGGTTGATTGCGCAGGAGCGGTTCACACCCGACCAGAACGTCGTGTTCTGGCACACGGGCGGGCAGCCGGCGGTGTTCGCGCATGCCGGCGCCTTTCAGGAAGGGTAAGATCGTGCGTATCACGTTGAGGAGTGCAGGTGTCGGGCTGGGCGTCGGCCTCTTACTCGCCGTGCTCGCCGGGTCAGTGGCGGGCCAGGGCGATTCCGCCCTCCTGCGGGCCTTCAGTCGCTTTTTAGGGACGCAGGACATTCAGTTCGATCTGGTGCCTGACCTCTACGACGGCGGCTACGCGCGGATCAGCATCTTTGCCAAGAATGCCAACCTCGGCGGCATGCTGGTGGATGAGGTCTGGTTCAAGCTGGTCGGGATCACCCTGGACGTCCGGGCGCTGGAGCAAGACCGCATCAAGATTCTCGAGTACCGCGGCACGGCCTTTCACGGCCGGGTGAGCGTGCAGCGCCTGCAGGAGTTTTTCCTCGCCTCCAACGCGTTCAAAGACATCCGGCTGTGGTCGGATGGGACGTCCCTGTTTGGCGAGGGGACCGTGCCCTACCATGGGTTGCCGATCAAGATCTGGTTGAAGGGCCGCTTTTCGGTCAAAGGAAGCAAAGAGATCAACTTTCATGTCGACAACATGCGGATCAACGGCTTCCCCCTGTTCTCCGCGATCATCCGTCTCATGGAATCGCAGATCAACCCCGTGATGAGCCAGAAGGACTGGCCGGTGAACTTTCCCATCCGGTCGCTGCAGATGACGCCGGAAGGATTTATCCTGTCATCGCAGGCCGACGCGCTGGCGCCGTGCACCATCTGCTGGCTCGACGGCACGACGAGCAAGCCGTGACGCGGGCTCGTCCCCGGATCGGCATCACGGCGACCACCGGCGGATCGACTTCGGCCAACAGCCGGCGCTACGCCGACGCGGTCGCGGCGGCCGGTGGGGAGCCCGTGTGGCTGGAGCCCGCAGCCGTGCTCGGCGCCCCAGATCCCGGCAGTGTGCTCGCCAGGCTGGATGCCCTGCTCCTCAGCGGTGGGGAGGATATCGATCCCCGGCATTACGCGGAAACGATCCGACCTGACGCCGGCGTGACGATCGACGCGCCGCGCGATACCGCGGAGTTGCGAATCGCCCGCGCCGCCCTCGCGGAGGCGATGCCCATTCTGGGGATTTGCCGCGGCATCCAGACCCTCAACGTCGCCGCCGGCGGCACGCTGCATCAGGACCTGACGCTGCTGGGGTTGACCCCGGACGCGCATGTGCAAGACAGGAGCACGCCGGCGTGGAAGCCCGCGCATCCGGTCGCCGTCGAGCGCGGCAGCCAGGTCGCCGCTCACCTGGGCGGTCCGGCGGCGGAGGTGAACAGCTTTCACCATCAGGCGGTGAAGGACGTCGCGCCGGGATTCGTGGTGACGGCGCGTGCGCCTGACGGAATTATTGAAACCATTGAACATCCAGCACGTCCGTTTGTGATGGGGGTGCAGTGGCACCCCGAACGCATGGTCGACCATCACCCCGGCCAGCGAAAGCTCTTCGAAGCCCTGGTCGCCGCCGCGCGTCACCGCAAGTAGCCCCGACCCCGCATGCTAAGATAGAGTCGCGATGCGCCGACTTGCCGACGTGCTAGAGGCGGTCTCCGGGACGACGAGCAAACTCCAGAAAATTGATCTGCTGGCGGCCTACCTGCAGTCTCTCAGCGACGACGAATTGCAGATCGCCTGCACCTACCTGACCGGCGCGCCGTTTCCGGCCGGCGAAGGGCGGGCACTCCACGTGGGCTGGTCGGCGATCGCCGACGCGTTGCTGGACGTGGCAGGCGCGTCCGGGGCCGATCTGGACAGCAGCTACCTCACGCACGGCGACCTGGGGTCGGTGGCCGCCGAGCTGCTCACACGGAAGGTGCGGGCACCGCTCTTTCCCACGCGGCTGACCCTTCCCACGGTCAACGACATCTTCTCCCGGCTGGCGGCCTCTGCGGGCACAGGATCGCGTCAGGTCAAGCTCGAGGCCATGCGGTCGTTGTTTGAGAATGCCGATCCGCTCGAGGCGAAGTATCTCGTCCGCATCATCACCTCCGACATGCGGGTCGGGCTGAAGGAGGGGCTCCTGGAGGACGCCGTGGCGAAAGCGTTCGGCCGGTCCCTCGATGACGTGCGCCGCGCGAACATGCTGATCAGCGATATTGGTGCCGTCGCGGTCCTGGCGCGGCACGGCCGCCTCGGCGAAGCCCGGCTGCAGTTGTTCCGCCCCTTTCGGTTCATGCTGGCGGACGCCATCTTTACGCCCGCGGAGGCGTTTGAGCCCGTCCGGGGCGACGGCGACGGAGGGGGCGCACCGGCGTCGCTGCTGGTCGAGGACAAGTACGACGGCGTGCGTGCCCAGGCGCATTACGATGGCACGCGCCTGGCCATTTTCAGCCGCACGCTCGATGAGATCACCCCATCGTTTCCGGAGCTGCACGGCGATCTGCGCGCGCTGGCCGGCCGCTATATCCTTGATGGAGAGATCGTGGCCTGGCGGGACGGCCAGGCCATTCCCTTCACACAATTGCAGCAGCGATTACGCCGAAAAGACCCCAGCGACCTGATCGCTGAGGTTCCCGTGATGTTGTTCGCCTTCGACCTGCTGCACGTAGACGGCGAGGATGTGCTCGACGTGCCCCTGGCGGATCGCCAGCGCAGGCTACGCGCCCTGCGGCTGGGGGCGTCGGTGCAGCAGGCGAACTCCACGGTCGCCACCACCCCCCAGGACCTGGAGGTCCGCTTCCGTGACGCCCGGGCTCGCGGGAACGAAGGACTGGTCATCAAGCGGCCCGAGAGCCGCTATCAGCCCGGCAAGCGGGGGCGGCAGTGGATGAAGTTGAAGGAAGAACTGGCCACGCTGGACGTCGTGGTGGTGGCCGCAGAGCAGGGGCATGGGAAGCGGGCCGGGGTGCTCAGCGATGTGACGTTCGCCGTGCGCCAGGGCGAGACGCTGGCGCCCATCGGCAAGGCCTACAGCGGGTTGACGGATGCGGAGATCGCCTCGCTGACCGAGTGGTTTCGCGCGCACACGGTGGTGGATCGTGGTCGCGTGAAGCTGGTGGAGCCCAAGATTGTCCTCGAGGTCGCCTTCGATGCCATCACCCGCAGCCCGCGGCATCCCAGCGGGTATGCGCTGCGGTTTCCCCGGATCAAACGCCTCCGTGACGACAAGGCGCCCGACGAGATCAACACCCTGGAAGACGTTGCCCGCATCTACGAGCATCAGGGATCCAGTCGGGGAGGGAGCTCGCCAAAGTTGATGGCGAGCCGGGGAAGAGGTCAGATCAAAACATGATCAGATTCCGTAACCACCCGCGGTGGAGAGGCGCGGCGGTCCTTGCCGCACTGGTGGTCACCTGTACCGCCCCGCTGCTGGCCCGAGACGCCGCCGCCGCAGCGGGCGAGGCGGCGACGGTGTTTCGGATTCGCGTCGAGGGCGTGATTGCGCCCTCCAGCGCCCGCTACATCCAGCGCGCGATCCTCGAGGCCGAGGAGTCGAACGCCGCCGCGTTGCTGATCGAGCTGGACACCCCCGGGGGGCTGCTCAAGTCCATGGATGACATTACGAAGGCCATGCTCAATGCCCGGGTGCCGGTCATCGTCTACATCAGCCCCAAAGGGGCGCGAGCGGCGTCGGCAGGCGTCTTTGTCACCTACGCGGCCCACGTGGCGGCGATGGCGCCGGCGACGCACCTGGGCGCGGCCCATCCTGTGACTGTGGGCCAGGGCGGCCAGCAGGACCAGACGATGATGGAGAAGATCACGAACGACTCCGTGGCCAACATTCGGGCCATCGCGCGCCGGCGCAGCCGGAATGCGGACTGGGCCGAGAAGGCGGTGCGCGAGAGCGTGTCCATCGACGAAGAAGAGGCGGTGAGGCTGAACGTCGTCGATCTCGTGGCGGCGGACGTGCCGGATCTGCTCAGAAAGATTGACGGCCGTGAAGTAGAGACCGAAACGGGTCCGGTGCGCCTGGCGACCGGCCACGCGATCCTACGCAGCATCGCCATGGATCCCGGCGAGCGCCTGCTCGACCTGCTCAGTGACCCCAACGTCGGGCTGATCTTGATGACCATCGCCATCTACGGGATTATCTTCGAGCTCGGCAATCCCGGTGCCATCCTGCCGGGGGTGGTCGGCGCGATCGCGTTAATCCTGGCGCTGGCCTCGTTTGCCATCCTAAAGGTCAACGTGGCGGGGCTGGCCCTGATCGCATTGTCGGTCCTGTTTTTCATCGCTGATCTCAAGGTGCCGGGGCATGGGGTGCTCACCATCGGCGGCATCCTGGCGTTTTTCTTTGGCGCGCTGCTGCTGACCGAACGGCAATCGCCGTTCCTGCAGGTGTCGCTGAAGCTGGCCGCGTTCACGGCCCTGCTCACCGGCGCGTTCTTCCTGTTCGCGGTGGGCGCCGGCGTGCGCGCGCAGCGCGCGAAGGTCCGCAGCGGCCGGGAGGGTTTGGTGGGCGCCAGCGGCGTGGTCCGGACTGACCTGAATCCTGAGGGGATAGTCTACGCGCAGGGCGAGATGTGGACGGCTGAGGCAGAAGATAAGGCGACGATCCGGCAGGGCGATCGCGTCACGGTCGTCGGCGTGGAGGGTCTGCGCCTTCGTGTCCGCCCCGTCTCGCGGTGACGATGCCCGAGGCCCCGGGCCCGAATCTCGGGTCGGGGACACCGTCCGGTTTCGCACCGAAACATCGAGTCCCGAGCAGACGGAAGCCGTGGGCCGCCGCCTGGGCGGCCTGCTGTGGGCCGGCGCGGTGATCGCGCTGTCGGGAGACCTCGGCGCCGGGAAGACCGTGCTGGCCCACGGGATTGCGGCGGGGGCCGGTGCGGCCGGGCATGTCGCCAGCCCCACGTTCACGTTTCTCCGCGAATATCACGGCGCAGTGACCGTCTACCACGTCGACCTGTACCGGCTCGAGCGTCCCCAGCAACTCGAGGACCTCGGGCTGGATGAGGTGCTGGACGGCAGTGGGATCGTCGTGCTCGAGTGGGCGGAAAAAGCCCGACCGCTGCTCCCTCCGGAACATCTCTGGATCACCATTCAGTTTATGAACGGTGAAGACTCGCGGGAGCTGGTCTTTGCGCCGAAGGGAGCGCGCTACGTCGACGTCGTGGCGAGACTACGAAGCCGTGAAGGGTGAATAGGGAATCGGGAGGTTGAATGGGGATGCAGGGGGTCCCAATCACGACTCACAACTCACGACTCACGAAGTGATGCGCATTCTTGCCATCGAGACCGCGACGAGCCTGGGCAGCGTCGCGCTGTTGCAGGACGGCGATGCCGTCGCGGTGATCAGCGAGTTCGTCCCCCAGCGGCACCTGGAGTGGCTGGCCCCAGCGCTCCGGCAGCTGCTCGGGACCACCGGATGGACCGTGGCCCAGGTGGACGCCGTGGCGGTCTCGACGGGTCCCGGATCCTTTACGAGTTTGCGCATCGGCATTGCCACAGCGATCACATGGGCCCGGGCGAAGGGGATTCCTGCGGCTGGCGTCCCGACGCTTGACGCCGTCGCCCTCGGCACCCAGGCGGCCGGCCTGGTGTGTGCGATGTTGGACGTGCGCCGGGGGGAGGTGGCGGGTGCGCTCTATACGCGCGACGGATCGATCCACAGAATCATGGACGACATCGTCGGACCGGTCGCGCGAGTCGTGGAGCAGCTTCCGGCAGGGCCCCTGACGGTCAGCGGGGACGCGCTGGCGAGGTATGCGGACGTAGTCACCGCGATCCGACCCGATGCCGTGCTCGCCCCGCGCGCGCAGTGGTCTCCGACGGCGGTCTCGGTCGGACGCCTAGGATGGGACCGGCTGGCCCGCGGCGAACAGGATGATCTGTACCGGCTCTGGCCCACCTACGTGCGGGCGCCGGGAGACCAGGCGTAGCCGATGAAGCAGATTACACGGGTGTCATTGGACGCGATGCGATTGGAAGACGTGCCCCGCGTGGTGGAGATCGAGCGGGAGTCGTTCCGCACGCCGTGGCCACGGGACGCCTATACGCACGAACTCACCGAGAACCGGCTGGCGGCCTACATCGTGGCCCGGGCGGACGCGGAGATCGTGGGCTATGCCGGGATGTGGGTGATCCTGGATGAAGCGCACATCACCACGATCGCGGTGGACCCCGCATTCCGCGGGCAGCATGTCGGTGAACGACTGTTGGTGGGGTTGATCGACGCCGCCCTCGGACGCGGCGCACGCTGGATGACTCTGGAAGTGCGCCAGTCGAACGCCACGGCCCAGACGCTGTACAAGAAATACGGCTTCCGAGAGATCGGCGTCCGCAAAGGGTACTACAGCGACAACCGCGAGGACGCCATTGTGATGTGGAGTGGAAATTTGCAGGAACGGGACCACCAGCACAAACTCGCCAAGCTGCGCGCCGAGCTCGAAGAACCCGAGCCGTAGTCCTCCAGGTCTCCCGGGTCTTCTACGTCTTCTAGGTTTCGCAGAGTCACGACGGTGGATTCATGCTGCACCCGAGACCTGGCAGAGACCTGGGTGACTCGGGAGACCTGGTAGACTGGTAGGTACACATGCGAGTTCTGGGCATCGAAACCTCGTGCGATGAGACCGCGGCCGCCGTGGTGAGGGATGGCCGGATCATCGAGAGCAACGTCGTCGCCTCTCAGGCCGACCTCCATCGCCGGTTTGGCGGCGTGGTGCCGGAACTCGCGTCCCGCAAACACATCGAGCGCCTGCTCCCCGTGATCGACGACGCCCTGGAGCAGGCCGGCGTTGCGCTCCGCGACCTTGACGCCGTCGCCGTCACGTACGGCCCGGGGCTGGTGGGCGCGCTGGCCGTGGGTGTGGCCGCGGCGAAGTCCCTCGCCCTGAGCCTCGATCTGCCGCTTATTGGCGTGAACCACCTGGAGGGGCATATCTACGCGGCGTTCCTCACCGCCCCGGACCTGCCGTTTCCCGCCCTGGCCCTGGTCGTGTCCGGAGCTCATACCGATCTCGTCGGCATGCCCGATCATGGACAGTACCACGTTCTTGGCAGGACCCGGGACGACGCCGCCGGCGAGGCCTTTGACAAGATCGCTCGCGCCATGGGTCTGGGGTACCCCGGCGGGCCCGAGATCGATCGGCTCGCCCGCGTGGGAGATCCGCGCGCTGTCCCGCTGCCGGCGCCGATGGCTTTTCGACGCAGCTCAGGCCGGGCGGACGATTCCCTGGAGTTCTCCTTCAGTGGACTCAAAACGGCGGCGCTGCGAACGCTGCACGCCGCGGCTGCGGGGGATGGTCAGTTCAAGGCCAATCTCGCCGCGGGCGTTCAACGGGTCGTGGTCGACGTGCTCGTGGCCAAGACGATGCGGGCGGCCCGGTCGCTGGGGGTCAAGACCGTGATCGTCGTCGGGGGAGTCGCGGCGAACACCCTGCTCCGGGCCGAGGGAGCGCGCGCGTGCGCCGCCGCGGGATACCGGCTGGTGGTGCCTCCCCCGCCCCTGTGCACCGACAACGCCGCCATGATCGCTGCCGCCGGCTATTACCGTTTCAGCCGCGGTTACCGGTCCGACCTGGGGTTGGGTGCCTACAGCGACCTGCCGCTAGAGCCAACCCCGAACGATTCTTCACCCTGATCCCGATCAGTTCGGACTTATGCCGGCCGGGGTGGGGACAACGGGCCTGTGGATAATGTGTATAACTCTGTGCGTAAGGCGTCCTCCAATGGCTTGCGTGGTCCAAAGTTCTCCTGACGCGATCGTGGCGGTCGCCGGGACGTTCGTCAGTGGGGAGATGGTTCGGGTTCTGCGCGAAGGCGGCGCTCTGCGACCGCCAGGAGCGCGTCGGCATCGGTCCCGTCCTGCGGGCAGCCGGCGATCGCCCACCGCAGTGGTTGGGCGCGCATGAACCGTCCCAGGATGGTGACCTCTCGCTCGTTGACCATCGCCTGGAGACGGCGAACGGCACGCTCCGCCTCCCTGCGATCAAGCTCAGGCATAAACAAGGCCAGCGTTCCGCCCTGCAGCCGAGCCGGAAAATCGACCTGGCGGATGTTCGCCGCCAGGAGCTCTGCCGTGCGGCGGACGAGATCGTCGCCGGCGTCGTAGCCGTGCTGCGCATTGAACGGTGCCAGGCCGATGATATCCGCCAGGACCAGCGCAAAACGGGTCCCGTATCGCTTGTGCCGCGCCATCTCGTGGTAGAGACGGGCCACGAGCGCGCGGCGATTGAGAAGACCCGTGAGATCGTCAGCGGCGGCCGATCGCTCCGCCCGATCCTGCAAGAGTGCGGCCTGCACCACCGGTGCTGCGGTCTCCGCGATGACGGCCAGCAACCGCTCTGCATCGCGGTCGACCTCTCCAGCCTGCAGGACGCCCACGGCCTGCCCGCCCGACAGGAGCGGCACGTACACTTCGGAGTGCTCGCCTGTCCGTTGCGCCGCGCGTTGCTCGACCGCTTGCCACAGTGGCGACCGGCTCCGGGGAAACACCGTTCCTGGCGCGGGACCTCCGACGGTCGCTGCTTCGACTGACAGGGTCCCGCCCCGTTCGTCCAGCAGCAGTACCGCGCAGCGCGCACACGGAAGCAACTTGGCCGTCGTAGCGGCGAGGGAAGTCAACAACTGCGGCAGGTCGTCGGCATCGCGTAACTGCTGGCTCAGCTGCCAGACCAGGGCGGCGTCTCCTGACGCCGCCGGGGGCTGGTCACCCGATGCCGGGATCGTGGGTGGGCTGATGATCCGTGTGTCTAAGGCGCGGATCCAGTTCGACCCGGTTTCGCGTTCCCTGGCCACGATGCGAGCCAGCGCGTCCACCACCTGCGGGTGGAACTGCGTTCCGGCATGGTGCTGCAGTTCCTCCAAGGCTGTGGCGACAGGTCTGGCGGTATGGTAGGCTCGGTGGCTGGTCATCGCGTCGAAGGCATCCGCCACCGCCAGGATCGCAGATCCGATGGGAATCTCGCTGCCGCGGAGGCCGTCGGGATAGCCGTGGCCATCAAAGTGTTCATGGTGGTGGCGCACGATGGCCACGAGGTCTCGGAGGGGACCGGGTTTATCGATGATGGAGGCGCCCAGTGTCGCATGGGTCATCATGACGGCCCGCTCTGCCGGATCGAGTTTTCCAGGTTTGCGCACGATGGCATCGGGAACGCCGATCTTGCCCACGTCGTGCAGGAGGCCGGCCAGCCGCACTTTCTCGATTTCCTCTAGCGACAGCTGGAGTTCGCGGGCGATCATCGTGGCCAGGTCGGCGATGTCTTCGGAGCGCCCGTGGGTGTAGGCATCTTTCGCGTCGACCGCCGCTGCCAGGGCCGTGATCGAAGAGATAAACATCTCCTGCACCTGCCCATACAGTCGGGCGTTGTCGATGGCCAACGCCGTCTGCGCCGCGAAGTATTCCAGCATCGGGATCTCCGGCCGGAAGGCGGCGGGGGGTTTCTGGCTCAGCAGCACGAGCACCCCCACCAGCGCGGATTTGCCTTGCAGAGGGAGCAGGCAGGCGGCCCGGTACACGCCGCCGGCCCCGTGCAGGGAAATAGTGACCGTCGTCCGCGTCGAGGCGGCCTCAGCCACGTCGGCGCCCAGTGGCGGCA
>WNEY01001078.1_pt1 | contig 18663 bp, 42 predicted proteins | sample 5400531 | NCBI WGS metagenome assembly WNEY01 (sample SAMN13153338, study PRJNA577476) | soil metagenome | isolation source: 200 cm saprolite under Douglas fir tree site 1 | place: USA:California | collected 2015-04-18
CCCCGTGCTGCTAAGATCATCTGCATGGAGCGCTTCGGAGATGTGGGAAAGCCCCGGAGCCTGGTCCCGTATGTGGGAGGCTCCGGGGCTGTGGGAAAGGTTAAGACCGGTGACCCTGGTAGGCGTAAGGTGAGTCATTCTCGGTCACCGGAATAACACTCCCACCCGTGTGCTGTGCGATGATCTGCGCAGTGATCAGGGCAAACTCGCGGCAGTCACCTCGGCTCACGCTGACAGTGTTGTCGGGGTACTTTACGAAGTAGGTTCCCGCGCTCTGTGTCATGGGAGAAGTGTATCCCTTGGGAGCAGGAATGGCAACACCCCCGGTACCGTGGGGTACCGGGGTGTTGGTCCGTTCCGCAGTGGCGTCGCGACCGCATGCGGAACGGAGTCTACTCGGTGCTGCCGTCGCCACCGTTCTCGGCGGCAGCCGTGGCCTCTGCCGACTCGGCAACGGGACCGTCGTCGGTCTTCCGCTCGCGCCGATCGGTGCCCTGGAAGTACACGGCCAGTGGTCCGGTGTACGTCTTGCCGGTGGACTGGCGGATGAACCGCATCGCCGTCTCGGTGTACATGGCCGGCGACCCGTCCTCCTCGACCTGCGGCACGCCTTCCTTGTCGACGTACTGCTTCCGCACGGGCTGCCCGGCCTTGTCCGTCACGACAACGGAGCGGTACACGACCAGTGCGTCCTTCTCGTTCTTCGCGTTGGGGTCCTGCAAGACGACACGGGAGCCAAGCGTGGCCTTGTCGGCAGCGTTGCGAATGCGGTTGACAAGCTGCTTGGCTTCATCCGTGGTCGCCACGTCGAGGCGCAGTGCCTGCCCGTCCTTGTGCGACTTGATGATGTGGGGCACGAGCGGGTTGGGGGCCGCGTTACGGCCACGGGCGGTGGTGACGGCGGGCATGGCTGCCGGCTGCGGGTTGAGCGCGTTCAGGTCGAGCGCCATTCGGACCCTCCTGGGAGTCTCTCGGTGAGGTTCTATCGTACCATGAATAGCAGTACGGATACGACCGTATTGGCGTGTCGTTCCTTGGTTCGGCCCCACACGTATAGCGGGATGCGGCACCATGGGTCGGTTGAGGGCACGTCGACGATGTCCGTGGGTGGGATGCGGGTGCCGTCTGGCAGTGCCCACCATTCGAGTACGGTGAACGCTGCTTTGCGCGTGTAGGTACCTACAGGGTCGCGACGGTGCTTGCCCTTGTAGCGTTTCAGGTGCCGGCGCATGGGAAGTCCTCCGGGGTGTAGGTGTTGTACAGAACCTCTCCGTTCCAGAAGTCCTCCGGGGTGTAGGTGTTGTACAAAACCTCTCCGTCCCAGATCTCGACGGCCGTGTGCTGGCCGTCGAGGCACTGGTCGCCGGAGAGGAACGCCTCCCCGTACAGGTAGGCCATGTTGGGTGTCCAGAATTCGGCCGGTACCCCAGACACGAACTGGTAGACGGACTCGTCCTTGTGTTTGACTACGATTCGCATCGGCATGCGACAACCTTACATCCTCGTAACTGCTTGGTCAATACGGTGGGGCGCCACTGTCGAGCGGCTGTTGACCGTCACTGTCCGGTTCGATGACCCGTTCGACCCGGTACCCGTTCATCAGAACAAGCGTGTGCTCTGGGTACTTGGCCCGATGTTGTGCGATGAGTTGTTCAGCGGCGAGTCTCACGCCACGGTCGAACGTTCTGGACAGTGAACACAGCAGACACTTCACTTTGTAGTGGACGGTACCGCTGTCTTTGACGGTGCGGTACATGCTGCATGGTGGGCACCATTGGAGCGAGCCACGCTCGGGTGGTGGTTTCAGTTTGGGTCGGTGCGTGCAGCCGTCCAGGACTACGGTGACGTAGCCGGACGGGTCAATGGTCATGGCGTTGAGATTCGTGCATCTCTAGGTACCTTGTAGCGTTTCATCATATCTGGTATCTACCATCCTTTCTGCGTTTGATTTCTACTCGGATATTCATTGCCACCCAACATAGCGCGAGCGGTTTGACGACATCCTGGTTACTTGCCTCATACATGAGGCATTTACCATCCATGCACCACGCACCTGGCTCTTCTGCTATCTGTCCTTGAAACCATCCGAGTTCTCATTCGTACATCACTTCCCCTTCTTCCGGATAGTCGCGCCACTCGACAGCCCCCGTATCGCGTCCCTCCCACGGAATAACATGAGCGGTACTCATGTCACCGGCGCGGGACCGTGAGCGGATAGCCAACTGGTGCGGGATCTCATATGCGGTTGCCCCGGCACGGCAGGCAGCGCAGTAGTCGCCACCGACATGAATCCGCTTCCCGTGCTCACCGGGCCAGATATCCCGAGACCGGGTCTCCCACTGGCAGTGCCGCACTTTCAGTGGTGCCGAGGATGCTAGTGCCGTGCCGAGGGTTATGAATCGTGTGGTGTGCCCAACGAACGGCTTCCAGTGTCCGGAACCGTCGAGCGACCGTAGGTACTGCTCGCATTCATCCCGTTGGAAACTGTTCTTATCCAGTCCACGGCGCTTAGAGGTCCACTTGTCACCTTTGCGCAGCCATGCCAGCCCAGATTGAACGTACATGACCTCATCCCACCGGGTGACGTCCCATTCGCCCAACCCGGTACCGTGCTGTACGCCGATGCTGCCCGGCTCAGCGGTGGTGTACACGCCATCTGTCTCAACGCCGATGAGTTTGTCGTGGGGGATGCGGAGCATGAGGCGATACATTGCGGCGCGGCAGTGGGAGGTTATCCACCCTGCCCATTCGAGTTGATGCCACGGTGGCACACGTTGCGTGAATTCATCCCATCCGACACGCTGCGCCATTTTCCCGAACACGGAATTCATGCCGAGTTTATCGCCTAGTTCGGTCTGGTCACCGACGTCTTTCTTTGCACGTCGTTCGGCGTACCATTCCTTGAAGAATTCAAATGGTAATGTTTTCCAGCCTACGTACTCCCATCCTTCTATGATCTCTACTCCGGGTTGTCCGATGATTCCTGCGACTTCCGGTGACCAATACCACCCTTCCATGAGCCAAGGGTACGAAATATTGTGACGACTATCCCGGTGGAAGAGGGGTCCTGCCGCGAAATCAAAGCCCGCAGACCGTGATACCCTAACGTGGTAGATACCGAAGTGACTAATATGGTCGGGAGATTTGACATGAATCCACTGCCCTTCCGAGAGTGACGGCAACTGAGAGATAGCGAACGGATAAGCTGAATTTCTGTCAATTCCATACACGGGACCATCCCAACGACCAACCCCGTACAGTTCGAATCGCCCGGCCGCGAATCCGTATCGCCCGGCCTCACGTACCGGGTCCGGGCACACCGTCATATGCCGTTTGATGCCCCGCTGTTTTAGTACGTATGACGCGATGGCTCCCGGTCCGTGCCACTCCCGGATTTTGAATCCGCCAGCGTACAGCCGTTTCCGGAGTTCCTCAACAAGCTTTACGTACAGCCCGATCTCTGCCCGCCAGTACTGCTCGACGAACGGCATGTCTTCCCACTGGAATGAGCCGCGACGGTCCTTGCCTTCTTGTACGATGTCCTTCACGGCATCCGATCCGAGTAGCCGTGTGATGGCCTCGATGCCGGAGCATGCGAAGAATGAGAACACGTCGAAAATGCGTACCGTGTACTTCGCGTGCGGGTTATGCTCGCGGTCATAGCCAGGTTGGTATTGTGTGACGCTGAACCATTTGCCTTTGCGCATCATCACACAGTATTTGAGTCCTGTGATCCGGTTGCCCACGTTGACGTAGCCGAATTTGTGGAGCCACGCTAGGGAGTTGTCACCCAAAGATTTGACAATCATGTTCGCGTCATATGTGAACGCGAAACCCACGTGTACGGCGGTTGGGTTACGGCGCCCAACGGCTATGATGTGGTCGAGTAGTTGGAAGCATGTGAGATTTTCGCCCGTGAGAACTTCCCCCGTGGATGCGCCGAAAAGGACGTACGATTGTGGTAGTCCTTTTCTGCGGAGTTGCATTCCTTCACCGTCCCATGCGATGAATTCACGGTCCGATAATTCGACCTTGGTTGAACCGTTGTGATAGTTCCTTGGGAGCCGTGCCGGTACCGGCTCCACTAGTTAGCTCCCCTAGGAAGGCGTTGAACAGTTCAGTGTATTCGGACAGATGATTGGCGGCTAGCGCCCGTAGTGCTTTTCCCCGGGCACTACTGCGCTGTCGCTGGTATCGGACGTAGTTTGGATTCTTGTTCCGGTACTCCTTCATGTACTTTGGATCGTTGCTCACCTCTTACACCAGTTCACTACCTTGTACCCATGTTGCCGTACTTGGAGAACAGTGGCGTGCGAGTAGTCCTTGTCTTTAACGATGAGGGCACCGGTGTCCGTACCGCGTTGAGCGCCAGCATGACAGTTGTACGCGTCGTACAGTCGGCTCAGTTTCTCGACGTTGGTTCCCTTCTTGCACGCCCCGGTGAGTGCGATGGAGACGAGTAGGGCTATGCCGCCGCTGCGGATGCTTGCGCGTCGTACCATGTCTTGTAATCCTCCCACTCGAACACGTCGTCAAAGTCGATGCCGTAATCCTCGTACAGCACCCGTTGCAACTCGGTATAGGCCGAGTCGCGGTCTATTCTGTTACCGCCACGCCGGAACAGTGCCTCATCGAAAAGGTCCTGTAGGTTGTCATCACGGCGTGCCTGCGGCTGATTGCGAAGCATGTCGTTGAACAGTTGCTTTTCCGTGTCGGACCACGGTTCGGCGGTTACCTCACGCCATAGCCGTTCGGCTGTCTGTGCGTTGCGCTTCCCGGGTTTCTGTGTGCCTTTGGCCCAGCGTTGCGCAGTGCGTTGGGATATGCCGAGTCGTTCAGAGGCTTTGCGTGTGCCGCCGAGTAGGCGAATAAGTTCGGAGAGGACCACGGACGGACCACCCTAAGGTTTGTGGGGATGGGTGGGGACGGCCGAACCGGCAGCCCTACGGCGTGCCGGTTGGCCGCGTCCGTGACTAGCTATCCTTCTGGTTCATCATCTGAGTGAGTCGAATTCCCGGACATCCCGAGTCACCAGTGATGCATTCGGTCACGCAGCCGATGTGAACGAGTGGCGATTCACGCAACTCGCGCGGGTAGGCAGATACGGCGTCAATTTCGACCGGGTCGACTGCGCTACCGTCGATCCGAACGGACTGAATGGTGTTGAACGGAAAGTCCGCTTGCGGCTCCTCATCGTCCGGTACCGATGATTTCTCGCCCGTGATTCTGGCGGTCAATCCGGCGATGATTTTCCCCCACGAATCGGGCACGTCAGGCGGACGTGTCGATGTAGAACGTTGCCGCTGCCGTACGCCCTGGCCCACCCTCCTTGTACTTCTGTCCCTCGCCGTCAACGAAGTACCGGGACACGCGGAGACCGTGCAGCGCGGTCAGTCCGCCCTGTTTGCCACTGTTGAGTCGGGTGTACTCGCGCAACTGTGCGCAGATTCCAGTACCGCCGTCGTTGACGATCGCCTTGATCATGGCGCTGCCTGACTTGGCCACGACCGTGGCCGACACGAATTCGCCGGAGTCTCCGAGGTTGAACGTCCAGCCCATGAAAATGCAGGGCAGGCCGACAAGCTGAATCTTGTCGTCACCGTTGAGGATGATGAACCCGTTACCCATGACCTCGGACGCGGGAACCAGTTCCGCGCCAAGCTTCTCTCGGGTAAGTGCGATTGCAGCGTCGAACGAGTCGAGATCCCGGAGAATCGTGTCGTCAAACGATGGACCGTTGTCGAATGTGACTTCGGTGCCGGGAGTGGATGCAGCTTTGGCCATTCAGCCGTGTCCCCTTTCAGGGCCGAGAAGTGGTCGGGGCATGGTAGAATGGTCGCAGCGAGAGGACCAAACAAACCGTGCACCATGAGCACAGACAACCGCATCGGTATCGCATTCGGGAATTCGAGCTAGGACCCTCCGTTCCCGGGAACGACCGCCGATGCGGTTGTCTGTGTTCATGGTACACCCTCGTAACCCGCCATGGGGACTCAACCTCAGGTTGAGACATCCGAAGGGAAAGGGTCTACCAGTGAAGAACAAGGGACTACTCACTACCGCCGTCGTGGCACTGGTCGTGGTCATCGGCTACGACTACGCGAAGGCGAAGGGCATGGGCAAGCGGTAATGGGAAAGCAGCGACTGGCGTTCTGGGCAACTGTCGCCGGTGTTTCCATCCTCGCGAATTTCGGGCTGGAGCTCCTCTCGAACAAGGTCCCCCAGTTGGGGCTGAAGCGGTTCACGGCGTTCACGCACCTCGGCGGTGCCGACTCCATCCCAACCCCCCAGCAGTAGGGACCCATGGCAAACGAGAAGATCGTCACCGTTCAGGGCGTCGACGTCCCCGCCAGTTCCATCGATGACAAGACATTCTTCCAACTCACCCGGCGGCAGACCCGGCAGGCCAAGGCACTGACCTCATTCGCCGGTATGGGATCGTCCGACGAATTCCAGCTGGTACACGACGGCATCGTGGTCGGGCTGGAGATCCGCGTCACCGGTACCATCGTCGGTGTCGGTACGGCCGCAGTGTCCACCCGACGCTGGCCGCTCGACATTCTCCGCGCCGTCCGGTTCGCCGCGAACGGACAGACCAACCTGATCAACGTGTCGTCCGGCAAGCTGAAGGCCGTTCAGTCGATGTACCCCGACTCGACCGACTCCGGCGTCACCCCGAACGGTGGCGTCTCCGGTACTCCAGTGCGTGTCGGGATCTCTGGCGCCAACCCCGGTTTCTCCGTCCCGATCCCCACCGCACTCACCTCGATGGGGTATCTCGCGGACGACACGGAAAGGTGGGGTTTCGGGTCCGGTTGTTCGGCCATCGCTGCCGGTACCTACCCGGTTGACCTCCGATTCTTTGTGCCGGTCGCCTACGATCAGAAGACTCTGGAAGGTGCGATCTTCGCGCAGACCGAAGGCACCAACCTGGTTCTCTCGCTGGACTGGGCGAACGTCTCCGATATCCTCTCCACGGCGTTCGGCACGTCGTCCACGTTCAATCTCCAGTTCTCCGTACACGAGATCTACTTCGACATCCCAATCATCGGCGGACGGCGCATCCTCCCCGCCGGTATCGGCTACTTCCACCAACTCACTCAGACCCGCGCAACCACGGCAATCGCCCAGGGCGACAACGAGTTCATCCTCACCGGGACCGCCCGTGGCCGCTCGCTCATGCGCATGTTCTGGCAGTTGTGGAACGGCGCCACGTCGATTCCAGTCGTCCCGGCCGACGGCTCGAACGTCCAGAACTTCGGCGCGATCGGCTGGATCTACGGCGGCAACCAGAACCCGGAACGGTACTCGACCGGCATCGACGCGGCAGCCCACGCGGAACGCATCTACAATTCGAACGTCGCCGGCCAGTGGGGATTTTTCTCGTTCGACTTCGCGAACGAATGGGCATTCCGGGACCTGGTGGACCTTGGTTCGACCAACGACCTCCGCATCCTCATGAACGTGTCCACCAACGTCACCGTGGCCTCACCTCTCTGGGAAGTCGTCCAGCAGGTGTTGGTCGGCGGCCCGCAGCCTCAGGCATAAGGAAGGTAGGCCATGAGCCAAGAACTACACGACGCCAGGCAGCGGGTCACGGACCTGGAGAACGACGCGACCAAGTTCCGCATCCCGGACGGTGCTGGTCTCGGAACCGTCCTACCGCACGACTACGGTACCGGCACCCGGTATGGACTGGTTGTGCAGATCGAACCAGATGTCAGGGTCATCTGGTTCACGGGCGTTGCCGAGACGGTCGATCACCTTCTGGACCCGAAGGCGGTCTGACCGATGATGGACACCACACCGAGAATCGACGGTGACGGGTGGGGAGGTGTGGGCAAACTCGGAACCGCCATGATTGAACAGACCGGCGGCCGCGTCCACATTCCACACACCGGAAACTCCGGTGCCACCGACTCTGCCCCACCCTGGTCACCGGACAATCCCCTGTTCTGGTTCGGCGCCGTACTGCTCGCCACCGGTTTCGGAATGTTTGCCATCTCCGGAGAGCTCAAAGTCGCGAAGACCAAACTCAGCGCCGGAGTAGGTCAGGCATGAGCGACCAGGAATACACCGAGATACCCACCCGGAACTACCGTCTCGGCGGTCCACCTCGAATGGAAGATGGTTCCGGATTCATTCTCGGTGTATTCCTGTGGGCACTCACCCTCGCCTATATCAACCCCCAAGGTAACCACAACTCGGGCGTGACCGGCGTTCGCGACTGGCTGCGCGCGAAGTTTCTCAACAAGGGACCGAACGGGGAGTTCCTGTGAGTAGCGGTGGGATCGTGCTCGTTATCGCCGGCATCTGGGTGCTGTCCCAAGTGTTGGGCGGTCAGGCATTGCAACGCACCAAGGTGATAGCCACATGAGTGGGCGTGGCATTCTCCTCGGCTGGTTGGGCCTGGTGGTCCTCGAAACTGTCGTCACAGTCCGAGGATCGGATGCCGTCTCCGGCATCCTCGGAGACATCAGTCGGGTGCTGTCGCACGCGTTGGACCCGAATGTTCCCGGCATCGCCAACCGGGGTAGTGCAGTGTGGAAGAAGGGCAACACGTTCCCCACCGGAGGGGATGTCGGCGGGGTGGGCGCGGGACACCAGTTCCCCAGTGCCCCCGAGGGAACCGGTGGCGGCATCACTCCCCGCCCAATCTGAAAGGCAGAGCACATGGACAAGGCAGTAAAGTACGGTGCGGTCCTCATCGGCGTGTACCTCGTGGTGTTCTACGCGAGCGGTGCCAGCAAGGATCTGACCGCAGCAACCGGGTTCGTGACCGGTGCCACCAAGGCATTCCAGGGCCGCTGAGTGAGGACCAACGGGCAAGGCAAGGACTCGCCCATCGCCATCTGGGTTGCCGACCGGCTGCACCGGATGAATTTCGTGCATAACTTCGGTGCGGGCACCAACCCGATCCAGAACGGTCCCGAAGGGGTGGCCGTTGCGAAGGAACACGGAGAGCTAGGCATTCTCCAGACGTTTGACCCGTCGGGTCCGAATGTGCTAGTGGGTGGCGGTGTGCCGTCCGGTGGTGCCCGCTCAGCTGAACCGAACAGCGTCGGGTTCCAGGCTGCTACGGTACGCCCCCTGCTGGGGGAGGTGCGTGGAGTTGGCTTCTAGCGAAGTCAGACCCGTCGGCGGGAAGAAGTGGTACCGGAATCCGTGGATACTCGCGGGTGGCGGCGGCGGTGTTCTGGCACTCGGCGCTCTCGCGATGAGGAAACGCGGCGGTACACCGGATGCCGCTGTCGGCAGTAGTACCGGGCAGTATCTCCAGCCGGCCAACTTCGACGACGGTGGTGCTGGCGCTTACAACAACATTCAGAACGAATTCGAGGCACTCCAAGCGCAACTGTCCGGTTTCGGTACCACCGCCGACATTGAGGCACTGCGCCAGCAGATCAACGGGCTCGGTAAGCCGATGGCACCCAAGCCGTTGCCGAAGACCAGCCCGAAGGTGGAAGTGATCCCCGGGAAGGCTGGCCTGCACTGGCGGGTATGGGACCTGGCCCGCTACCTCGTACCGTCAGCGAAGAAGAATGACCCAACGGCCGTTAACCAGGAAGTGGCACTGCTGGAGAAGTACAACCCGGCGTGGAAGGGCCACGACATTATCATCGGTGGTCGGCGGTACACGAACCCTCGGTCAACGTGGCCGTAGACTACGCCGGAACACTCGTCGGGATTATCAACTCGACAGCACCGGACAGTCATACCCGACTCGCTATGATCATGGGGTCGGGTCTGGAGTCGTCATGGTCACCGGCAACTGGGGATCACGGAACATCGTTCGGACCGTTTCAGATTCACCTACCGGCGCACCCTGGGGTGTCCGCCTCGGAGGCGAAAGATCCGACATTCGCGGTCCGCTACATGCTCCCCTCATATGAGGCCGGGGTTGCTAAGGTGGCTGATTCTCTGTGGCAGTCAGATCCGAAGTCAGCAGCCGCGCTGGCCGCGTTCTACGCGGAACGACCGGCGAACATGTACGCCGCGAGACGGGTAGCGTCTGTGTGGTCCCGCATGCAGTCCAACCAGTACGGAACCGGCGTTCCCACTGCCGGCAGTGCGAATGCCGGAGGCACGGACCCTACCCCGACAGACCCGACCGGTACCGACACTAGTGGCTTTCTGGGGCTCCCGTCCGCGTCCGACATCGGTGACAAGGTATATGCGGTTACGATAACCGCCGTGTTCGTTCTGGGCGGTGTTGGCCTTGTGGGTCTGGGTGCATACCGGGCAGTGCAACCTGTGGTGAGGAACCGATGAGCAATAACAGAGACCTACACAATGCCATGCTGAACAATGTGGCCGAGCAGTTGCATGACATGCAGTCCAAGTACACGGAGGGATGGGACCGTCTCACAGCCGGACTTGTCAACGATGTTATCCATTCCGGACTGCATCTGATCGGTCCCGGCGGGTACTACTACGACGGTTTCAACGTCCCGTACGGCTCAATGCACATCGTGAACCATTCCGACTTTGACATGACCGTCACGTCGGGCACCCCGATTTCTGGTACGGCGCCGACGCTCGGAACGGGTGTTCGCCTAGTTCCGGCGAATTCGTCTGCGACGATCAACCAGACCGGTACCGCGTTGACGGTGTACGGGCAGGGCGGGGACTTCTTTTCGATCGAGGTGTACTCCAAGTCACAGCCACCGTTCGCGTCATCGGTTGAGACGAACCTTGTCGCGGCGAACCTCCTCACTGTCACCACCGGTTCCGACCCGGCCGCTGGGGCGGAATGGTCGCAGACGGTGCCAGCCGGTGAGTCGTGGCAGTTGAGCACGATTCGGTACTCGCTGACGACATCGGCGGTGGCGGGTAACCGGCTCACGTCCATCACGTTCGACAACGGGACGACAGTGTTCGCCCGGTACCCGTCGACGCAGACGGAACCTGCGTCGACCACAAACACGTACACCGGGAGCGTGGATGTCGCGTCGTCGGGAGCTCTGGGTACGGAGATCCTGATCTCGCTACCTCGGATCATCATCCCGTCCGGGTACCGTATTCGTTCGTTGACGACACTGCTCGACCCGGCGGACGATTATTCAGCACCGGTTTTCTTCTATACGCGTTTCGTGTGATGGCACGGCAGCGGCACTACATCGCTGACCGCAACACCGAGGTGCTGGCTGGTCTGGTCGCGTTCGGTGTCGGGGCGCTGTTGTTGAAAGACGCATACGACTCGCGGGACAGGCCCCAACCCAGGTGGCTGAAGGTGATCTCATGGTGGTAGCTGCACACTACGTTGACACGATAGGTCTCGGCTCGATCGTTTCCATTCTGGCAATAGGTGGCGGGTTGATTGGCTTATGGCGTTGGATGCGGAAAATGCTTCGAAACTCGGACCGCATTCGCGAACTGCCAGATCAGATGGATAAGGTCATCGACAAGTTGGGGGCTATTGAGGAGCAGGCGCGGCTGTGGCGTGAGGAGTCGATGCGGTGGCATGAGAACCACATCACGAATGAGCATTCACGCCGTCGATGAGCTACCCACCCAAGTTTCTCACCGGGATCTGGTTTCCCACGCAGTCGAGTCTGGTCGTTCAATTCGGCGGTCCCGAACTGACGGATGACATCGCTATCATGCGACTGTTTATCAACGGACCATCCGGCTCGACGTTTAACCTGCACGTGTCGCAGGAAAACCCCGCCTACATGATATCTACCCAGGTGGCGGGAAAGTATCAGTGTGACTATTCGCTGACCGGACAGCAGGACTACGCATCGTACAATCCGCCGCTACCGCTGTTGGCGGGTTTCTGGCTGGCCGGGGCGTGGGTCGGTGGCTCGACAGGAGCTCTCAGCGTAGGAACGATGCGCATGGAATACGCGGACGCGGCATGAGCAACACTGACGGTTTTCAGAACAAGGTCGCGGCTGTTGTCATCGCGGGTGACCCATCCCATGGACATATTCTCATTAACTCCGGCGGTATGCTCGCCTACGACTCGAATGGTGCCATCTTCTGGGAACTACTGTTCAGCACAACACCGCCACAGCAGGTTATTCAGGCGACCGGTCAATTGCAAGTTGCTGACATCACTGGCGTCACATCGTTCGGTAATATCAACTTTCACGATATCAGTTCAACATCGCTTGCCGCCCGGATGAACAACGGCGGCCGGCCGATCTACTACTCCAAGCCTGGACTGCCGGAAGTCGTTGAGAAGAGCACGAACACCGGACCTTCAGTCGGTGTAACACCACTGGTACTCGCAGCATCGTCGAGTATCGGGCTCGACGGTAATACAAACATCGTGCTGTCGTATATCTACTCTCGGGATGATTGCACGGGGGTTGGCGATATTTTTGTGTTCCAATTCCGGGACAACGGAACGGTATTGAACACGTTTCGGAGAGACCCGGTTGTGGCGGCAGCGCCTGCTGGCGGACACGAATTCCGTTATACCACGTCGACACCTCCAAGTACTGGCAATCATGTGTTCGACATGGTGGTCACCCGTATCGGCGGTGCGGGTTCTATCACAATATCCGCCAGTGCGGCCGTAGGTATTACACAGTTCACCACGTCCGAATTCCTGTAGAGACAAGGGGAAATCGTTATGGCGTTTCCGGCGGAGTACTGGGAGATCTGGACTACGAACGTTCCGGAAGAGGGACCGTCATGGATGAGTCTGGCCATGACGCTCGGAAGTGAAGCGAACGCGATTCGGCTGTGTACGGCCGTGGAGTGTCCGTATCCCAGTGGCGAGATCTGGCATATCACGTACACGGAGTTTACCGTGCTGGGTATCGGACTACTGTCCCGGCGTACCGCCACCCAGGTCACGTACTAGCCAAATGTCGCCGCTCGTGGCCCAATGATACTTGGATTGGTGTCCACGGATCATCGCGCAACGGCGAGGAATACCCCAGTCACCTCGGTGCCATGAACGGCAACGAGGTTTGAACCGATTCCAGGTACCACCACTCACTCCGGACCTCACATCGTCTTCATGGGTTTGATTCCAAGTGCGCGACATCGCGTCCAGTGATCTCTCACAGTGTGGCGACGGGTGCGCCACATGAAGAGTCCACACGAACAATAGTGACCGGGGAGAAAGATCATTCGCCGTAAATCTCGTTAAAGGTTTGCAACCACAGATCGTACAGTTTCTTTTCCGCATGTTCTCGTGACGTATCGAGAGCTTCCGACCAATCTACGATGTGTTCGGAAGCCGCTACGGCGGTAAGTAAGCGCTGCATACGCTGTGCCTCTTCCACAATACTCATGGCTTTGTAGTTCCACGTTCCGCCACTCATGGGTCACATCGTTTTCATGGGTTTGATCTCCGGATCTATTTCGGCCAATTCGTCCGGGGTGAGTGGGGGGTATTCGAGTAGCCGCCGGTCGGGAGCTCCCTCCACGGGTGGCGGTAGCCGCCGGTCGTACAGCAGGTAGCCGTACGGTGGGAGTCCGTTGACACCGGCCGAGAAGTCGTCACGGTCCCATCCGATGCCGTCGGCAATCAGATCACGGTCCCCTTTGATCGGGACTTGGAACACGGCCACAAGGTCGGCTTGTGGAAACGTGTTGGTTTCGACTCCGCGTGGACGGTGCATTGCCATTATCAGGGAGATCTGTCGATTCCGTCCTTGGTTCAGTACACGCCGAGTGTAGGGCGGGGTGCGATGGACGCGCGCTTGCTCTCCCCATTCGTGCACGATGACCATGCATCGTGTGTGGAGCCATGCGAGTTTGAACAGTTCATCCATCTGCCCGACAACGTCTGAACTGCCGGCATCGGGCTGGCAGTACAGAATCATGGGGACCTCGGCCACGTCGTCTTCGTCGGGGCGTTTCCATTCGGGCCAGCGTTCTGGAACCTCGTTTTCGTTGATCTGCCAGAAGTAGGGCATGCCTGGGGTGCGTTCGACGTCGAGTTGCCAGGGCCGGTCGTCGCCGTGGTAGTCGATGATGATCTGGTCGTACGGGTAGCTGGCGGCTATGTGCCGTACCAGTTTCGACTTCCCGGAGTGTTTGCGACCGACTACGGCAATAACGGTCTGTTCGTCGGGACTGAGTAGTCCCTCGGTTTCGATACCGCTGTAGGGGTACAGTTCGCGCCGCGCCATTTGGACATCGGCGCGAACTGCACGGTCATTTACTGTCATCCCATATCCCAGACTCGATCAGTTCGGGGTAGTTCCGTAGTTCCGGGTCTGTGATGTATTCGCGTAACCGGCGAACATCGCACTGCATGACGCGCGTCTCCCACAGGAAGTGTCCGGGCGGTTCCTCTCGATTGATTTGCACGAGACGAACCAGGAGGGTGGTCACGTCTAGTTGCTCCTGCCGGTTCACGCTTCCAGACCCACTCACGTCACACGGTCTCGTCTTCTGTGACCGGCTCCTGGGAGTTGACGGACAGTGCCACCGGTGTAGCGCCGGTCATGGCGGCTTCCGTGAGGGATGTCATGGTGTCTTCCGCTTGCTCTTTCAGCGCGCGGAGGGTTTCGGAGAATCCGTTGAGACCGAGGGTGAGGAGTGTGATGCCGGCACCGACCATGACAAGCGGGTCGATGTTGTTGAGTGCTTTGCGAATGCGGTCCATCATGTCGTTGCGAATACGGTCCATCATGTCGTTGTCTCCTTTTCCGTTTGCGGAACGATTACAATCGGTGCTTCCATAGCCATGCCGTTACGTTCGTTTACCCACTCCTGGGCCTGTTCCTTGGAGTTGGTTATGAATACTGCACCATCTGCGAAACAGAGATATCCGTGAGGCATGAGACCGTGTAGAAAGTCCATTATCCGGTTGTCCCATCCTGTACGAATTGGCGGAAGCGTTCCGCGCGGGCGAGTACCGTGTCAGTCGAGCCGATTTCCTGAGTGACGGCGATTGCCTGCACGGACTGCGCGAGGCATTCTAGTCGTACCCGTTCATCGTGGGCCAGCTTGTCTTCCATCACTGTGCTGTTCCTTCCGTGGGGACGTGCCGGATTGGCTTGGACAGGGTGCGCTCCACGTAGTCGGACACCGCTCCGGCCGCTTCGGCAGCGTCGAGAATGTCATTTGCCACGGTGGACGCGAATTCGACCGGTGCGTGCCGTGCGACGATCCGGGACAGCGGGGATGCGACCGCGTCCGCCTCTGACTGCGAAGGGCGGGGCATGCCCATTTCCTGCCGGCGAAGCTTCGCAAGCAGGCCGATACCGGTGAAGCCGAGCATCACGAGGCCGGTGAATACCGTCGACATGGTGTTCGCGATTTCCGCCAGGTTCGCCCGGGGCCGCCTGAGCTCATCGACCGGTTCAGTAGAGGTGACCGTAAGGGGTGCGTGGGGGCTTCCTTCCACCCCGCTTCCCACCGCTTGGGCGTACGTCTTCCACCCTTCCTCCGTCATTGGTACCGACAATGTGTTTTCCTCCGTCATCTCCTCCCGGAACGGGCTCTGTACCGGCGGGGTCCTTCGCTGGCGTAGCCGGGGCTGCGCGAACGCTGTCCGGCTGACTTCCGGCTGGTCGTCGTCTTCCATTGGGGGCCACCTTTGCTTTCGGAATGGTCGTCTTCTTCACATCAGTACGTCCGGGCGTCGGATCGGTTTGGTTACCACGGAGATATCCAACAGTGCCGTCCTTTCTCACGTACACGGTGACCGTGCATTCAGGGCACTTGGTTCCCTCACGGCGGACAGTGGTGGGGAATTCGTGTCCGTTGCGGCATGTGACGTTGATGGGGTTGTGCGCGCCTACTCGGGGCATGTTCCCGCCCTGAATTCCGCGCGCTGTAGGGCTTCCAACCTGTCCGCTTTCACTAGCGCTCGGTGAGCGGCTAGCTGGAACGCGTAGGCTAGGACCTGGAAGAAACGCGGGTCACTTTCTGGGAACATGGCCAGAGCCACGTCGAGTGAGTTGCGCGCCTTATCCAATGGTTCAGCGAATTCCATCTAGTTACCAACCCGTGGTTTAGTCATCCACCATACCCACAGCCCGAACAGTGCGCCGTAAAGATAGTTGCGTTTTCCGGGTGGTGTGGGGCTAGGGCAACACCGAGGGCAATGCACGGTATCGTTGACCACTGGTCATCGCTCCTCACAGTGTCTCAACATCGGGTTGAGACTTGGATGCGGCGGAAAGGGTACCGCCCCGCGACTATATCCTATAGTATTGTGGTGCGGCAGGGGAAGGCCGCCAGGCGATCCAGCCAGCCGGTACCGACCAAACCCCCGGGTACGGTGCACTCGGAAGTGCCAACCCGACGGCACGGTTAGGACGTCTGTGGTCCGTACACCACTCCTGGACCGAATGGTGTACGGGCCAACTTCCATTACCGGGAGGGTCCACGTGGAGTTTGCCGCACCACTACTGAAAACGTCTCACGTCAACCTCTTCAATGAACTACTGGAAGAGTTCCGCCGTCAAATCCGCGCATTCCCGCCCGGGTTCCCGGCGAACCGCACCGGTATCCGCGCCGGCATCGGAGCCGCACGCGACGAACTTTTCGAGGCGTGGTCGGCATGGAATGTCGAGAAGAAGTCGCTGGACGATGACCAGTGGAAGGAGACCCGGGCCGAGCTACTCCAAGCCGCCGCAGTCATCGTGTACACGCTCGCCTGCATGGACGACAAGTGGAGAGAGGACGAACACTAAATGCCGACAATCATCTCCCGCTCGCAGTGGGGAGCCCGGTACGCGGACGGATACGACAACGCTCCCGTGCCCGCGCCGCATCTCATCCTTCACCATTCCGCCACGAATGCATCCGGCGATGCAGAAGACGCACAGATGCGGATACTCGAACGCATCGGGCAGGAGCGTTTCGGTTCTGGCATGTCGTACACGTTCGCCGTGTTCCCCTCCGGCCAGATCTACCAGGGTGTTAGCATCGATCGAGCGTCCGCGCACACGCTGAAGCACAACTACGACGCCAGGGCAATCGTCATGGTCGGTAACTACCAGACCGCACGCCCGTCGCTCCAGATGATGGAAAGCATCCATCTACTCGCGCAGACTGGTAACGCGCGCGGCTGGTGGCTCCCCAACCGCATCGAAGGCGGGCACAGGGACTTCGAAGTACCCGGCTACACGGAATGTCCCGGGGATGCCGGGGAACGATCCATCGCGCTTATCAATTCGCTCACCCCAGGAGATGACATGCCGCTCACCCCGCAGGAAGTTGACGCCATCTGGAATGACCCGGCCGCATGGCCGGATGATGTCAGAGACGTGCCCCACAACGCGAACAGCTACCCCATGCGGGAATGGGTCATCGGCGCGAACATCGCCGCCGCACGCAACCGCATCACGCTCACCCGGATGGAATCCGAAATGGCGATCCTTCACGAACAGATCACAGGCATCGTCGATAAGCTGAACGGCGAGTAGCCGTGGAACTGCACTGTCCCTCATGCCAGCGGGTGCCACCGCCCGGTGCTATGGACGGTCCTTGGGGGCTGCGCGAACGAGACGGGACCTACTCGCTCGTGTGCCCCGTCTGTCAACTGGTCGTACTGTCGGGCATCGTCTACGAGGGAGTACCCGGATATGGTACGGTCTCAACCGAGGGCAACTGACGGCATCAAAGGCGCTCACGCAGCTAGGGGACAAACCAAGGGCGTACAGGATGACCCCAAGTCGCGGAATGACAATGCGGGAAAGATGCCCACCGTCATTCACACCGGACGCAATGGCTGGTCTGTCGAAGCATCCCCAGCCAGCGGATGCCGAAGCGAACCTAGACCCCACGATAGGGGACTGATTCGAGAGGAGGTGATCGTCATGCCGGTCCGCACCGCTTCCTGGGAGTGATTATATCGCCGCATAGCCGGCCCGCAACACCCCGCCCCACCAATGGGCGGGGTGTTTGCTATTCACCGGTCGTATTGATACTATTTACCAATGAGAACACCGAAGGTAACCGGCGCCATCGTCGCCATCACACTACTCACCACACTCCTTACGGCATGCGTCAGCGCGTGCGCTTCCACCAATTCCAGCGGATGCGAGCCGACCGCGAACACGTGGACCGTACACATGAAATTCGACTGGCAGGGAATCGACCCACCTATAGCAAACTTTCTCGTCAGCGACAACCAACACGGAATCTTTCGGCCGTCACGGTGGACGACCAAGACGGTCAAAAACATCAAGCCACACATTCCATTCCAGGTGGACGTCAACATCTTGCCCGACGGCGAGGCACGCATCTCAGACCCACATTTCGTAGAATGCGACGTATGGGTGACCGACTCCCACGGCCGCACCCTCAAGGGGTTACGTGGCAACGGTCACGTTCGTCGGCGCAGCAACTTTCACCCACAACAGGCAGAATGCATTTTGTCCTTCCAACAATTTCCCGGTATTGGTTGACCCGCGGATGTTGCCATTCCCGCTCCCAGGGGATACACTTGTCCCATGACTAGAACTGTCGGAAACACACCAAGCAACGAGACCCCTGTATTCCCTCTCCCACGTACGATCAAGGTCTACGGCTGTACGCAATGCCCCAGGGTGGAAATGCAGACGGATTTCGGTAAACACTTCTGGCATGGCAAGCGCTGTGAGGGCAAAACGCAACTTGGCACGTACACTCGTGCCTGACCTCCCCGTCCCGGGGCATCCGAGATGACCCGGGGCACCCCACGAACAAGTGCCCGCTCCCACATCCCCGAAGCGCTCCCATAAGATGATCTTAGCAGCA
>WNEY01001079.1_pt1 | contig 18659 bp, 17 predicted proteins | sample 5400531 | NCBI WGS metagenome assembly WNEY01 (sample SAMN13153338, study PRJNA577476) | soil metagenome | isolation source: 200 cm saprolite under Douglas fir tree site 1 | place: USA:California | collected 2015-04-18
AGGGGGAGGCCATGGACCAGCAACAGGTGATGCGCATTACCAAAGCCCTTGCAGACCCAACGCGCTTCCGGATCCTGCAGACGATTGCCGCCGCGGGGGAGAGCTGCTGCAGTGAGCTCGCGACGCGTTTTCCGGTGACGCAAGCGACCTGTTCGCAGCATCTCAAGGTGCTGGCCGATGCTGGTCTCCTGACGATGCGACGTGAGGGGCAGTTCAACCATTATCGCTTCGTGCGTGATACCCTGGAGGCTTACCGCGGCGCTCTCGCAGCCTCGTTCGAGGGTGTAAAGTCTCTTTCCTAAAACGCCACAGGCTCACCTCCTGCACAGAGGCGCTGGCTATGAGATATTCAGACATTTGGCTATATCACTATATATAGGCGATAAGGAGGATAACCTATGCAACGTCTGCTGCGACTGGTGTCGCACAGTGATACTGCGGACCCCAGGACAGGGAGTCCCGCTACCTCTCCCAGGACGGATGAGCAGTTGCTCGATGCCTATTCACAGGCTGTCGTGAGCGCTGCGGAACAAGTGAGCCCTGCAGTAGTGAACATTGAGGTGCAGAGCAAGCGGAGCAGTACGCCGAGCTCTGATCCACGCCAGGCACCAGAAGTGCGTGGCAACGGCTCGGGGTTTGTCTTGACGCCCGACGGCTTTATTTTGACCAACAGCCACGTGGTGCATGGGGCCACCCAGCTCATCGTGACGCTGGCTGATGGCCGCCGTGAGCCGGCTGACCTGATCGGCGATGACCCCGATACTGATGTGGCCGTCGTGCGCATTCACGCGCCGCAGCTGACGCCAGCCCGTCTGGGGGACTCCCACACCATCCGCGTCGGGCAACTGGTGGTGGCTATCGGCAACCCCTACGGCTTCCAATGCACCGTGACCGCCGGGGTGGTCAGCGCCCTCGGGCGGTCGCTGCGGTCACAGTCTGGCCGGCTCATCGATAACGTCATCCAGACCGATGCTGCCCTCAACCCTGGGAACTCGGGAGGACCCCTGGTTACGTCGCGCGGCGATGTGATTGGCGTGAATACGGCGGTGATTTTACCAGCCCAGGGCATCTGTTTTGCCATCGCCATTAATACGGCGACGTTCGTGGCTGGACGGCTGATCAAAGACGGTCGGATCAAGCGCGGCTATATTGGCGTCGCCGGACAAAACGTGCCGCTGCCGCGCCATCTCGTGCGCCGCCATACCCTGCCAGTGACCAGTGGTATTCTGGTCGTCTCGGTGGAACCGTACAGCCCGGCGCAGCTTGCTGGCGTGCACCCGGGCGATGTGCTGGTGGGGTATGCCGGGCATACGATTGCGGGTATCGATGACCTGCATCGACTCCTGGTCGAAGAACAGGTTGGCAGCCGGGCACTTCTCATGGTCTTGCGGAGTGGCGAACTCCTTGGACTCGATATTGTAGCAGAAGAGTCACCGGCTCCCTCCGAGACGCTGCGCACTGTACGACCAGCGCGACCCCCAGCGTCCTAGTTTGGCGGGGGGGTCTGCCGCATTTTGCGTGTGCTCCGGAGGAAGTACTGGGCACACATATGGCTGGCATGTGTGGCTGCACAGATGGACGGACAATCTCTCATGGTAAACGCAGGAAGGGGCTGAGTTATGTGGTGGATGAGCTCTATAGCAGGGCTCTTACTTACTGTCGGAGTGATCGGGCTCTCCTCGACGGGTGCGGCTGAGCTGACGTTCACCGTGCAGCGGCCTGAGCAGGTCCAGACCTTCGCCTCCTCCGGCGAGGCGCAGCTCGCTCTGCTGGCGCAGACGCCGGAAATGAATATCCGGGTCAATAAGCTGACCGGACGCATCAAACGTCACGCGCATCCTCAGAGCCACCATTTTCTGTACCTGATCCAGGGCCAGATCGAGCTCACCGTGGGCGAGGAGACCAGGCATATTCAGGCTGGAGATTTTGTGACCATCCCGCAAGGCAGCGTGCACGCCATGCAACGCGTCGGGACTGCCGAGGCGCTGTTTCTCGACATTGCTTCACCCCCCGATGTAGGAGACGTTATCTGGCATGAATAAGGGGAACGTCACAATCGTGCTCGTGTTCATGGGATTTTTCCTGTTTCTGCTCCTGCTCGAGGCGCTCTTTCCCCTCCGCCACCGCACACGGGCGCTCGTGCGCCGTCTCGTCACGAATCTCTGTGTGTCGGCGTTTGCCTTTGCGGTGGCGGCTGGGATTGTACGGCCCGTGGGGTTGTCCCTGGCGGACTGGACGTCTGCCAGGCCCTTTGGCCTGCTCCATATCGTTGCACTACCCGCGGCTGTGCAGTTGGGCCTCGCCTTCTTGCTGATGGATCTCACCTTCTACTACTGGCACCTGGCAAACCACGTGATCCCGGGGCTCTGGAGATTCCACAACGTGCACCATATCGACCCGGATCTCGACGTCTCGACAGCCCTGCGCTTTCATGTCGGGGAGGTGTTACTCTCTACCGGCTTCCGCGTCGTCCAGGTCGGCCTGATTGGGTTGTCTCCCTTGATGTACATGATCTACGAAAGTGTGTTTCAGGGCAGCACGCTGTTCCAGCACAGCAACGTGCGGCTGCCGCTCCGGGCCGAACGCCTGCTCAATAAGGTTCTGGTGACGCCCCGCATGCACGGCATCCATCATTCTGTGGTCGCAGGTGAGACCAATGCAAACTACTCGACTGTTTTCTCCTGGTGGGACAGGCTCCACAGGAGCTTGCGTCTCGACATTCCGCAATCCGCTCTGGTTATCGGTATCCCTGCATATCACGAGCCGGTGGACAACACGTTGTGGAACGTCCTCGTCCTGCCCTTTCGCACGCAACGCGCCTACTGGTGCTGGCCCGACGGCTCCCAACCGACGCGAGACACCACCGAGACGCGGGCTCGCAGGTCCCAGATGATGGAGTAAGAAAAATGTCGTCTATGCATGCCCTGGCGCAGTCAGGGAAGTGAAAGCCGCAGGTCGGTCACGGACCGCGACGCATCAGATCAGCCGAGGACACCGTCGACCGCACTGGACGCGGTGCGCGCCGCCGGTAGGCAACAGCCAACCGGTACAGGAGCAACACGCCGATGAGCGTCGCGTAGATCTGCGGCCGCTGCACATCGGCCTTCACCAGCCACCAGTAGTGCAGCACGCCACCAAGCGCCGACACGTAGATGAGCCGGTGCAGCCGCTGCCAGTTCCGGCCGCCCAGCCGACGGATCCACCCGGCCGTGGACGTGAGAGCCAGCGGCAGCAGGCCGAGGAACGCCGAGAACCCCACGGTGATGAAGGGCCGTTTCATCACATCTTTGACGATGCTGGGAACATCGAAGAACTGATCCAGCCAGATGTACGTCGTGAAGTGCAGCGTGCCGTAGAAGAAGGCGAACAGCCCCAGCATGCGACGGAGCCTGATCGCATCGCTCCAGCGCGACAGCCGACGCAACGGCGTGATCGCCAGGGTGAGCACCAGGAACCGCAACGTCCACGTACCCGTCTCAAGCGTGATGGCCCTGATGGGATTTGCGCCCAAGCTGTCGGTGAGGAGCCCCCAGATGATGTACGCGAGCGGCCACAAGCACGCCGTAAACACCAGTGGTTTGAGGGCCCATCGTACCCAGTGCGTCGGACTCATGCGCCTCATGCGGCTCCTGCCTCGCTCCTCAGTAGTACTTCCGCAGGTCCATGCCGGCGTACATCGACGCGACCTGGTCGGCGTAGCCGTTGAACATCAGCGTCTCGCGTTTGAAGAACTCGCCGAGGCGCCGCTCGCGCGCCTGACTCCAGCGCGGGTGATCGACCTGCGGGTTGACGTTCGAGTAGAAGCCGTATTCCTCAGGTGCCATGATCTGCCACGTGTTCAACGGTGGGGTCTCGACAAACGTGATCTTCACGATCGACTTGATGCCCTTGAAGCCGTACTTCCAGGGCACCACCAACCGCAACGGCGCACCGTTCTGGTTCGGCAGCGTCTCGCCGTACAGGCCGACCGCCAGAATCGTGAGCGGGTGCATGGCCTCGTCCATGCGCAGGCCTTCGATGTACGGCCACGGTAGGACCTGGCGCCGCTGCCCCGGCATCTCCTCGGGACGCAGCACAGTCGTGAACTCGACGAACTGCGCGTCGCCAGTCGGCTCGAAGCGCTTTAGGAGGTCACCCAGCGGAAAGCCCACCCAGGGGATGACCATTGACCATCCCTCGACGCAGCGCATCCGATAGATGCGCTCCTCGAGCGGGTGCGGCTTCAGCATGTCTTCGAGCGTGTACACGCCCGGTTTGTTGCAGAGCCCTGCGATGGCGACCGACCAGGGCTTTGGCTTGAAGCTGCCAGAGTAATGTGACGGATCGTCCTTGTCGCCACCGAACTCGTAGAAGTTGTTGTAGGTGGTGACGTCCTTCAAGGGCGTCAGCTTCTCGTCGGTGCTGAACGGACTTTTCTTGGCAATGGAGAGCTTCTCGCCCTCAGCTGCGTGCGCCGGCTCCTCGCCTCCCAGCACGCCGGCCAGCGCGGCCGCCGCGGTGATGCCAGTCGCCCGTATGAACTCGCGACGACGCAGATAGAGGCTCTGCGGTGTGATCTCCGTGGACCGGATATCTGGAGCCTGCTTGATGAGCATCGGATTCCACCCCTCTGCACCCACCTTGCTCTGACGGACTTGAGACGGCCGCGCGCTCGCGGCACGGCCAGAATCAGTCCCGGTGGATTATGGTACATGTCTGAAACGACTGTCCTAACGGTTTGGGACGTGCGGCACACGTGCCCTGTGATTATACGACGTGTTTCATGGCAGTTCCAAACGTACAGAGCGCGGGTAGTGTCTCAGTTTGCCTGTAATGCCATGTCGACAGCAGGCGGAAGCCAGCTTTTATGCCAGCGCCTGGCCTTCACTGAGGTAACAGGAAGTGAAACTGAGACACTACCCGTTTTCGTCCTTACACTGTATTATGGCTTGAAGCGCCACTAACAGCTGATGAGCGGGTCGCGCAGTTTTGTAAAGAGCTGACGACTGCCACCCAGGAACCTGGTCCAAAGCCAGTCCCGAAGAGGTTGCTTGATCGTGCGGTAGAGAGGAGTGCAGAGCATGGCAGAACAGCAGAGACACTATGATTTGGTCGTCATTGGGACGGGCTCCGCCGCTTCCGCAGCGGCTTCCCGCTGTCGCACCGCGGGATGGAAGGTGGCTGTGGTTGACTCCCGTCCCTTCGGCGGGACCTGTGCACTGCGGGGGTGCCATCCCAAAAAGATGTTGGTGAGTGCGGCTGAAGTCCTGGACGCGACGGCGCGTATGGCCGGCAGGGGGGTGCACGCCGACGGGATTGCCATTGTCTGGGCGGAGTTGATGCGCTTTAAGCGCTCCGAAACAGATCCCGCGCCGGCCTTCTTTGCGCACAACTTTGCCCAGGCCGGCATCGAGGGATTCCATGGCCGTGCGCGCTTTGTGGGGCCGACCACAGTGGCGGTGAGTAACGACCTTCTGGAAGGCCGACACGTGCTCATTGCGACCGGGGCTGTGCCAGCTGCCCTGCCGTTTCCCGGCGCGGCACATCTCACCACGAGCGACCAGTTCTTGGAGCTGGACGCCATACCCTCCCGCCTCATTTTTGTCGGCGGAGGGTATGTTTCATTTGAATTGGCGCATGTGGCGGTGCGGGCCGGGGCACAGGTGACCATCCTGCATCGCGGGGCGCGCCCGCTGGTGGGCTTTGACCCGGACCTGGTGGCGCAGCTCGTGCAGCGCACACGCGCTCTGGGCATCCAGGTTGAGTTAGACACGGAGGTGTGCGGTGTGGAACAGACCGGCAACAGCGTGCTCGTGCACGCCCGGACCGAGGGCCAGGAGCGTCAGTTTGCAGCCGAGATGGCCGTGCATGGTGCGGGACGGGTGCCGGAGATTGACGATCTCGATCTCGAGACCGCCGGCATTGCGCGTGACAAGCGGGGCGTGACGGTCAACGAGTATCTGCAGAGTGTGTCAAACCCGGCAGTGTATGCGGCTGGGGATGCGGCAGCTAGCGGTCCTCCCCTCACACCAAGCGCCAGCCACGACGGCGAGGTGGTCGCCGCCAACGTGCTCGCTGGCAACCACCGGCAGCCGAACTATGCGGGGATCGCCAGTGTGGTCTTTACTGTCCCGGCGCTGGCATCAGCAGGCCTCACGGAAGACGCTGCACGTGCCCAGAGGCTCCAGTGTCGCATCCATAGGGACAATACGTCGCAGTGGTTCAGCTCCCTGCGCATGGGAGAAACCACCTCGGGATTCAAGGTCTTAATCGAAGAGGGTAGTCAGCGCATTCTGGGCGCGCACCTCTTTGGCCCCCATGCCGAAGAGGTGATTAACATCTTCGCCGTGGCCATACGCTGTGGTCTACGCGCCGACGAGCTGAAGCAGGTGCTGTTTGCGTACCCGACGAGCGCATCCGATATTGTCCATATGCTCTAGGAAGCCTGGGGACTGCAGCGCACTGGAGAACGCTGCCGTGCCGTAGCCCTTGACAGCACTGCCGGGTCCCTCCATCCTTGCTATGGTGACAAGCAGGTGCATACACGGAGAGGAGCGTCCATGCAATCCGAGGCTCCCCCATCCCTCTGGCATGCCCTCCTGGCACGTCTGCGGCTCATCTGCAAGCCCAGGGTGGTGCGTAAAGCCCTCCTGGCCGCCGGGCTGGTGGGCACGCTACTGGTGGCGTTGAATCAGGGAGACGTACTGTTGTCCGGGCACGTAACCACGCGGGTGCTCGTGGAATCGCTCATGACGCTGCTCATCCCGTTTTGTGTCACCATGCTCGGCGCGTTCCTCAACAGCCGCCCCGCCGTCCGTGCCGAAGACCTCCGTCCAGGATGGGCAGCAGTACGCCGGAGCCTGGTCATTGCGCTCGGTGTCGGGAGCACGATCATTATCCTGCATCATGGCGATGTCCTCCTGGCCGGGGCCATCACACCGCAGGTGGTGGTGAAAATGCTCGTGACGCCCTGTGTGCCGTTCTGTGTGTCGTTCTACGGTGCCTATGCCGCCTATCGCAATGCCCTGGCCGAGCAACAGCGAGCCGCCGGCATGGCATAGGACATGGCAGGAGACACCTGCCTGCTGAGGTGAACAGCTGCGGCATACCCCAGATATCGGGGTGGTCGCTGTGCTATGGAGGAGAGGGAGCAATGAGCATAGACGCTGCCTCTGCCTCTGCCAGCCCTTACGCACCTCACTGTTCTGAGGCAGCCCGGGACGTGAACGCCGCACCAGTCTGGGGGTCGAAAAAGTGGTGCGGCCCCTGGCTGAGGTCCAGCCAGACAGCCGTGTCGGGCGTGAGAGCACACGGGGTAGGGACCAGCACTTTGAGCAGATGCGCCCCGCACGTGATGGACAACAGCACTTCCCGCCCCAGGGGTTCAAGTAAGGTGATGGTGGCGGGCAGCAGGTTGTCACCAGGGCGCGGGTGCACAGAGATGTCTTCGGGACGCACACCCAGGGTGAGGTGCGCTGGGCAGTGTGGCATGTCCTCGAGCAGAGTCCAGGAAGTGGCTGGGAGCGCAAAGCCATACCCAGTGTCGACGAGGCGCAGGGTCTGTGGCTGGCCGGTCAGTTGCACGGGCAGAAAATTCATCGGCGCACTCCCAATAAACCGCGCCACAAACTGGTTGGTAGGGTGAGCATACAACGTCTGTGGGTCAGCCAGTTGTTGCAGGCGCCCCTCGCGTAGCACCAGAATGCGATCCGCCATACTGAGTGCTTCCACCTGATCGTGGGTGACTAACACTGCAGTGATCCCCAGAGAGCGCTGCAGGTGCTTGATCTCGGCACGCATGTGCAACCGCAACTCGGCGTCGAGATTGCTCAAGGGCTCGTCAAAGAGGAGCACGTCAGGCTCTTTGATCAACGCCCGGCCCAGGGCAACACGCTGCTGCTGTCCACCCGAGAGCTGCGCCGGTTTGCGCTGCAGGAGGTCTTGGAGTTGCACCAGCGCGGCAATCTCCCCCACCTTCCTTGGGATGTCAGCGCGGGGCTGCCGTTGCACACGCAGAGGGAAGGCGAGATTCTCGAAGACCGTGAGATGGGGATAGAGCGCATAGCTCTGAAAGACCATGCCAATGTTGCGCTGACGCGGCGGCACGTCATTCACGATACGCCCATCGAAGCGTAGCACACCGCTGGAAGGCCGGTAGATACCGGCCAGCATCAGCAGGGTAGTGGTTTTGCCACAGCCACTGGGTCCGAGCAGCGCCAGAAACTCGCCCTGGGCAATGGTGCAGCTGAGATCCTGCACTGCGGGTACAGGACCAAAGTACTTGCTCATGCCTTCCAGAGTGACAGTGGCCATAGACAGTAGAATCAATGCGGCAATTGGTAGGAACTGCCGGCCGAGCGGCGGCGGCGACCGCGCCAGCGCTCGCTGGCCATACCCAGGATCCATCCCATCAGGATGACGCCAGCGCCACTGAGAAACCAGCCAATCCTGGTCGAGCTTTTGAGTGAGGTGTAGGCCTCACTCACCACTGCAAGCTGTTGCTGGGCCTCGGCATGGGCGCGTTGCAGGTCGGTATATTGCGTCTTGACCTCCAGATACTGCGTCGTCGTCGCGTCCTGACGGAGCTGCTCATACTTCTGGCCAAGGTCTTGCAGTTGTGCCTCTGACATCCCCTGCGCTTGCTGCAAGCGCTGATGCTCATCGCGTAACGTCGTGAGTTGCTGCGTCAAGGTCGCCAGGCGCTCACGCTGTTGTCCAACCTCACCCTGGAGGCGCTCGGCAGTGGTTTTGTAGGGTTCACGGTCGATGAGGTGTTTTTTCTCCACGTAACCCGTGCGGCCGTCTTCGAGACGCACAGTGGCCCAGGTATCGTCCATGTCCCGCACCTCGAGAGGCACTCCGGAAGGCAGGACCTTGATGATATTGCGTCCCGCGATCTGCTTCTCAGAGCGCACGACAATCTCAAACGTATCCGTGGCATACATGGTGCGGGCGGATGCTGTGGCGGCCAGCAGCAACAGCCCGAGCAATCCCACCAGCACCTGATGCGCGCGCTGCCCCATACCGCTTCCTTCACTGGGACACTGTGCCTACGTGCTCCGGCTCATCGATGAGCGGCACAAAGGGTACTGAGAAGTGACCGGCCACGCAAGATGTTTCAACCCCAGAGCTCCTTGGGGAGCGCCAGTTGCACCAGATCGGCATCGACACTATTCGCGGCGAGATATGGGGCCGCTTCGGCCAACACGCGCTCGATATCACGGTACAGCACCATACGCTTGTAGAGATCCTGCCGCGTAATGCCCATGGCCTCACCGACGAGGCTGATAAAATTTTGCACCGCAAAGGGATAGTCCTGTTCCGCGGCCACCAGCTCACGATGACAACTGTGATAAATGTCAGCGAGTACATCGACGCCAGCGGCAGCGGCCTGGTCCAGCACCACACGGTGCACGTTCTGCTTGGCAGCCGGAGTGTTCCGCAACCCGGTGCACTGGTGGCCGTGATCGTGCAGTTGCGGGATCGACACGAGTTCCAGGCCAGGGATGGCGCGCAGGACACGCCGCACGTCCTCGACCACACCGTCCACCCCATGGTGTTCATGCAGCGCTACGCGCTTGTGCACGGGCTGCACAAAGTGCTGTTGCAACTCTGGTAAGTGCTCGGTGAGATACGCCGTCACGTGTCGCATGGGGAAGTCCGGTGCCTGTGGTTCGAGCACAAAGTCCTGCATGTGGACGTTACAGGAGGGGCACCACGTGAGCACCTCCTGCGGGGTAAACACCGCCATGTTGCTCAGCGTCTGGGCGGCCTGCGCATGCGCGGTGGTGGCTGCACCAGCGCGCATGAACGTAATCCCGCAGCAATTCCCCGTGCCCCCCAGCACCTCGTAATCCACCTCCAGGCGATCCAGGACGTCGAGCACCGTCAAGGCGATCTCCGGCGTACGCAGGATATTACAGCCAAAGTAGAAGACCACGTCCGCTGGCCGCTGCCGCTCGCCAATCGCCCCCGGCAGCAGGCGCTGAATGTCCTCGGGCCGCAGTTGCACGCTGAGGAGCAGGCGCAGGGCCTCCCCCAGCGCCTTAAAATCGTCTCGCGCTGCCTGCTGCGCCGCCTGGGGATCATGCACTATCTGCTGCCGACGCAGCTCAAGACGGGCCAAGGCCAGCATCTTGCGCGGGTTCACACCCTCTGGGCAGGCCGGGATACACCGCCCGCTGTTCGAGCAGCTCTGGGCCCAGGCTTGCGCTTCAGGGGAAGCCGTCCCAGTACGGAGCAACTCCAGTACTTTACCGACCACCAGCTGCGGATCGGCCTGGGCAATCGCCGCGGCGTACTGTGGCATAGGACAGACTTCCACGCACTTGCCGCACTGGGTACAGTGATCCAGGATGTCGTGCTTCTCACGCTCGAGGTAGTCGAGAAACGCTGTGGTTTGCAAAGTGTACTCTCCCCATTGTGGGTGTCGGTGTGCGTGCGGCGCGGATTATCCTCCCCCGCGATCTGCTATACCTTGCCCTTATTCTTCCACTTCTTAAAGATGCGCTTGACCTCTTGGTCGGCCTGATGCAGGGCATCCTCAGGCGAGAGCTTACCGGAGGCGGCTTGCGCAAACATCGTCGAGATCACCCAGGTACTAAAAATTTCGTCGATGGCAACATTGGCATAGCCCGGGTAGCCCACGTTCGTGGCCCACTCCAGACTGTCCTCCAACACCTTGTATTTGTCAGGTGGTTTGGCGTTCGGATCATGGGCAATGAGGCTCTTGAGATCAGGTACGGTCTGTAAGAAACAGGGGAAATTGTAATACTCACTGGCCAGGAACGCCTGCTTGAAATTGCCGACATAATCCACCAGAAACTGCTTCGCCCCATCAATATTTTCCGCGAACTTCCAGATGACGTAGACGTCCATCACATGTTCGAGGCCCAGGCGCCGCGCGGGACCTTTGGCAGCCTTGGCGAGCCAGATGTTGTCGGCGACGGGCAGTTTTTGCCTCTCCCCTTCGCGCGTAATGGAGATGGCGTTCAGCGCCAGCGAGCCCTGGCCTGCCAGCATGATGCGATTGTTGGAGGAGAGGTCCCAGGTAAACACTTCGTCGGTCATGGTCTCTTCATAGAGTGCCTTGACAAACTTGATGGCCTCCAGGGTCTCTTTGGATTTCAGCGCCGGGTTGCCGTCGGCGTCTTGTTCTGAAGCTCCGAACGAATACATAATGGCGCGCATGGCCATGCTGGTGTCGATTTCTGCCGCCAGCCCAATACCAATTGGGATATTGTGTTTCTGCTTAATTTTTTTTCCGCCCACCCGGATGTCGTCCCACGAATCGGGGTACATGCCGACGTCATCCCACAGATCCTTGCGGTAGTTGATCGGGTCAGGCACATAGCTCTCTGAGAAGCCGTAGTACTTCTTGGTTTTGGGGTTGTAGGTGCTCTTGATGGCCAGATCGATGGGCTTGCCGTACTTGCGCTCGCATTCCTCGTAGATCTCGCGGTGATCAATGACCTGATCCTCGTGCACTGGGGGTGGCCACAGGAACATGAAGAGGTCATGCCCTTTCTGCGCCGACACTTCCGCTGCAGCACGGCTGTTGAGACCGGTGAGACCAACGTTATCGACCATGACGTTGGTATTGTTTTTCTCACCCCAGGCTTTGACATGGCTCTCATTAAACCACTTGTCATAGCCTGGGGCAACGTGGCTCCACTGCAGAATCTTCAGCGTTTTCTGCTGGGCGCTGGCACGTCCAGGCACAATAAGCCCGGTCGTCAGCCCTGCCGACAGGGCGGCAGCCCCTTTCATGAAATCCCGTCGTGACATGGGGCGTTGCAGTCGCCGTGCCATGCTCGTCTTCCCTGTGCACACTCCGATGGTTGGAGGAAACACCACGCCACACTATTAGGCGACGGGATTAAAACACGGCGCTGGAAGGCTGTCAACCTAAGACCAGGAGAGGAGACAAGGGGCAAGGAGGGGAGGGGGCGAGCAGGAGAGGGGGTGAGGGGAAGCCTAAGCCTCCCCTAATCCCTCACCTTTTTCTGCAGTTACCCACACATCACACGGAGGTAGATATGGGGATATTTCTGTGCCAAAATATCATGAGGGGACAGGACTGGCTGGTGCCCACAGGGGGTCCAACTCTTGCCCCGCTGGAGTGTCATGGAGGCGGCAAGCGAGCCGAAAAAACGGGCTAGCCAGCCTTGGGAGACAGACGGTGACGCGGCTGTCGGACGCTTCTCTTCCGTCGCGTCCCGCAAGACTTCTTCGAGCAAGGCGTCAATACTATCCTCTACATGCTGCATGGGGTGTATCCTTTCGCAGTGATGCGATTTATCTTGATAAATATGCCGTCTTGGCATACCTTTCAGTGAGGCACTAGACTGGCATCTTTCATATGCAAGGCCCCTATCTGTTGTACTCATCAGAGAGTGTAGCGCACTTTCCTCGCCAGAAAAAACGAATTGATTTCATGTCAACCATGAAGAGATGTACTAGTATCTAATTTCATACAAATCATGAAGAAACGTACTCTAAGAGGCTCCCCATGGATATTTTGGAAACTCGCCAGCTCCTGGCCTTTATCACGATTGTCGAGACCGGTGGCTTCACCAAAGCGGCGCGCAAACTGCACCTGACCCAGTCGGCCTTGAGTCATCAAATTAAGAGCCTGGAGACGCAGTTGCAGACCTCAGTGTTTGCGCGTCTGGGGAAGCGCGTGGTGCTGACGCAAAGCGGCGAGGTGTTGTTGCCCTATGCCACCGCGGTGGTGCAGCAACTACAAGCGGCACGCGAGACGATTACCGCACTGCAGGAGCCCGGGCGAGGGCGTTTGCGGGTGAGTGCGGCGAGCTACAGTTGCTATCAAATCCTACCGCATGTCTTGCGCGAGTTTTGTGCCCGCTATCCGCACGTCGAGCTATTTGTCGCTGCGGAGTATACGGACAGAGCCGTGCAGAGCGTACTTGGGGGGACCCTGGACATGGCCGTTTGCTTGCAGCCCCCCAACGCGGATGGGCTCCAGGTCGAGCCGCTGTGTCGCGACGAACTGGTGGTGATCGTCGCCCCGCAGCACCCATGGGCGCGCCGTCGGCACGTGCAGTGGTCTGACCTGGCGACGCAAGTGCTCATTACCTATAACCATGGCAGCGAGACCTTTCAAATGATCCAGCGCGAGTTGCACAAACGTGGCGTCAGCATTCACGACAGCATGGAGGTGCGTCACGGCACTGCGGTCATGGAGATGGTCAAAGTCGGCCTGGGTGTCGCCTTACAGCCGCGCTGGGTCGTCCGTGACGCTATCGACAATGGGGCCTTAAAAGCGCTGCCGATCGGGCGAGGTGGGTTGAAGCGGCAGTGGGTCCTGATGTATGTCAAAAGCGCCGTGCTCACCGAGCACGACCGTGCCTTCATCCAGTTGTGCCACAAATGGTTCCCGCAACTCATGACAGAGGCTGAAACTGAGCTACAGCCTGTGGAGGCGCTGGTCGGGTAGAAGTAGGATGGTCGCGCTGGTCGGTCCAAGCTCCTATGCGACGACACCTTGCGCGCGCAACCGCTGCCTGTAGTCCTGGCTATAGCCCAGAGCCGACAAGACCGTATCCGTGTGTTGTCCCAGCCGTGGACCCAGGTGCCGGACGTGGCCTGGCGTCTCGCTCAGCTTCAGGGCAATGCCGGCCTGACGCACTATATCACCCTGGGGAGAGCGGTGCTCAAGCAGCATCTGACGGTGCTGCACCTGGGGATCGGCAAAGACCTCGGCGGCGGTATTCACCGGACCGATGCAGACGTTTTTATCCGCCAGATACGCCAGCCAGTCAGCACGGCTGCGCTGCAAGAAAATTGTCTGCAATTGCTCGCGTACCCTGGCTTCTTCAGGACTGGGAGCCCGCGTGAGATGTTCGGGGCGGCGGTAGAAGCGCGCCAGGTCAGGACAGCCGAGGGCGGTGCAGAGATTCTCCCATAACCAGGGCTCGCTGCAACCGACCGACAGGAGACGCCCATCCTGGGTCTCGTAGGTGGTGTAGAAAGCGTACAGGCCCGTGTAGGGGCCATGCCCCCGTTGCGGCAGTATGCCGTCAACAAAGGCGTTGGCCATGAGTGGGGTAGCGGCCAGCAGCGAGAGCGTGGCGTCGAGGTACGCCACGTCCACATGTTGACCACGTCCGAGACGCTGCCGGGCATAGAGGGCAAGCAAGATGCCTACCACCCCGTGCATGGCAGCACCACCGTAGTCCGCAATGATGTTCAGCGGAATGGCGGGAGGACGGCCCACCTCGCCGATGAGGTGTAACACGCCGCTCAGGCCGAGGTAGTTGAGATCGTGGGCTGGCAGGTCGCGGTAGGGGCCGTCCTGACCAAAGCCACTGAGCGAGCAGTACACCAGGCGTGGGTTGAGCTCATGCAAGGTCGCATAGTCGGCGTTGAGCCGCTGCATCACGCCCGGCCGAAAACCTTCCACCAGGACGTCGGCCTGGGCAACAAGTTGATGCAAGATGCGCTGGCCTTCGGGGGCCTTCAAATTCAAGCTCAGGCTGCGCTTGTTGCGATTCATACAGCTAAAAGCCGCCTGGCGCTCGCTGTCTGCCGACCGTCCCGAACCAGAGGCCGAGCCCAGGGCCGGCGGGGTCTCGATCTTGAGCACGTCTGCCCCCATATCCGCCAGCATCATGGTACAAAAACTTCCAGGCGAGACGCGGGTAAGCTCCAGAACCGTGATGCCGGCCAATGCTCCTGCCATAGCGCGACTCCTTACCCTTCCCGTGCCGTGGGCTGCCCATACTGCCTGAGGCGCTCCCCGGGGAGCCATGTAGACACCCCGGCCATGGGTGGCTGACGCTCACTCAAAGTCGAAGGGACGCAGAGGTGGGCGCTCGTCCGGGTCGGTATCGGCCTTTTTCCGCAGCTCCTGAAATTTTTTCCCGAGCAGGGCTTTGCGCTGCTTTTCTTCCTCTACAGCCTGCTGAAAGCGGGAGCTTTTCTGCTTTTCCTTTTCCTTCAGATCTTGCAAGGATTTTTCGAACGAGGCTCCGCCGGCTTTCACCCGATGTTCGGTGACATACAGAATGCCGAAGGTTGTACGATCGATCACCAGCGTTGCCTGGCAACACGGACAGACGATTTTGGCTGGCTCATCATGGGTGGCCATATACATCTCCACAAACTCGGCCTGGGCGCTTGGGTGCATCACATATATACCGTAACCAGGAAATATTGTATCTCAGAACCGCCACAGACTCAAAAATTCGCTTGCTTGTCAAAGCTTTCGTGGCCAGCGTATAATCTGCCCGCAGGCCCTGAAGCAAGACTGTCGCGGTGTGGAGAGACGCATGGCGGAGCACGACGAGAATCCTCTGGTGGTGGCATTGCAGACATTGCGCACTGAGGCGCTGGCACGCTTAGGCCATCTAACCGATTTGACTGCCCTCGATACCTGGCGTATCGATTACCTTGGCCGCCGTGGCGCACTGACGCAGGTCATGCGTGGCATCGGTCAGCTCCCTACGGCACAGCGACCGCAGGTCGGACAGGTGTCGAACGAGGTGAAGACAGCGCTCGAGGAGGCGTTCGAGGCGCGTGTGGCCGCTCTCAAGCAGGCCCAGTTGGCCAGTACACTGGCGCAACAGCCCATCGACGTGACGCTGCCGGGCGTTCCCGTGAGCCTGGGGCAGGTGCATCCCAGCACGCAGACGCTGCGCGAGATTGCGGCGATCTTTAGCGACATGGGGTTTCAGATCTTCGACAGCCGCGAGGTCGAGAGCGATTTGTACAATTTTGCATTGCTGAACATGCCGCCCTACCATCCGGCGCGCGATATGTGGGACACTTTTTATATTAACGAACGTGTCGTACTGCGGACGCATACCTCGCCAGGGCAAATTCGTGCCATGCAGGCGTATCATCCGGAGCCCATTCGGGTCATCCTGCCTGGCATGTGCTACCGCTATGAGGCCATCACGGCACGCTCTGAGATCATGTTCCATCAGGTTGAAGGCCTGGCTGTCGGCACGAACATCACCATGGCTGATCTGAAAGGCGTGTTGGTCACCTTCGCCCGCCGCATGTTCGGTGAGGACCGCCAGGTGCGCTTTCGCTGCAGCCATTTCCCGTTTACCGAGCCCAGCGTTGAGGTCGATATGGACTGCCTGGTCTGCGGCGGGAAGGGCTGCGCGATCTGCAAGTACAGTGGGTGGCTGGAGATTCTCGGGGCCGGCATGGTCCATCCCCAGGTGCTGCGCAATGGCGGCTATGACCCCGAGGTGTTTAGCGGCTTGGCCTTTGGCATGGGGCCTGAGCGTATTACCATGCTGAAGTACGGCATCGACGATATTCGCTACTTCTTCAGTAATGACCTGCGCTTTCTGGAACAGTTCGGCTAAGGGATGGTGCCGAAATAATATCCGGATTCATTTCGGCTTGCATTATTGCGTCGGTTCCTAAACACTTCTGAGCCAGGATCATTGATTGCCTGAAGAAATTGGCTGCTGGAGGGGGCATCATGGCGTTTTACTTTCAAAAGACGTACCGTCCAGACATCGAACAGCTCTTGCGCCAGTACTACCAGAGCCTGTCAGAAAAAGACCGCCGCCGCTTTGCAGCCCTCGAAGCGATCAAACTGGGGCATGGCGGCATTCGCTACATCGCCAAGGTCCTTGGATGCGATCCTCAAACCATCAAAGACGGCATGCGGGAACTCAAGCAACTGCCCGATGACCCTGCGGGAAGTCGCATCCGCACGCCCGGAGGCGGACGCAAAAAGACGGAAGTCAAACACGCGGACTTGACCCAACAGGTCCAAGACGCGATCAAAGACCACACCGCCGGCGATCCTATGCGCCAGGACGTCTTATGGACGGATTTGACACCCCAAGAGATTTCCAAGAGCCTGCAGGAACAATCCGTCTGTGCCGGACCCCGTATCGTGCGACGTATTCTCGATGGGCTCGGTTTGGCCCGGCGCCAGATGCTCAAGGTGTTGCCCGGCGGCGATTCGCCGCATCGCCGCGAGCAGTTCCGCCATCTGGCTCATCTTATCCAAGAGTTTCTTGAGGCGGGCAACCCGGTCTTGAGCATCGATACCAAGAAGAAGGAATTTTTGGGAACGCTCTACCGCGATGGCAAAGTCTACTGCCAACAGGCACGCAAAGCCTTTGATCATGATTTCCCCAGCCTGGCCACTGGAGTGATCATTCCGCATGGTATCTACGATCTCGCCCGCAATCAGGGCTGGATACATGTGGGGCTCAGCCGGGACACCACTGCATTTGCCTGCGACAGCTTGCGGATGTTTTGGCACGGTGACGGCCAGCGTCTGTACCCAAACGCCTCAGCGATCTTGCTCCTGTGCGATGGCGGTGGCAGTAACAGTTGTCACAAGCATCTGTTCAAGGAAGACCTCCAAGGCGTGGTGAATGATATCGCCGTACCGATCCGCGTGGCGCATTACCCCGCGTATTGTTCAAAGTTCAACCCCATCGAACGCCGCCTGTTCAGCCATGTCACCAGAGCCTGTCAGGGCGTTCTTTTTGATTCCCTGCACACGGTGCTGGGACTGATGCAAAAGACCAAGACGCACCAGGGGCTCTCGGTCACGGTCCGCGTCCTGGACAAACTCTATAAAGGCGGCAGGACGGTGAGCCAAGCCTTCAAGAAAAACATGCCGATCATCTTCGAAAAACTCCTGCCAAAGTGGAACTACTGGGCACTTCCGCAGTGAAGACAAATCTGGATGTTATTTTAACCTCATCCCTAAGGAGAAAAACACACGGGCAGTTGTGGTGTCAAGGCAACGGGCAGTCGGGCGCGTGAGTGTGGATGCGTTGGCGCTGATCCCAGAGGAAGAGGTGTGGTTGGCGAGTCGGAAGAGCGCCAGGACCAGGCGGGCGTACCGCAATGATGTGGCGCACTTCATGAAGACGTTTGGGATTCGGTCACCAGAGGAGTTGCGCAAGATTGATCACCGGGCGGTCATGGCGTGGGAGCGGCTCATGCGCGAAGACGAGGGGAGTCAACCAACAACGGTTCGCCGGCGTCTGGCAGCGTTGTCGAGTTTGTTTGCACACCTCGTGAAGTTTGATGTGGTGGAAATGAATCCAGTGCGTGATGTCGAGCGGCCGGTAGTGAATCGCCGGGAAGGCATGACCTTGGCATTTTCCCAGAAGCAGGCCCGGGCGGTTCTAGATGCGCCGCGTGAGGACAAGGTGATTGGGTTGCGCGACCGGGCGATTCTTTCTGTTGGACTGCAGGTCGGGTTCCGCCGCTCGGAGATCGCTGGCTTGAAGGTCGGGGACTTTCATGTCAATCGAGGGTATGATGCGTTGCGCGTGGTGCGCAAGGGTGGCAAGAAGGGATCACTCGCAATTCATCCGCAGACCGCACAGCGCATCAGAGACTACCTGACCGTGGTAGTGCATGGTGAGGACCTGGAGGGACCGCTCTTTCGGCCAGTGCGGGGAAATCGAGAAGGCCAGGATGGGCGTAGGCATCTGCACCCTGATATCATTGACCGCGTGTTGCGCAAGTACGCGCGTAAGATCGGTGTGACACATGGCTACTCGGCCCACTCCATGCGTGCGACGTTCATTACCACCGCGCTCGATAACGGGGCGAGCTTGGAGGACGTCCAGTCCGCAGCCGGGCATGCAGACCCATCAACCACGAAGCTGTATGATCGGCGAGGGTACAATCCGGAGAAGTCGGCGAGTTTTTTTGCGAAT
>WNEY01001080.1_pt1 | contig 18647 bp, 11 predicted proteins | sample 5400531 | NCBI WGS metagenome assembly WNEY01 (sample SAMN13153338, study PRJNA577476) | soil metagenome | isolation source: 200 cm saprolite under Douglas fir tree site 1 | place: USA:California | collected 2015-04-18
CCAGACTGCTCCCAGAACTGCGAGCACTGCGAGTGCAGCCCACACCAAGCGCGCGAGCCGGCCGCCCGCGCTAGATGGTTGATGCCACACCTGGGCACGCCTGGCTGGTGGCTCAGACACGGCGCCGGCTCGCCCGCCTCCCGCTTGCCCAGGCCACCAGCCTGGGCTGCGCGTGATGCGGCCGCCCGCCTTGGTCTGAGCCATCCCCAGACGCACCCGGGCATGGCATCAACCATCTAGTCGGATGTTGAGTAGCCCCAGCCACCGTCGGCGTTCACGGAGATGGACACGATCGGATAGTGCCAGTCCGCACACCATGCTGCACATACGGCGAACGCGCCTTGCGTCCACGCGTACGTCGAGTACGTGCCGGAGCCCCGCCCGTTGCAGTGCTCGAGTGAGCAGTTCGAGTCGATGTGCCCCCTGAACTCCCAACCGATCCAGTTGACGTCGGGCCAGCGGTCGCGCCAGAACGACGTGAGCGCACTGCCGTCGCCGCACCACGAGACCTGCTCGTAATAGCGCCAGTAGTTGTAGCCGAAGAGCCAGTTGTCGAAGTTGCGGCGGGCCCAGACCGTCCAGCAGCCGGCGCCCCGCGTTCTTCGGACTGACTGCGTGGAGCGGAAGTCGGGAGCCCGGCTCAGGTCACCTTGGTCGGGCCTGCCGAGTTGACCGGCCTTCACCGCCGCGACGTGCTCGGCGACTGCAGCCGGGGCTCCGGGGGCGGTGCCGGCGCCGGCGTCGAAGGAACCGCGCACCTGCGCCGGGTCGGGAAGGACCGGAGGGCCACCCTTTCCGTTGCCGTTTCCCGGATCGGCCGCCGCCGCGCCGACTCCGATCACGAGCGCAACGAGCGCCGCGAGCGATACGAAATGCCTGCGATGCTTCATCTCCCACCTCTCCTGTCGAAGGGCACAATCGGAACGTCAGGCGGACGTTGCAACGGCGCGCTGTCGATCCACTGACGATCTGCTTACGATCGAGCTGAGGGCAGCGGAAGATGGAGGCAGTGATCGACGCCGCGAACATGGAGTTCCGGATTCTCGGGCCGCTCGAAGTGATCGCCCACGGGCGGTCGCTAAAGCTCGGCGGCCCGAAGCAGCGACGGCTACTTGCGCTGCTCGTACTCGACCCCGGGCGCGTGGTCTCCGTCGACCGGCTCGTCGAAGGGTTGTGGAACGGACGGCCGCCGGCGAACGCCGAGAATGCGCTTCACGTTCGGGTCTCGAACCTCCGCAAGTTGCTCGGCGCGGACGCGGTCGTTACCCGCGCGCCGGGATACATGCTCGATGTCGACGCCGACGCCGTCGACGCGGGGCGGTTCGAGCGGCTCGCGCGAGAGGGACGTCTGGCGTTCGCCCGCGGCGATGCGGGGCTCGCCGCCGAGCGCCTGCGACAGGCGCTTGCACTGTGGCGCGGCCGGCCGTTCGAAGGGGTCGACGGAGAGCATTTCGCGCGTCACGAGCTGCAGCTCGATGAATCGCGCGTCGAGGCGCTCGAGGATCGAATCGACGCCGATCTCGCGGTTGGGCAGCATGCGCAACTCGCGGGCGAGCTCGAGGCGCTCGTCGCGGAGCACCCGCTGCGAGAGCGCCTGCGGCGGCAGCTGATGCTCGCGCTTTACCGCTCAGGTCGCCAGGCCGATGCGCTCGAGGCGTATCAGGAGGCCCGGCGGACGTTCGTCGGCGAGTTGGGGATCGAGCCGGATGCATCGTTGCAAGAGTTGGAGCGCGCGATTCTCAATCACGATCCGCGGCTCGACGTCGACAGGCGGCGTACCGATGTGCGTCTGCCCGCGCCGGCGACACCGTTGGTGGGGCGGACGGCCGAGATCGCAGACGCGACCGACATGTTGCGGCGCCCGGAGGTACGCGTGCTGACGCTCACGGGGCCGGGCGGGATCGGAAAGACGCGGCTCGCGCTCGAAGTCGCGTCGCGCGCCACCGACCAGTTCGAAGACGGCGTCTGGTTCGTCGGCCTGGCGGCGATTTCGGACCCGGCGCTCCTCGCGCCGACGCTGGCGAAGTCGCTCGGGCTCGAGCCGGGCGGCGACGCGCGCGATCGGCTCGAGAACCATCTGCGCCACCGCTCCCTTCTGCTTGTGCTCGACAACTTCGAGCAGCTGCTCGACGCTGCGCCGGTCCTTGCCGGAGTGTTGGCCGCGTCACCCGGCACGAAGGGTCTCGTTACGAGCCGCGCCGTGCTGCGGCTGTCGGGCGAGCGCGAGCTGCCGGTGCCGCCGCTCGATCGCGACGCGGCGGTCGCGCTCTTCCTGCAAAGTGCCGACGCGCTCGACGGCACTGCGCGTGACGCCGACGCCGCGGCGATCGAGGCGATCTGCGACCGGCTGGACCGGCTTCCGCTCGCGATCGAGCTGGCGGCTGCACGGACACGCTTGCTCCGCCCGAGCGCGCTGCTCGAGCGGCTGCGGTCTCGGCTCGACCTCCTGACGGGAGGCCCCCGCGATGCTCCCGCGCGGCAGCGGACCCTGCGCGCGACGATCGACTGGAGCCACGCGTTGCTCGACGAGCAGGAACAGGGCATGTTCGCCCGGGTCGCCGTCTTCGTCGGCGGCTGCACGCTCGAGGCGGCGGAGGCCGTGTGCGGCGAAGGTGCACAGACGATCGACCTGCTTGGATCGCTCCTCGAGAAGAGCCTGCTCCACAAGCACGCCGGCGCCGAGCCGCGCTTCGCGATGCTCGAGACGGTGCGCGAATACGCGCTCGAGCGACTCGAGGCGCGCGGCGAGGCGGACGAGCTGCGTAATCGTCAGCTCGACTATTTCGGGGCGCTCGCGGAGGCGGCTGAGCCCGAGCTGCTGGGCCCGGACGCAGCCTCGTGGCACGAGCGCCTCGAGGACGACCACGACAACTTCCGCGCCGCCGTCGCGTGGGCAATCGGCTCACACAACGCGGCGCGGGCGCTGCGTATCGGCGCCGCGCTCGCACGCTTCTGGTACGTCCGCGGTTACACGGTCGAGGGGCGGCGCTGGCTCGACGCCGCGCTCGCCGCCGGCGACGAGGCCCCCGCCGACGTCCGCGCGAAGGCGCTCGTCGCCGCCTCGGCGCTTGCGGTCTCCCAGGGACGCTACCGCGAGACGATTCCGCTGCTCGAGGAAGGCGTCGGCCTCTATCGCAACACCGGAAACGAGGAAGGCGTGATCGTTGCGCTCGGCCTGCTCGCCCGCGCGGTTGTCGCCCTGGGCGACTCCCGGCGGACCACGAGCTTGCTCGAGGAGGCGCGTGACCTCGCGGCACGCCGCGGCGACCGGCGAGCGGAGGCCCTCGCCGTGTCCAACCTCGGCGCAACGGCCCTGACCGAGGGCGCATACGAGCGGGGGCTCGCGCTCCTCGAGGAGGCGTCGGCTGTCTTTCGCGAGCTGGGCGACTCGCAGCAATTCGGCATCACCGAGGGGAACATCGGGTTCGCGCTCGTGCACTGCGGGCGGTTCGAGGACGCGCGGCGGCACCTCGGCGCCAGCATCGAGTCAGCGCACGCGCTCGGCTTCAAGGAGGAGATCGTGTACGGACTGGAGGGGATGGCGGCGGTCGAAGCCGGCGAGGGCCACGCCGTTCGCGCCGCACGTCTGCTCGGCGCATCAGAGGAGCTCGCGGAGCGCATCGGAGTCACGCTCGATCCGTTCGAGCACGCGATGCGCGAGCGGACGGTGCAAACGACGCGCGAGCTGCTCGACGAGCAGCAGCTCGACCGCGAGCGCCGTCTCGGCCGGACGCTGAGCGCCGATGACGCCGCCGCGCTCGCCCTGGCGCGGCAGGATGTGCGCCGCGTCCGCATCGAGGCGCACTAAAGGGGGCACTACAGGGGAATGTTCCCGTGCTTGCGGCGCGGGCGCGGCTCGCGCTTCGTCAGCGACGTCTCGAGCGCGTTGATCAACACTGGGCGCGTGCGCCGCGGCTCGATCACCTCGTCGACATAGCCGCGCTCCGCCGCGGTCAACGGGTTCGCGAACTGCCGTTTGTACTCTGCAATCAAAACCTCGCGTCTCGAATCCGGGTCCTCTGCCTCCGCGAGCTCCTTGCGGAAGATGATGTTCACCGCGCCCTCCGGGCCCATCACGGCGACCTCCGCCGTCGGCCACGCGAAGTTGAAGTCGGCGCGGATGTGCTTCGAGCTCATGACGTCGTACGCGCCGCCGTACGCCTTGCGGGTGATCAGCGTCAGCTTGGGCACCGTCGCCTCAGCGTAGGCGTACAGCAGCTTCGCGCCGTGCCGGATGATCCCGCCCCACTCCTGGGAGGTTCCGGGCAAAAACCCAGGAACATCCACGAACGTGACGAGCGGGATGTTGTACGCGTCGCACGTGCGCACGAAGCGCGCAGCCTTCGTCGACGAGTCGATGTCGAGCACGCCGGCCAGCGAGCGCGGCTGGTTGCCGACGACGCCGGCAACGTGCCCACCGAGCCGCGCGAAGCCGCAGACGATGTTCTCCGCGTAGCGCTCGTGGACTTCGAGCAGCTCGCCGTCGTCGACCACGAGCTCGATCACCTGCTTGATGTCGTACGGCTTCGCCGGATCGTCGGGGATGATCGAGTCGAGCTCCAAGCTCTCGCGGTCGCGCGGATCGGTCGGCTCGGCGAACGGCGGTGACTCGAGGTTGTTCTGCGGCAGAAAGGACAGGAGATAGCGCGCGTCGTCGAGGCATGCCTCCTCATTGGGTGCGACGAACTGCGCGACGCCCGAGCGCGACGCATGCGTCGCCGCGCCGCCGAGCTCCTCGAATGTGACCTCCTCGCCGGTCACAGTCCTGACGACGTCGGGCCCGGTGATGAACATGTAAGAAGAGCCCTCGACCATGAAGACGAAATCCGTGATCGCGGGCGAGTAGACGGCGCCGCCCGCGCATGGACCCATCACGAGCGAGAGCTGCGGGATCACGCCGGAGCACTGCACGTTGCGCCAGAAGATCTCCGCGTACCCGGCGAGCGAGACGACACCCTCCTGGATGCGCGCGCCGCCGGAGTCGTTGATCCCGATCACAGGACAGCCGAACTTCGCCGCGAGATCCATCACCTTGCAGATCTTCTCCGCGAAGACCTCGCTCAGCGAGCCGCCGAAGACGGTGAAGTCCTGCGAAAAGACGAAGACCTTGCGCCCGAAGATCGTCCCGTAGCCGGTGACGACCGCGTCGCCGTACGGGCGCCGCTCGAGCATCCCGAAGTTCGACTCGCGGTGGCGGACGTAGCGGTCGAGCTCGAAGAACGAGCCGGGATCGCAGAGCCGCTCGGCGCGCTCGCGCGCCAGCAGCTTGCCCGCCTCGTGCTGGCGCTCGACGGCCTGCTCGCTGCCGGTGTGTAGCGCCTGCTCCCGCAGTTCCGCAAGCCATGCGAGCTTCGCCTCGGTCGACTCGTGCGTCTCGGACATCGCGCGGAGCCTACTATCGCCGTGTGGACGCGCTCGACCGCTCGACGATCTGGCCGTACGAGGACGGCGAGCCGGGCGCGTTCTACTACCAGCGCTACGGACACCCGACCGGCGCCGCCGCCGAGCGGGCGCTCGGCGAGCTCGAGGGCGGGACGGCGCTGCTCTTTCCCTCCGGCGCCGGCGCGACGACCGCGCTCGCGCTCACGTTGCTGAAGCCCGGCGACACGGTCGCGCTCGCCGCGGGGGCGTACTTTGGGACCGGCCGGCTCCTCGGCTCGTTCGCACGCTGGGGAGTGAACGTCGTCGAGTTCGACCAGACGGGCCCGCCGCCCGAACGCGCGCAGCTCCTCTGGCTCGAGGCGCCCGCGAACCCGCTGTTGACGATGCCCGATCTCGCGGCGGCGACGGCTCATCCCGCGCCCGTCGTGGTCGACTCGACGGCCGCGACGCCGATCCACCTGCGCCCGCTCGAGCACGGCGCCGACTTCGTCCTGCACAGTGCAACCAAGTACCTCGGCGGCCACAGCGACCTCCTCCTCGGCGCGGTCGTCTGCAAACGCGAAGAGGAAGCGGATCAGCTGCGTGAGCTGCGCGGGATCCTCGGGATCGTGGCCGCGCCGGACCCGTGCTGGCTCCTGCTCCGCAGCCTGAAGACGCTGCGCGTGCGGGTCGAGCGCCAGACGGAGACCGCCCGCGAGCTCGCACGGCGGCTCGGCGGTCATCCCGCAGTGGAGATCGTCCGCTACCCCGGATTCGGCGGCCTGATCTCCTTCGACGTCGCCGGCGCTGAGGCCGCGCGCCGGGTCGAGACCGCGACGAACCTGATCACGAACGCGACGAGCCTGGGCGGCACGCACTCGGTGATGGAGTCGCGCCACCGCTGGGAGGGCGACCGGATCGCGGCCGGCCTGTTGCGGCTCTCGGTCGGGCTGGAGGACGCCGACGCACTGTGGGCCGACCTCGAGCAGGCGCTCGACCAGGTTTAGAAATTGGAACTGGTAGTTTCTACAGCCACCGTTCAGGGCAATCAACGCAGTCGAGGGCATCCTTTTTGCCTACCCCCGAAACCCCCCGACTGTAGGACTCCTCCCAGAAGGGAGCAACTGTGGCTGGTATCGAAACGAGAGCACGTCGGGCTCGTGCTCATCCGGATCGCAACGGCAGCGTCAGCGACGCGCAGCTTCGGGAGCTGCTGCACGCGCTGAAGGCCGCCCAGGCCGGAGACTTCGAGGTCCGGCTACGCACCGACCACTCCGGCCTGATGGGCGAAGTGGCCGAGGCCTTCAACAAGCTCGCTGATCGCCGCGACAAGTTCTCGAACGAGCTCACGCGCGTCGCGCGCATCATCGGCCGGGAAGGGCGAATGACGGAGCGAGCTTCACTGCCGCGCGCGGGCGGCGCCTGGAAGACGAGCGTCGAGGCGGTCAACGGGATGATCGACGACCTCGTCCGTCCGACGACCGAGATCGCGCGCGTGATCGACGCCGTCGCCGACGGCGACCTCTCGCAGAAGATGGCGCAGCGCATCGAGGGCCGGCCGCTGCGCGGCGAGTTCCTGCGCATCGGAACGACCGTCAACGCAATGGTCGAGCAGCTGTCGTCGTTCGCGGCGGAGGTGACGCGCGTCGCGCGCGAGGTCGGCACCGAGGGCAAGCTCGGCGGCCAGGCCAAGGTGAAGGGGGTCAGCGGAGTCTGGAAGGACCTGACGGACAACGTGAACTTGATGGCGTCGAACCTGACGGCACAGGTGCGCGACATCGCGGAGGTGACGACGGCGGTCGCCACCGGCGACCTCTCCAAGAAGATCACCGTCGACGTCAAGGGCGAGATCGCCGAGCTGAAGGAGACCATCAACACGATGGTCGACCAGCTCTCGTCCTTCGCCGACGAGGTGACGCGCGTCGCGCGCGAGGTCGGCACGGAAGGAAAGCTGGGCGGCCAGGCGCGTGTGAAGGGCGTGAGCGGCACGTGGAAGGACCTCACCGACAACGTGAACTTCATGGCGACGAACCTGACGACCCAGGTGCGCGGCATCGCGCGCGTCGTCACGGCGGTCGCGAACGGCGACCTGGCGCAGAAGTTCACGATCGAGGCGAAGGGCGAGGTCGCCGAGCTCGCGGACACGATTAACTCGATGATCGATACGCTGCGCGCGTTCGCCGACGAGGTGACCCGCGTCGCACGCGAGGTCGGCACCGAGGGCATCCTCGGCGGCCAGGCCGACGTGCCTGGCGTCTCCGGCACGTGGAAGGCGCTCACCGACAGCGTGAACTCGATGGCGTCGAACCTGACCGCGCAGGTGCGCAACATCGCCGAGGTCACGACCGCGGTCGCGACCGGCGACCTGTCGAAGAAGATCACAGTCGACGTCAAAGGCGAGATCTCCGAGCTCAAGAACACGATCAACACGATGGTCGACCAGCTCTCGTCCTTCGCCGACGAGGTGACGCGCGTGGCGCGCGAGGTCGGCACCGACGGCAAGCTCGGCGGCCAGGCGCAGGTGCAAGGCGTCAGCGGCACGTGGAAGGACCTGACCGACAACGTCAACACGCTCGCCGACAACCTGACCAACCAGGTGCGCAACATCGCCGATGTGACGACGGCCGTCGCAACAGGCGACCTCTCGAAGAAGATCACCGTCGACGTCCGCGGCGAGATCGCCGAGCTGAAGGAGACCATCAACACGATGGTCGACCAGCTGCGCTCGTTCGCGTCTGAGGTAACGCGCGTGGCGCGCGAGGTCGGCACGGAAGGAATTCTGGGTGGTCAAGCCCGCGTAGAAGGCGTCAGCGGCGTCTGGAAGGACCTGACCGACAACGTGAACTTCATGGCATTGAACCTGACGACGCAGGTGCGTGGCATCGCGCGCGTCGTGACCGCGGTCGCGAAGGGCGACCTCGATCAGAAGTTCGTCCTCGAGGCGCAGGGCGAGGTGGCCGAGCTCGCGGAGACGATCAACACGATGGTCGACCAACTTCGCTCGTTCGCCGCCGAGGTGACGCGCGTTGCCAAGGAGGTGGGAACGGAAGGCAAGCTCGGCGGCCAGGCCCAGGTCGAAGGCGTGAGCGGCACGTGGAAGGACCTCACGGACAACGTCAACACGCTCGCCGACAACCTGACCAACCAGGTGCGCAACATCGCCGATGTGACGACGGCCGTCGCAACCGGCGACCTCTCGAAGAAGATCACCGTCGACCTCCGCGGCGAGATCGCCGAGCTGAAGGAGACCATCAACACGATGGTCGACCAGCTGCGCTCGTTCGCGTCTGAGGTAACGCGCGTGGCGCGCGAGGTCGGCACGGAAGGAATCCTGGGTGGTCAAGCCCGCGTTGAAGGCGTCAGCGGCGTCTGGAAGGACCTCACCGACAACGTGAACTTCATGGCGTCGAACCTGACGAACCAGGTGCGCAACATCGCCGACGTGACGACGGCGGTCGCGCAGGGCGACCTGAGCCGGAAGATCACCGTCGACGTCCGCGGCGAGATCCTCCAGCTGTCGGACACGATCAACACGATGGTCGACCAGCTCTCCTCGTTCGCCGACGAGGTCACGCGCGTCGCGCGCGAGGTCGGCACCGAGGGCAAGCTGGGCGGCCAGGCGAAGGTGAAAGGCGTGTCGGGCACGTGGAAGGACCTGACGGACAACGTGAACACGCTCGCCGACAACTTGACCAACCAGGTGCGGAACATCGCCGAGGTGACAACCGCGGTCGCGAAGGGCGACCTCTCGCAGAAGATCACCGTCGACGCGCGCGGCGAGGTGCTGCAGCTGAAGAACACCATCAACACGATGGTCGACCAGCTGTCGTCGTTCGCCGCCGAGGTGACGCGCGTCGCGAAGGAGGTCGGCACCGAAGGACGCCTGGGCGGTCAGGCCGACGTGAAGGGCGTCTCCGGCGTGTGGAAGGACCTCACGGACAACGTGAACACGATGGCCGCCTCGCTGACGACGCAGGTGCGCGCGATCGCCGACGTGTCCACGGCCGTGACGCAGGGCGACCTGACCCGCTCGATCGCCGTCGAGGCGAAGGGCGAGGTCTCCGAGCTGAAGAACAACATCAACGAGATGATCCGCAACCTCGCGGAGACGACGCGCAGGAACGCGGAGCAGGACTGGCTGAACTCGAACCTCGCCCGCTTCACCGGCATGATGCAGGGCCAGCGCGATCTCGAGACCGTCAGCCGGATGATCATGTCCGAGCTGACGCCACTCGTCGGCGCGCACCACGGCGCGTTCTTCATCACGGAGGGCGACGGCGACGAGCTCGAGCTGCGCCTCATCTCGTCGTATGCCTACAAGCAGCGCAAGGCGGTCTCGAACCGCTTCCGCATCGGCGAGGGCCTCGTCGGACAGGCGGCGCTCGAGAAGACGTCGATTCTGTTGACCGAGGCGCCCCAGGACTACATCCGCATCTCGTCCGGACTCGGCGAGGCGACGCCGCACAACCTGCTCGTGCTGCCGGCGACGTTCGAAGACCAGGTGATGGCGGTGATCGAGCTCGCGTCGTTCCATCCCTTCAGCGACACGCACCAGGCGTTCCTCGACCAGCTGATGGAGAGCGTCGGCATCGTCATCAACGTCATCCAGCAGAACATGCGGACCGAGGAGCTGCTCGCGCAGTCGCAGAACCTGACCGAGGAGCTGCAGGAGCGCTCCGAAGAGCTGCAGTCGCAGCAGGAGGAGCTGAAGCGCTCGAACGCCGAGCTCGAGATGCAGGCCGCATCCCTCAAAGCATCGGAGGAGCTGCTGCAGCAGCAGCAAGAGGAGCTGCAGCAGACCAACGAGGAGCTCGAGGAGAAGGCGCAGCTGCTCGAGGAGCAGAACCGCCGGATCGAGATCAAGAACCAGGAGATCGAAGAGGCGCGCCTGGCGCTCGAGGAGAAGGCCGAGCAGCTCGCGCTCTCGTCGAAGTACAAGTCGGAGTTCCTCGCGAACATGTCGCATGAGCTCCGCACGCCGCTGAACTCGCTGCTGATCCTCGCCAAGCTGCTCGGCGAGAATCCCGACGGCAACCTCAGCGACAAGCAGATCGAGTTCGCTCGGACGATCTACAGCGCCGGCAGCGACCTGCTGGGCCTGATCAACGACATCCTCGACCTGTCGAAGGTCGAGGCCGGACGCATGGACATCCACATCGAGGACGTCTCGCTCGGCGACGTGCGCGAATACGTCGAGCGCACGTTCGGGCCGGTCGCCGAAGAGAAGGGGCTCGAGTTCGGCGTCGAGATCCACGGAGCGAACATCCCGCCGACGATCGGCACGGACGAGCAGCGCCTGCAACAGGTGCTGAAGAACCTGCTCTCGAACGCGTGCAAGTTCACGGACGAGGGCTCGGTCTCGCTCCGCATCTCCGTCGCCGAGGAGGGCAAACGCTTCCAGAGCAACACGCTCCAGCAGGCGCGTGCCGTGCTTGCGTTCTCCGTCGTCGACACGGGCATCGGGATCCACGACGACAAGTTGAAGCTGATCTTCGAGGCCTTCCAGCAGGCGGACGGCCAGACGAACCGCCGCTACGGCGGCACCGGCCTCGGCCTGTCGATCAGCCGCGAGATCGCGCGGCTGCTCGGCGGGGAGATCCACGTCGCCTCGGCGGTCGGAGAGGGGAGCTCGTTCACGCTCTACCTGCCGGCGACGTACCAGGAGGCGCCGCCGCGTCCCCCGACGTATGAGCTCGACGTCTACGACACGAGGCCCGCCGGCTCGAACGGGACACTCGAGCTCGACCTCGATCCGTCGCTCCTCCTCCCCAGTGGGATCGAGGACGACCGCGCGACGATCGAAGCGGTCGACCGTGTCGTGCTGATCGTCGAGGACGATCCCGACTTCGCACGCACTGTGCTCGAGGTCGCGCGGTCGCGCGGCTTCAAGGGCGTCGTCGCGGTCCGCGGCGACGCGGGGCTCGCGCTCGCCCACGAGTTCAAGCCCGACGCGATCGTGCTCGACATCAAGCTGCCGGTGATGGACGGCTGGACCGTGCTCGACCATCTGAAGCACCACCCCGACACGCGGCACATTCCCGTGCACGTCGTGACCGGAGCCGAAGACGGGAAGCAGAACGCCCTCCGTGCCGGCGCGGTCGCCTTCCTCGAGAAGCCGGTCGAGAAGGAACGCCTCGACGCGGCCTTCGCGGAGATCTCGAGCTTCATTGCGCGCGCCGTGCGGAACCTGCTCGTCGTCGACGACGACGAGACTCAGCGCCGGACGATCATGGAGCTGCTCGGTGACGGCGAGGACGTGCAAGTAAGGGCCGTCGGCTCGAGCGAGGAGGCGCTCGAGGAGCTCGAGCAGGAGCGATTCGACTGCATGGTCCTCGACCTGAAGCTGCCCGACATGCAGGGCTTCCAGCTGCTCGAGAAGGTAAAGACGGACGAGCGATTCTCGAACCTGCCCGTGATCGTCTACACCGGCAAGGACCTGACGCGCAAGGAGGAGACGACCCTGAAGCGCTACGCCGAGACGATCATCGTCAAGGACGTGCGCTCGCCGGAGCGGCTGCTCGACGAGACGTCGCTGTTCCTCCACCGCGTCGAGTCGCAGCTGCCGGAGGAGAAGCGGCAGATGCTGCAGCAGCTGCACAGCGCCGAAGCGGTCTTCGAGGACAAGCGCGTGCTGATCGTCGACGACGACGTGCGTAACGTCTTCGCCCTCGCAAGCGTGCTCGAGTCGCGCGGCATGGAGGTGCTGTTCGCAGAGACGGGCGTCGACGCGCTGCGCATCCTCGAAGACGACCCGAACGTCGACCTCGTCGTGATGGACATCATGATGCCGGAGCTCGACGGCTACGAGACGATCGCGCGAATCCGCGCGCAGCCGCGGTTCGAGAGCCTGCCGATCATCTGCATCACCGCAAAGGCCATGCAAGGCGATCGCGAGAAGTCGATCGCGGCCGGAGCGTCCGACTACATCGCGAAGCCTGTCGACACCGACCAGCTTCTGTCCCTGATGCGCGTCTGGCTGTACGACCGAACCGCAACGACATAACCTCATGACCATGACCGGCGCACGCTTGAGCGCCGCCGCCGGCGCAACCCGCGAGGACATCGAGCGGATCGAGCTGTATTGCCTGCTGGAGGCGGTCTACCGGCGCTACGGCTGGGACTTCCGCGGCTACTCGCCGGCATCCCTGCGGCGCCGTGTCTGGCGGCGTGTCCGGCGCGAAGGTCTCGAGTCGGTGTCGGCGCTGCAGGAGCGGATCCTGCGCGAGCCGACGGTGATGGAGCGGCTGTTGCTCGATCTCTCCATCAACGTCACGGCGATGTTCCGCGACCCGTCGTTCTACCGTGCGCTGCGCGAGCAGATCGTGCCGCTCCTGCGCACGTATCCGTTCACGCGGATCTGGAACGCAGGCTGCTCGACCGGCGAGGAGGTCTACTCGATCGCGATCGTGCTCGAGGAGGAGGGCGTCTACGACCGGACGCGCATCTACGCGACCGACCTGAACGAGGGCGTGCTCGAACGCGCGCACAAGGGTTTGTTCCCGCTCGCGAAGATGAAGGAGTACACGCAGAACTACATCGGCGGCGGGGGCACGCGCTCCTTCTCCGACTACTACACCTCCGCGTACGACGCCGCCGCCTTCGACCAGTCGCTGAAACGCAACGTCGTCTTCGCGCAGCACAACCTCGTCTCGGACCGGTCGTTCAACGAGTTCAATCTGATCGTCTGCCGCAACGTGATGATCTACTTCGACAGGACGCTGCAGAGCCGCGTGCACGAGCTCTTCTACGCAAGCCTTGTGCGGCTCGGCGTGCTTGCCCTCGGACACAGGGAGTCCATCCGCCTGTCCCCGTTCGAGGACCGCTACGAGGAGCTCGACCCCCGAGAACGGATCTACCGCAAGGTGCGATAGGTGCCCGATCCAGCAATACACGCCGGCTTCCGGCAGCATTCCTGGAAGGAGCACTGATGGACTACGACCTGATCGCGATCGGCGCCTCGTGGGGCGGGCTCAACGCGGTGTCGACGCTGCTCGAGGCGCTCGACCCGGACGCCGATGCGGCGGTCGTCGTGGCGCAACATCGCGCCGCCGAGGCGCCGGAGGGGCTTGCCGGACTGTTGCAGAAACGCACGCGGCTCGCCGTGCAGGAGGCCGAGGACAAGGATGCGATCGAGCCCGGGCACGTCTACCTTGCGCCGCTCGACTACCACCTGCTCGTCGAGCGCAGCGGCACACTCGCGCTCTCGACGGACGACCGGGTCCAGTTCGCGCGCCCGTCGATCGACGTCCTGTTCGAGTCCGCCGCGGAGGCCTATCGCGAGCACTGCATCGGCGTCGTGCTGACGGGCCTCAACGAGGACGGCGCGGCGGGGCTCGGACGGATCAAGGCGCTCGGCGGAGTCGCGATCGTGCAGGATCCTCGAACCGCGGAGCGCGGGGAAATGCCGGCCGCTGCGATCGCAGCGACGGAGGCGGATGTGGTCCTGCCGCTCGAGGAGATCGGCCCGTTCCTGCACGGCCTGCTGCTCGAGACGAGAGCGAAGAGCACCTTCTAATGGCGAGCGTCCTGCTCGTCGACGACCGGCGCGACAACCTCGTCGCACTCGAAGCGATCCTCGAGCCGCTCGGCCACGAGCTCGTCAGCGTCACCTCGGGCGAGGACGCGTTGCGCGAGCTGCTCCACCGCGAGGTCACCGTGATCCTTCTCGACGTGCAGATGCCCGGGCTCGACGGCTTCGAGACGGCTGCGCTGATCAAGCGGCGGACGCGCACGCGCGACGTTCCCATTATCTTCGTCACTGCGATCTCGAAGCAGCGCGAGCACGTCTTCCGCGGCTACTCCGCCGGCGCAGTCGACTATCTCTTCAAGCCTTTCGATCCCGACGTGTTGCGCTCGAAAGTCTCCGCGTTCGTCGACCTCCAGCACAAGACCGAGGAGCTGCGCCGGCAACAGGCGGAGCTGCGCGAGCGGCAGCTAGACGAAGTGCGGCGCGCGGAGCAGCAGCGCTACCGCGAGCTCGCAGAGGCGATGCCGCAGATCGTCTGGGTCTCGGATCCGGAGGGGAAGGCGACGTACTACAACCAGCGCTGGTTCGACTACACCGGGCTCGAACCGGCGACCGCGGGCGACGCCGACTGGCGTTTCGTCGTCCATCCGGACGACCTCCAGAAAGCGCTCAAGGTTCGGAAGCGCACCTTGGCCAGCGGTGAGGAGTTCGAGGTCGAGTACCGGTTCCGGTCGGCGACCGGCGAGTACCGCTGGCACCTCGACCGCGCGGTCGCGATGCGCGACGAGCACGGGGCGATCGACCACTGGGTCGGGACCGCGACCGACATCCACGATCAGAAGCGAAGCGCGGTGGTGCTGCGCTTCCTGCTCGACGCGTCGTCGCTGCTCGGCAGCACGCTCGACTACCGCGAGACGCTCAGGTCGCTCGCGCGGCTCGCGGTCCCGAGCATGGCGGACTGGTGCGCGATCGAGATCGTCGAGGAAGACGGCACGGTGAGCGAGGTCGAGGTCGCGCACTCCGACCCGAACAAGGTCGCGCTGGCGCGCGAGCTCCGCGACCGCTACGCCCCCTTCCACGGCCCGGGGCCCGCGGTGATCGAGTCCGGCGAGCCGCAGCTCATCCCGGACATCACGGACGAGATGCTCGTGCGCGTTGCGCAGGACGAGCTGCACCTCGAGCTGCTGCGCGACCTGCGCTTCCGCTCCTACCTGTGCGTGCCGATGCTGATTCGCGGGCGCGTGCTCGGGGCGATCACGCTCGTGCAGGCGGAGTCGGAGCAGATGTACGCCGTGGAGGACCTCGCGCTCGCGCAGGACCTCGCCGGCCGGGCGGCGGTGGCGATCGAGAACGCGCGGCTGCACCGGCAGGCGCAGGAGCAGGCTCAGGCGGCGCGCGTCCTCGAGTCGATCGGCGACGGCGTCGTGCTCGTCGACGACGACGGCCTCGTGCGGCTGTGGAACCCGGCCGCGCAGGCGATCACCGGTCTTCGCGACGCGGACGTCGTCGGACGCCGCCTCGCCGACGTCGCGCCCGGCTGGCCCGAGGCAGGCGAGGGCCGCTCGTCGACGCTGCCGCTCGAGCTCGACGGGCGCGAGCTCTGGCTGTCCGTCTCCGGTGTTCGCTTCACCGACGGCACCGTGTACGCGTTTCGCGATCTCACCGACGAGCGGCGGCTCGAGGCGATGCGTCAAGACCTCGTCGCGACGGTGTCGCACGAGCTGCGCACGCCGCTCGCGGCGATCTACGGCGCCGCGATGACCCTGCAGCGTCCCGACATCGAGTTCGAGGAGGACGTCAAGGCGCGGCTGCTCGAGATCGTGGTCGACGAGTCGAACCGGCTCGCCGACATCGTCAACGACCTGCTCCTTGCGAGCCAGCTCGACGCAGGCACCCTGCAGCCGGCGATAGAGGCGACGGACGCGGCCTCGCTGGCGCAATCGGTGCTCGACGCAGCGCGCACCCATGCGCCGGCTGAGGTCGAGCTGGAGCTCGAGGCGCCCACACCCGTGCCCCAGGTCGCCGCCGATCCCGGCCAGCTGCGGCAGGTGCTGGCGAATCTCGTCGACAACGCTGTCAAGTACTCACCACAGGGAGGCCGCATCGCCGTGCAGCTCGAGCAGAGCGGCGACCGGCTGCGGATCGCGGTCAACGATCCGGGCGTCGGCATACCCGCGGGCGAACAGCAGCGGATCTTCGAGAAGTTCTACCGCCTCGATCCCGACATGACGCAGGGCATCGGCGGCACCGGCCTCGGCCTCTACATCTGCAGCGAGCTGGTGCGCCGCGTCAGCGGCCGCATCTGGGTCGAATCGCAGGAAGGCGAAGGCTCGACGTTCTTCGTCGAGCTACCCCTCGCGCGCAAGCGCGCAGAGGTGCACGCAGCCTGACGGGTCTACGTCAGGCCCGCTTGAGACGACGGTCCCGCTCGGCGCACCAGAGCTCGAACCGCCCGTGCGGGGACTCGAGGTACGCCGCGAACAGCTCGTCGAAGGCCGCGAGCTCCGCGCGGAGGTGGAACAGCCGGTACTCGAGGCGGCGCTGCTCCGAGCAGACGTGTTCGTCGCGCCCCAGGACCGGCACCGAGGCGCCGCACTCTTCGCAGGGCATGTACGCCGGCTGGGGGATAGATCCGAACACGCTGACTCCAAGACGTCCCATCGTCATCGGCAGCCACCGGTCCTTGCGCGATCCCCAAAATGACGAGGGACCGCGTGAGCGGCCCCCCGAAACGGCTCCGAAGTTCATCTAGACGCGGGCTGGCACCGGGACAGCGCCGATCTGCTGGAGCAGGCCGAGCTGGTCGAAGATGCCCCAGCCATCGACCAGCTTTCCGTCCGAGACGCGGTTGATGTTTATGCCGGTGGTCGTCGCCTGCTTCCCGGTGGGCGGGATCCCCATCAGCTCGCCCTCGTGAGTGCCGGTCGCGGTCCAACGCGTGACGACGGTCTCGCCTTCAGCGATCTGGTCGTCGACAGTGATTCGCAGATCCGGGAACGCCTTGCGGTACATAAGTACGAACTCGCGGAACCCATCCGGGCCCCGGATCTGCTCGGGCGCGCCGATGACGGTGGTGACAAAGTCGTCGGCGATCAGCTCGTCAATCGCCTCGAGGTTGCCCTTGGTCCAGATCTCGTCGTTGACCCGGCGGACGATTGCCTTGTTCTTCTCCGCGGACATGGGGCGGCTCCTTTCCGAGCGGTGATGTGCTTCCCTGCGAGCCTACTCCCCCCGCCGTCTTCCGCGCGTTGCCCGTTGCACTGCGACCTCAGAGTTACGAGCGCGGAGGCCGCAAACCTAGTCGATCTTCGCCATCACGTGCTTGATCTGCGTGTAGTCCTCGAGGCTGTACACGGAGAGGTCTTTGCCGTAGCCGGACTGCTTGTAGCCGCCGTGCGGCATCTCGCTCACCAGCGGGATGTGGTCGTTGATCCACACCGTCCCGAACTGCAGCTTGCGCGCCGCGTTCAGCGCGCGGCCGACGTCTCGTGTCCACACGGACGCGGCGAGGCCGTACGGCACGTCGTTCGCCCACGCGAGCGCCTCGTCGTCGTCGGCGAAGCGCTGCACCGTCACGACAGGACCGAACACCTCGCGCTGCACGATCTCGTCGGTCTGCTTGACGTCGGTCACGACCGTCGGCTTGACGAAGAAGCCGCGTGAGCCGTTCCCGTCGCCGCCCGTCAGCACGGTCGCGCCCTGCGCGCGCTCGAGGAAGCCGAACACGCGCTCCTGCTGCGCCTTCGAGATCACGGGTCCCATCTCGATCCCGTCGCCTTCGGCCGGATCGCCGACGTGCAGCGACTCGACCGCGGGCACGAGCGCCTCGAGCAGCTTCTCGTAGATCTTCGGGCCGGCAACGACGCGCGACGCGGCCGTGCAATCCTGACCCGAGTTCCAGTAGCCCGCGATCTTTATTCCCTCCGCGACCGCGTCGGGATCGGCGTCGTCGAAGACGACGACCGGCGCCTTGCCGCCGAGCTCGAGGTGCACGCGCTTCAGCGTGTCGGCGGCGGTGCGCGCGATGATCTTCCCCGTCTCGACGTCGCCCGTCAGCGAGACGAGCCGCACGTCGGGATGCTTGACGATCGCCTCGCCGACCGGCACACCGTCGCCGGTGACGACGTTCAGCACGCCCGCCGGGATCACGTCCTGCGCAAGTTGGAGGAACCGCAGCAGCGAGAGCGGCGTCTGTTCGGACGGCTTCAGCACCTGCACGTTGCCGGCCGCCAGGGCGGGCGCGAATTTCCACACCGCCATCATCAGCGGGTAGTTCCACGGCGCGATCCCGCCGACGATGCCGAGCGGCTCGCGCCGGATCATCGACGTGTAGCCGCGCATGTACTCGCCCGCCGAGCGGCCCTCGAGGATTCGTGCGGCGCCCGCGAAGAAGCGCACGTTGTCCGAGCACACCGGCAGCTCGTCCTTCGCGTAGGAGAGCGGCTTGCCGACGTTGCGCGACTCGATCTCGGCGAGCTCGTCCGCGTGCTCGTCCAGCACGGCGGCGAGCTTGAGCAGCAACTCGGCGCGCTCGCCCGGCGTCGTCTCGAGCCATTCCGGCAGCGCGGCCTTCGCCGCTGCGACGGCGCGATCGACGTCCTCCGTGCCGCAGCGCGGCACCTCGGCGATCACCTCTTCCGTCGCCGGGTTCAGGACCTCCATCGTCTCGCCGGAAGCGGCGTCGGTCCAGGCGCCGCCGACGAGGATCTGGTGCCGGGTACCGGTCGTGCTCATCTCATGCCCTCCTTCATTGCTCAGTGCGCAGGATGCCCGATTCGTGGGTCAGCCGCTGGGCGATCACCACCGGGACGATGGTCAG